>OHPV01000144.1_pt1 | contig 56777 bp, 59 predicted proteins | sample 1577781 | NCBI WGS metagenome assembly OHPV01 (sample SAMEA3879518, study PRJEB24766) | human gut metagenome | biome: human-associated habitat; feature: feces | place: USA | collected 1985/1987 | reverse complement strand
CTAGTACCATCATTCCCCATTTTGTGATTTGCAACTCGCCTGATGGGTAGTCATCCTGTTATCAGATGACGGGTGCAAAAGTAAGAAGAAAAAGCCTGGCACAGATGCTTTTCCCAAGTGCCGTCTCCAAAGTTCTCTGAATTTCTCCGATTTTCTCTGTTTTTCTCTGATATTCTCTCTACGTATAGTCGCATTTTTGACTTAGGGGTACAAAAAAGCGACCGATACCTGAACAAAAATCAAGTATCGGTCGCTATCAGAAGATATAAATCTCTATCAGGAAAGCACCAGTCGCTATCGTCTTCTAGTCCTTATTATAATATTTACAGAAAGTCTTATATCCGAACCCTCCTTTCTCAATCGGCATACCCATTCGTATCAATTCTTCATGGGCATTTTTTGTGTTTTGTGGCAGCAGCACCTTGCCCTCCTTTTTCAGTATGTTCAGTCTCTTACAGATTTCCTGTACGTCAAATTGCTTTACCAGTCTCTCCACCTCTTTATGCACTTTCCATCCTTCGCCTTCATCGAGTGCAGGATGCACAAAATGGAAGAGTTCCTTCTGAAAACCTTCTCCTGCAGCTTCATTGGTTTCACTAGCTCTATCATCATCATCGTAGCATCTTCTACGCATAAAAACTCCTCTGTCATAGGAAATAAAGGTAGGGTCGGCTCCCATTCTTTCCAATGGTCTTTATGCAAGATGGGCACAATTGGAGTAGAATCAGTTTCTGCTTCAACAAAAAAATAGCCCTCTGCTGAAATTATAACCTCCTTAACCCGAGCGCGGAAATAACCCCGTCCGCTGGTTGTCAATGCAGCCTGAGCCAATGCTTTATATTCTTCTCTATTACGTACATAGCCAGCCTTCCGACTCGCAAAGCGCGCAACAAATCATTTTATGTTGCTGATAAAACTTTTTGCTGATACTGAGTGCTCGACAATCTTGGTTTTACCTTAGAATTATGTCGCAAAGTTAAGATTATTATTTGGAATAAGCAAAGTTTTTTGAGCATTTTTCTTGGTGGTTTATCAAAAATGTGTTATTTAGCGCAGGAAAACTGAAGGAACCTGAATATCATGTAAAGGGAGAATTTTGAAATGAAGAAAGTGAAAATTATCTGAATGAAATCATGAGTGGCTGACAACGGAAAAATTCCTCCTTTCTTACTTTCCTCTTTTTTATTCTAACCGGCATTATGATAAATAGACATTATGAGATAAAGAAAGAGGTGAAATTTGGAGCCTGTAAATGGAACCTGTTCACCCCTTTCTGATCATTTCATTCTTTAACTTACTTTCTGCCTGTTCTGAGATTAATTCTCATTTCAATCAAAAAGAAATATCTCAGAACAGAATCTTACATCATGCCCGTAAGCCGCTGGATGGCGATGACTGCCTGGTTGTATTCATTAATCGCATCAGCATGCTTCATCAGAACAGCTATGGTTTCCTCGATAGCATTCACGTATTCTACATACGAAATTTCGCCATTTTCATATTCTATCGCACTCAACTTCGAAATTTGCGCAGAATGAGCCTGATTGTTCTGCTCGTAATATTTCAGACGGTTGGATGCTGCCTGGAGACGCTTCGTACAAAGACGGAAATCGCGCTCTTTTTCTGTCTGCTCCTGGCGCATTTCGATTTCAGCCAATTCGCGGTCTTTCTGGGCTGCCTTTACTTTTGCCTTCGTAGAACCGTAAAATAAAGGGATGCCTACGCCAATCTCGAAGCCGAAGAAATTGCCCTCGGCAAATCTCGAACGGTCTATGTTGTATGGATTCCAACTGGAAATGACACATTGGGTGCGCAAAGATAAGGATAAACTTGGAGCAAAACCAGATTTGGCAGCCTTGATTTCCTTATCCAGAGCGATGAGCTTGTCCTGCTGGTAAATGCCGTCGGCAGACTGCTGATAATTATAGGAATTGAGATTCTGGGCTGCGATGGCCGAGAGATTCTCTTCTGCCGGTTTTATGGGCTCCTGCGTGTTGATCTGCGTCATGAGGTCGATTTGCAGGCGCTCGATTTCGCTCTTTACATCTGCCATTTCCAGACGGTTTTCGTTGCATTTGCGGTCGGCTGAGAGATATTCCAGCTGGCGGCTCTCTCCTGCCTTGTAACGCATTTCTGCAATCTGGCTGTAACGCTCTAATATTGAGTCGATTCGCTCCAATATCTGGAGTCTGTGAGTCTGATAAAGCATCTGATAATAGGTGTTGGCGATTTCAGCCTTCAGTTGCTGGCTAACCACGTTCAGGCGGCTCTTTTCTGCCTGGGTTTCAGCCTTCAGCTGGTTGCGGCGTGAGGCGTAGACGGTAGGAAAATCGAGGCTCTGGGTAAAGGTAAAGCCGTTGTCCGATTCGCCACCCGTAGCAGGGTTTTGAGAGAAAGCGACCTCGGTTTTATCCAGTTCCCAAGCCGTGCCTTGCATCACCTGCGCACGCTCTACCGACTTCTTTCCTGCCTGCATCTGAAGGTTCTGCCTGGCAGCCAAATCGAAACATTCCTGCAGGGTAACTTTCCTGCCCGCAATATGAGTATCAAAATGCTGGGCTCCAGCTGGGGATGGCAGCAGGAGCAGGATGGCGGCAAAGCAAGCCACCACCCTATTCTTTGTTATCTTTTTTCTGTTCATTATTTTCTTAATTTCTAAATCTTACTTTTTCGTAAACATCTTGTAGATGGCTGGCAGAACCAGGAGCGTGAGGAGCGTGCTGGTAATGAGACCACCAATCACAACCGTGGCAAGAGGACGCTGGACTTCTGCTCCATCGCCATGGGATAATGCCATCGGGAGGAAACCCATAGAGGCTACCAGGGCCGTCATCAGAACCGGACGGAGACGAATCATGCAACTGTCAATAATTCTTTTCTGAATAACAGCCGCCAAACTTGCGCCATTCTCCTCAGGAACCACAGCCGCCTGCTTCTGCATCTGGTGCATCTGACCTATCAGCACGATACCGTTGAGAACCGCCACACCAAAGAGGGCGATGAAACCTACGCCCGCCGAAATGCTGAAAGGCATTCCGCGCAACCAGAGCGCCCAAACGCCACCTATGGCGGCAAGCGGAATGGCGGAGAACACGAAGAGCGACTCCCGCAGATTCTTGACCGTGGCATAGAGCAGCAGCAGAATGATGATGAGCGCTATCGGAACCACGATTATCAGGCGCTGGGTGGCACTCTGAAGATTCTGAAACTCGCCACCATAATTATAATAGTAGCCCTCAGGCAGCTTCAGCTTCTCATCAAGGATGGACTGAATATCCTTCACGGTACTCTGCACGTCCCTACCCTTCACGTTGAAACCTACGTAGATGCGGCGGGCACCATTCTCATGAGAAACCTGAGCAGGAGCCGGTTCGTAAACCACATCAGCCAACTGAGAAAGCGGAATACTCTCGCCACCAGCCAGCGGAATACGGAGCGACTGAAGCGACTGGAAGTTGCGCTCCTTAGGGTCAAGACGCAGAACGATGTCAAACTTTTTATCGCCTTCGTACACAGCTCCAGCCCTAGCGCCCGCAAAGGTGGTTTCAAGAATGCGGTTGATTTCGTCAACAGTTACCCCATAAGCCGCCATGCGTTCATGGTTGTATTTTACCTGAATCTGAGGCAATCCGGAAACCTCTTCCACGAAGATTCCACTCACGCCCGGCACATTCTTTATCATTCTTGAAACCTTATCAGCCTGCTGGGTAAGCACATCGAGATTGTCGCCAAAAATCTTAACCGCTACATCCTGCTTGATGCCCGTAAGCAACTCGTTGTTACGCATCTGGATAGGCTGCGAAATCTCAGCCTTCAAGCCCGGAATCGTCTTCAGGGTTTCTTCCATCTTCTCCATCAGTTCGGCGGTAGTTTCTGCCGAAGTCCATTCAGCTTTCGGCTTGAGCGCCACCATGATGTCGGCCCTTTCTACCGGCATCGGATCGGTAGGAATCTCGGCGCTACCTATGCGGCTCACCACCTGCTTGATTTCAGGATATTCAGCCTTCAGAAGTTTTTCAGCCTTGGAGCAGTTCTCTACCATCTGCGAGAGCGAAGTGCCCTGCGACATGCTCATTTCTACCGCAAAATCGCCCTCTTCCAGACTCGGAATGAATTCGCCACCCAGGAAATGGAAGGCTACTGCGCTCATGCAGAAGAGCGAAACGGCGCCGGTAATCACATCCTTATATCGCGCCAAGACCCATTCCAGAACCGGTCGATACCAGCCCTGAAGTTTCTCTATCATTCTGTCGCTAAAGGTTTTACGCACATATCCCTTCTTGCTCAGGAAGAGCGCACTCGCCATCGGAACATAGGTGAGCGAGAGGATGAAGGCACCCAGGATGGCGAAGAAAACGGTAAGCGCCATCGGACGGAACATCTTGCCCTCGATGCCCACAAGCGTCATCAGCGGAATGTAAACTATCATGATGATGATTTCGCCAAATGCCGCACTCTTGCGGATGCGCGAAGCGGAATCATGAACCTCCTCATCCATCTCTGCCTGAGAAAAACGGATGGGAGTATCGGCAGAATTTCTCGCCTTCCGCTCAATACTCTTCACGCCCAGATGGGCCACAACAGCCTCTACGATAATGACGGCAGAATCGACTATCATACCGAAATCGATGGCTCCGAGCGACATCAGATTGCCGTCGATTCCGAAGGTCTTCATCATGCCGAAAGCAAAGAGCATGCTGAGCGGAATGACGCTCGCCACAACCAGTCCGGCACGCCAGTTGCCCAGGAAAATAATCAGCACGAAGATGACGATGAGTCCGCCTTCAGTCAGGTTTCGGGCGATGGTTCCCTCTACTCGGTCAACCAGGTGGGTTCGGTCGATAAACGGCTCGATAACCACGCCCTCGGGCAGGGATTTCTGAATCTGCTCTATGCGCAGCTTCACATTCCTGATAACCTCCTGAAAGTTTTCGCCCTTCAGCATGATGGCTATTCCGGCAACCACTTCGCCCTCGCCATTTCGGGTAACGGCTCCGAAACGGGTGGCATGACCCAGCTGAACCTTCGCCACATCACCTATCTTAATAGGAGTGCCGTTTACGGTCTTCACGGCGATATTTGCCACATCTTCCAGACTCTTCACCACGCCTATGCCGCGGATGAAATACTGGTTGGAATTTTCCTCTATGTAACTTCCGCCCGTGTTGGCGTTATTCTTTTCGAGCGCATCAAACACCTCGCTCACAGTCAGATTGCTGGCGTTGAGCTTATCCGTATTGATGGCCACCTCATATTGCTTCACATAGCCTCCCCAGCCGCTCACTTCAGCCACGCCCGGGGTTCCCGAGAGCTGTTTTCTCACAATCCAGTCCTGGATGGTTCGCAGCTGGGTGAGCGAATATTTGTGCTCGTAGCCCTTCTCGGCGCGCACGGTATAATGGTAAATCTCGCCCAGTCCGGTAGCAATCGGTCCCATCTCGGTTTCCACATTTTTGGGCAAATCTTTCTCCACCTGGGTCAGCATCTGGCTCACCTGCGAACGTGCCCAGTAGATATCTGCATCATCATCAAAAACGAGGGTGATGACCGAGAGTCCGCTTCGCGAGATGCTTCTGCGCTCCTTGAGTTCGGGGATGTTGGCGAGCGCCATTTCTACCGGAGTAGTTACGTATTGCTCCACCTCCTGCGCTCCGAGCGAAGGCGCCTGGGTGATAACCTGCACCTGATTGTCGGTAATATCCGGCGTAGAATCGAAAGGAAGATGGATGAGCGAAACGATGCCCCAGATGACGAGGGCTATCGTGAAAACTCCCACCACCAGCTTGTGGCGGATGGAGTAAGTAATCAGTTTCTGAAACATAATCTGTTTTTCTTTAAAAAGCTCTTTATTGATGAAAAGCTCACCTTATATTAATGCTCATCCGCATGTTCGCCCGTGAGCGAAGCCAGATAATATGCATTTTCTGTCACAATCTTCTTGCCCTCCTGCTTCAGATGTTTGCAGAGTTTTACCTCGGTATAAGCTCCATCCGAAACGCCCGTAATAACCTCGTGGCGGGAGAAACTGTACTCGCCCTTCTCTGGCTTGCCGTTCAGAGCGAAGACAAACTGCTTGCCGTCGGTACTGACGATGGCCTTGGAAGGAAGGGCGATGCACGACTGGCTGCCCGTAGCTATCTTGCCGCTTACGTACATTCCGTCGAAGAGTCGGGCTGAGCCGTGAACGCCGCTGGTTTTAAGAGACTGCGCATCTATTTTTACATGAACAGCAACTGATTTCGAATTATCGTTAAAGTATTGGTTTAAACCATAGACATGGCCGACGAGCTTGATGCCCGGCTGATTGGTAAGCGAGAGATAAACCTTATCGCCCGGCTTTACCTTCTGCAAATCTTTCTCGAAAATGTTCAAATCGCACTCTATCGCCTGGTTGTTCTGAATCTTCATGAGCGGAGTCTGCATGTCGGCAAAGCTGCCCAAGCTGGCTGTAATCTGCGAAACCGTACCCGCAATCGGAGCACGCAAAGGGAAGGCTGTGGTAAACTTGCCCCTGGCTACGGCGGCGGTAGAAATGCCCATCTGGGCAAGCTGCTTGCCGATGCCGATGAGGTTGGCGTGGGCCACATGATACTCCTTGGCAGCCTGCTGCGCATTCTTCTTGACGCCAGCTCCGGTCCTGTTCAGCAGTTTCTGTCGCTCCAGGTCGGCAAGTGCCAGTTCGCACTCCTTGCTGGCAGAAAAATATTCGCGTTGCAGACTGACTACATCTGTATTTTCGACCAGCGCCACCACCTGTCCGCGCTTCACATTCTGTCCTTCCTTCACGTAGATAGCCTTCACCACGCCACCCATGAGCGAAGCCACATCGCCCTTGTTCTGAGCGCGCAAAACGAGCTGGCCGTTGGCTGCAATCGTAGCATCCATCACGCGGTCAACCGCCTCGCCCATCTTCAGATCTACCGCATCAACTTGTTTCTGAGAGAGCGGAATATTATCAAAATCCACCTCTTCATTTTCATGCTCATGTCCGTGTTCGGCATCATGAGCCTCTGCTCCGGCGTGGTTTGAGAAAAAGGTGAAACCACACCAGGCGAAGATTGCCGCAACGGCAACCACCAATATTCTTTTCATTTTTTCTTCTTTTAAATTGATATTTCATTAAAACTTGAGTGCAAAAGTACGCACCTTTCCCTGCAACCCGGTTGCAAAAACTGCATCCTGGTTGCTCTAACTACAGAAAATCAACAAAAAGAAGGAGGTCCTCGCCTACTGATGGCCGTTTCGTCAACACAAGGAAGGCTGGCTGCAAACTGCTGCCAACGTACGCTAATAATCGACGAGGTAGGGATAAACAAATACTCAGAAGAAAGCACGGAAAGAAGATGGTTGCCATCGAAAAGCTGCTTCTGAATGCTCTTCAAAATCTTGCCGTTGGTTACAAAATGGTACATCTGATGCACGCGGCAACTATCGTTTTCATTCTCATGATGCTCAGTATGCTCATCGTTGAGATTACCATCCTGCTGGCAACGTTCTACAACCATACATATACGCCCCATGTGGTGATGATGCATCACCACCGTAGAGAGCAGCACACTCATCGTGGCCACAAGGAGGCTGAATAAGTATAATTTCTTCTTTGCCATTTTATTCTGTTTCCAATTTTACGATTGCTTTCATTCTGCCCGCAAAATTACATTAAAAGTACGAAATAGCCAAGTAAAACTGAGAAATTTAGCATTTTTTCTTAAAAAAATTAAAACCGAGTACCCATAAAGCCCTTTGAATACGTAATATGATTAGTTTTTTAGTAACTTTGCAACATAAAATTAAAAAATAGAAATGAAAAAAGTATTTTTAATCTTTCAATTACTCCTTGTAGTAATGCTGGCTCAGGCGCAGATGATGAACCCTGTGAAGTTCACCAGCTCGCTGAAAACAGACGGAAGTGCTGTGGCCGAAATCGTGTTTAGCGGAAAAATCCAACCGGGATGGCACGTCTATTCTACCGGTTTGGGTGGCGATGGTCCGATTTCCGCTTCGTTCAACGTAAACAAGCTTGAAGGTGTTGAACTCGTAGGAAAACTTCAGCCACGCGGCAGAGAGATTGCAAAGTTCGGCCCTCTCTTCGAGATGAAACTCCGTTATTTTGAAGGTAGCGTTACCTTTGTACAGAAGGTGAAGTTTACCCAACCAAATTATCATATTGATGCCTATCTGGAGTATGGCGCCTGCAACGACCAGAACTGTCTGCCACCAAGCGAGGCTGGTTTTAAGCAGAGTGGCAAATCGCCAGCCGTTGATGCTCCGGCAGCTGGGGCAAAAGATGCTCTGAATGCAAAGGATGCAAAGATGATTGATCCTGCTCTTGCAGCCAAGATGAAGGCAGATTCGCTTGCCAAGGCCGCAGCCCGGGCTCAGACCGACAGCGCTACTCAGCCCGTAGATTCCGCAGCTTTGGCATCAGCTATGGAAAATCTGAACGTCAAGGACTTATGGAAACCGGTTGTTAAAGAACTTCAGGCATTTGGCGGAGCTAACGACATCGCCAACCATTCGCTCTTCTATATCTTCTTCATCGGTTTTGTGGGCGGTCTGCTTGCGCTCGTCATGCCTTGCATCTGGCCTATCATTCCGATGACCGTAAGTTTCTTCCTGAAGCGTGCTAAGAACGATAAGAAGAAAGGTATCCGCGATGCGATTACTTATGGTTTGAGCATCGTAGTCATCTATCTGGTTTTGGGTCTTGCCGTAACAGCCATCGCAGGTCCTAACACCCTGAATGCGCTCAGCACAAGTGCCGTTTTCAACATCATCCTCTTCCTCCTGCTTGCCGTTTTCGCCTTCTCGTTCTTCGGTTGGTTCGAAATCAAATTGCCTGACAGTTGGGGAAATGCGGTAGACAATAAGGCTTCCAGCACCACGGGTATGATTTCTATCTTCCTGATGGCTTTCACCCTGGTATTGGTCAGCTTCTCATGTACAGCTCCTATCATCGGTTTGCTGCTGGTTCAGACCGTAACATCCGGCGATTGGCTCGCTCCTACCGTGGGAATGTTCGGTTTTGCGCTGGCTCTGGCGCTCCCATTCACCCTCTTCGCCCTCTTCCCATCATGGTTGAAGTCGGCTCCTAAGTCGGGTTCGTGGATGGAGACCATCAAGATTGTGCTCGGCTTCATCGAGCTTGCCTTCTCTCTGAAGTTCCTTTCTGTAGCCGATCTGGCTTACGGCTGGCACATCATGGACCGCGAGGTATTCCTCTCTCTCTGGATTGTCATCTTCGGTCTGTTGGGTCTCTATCTTATCGGCAAGTTGAAGTTCCAGGTTGATGCAATCGGGGGCGACATCAACAAGCCTATGCCTGTAGCCTGCATCATGTTGGGTCTCTGTTCTTTGGCATTCTCGGTTTACATGATTCCAGGTCTCTGGGGTGCTCCTTGCAAGGCTGTGAGCGCATTTGCTCCACCTATTAATACACAGGACTTCAACCTCAACACCAAGACCGTAGAGCCTGCTTACAAGGATTATGAGTTGGGAATGGCTGCTGCCAAGGCTTCCGGCAAACCGGTATTGCTTGATTTCACGGGTTATGGTTGTGTAAACTGCCGCAAGATGGAGGCTTCTGTCTGGACAGATCCATCGGTTGCCGATAAGCTGACAAAGGATTATGTTCTCATCTCACTTTATGTAGATGACAAGACTCCTCTTCCTGAGCCTATGGAGGTAACGTTTAATGGCGAGAAGCGCACCCTGCGAACCGTTGGCGACAAGTGGAGCTATCTGCAGGCAAGCAAGTTTGGAGCTAATGCCCAGCCATTCTATGTGGCTATTGACAACGATGGCAATCCTCTTGCAGCAGCCTTCAGTTTCAAAGAAGATGTTAGTGCTTATCTCGACTTCCTGAACAAGGGTCTGGATAATTACAGAAACAAATAATATAAGATTTATATAGTTGATAAGGCAGGTATTGGTTCATTTAAGTAGATTTATGAAGGATAAATTTTAATAGATTAGTTTATTCAAGGTAGATACATTTAGGATTATTACTTCCCCCGACAGGTATGGTTTCCAAGCTATCCTGTTGGGGGATTTTTTTTGTAAAGGCACAAAAAAATAGGGCCTGTTTCACAACAGACCCTAAACATACTTACTAAAACTAAATTAACCACTAAAAAAACTAATATTATTTAATCCTAGAAAATAAGGTGAATAACACCTTTAATCTAAAAACCTAATCTATGACACGAAATCATCCCGATTTCTTGATTGCAAAGATAGGGCTTTTATATGAAACCGCCAAACTTTTTCCCAACTTTTTTTCTAAGAGTGGGCTTTTTCATCGGGATTTCACATTATTTAATCAATAACTCCCCTACTTCACATTTTAGAACCTATAGCCAACGGTCATCAGCAACTGGTGGCGCTTGTTGTCAACCTTGGTTGCAGGAGCTGCATTAGCACCAAGTTTCTCCCAGGCTGCAAATGGATAGAAGTCACCATTCTGACAACTGTACTGGTAAGCCACATCAATAGACAGCTTCTCGTAGTTGAAACCTACACCGGCTGTAAATCGGTTAGTCGCCTTCCAGTTGGTATAATCTGTAGAGGTGGCGTAGATTGTTCCCTGAGAAGGGATTGTCTGGTCACGGTCTGCGCTCTCCTTGAACATCGGAGAAACGTAATTATAACCCAGGCGGAGCGCCAACATACTGACAGGCTTGTATTCCAGACCCAGCTTCAGCGTGCTCACGCCCTGCAACGACTGCTTGGTGTGGTCATTCATGAGGTCATCGCTTGAACTTGTTTCATAATATTCGCCCCAATAACCATCATAATAACCGCCATCCTTCACACGATTATCCATGTGATTGTACCACGCATACTCGTAAGTAGCACCCAGGGCAAGATTGCTGCCAATGGTGTGACCCAAGCTGATACCCGTCTTCCAAGCCGTATTCAGACGATAATCGAGGCTGGAACTGTTCGTTTTGCTATCCTCAGCATAATAGCCCTTATCGTCCGTTATATTCTTGTCAACGAGTTCCAGGTCAGCTGTTCCATCCATCGACAAATCATAAAATACTGGCGAATTGACATAAGCACCAATACGGAATGGAGAATCTTCTACCGGACGGAAGATAATACCCAGTTTTGCATCATAACCGGTACCCGTGATACGCTGGCTTTCCCAAGCTGTTCCGTAAGCCTCCTTATCAGCCACATAATTCTCTGTATAAACAGAATTGCTGCGGTAATGAACATCATGAATGCCCAAGGTGAAGCCCAACCATACGCGGTCGTTGAAACCTACGCTAATGTTGAAATCATATTCGCCTATGTAGCCCTTCTGATACTGGCCAAAGAGGAACGAACGGCCATCGTAGGTCATCTGGTTTCCTTCCTCGTCTTTGCCCATCAACGCATTATAGTTAGCATCTACCGCATTCCAAATCAGATCGCCATCTCCTTTGTGCTGCTCATCCAATTTGTTAGCATAAGCCGTCTTGGCAGAAGCCCATTTGGTTTGAGATGCTCCGTTGAGATAATTGGCTGCAGAAAGAATCTGAGAGAAATTCGTGCTCTTGTGATAATTGAAACCGAAGTTGAGTTTTACATTCGAATCGCCATTTGTAGCAGCCCAAACGAAACCAATCTGGTCGAAACTAGGAACCGATTTCTTTCCGTCGAAGCCAAATGGAGTTTTATCGAAATTGAGTTCCGTATCAGCTCCAGACTGAGCCACAACGCCAGCAGAGAAACTTGCCATGCTCTTTCTGAACAGACCCATACCGGCAGGGTTGCTGGAAATGGTAGAAATATCTGCGCCCAGGGCTTCCATAGCTCCACCCATACCTACATAGCGTGCAGTACCCGTGAGGGAATTTTCTGCAAACTTAGTATCCTGATAAGTTTCCTGAGCCAACATTGGGGCTGACATGAGTCCCAATGAAGCCAGGAATAAATATTTTAAATTCTTCATAATCTCTTAATTATTAATATCAAACTGTAAAACGACTATCTTCTTCCGCCAAAGCCGCCGCCACCAGAGCGACTGCTGCCTCCGAAGCTACCGCCTCCTCCGCCAAAGCTTCCGCCACCTGAATGCGTTCCGCCTCCGAAGCTGGCTCCACTACGGTTTCCGAATCCGCCAAAGTTGCTGCGGTCGAAGTTGTTGGTATTATTATTGTTACGAACGCTATTGTAACGGCCATTATCGTTGATGCGACCGCCGAAATTGCGGTTTCTGTTGCTTCGGTAAGTACTGTTGCCAGCATAGCCTTTATCGCCATTATAACGATAAGTTCTGCTTCCTGCATAACCGCCCGAATTGCGTCCACCATAGCTAACATGCCCGATTACCGGACTGCCCCAATACCAAGGATTGTAGTAGCCGCCCCAGCCATAATACCAAGGGGCGTACCAGCCTCCATACCAGCCGCAGTAACCATAATACCAAGGATCATACCATGGGTCGAACCAAGGATCATACCAGCCGGCATAATAGCCGTAGCGCCAAGGATTGTGCCAGCCCCACATGCGGCTGCGCCAGTAGTAAGGACCGTAACCATAATAATCGTAGAACCATGGATCATAGAATCCGTCCCATCGGCTCATCTCGCGTGTGCGTACGAAATCCTCATCCCTGTCAGCATACTTCTGGGCGAAGTAAGCATCATCATAAATGCTGTCGGGCGCCACACCCTTGCCCACATGGAACTGGATAATGTCGTTGCCCAGGGAATCTTTCCCTACATTCTCATAATGGCTGAAGATTCTGCCGCCTCGATTGTATTCATCAACAGAACGGTCGCTTCCGCTCCAATTCAAGCGATAAATACTATCTCTACGCGCCCGCTGTTCAGCATACTGGCGCTGGAGCAGAGCACGTCTTTCAGCCTTTTCCTTGGCCTCCTTCTTCGGATTGAAGTAGAGGTCATCGTCCTGTGCCATCGAAGTGAGTGGCATCGCAGCTGCGATAAGGACTGCAAGAAGATACTTTCTTTTCATATTCTGTTCTCCTATTTATTTTTTCCCATTTTTCTCTTTCCAGATCATCCAGAAAGTGCACTTTTCTGATTATATAATAATCTGGATGCAAAAATATTGCTTATCTTTATGCAAAAATACAGAATTTCCCTAAATAATTGTAGGTTTTCCCCTATTTTTTTATAATTTTGCAGAAGATTTAAAACAAATCTAGCTTTTTTGAACATTCGAAGGCGTTTTTAGACAAGAAATTAATACAAATTAAATATGAAATATTTAGTAGCAACATTCACTATTGAAACGACTGCCGACTTGATGCAGGCCTCTCAGGATCTGCTTGCAGATGGTGCAGCCGAAGCCGGATTTGAATCTTTTGAAGATACAGAAACCGGACTGGAAGCGTATGTGCAGAAAGAACTCTTCGACAAGGAGATGCTGGATGCCTATATTGCTGATTTTCCTATCGGGGATACGAAAATTACCTACGAGGTGAAAGATGCAGAAGACAAGGATTGGAACCAGGAATGGGAAGAACAGGGATTCGAACCAATTTATGTGGACAACCAGGTGGTGATTTACGATGCGAAACATCCCGAATTCTATCCCGATACGAGCAACAGACCCGACATGATAGAAATAGGTATTGAGGCGAAACTGGCGTTCGGAACAGGAAACCACGAAACCACACGCATGATCATTTCGCAGCTGCTCCACATGCCTATCAGAACCAAGCGCATCCTGGATTGCGGAACGGGTACGGGAATCCTTGCCCTCACCTGCTCAAAACTCGGAGCGAAAGACGTGGTAGGCTACGATATTGACGAGTGGAGCGTAGAAAATGCCAAGCATAATGCCGTGCTCAACGGCGTAACTAACATGGAAGTACTCTTTGGCAACAGTCAGGTAATCAACCACATCAGCGGCGTTTTCGACCTGGTTCTAGCCAACATTAACCGCAACATTCTGCTCGACGACATGCGCGCTTTCCGTAGCGTGATGAACATCGGCGGAACCCTGGTTCTGAGCGGCTTCTACGAAGAAGATATTCCTATACTCCTGGAGAAAGCAGAAGATCTGGGAATGCATGAAATAAACAGACAGATTGACAATAATTGGGCCTGCCTTGTTTTAGGTTCATAAAGATTCTTTTCTGATTCTAAACATTCAGAACGAAAAATCTGAAATCAGAAATATCAGATTAAACATACGAATAAAGGTTGGATTTTCGCATATTGCCAAAAGTCCAACCTTTATTCCATGAATTTCTTCTCATTATTATTGTTTCCTATGCAGAGCTGCTTGAGCTCATAATAACTGCCGTTGTAAATATTGAAATCTACGTAGCCTTTAATGCCCGGCAACTTGCCCACATCCGTATGCTGCCAGAACTTCCATTTGCCCTTATACTGAACCTTGTCAACATAATAGTGGGCTATCCAGTAAGGATAATCTTCGAAGACAGGCGCACTCAGATATTGCTCCTTGAATTTATAATAGGTGTAGATGATAGGTTTAACATGATACTTATCCTCTACAATATGCAGCCAGGTAAGCACATCACGCTGGAAATCCTCCACACTCTTATCTGCCGGCTTATGTTCAATATCCAGTACCGGAGGCAAATCGCCATCCGTAAGATGAACCTGGTCTAGGAAATAATAAGCCTGTTCTCGGGCTGTCGACTTATTGCTCCAGAAATGATAAACACCCCGGATGAAGCCGAAATCGCGAGCCTGATTAAAGTTCTCGCGGAAATTCTCATCGAGCCGTGAAGAACCCTCCGTACTCTTGATGATGACGAAGCGCACAGGACATCCCTTTATCATCGCATTCGTGAGCTGTTCCCAGTCTATCTTGCCCTGATAATGCGAAATGTCGATTCCATGAATCTCGTAACCTTCGGGATATTCAGCATCGCCATAAAGCGCACGCCATCGGAAACCAGTTGGACCTACAAAGAAATGATAGAACAGAAAGACATAGAGCACGATAACCGCCGTTCCGCCTATCCACCACGCCCAACGGGGATAGCGTTGCAAAAAAGAAGACGAACGCCTTCTACCACGGGAGCCGCCACGCCGAGGAATTTTCTTTCTCGCCATGGCACTCTTTTTCTGTGAAGAAGCCGTTCGTCTTGTTGACATATAAAAAAATATTTATTCTATTTTTTACTTAGCCTGCTCCAACAGGAGAGTCTTTGTGGTCTGGTCGCAAACCTCAGAAGGACCCCAGTACTGGATAGGACCTGGATATACAAAAGCTGTCTCCTTAGCCCACTCATCGCGCTTAGAAGCGAAGAACTTGAATGGAGCGCCATCCAGCTCAACGAGAGCCTTGCGGATAACTGGCTTGTTAGCACCATTTCGACGCTCGATGTTCATCATCATAGTGATTGGCACACCACCTGCAATCCACTCTGCTGCAGGAGCTGTTGTGTTCTTGATGATTGACATGTAACCGGTCTTGCCGTTAGCGATGAGGCGTGAAGCGTTGAAACCGAGTGAGTAGCAGTAGTCTGCATCGTAGTTAGAAGGAGCTGCACAACGTCCCTCGTAACCGAAGAAGTGGTGCTGTGCAGAGAACTTACCAACAAACTTGCCTTCCTTCTTCCATGCAGCCAACTTCTCAGCTACCATGCGAGAAAGCAACTTCTCTGTCTCGATAAGAGAAACCTGTACGTTTCCGTGAGGGTCGCGGTCGAGGCAAAGCTGGCGAGCTACGTCAGCTGGCAAAGACTCCAATACTGCGAGGTTGTCCTTAGCGATGGCACCCTTAACGAATGCAATCTGCTCCTCAGCATTTGCAAACTCACGGCTCTCGCCTGTTGCAGGGTCTGTAAGAACCTCGTTCAATTCGGCGATGAGCTTCTTGATAGCTGGGATGAACTCGATCAGGCCCTCTGGGATGAGAACAGTACCGAAGTTGTTGCCCTCAGCAGCACGGTTAGCTACTGCAGTTGCAATATAAGTAACAACATCATCGAGTGACATATCCTTAGCCTCTATCTCCTCAGAAATCAAGCAGATGTTTGGCTGAGTCTGGAGAGCGCACTCAAGAGCGATGTGAGATGCTGAACGACCCATCAGCTTGATGAAGTGCCAGTACTTACGTGATGAGTTACAGTCGCGCTCGATGTTACCGATGAGCTCAGAATATGTCTTGCAGGCTGTATCGAAACCGAAAGAAGTCTCAATCTGCTCGTTCTTCAAGTCGCCGTCGATAGTCTTAGGGCAACCGATTACCTGTACGCCATACTTCTTGGCAGCATAGTATTCTGCGAGAACGCAAGCGTTGGTATTTGAGTCGTCACCACCGATGATGACAAGTGCCTTGATGCCGAGTTCACGAAGAATCTCAATACCCTTCTCAAACTGGTCTTCCTTCTCAAGCTTGGTACGTCCGGAACCGATGATGTCGAAACCACCAGTATTGCGGTATTCGTCCATGATTTCAGAAGTAATCTCCATGTACTTATGGTCAACGAGACCACCAGGACCGAGGATGAAACCATAGAGCTTGTTAGCTGGGTTGAGAGACTTCACACCGTCGAAGAGACCAGAAATCACGTTGTGACCGCCAGGAGCCTGACCACCAGAGAGGATAACACCTACGTTGAAAGCAGGAAGTTCCTTAGCCTCACCTGCCTCGAATGTAATAACAGGCATTCCATAAGTGTTAGGGAACAACGCCTTGATTTCATCCTGATTACCTACTGACTGTGTTGCTGCACCTTCAACTGCCTTTACTGGGCCCTGGAGAGCCTTAGGCAATTTTGGCTGATAAGCAGCTCTTGCAATCTGCAATGCACTTTTTTCCATAATTCGTTTTTATTTTAATTAGTTGAAACTTCAAAAACATCTGCAAAAATAACTCTTTTCTGCGAGATACGGAAAGAAAAATGCTAAAAATGCGTTAATAGATACATTTTTTCCCAAAAAATGATGTTATTTCAAAGAAAATGATTATCTTTGAGCGATATTTTTAATTATTCATTAATTAGGAGAAAAGAATTATGGCTAATAAAAGAGATTTAAAGCGCACGATCAACTACATTACAAGCGAACTTTTCGCCGAGACAGTAGCTGCATCTTTGTATAATGGTAAGCCTTCACAGGAAAATGTGGATGGCATTCTTTCAGCTATCGTCATGATCAACGGCGATTACATCAGCCGCGTGTCTCACCCGGAACCGGGAATCAAGAAGGGTGAATATTATAAAAAGCTCATAAGCGACTTCAACAAGCAGGTGAGCGAAATCATCGACCAGATTTCAAACCTGATATAATCCTTTCATCATCAGAATCAGAAAATACACCTATTTATTTATATGGTAAAAGGAATTTGTCAATGGATATTGTATAAGCTCTTGGGCTATAAGAAAATCATCACCCAGGAGCTTCCTGAAAAGTATATTATCTGCATGGCTCCGCACACCAGCAACTGGGATCTGATACTGGGCCAGCTCTTTGCCCATGCTGAGGGAATCAAATGTAATTTCCTTATGAAAAAGGAATGGTTCTTCTGGCCGCTAGGTCCTATCTTCAGAAAGATGGGAGGTATTCCTGTGTGGAGAAGCAAACATACCAGCATGACGGATAATCTGGCTGCAGAAGCGGATAAGCGGAAGGCTTTCGGACTGTGCATTACGCCCGAAGGTACCCGCTCGCTCAACCCGGAATGGAAAAAGGGATTCTATTTCATAGCCCTCAAGGCGCATCTGCCTATCCATCTCTATGGGCTTGACTATGAGAAGAAGGTCATTCAATGCACCAGGCAGATTATCCCGTCAGGAGATGTTGACAAAGACATGCGTGAAATCAAGTTGTACTTCAAGGATTTCAAAGGAAAGAAACCGGAGAAGTTCACAATCGGAAATATTGATTAAACGTTAGAAGATAACGGTTTAGTCAGCTATTAAAGAAGGAGTAATCGTATAGTGAAACACCAAAACATAACATATTGTTTGATAAGCAGTTTACTGTTAGCCGCTGGAGCTTCGCTTCAGGCTAACGGCAAATCGTTTTTTCCTATCTACGACGAGGCTAACAGCGGCGCATGGCAAGGCATAGATTATGATGGCGACCCATGGGTGTTTAATGTTTCCCGCCCTTATTTCGTTACGGCAGGACTACAGAACAGGCACCTTTCGCTATGGGCCTCGCACGGACGGTATTATTATGCCGACAGAGATGTATGGAAATGGCAACGCCCTAACCTGTTTTGCACAAACGAAGATCTCTTTACCCAAACCATCGTAGTGCCCTACCTCATCCCGATGCTCCAGAATGCGGGAGCCATCGTCTTCACACCCCGCGAAAGAGACTGGCAGAGGAACGAAATCGTCATCGATAATGATGATGCTGTCAAGTCGGTTTATTATTTCGAAAAGGAGGCGAGCAAGCGATGGAAAAAATGCGATTCGCTCGGTTTTGCCAACCGTTACCGACTGAAAGATGGGGAAAATCCGTTCCGCATGGGAACCGTGAGACAGGCGAAGGCTACCAAGCGCAAGAAAACCAGCCAGGTAAGCTACCAGCCCCGTTTCAAGGAAGCCGGCAAATATGCAGTCTACGTAAGCTACCAGTCGCTCCCCAAGAGCGTGAGCGATGCAAGATACATCGTTTATCACAAGGGCGAAGCTACAGAGTTTTCCGTTAACCAGCGCATGGGCGGAGGCACCTGGGTTTACCTGGGCACCTTCGATTTCGACAAGGGCTGCAACGAGTTCAACCGCGTGGTCTGCACCAACAAGGCTTCACACCGTGGAGTAGTAACTACAGATGCTGTCCGCTTTGGCGGCGGCATGGGAAACATAGAGCGTGGCGGTTACACCAGCGGATTGCCCCGTTGCCTGGAAGGAGCCAGATACTACGCCCAATGGGCTGGTGCTCCCTATAAGGTTTATGGAGGCAGAAAGGGAGAAAATGATTACGCCGACGACATCAATACCCGTTCGCTGATGACCAATTGGCTGGGCGGCGGTTCGGTTTACATGCCTGCCAGAAAGGGCAAGCACGTGCCTATAGAACTCTCGCTGGCACTTCATAGTGATGCGGGTTACAATAAGGACGGAAAAACTACCTTTGGAGCCCTTGCTATCTGCACCACAGATTATAACGACGGAATGCTGAACAGCGGAATCTCCAGATTCACATCCAAGGATTTCGCCAGGGCTTTGCGCGATAATCTCGTTACGGATCTCACGGCTCAGTTCGGAGAATTCGGCAAACGCTACCTATGGGACAGAAACTATTCTGAAACCCGTCTCCCGGAAGTTCCGTCGGCTATTCTCGAAATGCTTTCGCATCAGAATTTCCCTGACATGAGAATTGCTCAGGATCCGCTCGGAAAATTCTATATCGCACGCTCCATCTACAAAACTATCCTGCGCTTCGTAAACAGCAATCATGGAACCCGATACGTGGTCCAGCCGCTGGCTCCGCAGAACTTCAGCGTTACGCAGAACCAAGGTGTTGCCCTACTCTCATGGACTGCCCAGCTGGACAAGACGGAACCATCTGCCCGCCCTACTTCTTACATTATTTATAAGGCTGAGGGACAAGGCGGTTTTGACAACGGAACCATCGTGAACACCACCCGCTGCCAGATGCAGCTGAAACCGGGCAAGCTTTACCATTTTAAGGTGGCTGCGGTTAATGCCGGAGGAGAAAGTTTCACCACCGAAACCCTTTCTGTGCTCTATAATCCTGCTGCCAGCAAGTCTGTGCTCATCGTAAACAATTTCCATCGCCTTGCCTCTCCGCAGGTCGTGGATGATGAGGAAAAGCAGGGATTCGACCTCAATCAGGATCCGGGCGTAAGCTACGGACTGACGGCGGGATGGAGCGGCAAGCAGCAGGTGTTCGACAGAAGCAGAATGGGCAACGAAACCAGTTTCGGACTCGGTTTCAGCGGCAACGAAATGATTGGCAAGTTTGTGGCAGGCAACGACTTCAACTACGTTCAGGCGCATGCTACAAGTATTGCGGCTTCGGGCAAATATAATATTTCCAGCTGTTCGAGCGAAGTCATCGCCAGCGGCAGGGTTCAGATGAAGAACTATCAGGCAGTTGACCTCATCAACGGACTGGAGCGCCATGACGGCTATACTCACGCCTACTTCAAGTCGTTCACGCCTGCCCTGCAGAACTGCATCAGGCAATACGCCAGCCAAGGCGGCAGAATCCTGATAAGCGGTTCTTACACCGGAAGCGACATGCAATCTGAAGAGGAACAGGCGTTCCTGAGCGATATTCTGAAACTCAGCTATGAGCCTACAGGTTCTACGGCCATCACCAGGGACATCAATCCCGAAGATTCAACCGTAACAGAACGAGACAGTATTGTCTACACTTCGCCTAACGTCAAGGGTTTAGGTCTGCAGTTCAGCTATTATAACGAGCTGAATGCCCAGCATTATGCGGCAACCCATCCCGAGATATTGAAACCGGTTGGCAATTACGCCTTCACGGCGATGCAATACGATACGGGAACGAGTGCGGCAGTTGCCTACAAGAGCACTACTTACCGCAGCTTCGTCATGGGATTCCCGCTGGAATGCATCATCGACGAAAGAACCCGCACCAGCGTGTTGCTCGGCATTCTCAAATTTCTGACAGATTAAATTAAAAGTAAAACAGATAAAAAATTTTAAGCTTATGTATAAGATTCAAGCCAACCAGTCTGGCACTCGCTCTATCGAAGTGAGCGACCAGCATTTAGAGACCATCGAAAAGTATCAGTTACTCCGCAACCTCGTAGACAGCAACGGCATTGTCGACGAGGAAGTGCTCGATAAACTGAAACTTAATGTGCGTTCACTCCTCGAGAGCAGCGACATCAAGGATAAGGAGTTGCTCGATCTCTGTCTCGACGTCATCTACAATCAGAACATGAAGGCGCTCGGTCTTCACAACCTCGTTCTGCTCTACGTAGACTGGAAAGACAAGAAGCAGGCTGAGGCTGCAGCAGATGCAGAACCAGACGCAGTAAATGATTAAAAAATATTGAATGGATTATAAGTTAACAGATTTCTTACCTACCACCAAGAAAGAATGCGAGTTGCGCGGATGGGACGAACTCGACGTCATCCTCTTTTCAGGAGATGCTTACGTTGACCACCCATCCTTCGGTCCTGCCATCCTCGGACGAATACTGGAAGCCAACGGCTATCGGGTAGCCATCGTTCCCCAGCCCGACTGGCACGGCGATTTCCGAGACTTCAAGAAACTCGGTCGCCCTCGCCTCTTCTTTGGTGTTTCTCCGGGTGCCATGGACTCGATGGTGAACCGCTATACGGCCAACCGCCGCATGCGTAGCGAGGACGCTTTCAGTCCCGACTCCCGCCACGACATGCGCCCCGACTATCCATCTATCGTCTATACGCAGATACTGAAGAAACTCTTTCCCGACGTACCTGTAGCACTAGGCGGTATTGAGGCTTCGTTGCGCCGCATCAGCCACTACGACTATTGGAAAGACGAGCTCCGCAAGTGCATTCTCTGCGATTCGGGCGCCGACCTCATTCTCTACGGAATGGGCGAACGTTCTATCGTAGAACTAGCCAATACCTTTGCAGAAGGCAAGACGCTTAGCCAAATCCACGAAATGCCGCAGGTGGTTTTCTACTGCAAGGAAAATGAGATTCCGGGCGGTTTCAAGGACGACGACATCATCCTCCACAGCCACGAAGAATGTCTCCACAACAAGAAGGGACAGGCTGAGAACGTGCGCCATCTGGAGGAAGAAGCCAACAAGATGCATGCTCAGCGCATGATTCAGGAAGTTGACGGCAAATATGTAGTGGTGAATCCGCCTTTCCCGCTGATGACTACCGCGGAGCTGGATGCGGCTTTCGACCTGCCTTATACGCGTTTGCCTCATCCTAAATACAAGGGCAAGACCATTCCTGCCTACGAGATGATCAAGTTCTCCGTGAACCTTCATCGTGGCTGTTTCGGCGGCTGTTCTTTCTGCACCATTTCTGCCCACCAGGGCAAATTCGTGGTTTGCCGCAGCAAGGAGAGCATTCTGAAGGAGGTGAAGAAAATCATCCAGATGCCTGATTTCAAGGGCTATCTGAGCGATTTGGGCGGTCCTTCTGCCAACATGTACGGAATGCACGGCAAGAATCAGAAAGCCTGCGAAGTGTGCAAGCGCCCGTCGTGTGTAAACCCTCAGATTTGTCCGAACCTCAATACCGACCACAGCAAGCTTCTGGAGATTTATCATGCTGTAGATGCTTTGCCGGGAATCAAGAAGAGTTTCATTGGTAGTGGTGTGCGTTACGACCTTCTGCTGCATAAGAGCAAGGACGAAAAGGTGAATCAGGCGGCTAGAGAATACACGCGCGAACTGATTACCAAGCACGTGAGCGGCCGACTGAAGGTGGCTCCCGAACATACGAGTCCGGAGGTCTTGAAGTTCATGCGCAAGCCATCGTTCGACCTCTTCTACGAGTTCAAGCGTATCTTCGACAAGATCAACAAGGAAGAAGGTCTGAACCAGCAGATCATTCCGTACTTCATCAGTTCGCATCCGGGCTGTCATGAAGAAGACATGGCCGAACTTGCCGTCATTACGAAGGGACTGGATTTCCATCTGGAGCAGGTGCAGGATTTCACCCCTACTCCTATGACCATTTCTACCGAGACCTGGTACACGGGGTACGATCCTTACACCCTGGAGCCGGTCTTCAGCGCCAAGACTCAGAAAGAGAAGCTTGCCCAGCGCATGTTCTTCTTCTGGTACAAGCCTGAAGAGCGCCGCGCCATCGAGAGTGAACTTCGCCGGATAGGCAGAGCCGACCTCATCGACAAACTCTACGACAGGAAGAGCATGGGTGCCAGTTTCAAGGGTAAGAAGACGCATTATGACGATAAGGCGATAGGTTCTACATACGATAATCCTGGTGTAGGAAAAGGTGCTAAGGGCAAGCGTGGAGCTGGCAGAAATGCGTCTGACCGCTATGCACCAAAGGGTTTCGGTAATGTAGGCTGCTATGATGAAGATAAATATCTGAATGAAGGCCGTCCGCTAAACGGAGGTGCCGGCTTCTTCAAAAATAAGAAGAAAAAGAGCTTCAACCCTAATTTCGACAACGACAACCACAGTCGCAAGAACCGCTACAACAGCGGGGATAAGAACGAACGCGGCGGTCGTGGAAATCAAGGAAGAAATGAAGGTAGAGGCAGAAGAAGATAAATGTCAGCAATACGCCCTGAAAGGGCAAAAGCTCCTAGCCCAGGGCAACACCCTGGGTTTAGAATGTGAGATACTAAAGTCGCCCTGTAAGGGCAAAAGCTTTAAATATATGAAGCTTTTGCCCTTACAGGGCGACTTGGTTGTTAATATATAGACCCAGGGCGCTGCCCTGGGCTAGGGGCTTCTGCCCTTTCAGGGCGTGCTGCTTAAATGCTAGTACTGTCTCAAAGCGCCGAGTAATTCAGCATTCTCGCTCTTGTTTCCGATAGTAATTCTCAGACAGTTGCCGCACAACTGAACCTTGTTGCGGTTTCTTACGATAATGCCTTGTGCCACCAGATAATTATAGATGGCGTTGGCGTCGGTCATTTTAGCCAGGAAGAAGTTTGCATCAGTAGGATAAACCTTCTCGCAGATAGGCAGATCCAGGAATGCAGCCATTACCTTAGAACGCTCCTGCAGGATGTTCTTCACCCATTCGTCAACCTTCAGCGGATTCTTCATCACTTCCAGCGCATGCTCCTGAGTAAGCAGATTGACGTTATAAGGATATTTCACCTTATTGAATATGTCAACAATCTCCTTGCTCGCAAAAGCCATTCCCAAACGGAGGGCTGCACAGCCCCACGCCTTACTCATGGTGTTGAGCACAATCATGTTAGGAAATCTGTCGAGTACGCTGCGGAATGTGCGCTCCGAAGAGAAATCGCTGTAGGCTTCGTCGATGATGACAATACCCTGGAATTTCTGCAACACCTCTACGATTGCCTCGCGGTTGATGTGATTACCCGTAGGATTGTTCGGACTGCAGATCCAGATAACCTTTGTCTGTTCATCGCAGGCTGCCAGCAGTTTTCCGGCAGAAATCTGATAATTTTCATCAAGCAGCACAGAGCGATACTCCACATCGTTGATGTCTGCACAAACTTCATACATTCCGTAAGTAGGTGCAATCGCTACTACATTATCCTTGCCAGGGCGGCAGAATACACGGTAAACCAAATCTATGGCCTCGTCAGAACCGTTGCCCAGGAAGATTTTCTCTTCAGCCACACCCTTAATCTTGCTGATCTGCTTCTTCAGTTCAACCTGCAGCGGATCAGGATAGCGATTGTAAGGGTCATTATATGGATTTTCGTTGGCGTCGAGGAAGACACGGGCATTTCTGCCTGCAAACTCCGTACGGGCGCAACTGTAAGGTGCCAGATTCCAGATGTTCTCTCGGCACAAATCTTTCAATTCTTTCATTTTTCTTTCAAAAGCTATTAAGAAGTATTTTTACAACTTCCCTTTTTACCCTATTGTTTCAAACTGTTCACTCTCAGTCTCATCGCATTGGCATGAGCTTCCAATTGCTCATTTTCCGCCATGGTCACTACAGCATTTCCAATGTTACGAATACCTTCTTCTGTAAGATGCTGGAAGGTGATTTTGCGATTATAACTGTCCAGGTTCACTCCGTTGTAAGCCAAAGCATAACCATGGGTTGGCAAGGTATGATTCGTACCGCTTGCATAGTCGCCTGCACTTTCGCACGCATAGTTTCCGAGGAATACACTACCTGCATTCACTACTTTTTCTGCCAGCTGCTCGTAATCGGCTGTGGCGATAATCAGATGCTCCGGTGCATAAGTATTGCAGAGGTCGATTGCCTCCTCTTCGGTCTTAACGAGGATAAACTTAGAGTTGTCTAACGAGGTCTGTGCCATCTCCTTACGTGGTAAACGTTCAAGTTGTACTTCAACTTCATTCTTTACATCATCCAACACCTTTTCAGATGTAGTAATGAAGAAAACCTGAGAATCGAAACCATGTTCAGCCTGCGACAACAGGTCGGCAGCAGCAAACACAGGGTTGGCTGTTTCGTCGGCAATAAGACAAACTTCAGACGGACCGGCAGGCATGTCTATAGCCACATCGTGCAGGGAAACCTGCTGCTTGGCAGCCATGACAAACTGGTTGCCCGGACCGAAAATCTTATGAACCTTAGGCACGCTCTCCGTACCGTAAGCCATGGCTCCGATAGCCTGAACGCCACCCGCCTTAAAGATCTTGCTTACGCCCGCAATCTTTGCCGCCATGAGGATAGCCGGGTTCACCTTGCCCTCTTTATTAGGAGGAGTACACAGTACTATTTCTTTACATCCCGCAATCTTGGCAGGAGTAGCCAGCATCAGAACGGTGCTAAAGAGAGGAGCAGTACCTCCCGGGATATACAATCCCACCTTCTCTATAGCCACACTCTTCTGCCAGCAGGTTACACCAGGGCAAGTTTCAACCTTTACACCATCAAACTTCTGGCTATGATGGAATGCGGCAATGTTATGATGGGCGAGGTGCAAAGCGTCTTTCAGTTCTTGAGAAACCGTTTTCTCTGCCTCTTCGATTTCAGCTTCAGTCACAGCCAAAGAATCGAGATGGGCATGATCAAACTTCTCCTCGTAACGCTTCACGGCTTCGTCGCCATGGTTTTTCACATCGTCGAGTACACCTTGTACGGTCGCATTCAGCTGCGAAACATCCAGGTGTGGGCGTTTTACAATCTCGCTCCATTCCTCCTTTGCAGGATACTTTATTACCTTCATTCCTATTATTAATTTTTAATTATTAATGTTTAATGTTTAGTTTTTAACGCATAATGTCTCTAAATAAACATTACACATTAAACACTACACATTATTATAATATCATCTTTTCGATTGGTGTTACCAGGATGCCCTGTGCACCGAGTTCCTTCAACTTGCCTATGATTTCCCAGAAACGCTTCTCATCGAGCACGGTGTGGATAGAGCACCATTCCTCATCAGCCAATGGGATAATCGTAGGACTCTTGATGCCTGGCAATACTTCTGTAATCTCCTGAATCTTTTCCTTAGGAGCATTCATCATCACGTACTTCTTGTCCTGTGCAGAACGTACAGCCTCGAAGCGGAACAGCATCTCGTTCAGAATCTCATGCTTCTCCTCGTCCATGTTCCAGTTGCCGATGAGCAGAGCCTCGCTCTTCATCACCACCTCAACCTCAGCAAGATTGTTGCTGACCAGAGTAGAACCAGAACTTACAATATCGAAAATACCGTCAGCCAAACCGATGCCCGGACTGATTTCTACAGAACCCGTAATGACATGGATATCGGCATTGATATTATTCTTCTTCATAAACTTGCGCAGGATGTTAGGGTAAGAAGTAGCAATCTTCTTGCCGTTGAACCATTGCAATCCCGGATAATCAATCTTCTTAGGAATGGCGAGGCTCAGACGGCACTTGCTGAAACCCAGACGGTCAATAATCTGCGCATTCTCTCCACGCTCTACAAACTCGTTCTCGCCCACGATACCGATATCTGCCACACCAGAGGCTACGCTCTGAGGAATATCATCATCACGAAGGTAGAGAACCTCGAGAGGAAAGTTGCTTGACTGCACCAGAAGGGTGCGTTTAGAGGCGCTTACTTTGATGTCAGCCTCTGCTAAAAGATTCATGGTGTCGTCGAAAAGACGACCCTTACTTTGTACTGCTATTCGTAACATATTTCTATATTTTGTTTGAAAAACATTGCAAAAGTACATATTTTTATTAGAATAAACAAATAATTTCTCACTTATGTGCAAAATATTTCGTACTTTTGCAGCTGAAATGAAGAATAAAGGATATTTATACGCATTATATGCACTATTTTTGCTCGCTGCCTGTGCCGACAAGAAACCGCAGCAGGAGCTTACGCCATGGGGAACTCCCGTAGGCGAAATGGAGTATGCTGACAACGCTGATGGGGCTGATGGCGATGAAAAGAAACCTGCTTCAACCAGCAAGGGGCTTTCGCTCGAAGATATTCAGGCCAATGGTGAGCTCATCATGCTTACCGTTAACGGCCCTACCACCTATTATGATTACCACAGCCACGGAATGGGACTGCAATATCTGCTCTGCGAGAAGTTTGCCCAGCAGATCGGCGTGTCGTTACGCGTAGAAGAATGTAAGGATACGGCTGAAATGGTGCGCAAACTGGAGAAGGGAGAAGGTGATGTGATTGCCGTGCCCCTACCCCGAAAACAGACCAGAGGCAACCTGCTGTTCTGTGGTGTTACGCCCGACAGCACCCGAACCCAATGGGCTGTGCTGAATGGTAACAAGAGTCTTGCCGACACCCTGAACGGCTGGTTTAAGCCTAAGCTGATTGCTCAGGTCAAGCAGGAAGAATCGTGGCTGCTTTCATCTGCCAGCGTGCGCCGCCACGTTTATTCACCATTCCTGAACCGCTCTAAGGGTGTTATTTCCCGCTACGACCACCTCTTCCAGCGCTATAGCGGAACGGCTCGCATGGACTGGCGTCTGATGGCTGCCCAATGTTATCAGGAGAGCTGTTTCGACCCGAATGCGAAGTCATGGGCTGGAGCTTGCGGACTGATGCAGATTATGCCAGGCACGGCTGCCCATCTGGGTTTGCCGATGAGCATGATTCATGAACCTGAGGCGAATGTGGCTGCGGCAGCCAGGTATATGGCGGAACTGCAGGGGCATTTCTCTGACGTAGGCGACCCTTTTCAGCGCATGCTTTTCGCCCTTGCTTCTTATAATGGTGGCTATTTCCACATCAGAGATGCGATGGCGCTGGCTCGCAAACATGGTCAGAATCCGTACAATTGGGGCGTAATCCGCGATTATATTCTGCGCCTTTCCCAACCGGCTTATTACACAGACCCGGTGGTGAAATATGGTTATATGCGAGGCACGGAGACGGTTAATTATGTAGATAGAATCAGAGCTCGCTGGGGTGAATACAGCGGTGGTTCAGGCTTCCATGAGAGTTTTCGTGGCAGCGGTATGGGCAGCGGTTCCTTCCATGGAGCCCCTGTTAAATCCAAGCGCCACTACCAGAATAAGTACCATATATAATATAAAATAGGTACTGAAAATGATGAGGAAAGGTATATTTGGGGCTCAATTTACTCTGATTTCTTGCAAAAATTGGAGATAAGAGCCCCAAATATACCAAATAACGTGGATGTAAGTTTACGTTCTTTTATAGGGCGCTTTTGTTATTTTGTAAAGAAAAATACAAAATCCTAAAATATCGTTATGTCATCTCCTACAACGATTAAAAGGAGTATTTATATATATGTATGTATAATATCCTTACTACAGAAAACAGTAACGGAAATGATGCGAAAATCCGCATTTTTTGGCGTTTTAGATGATAAGATGCAAAAATTAGGGGGTTAGGAAGGTATTTTACCCCCTCTTCTAAGGGTAAAAAATGCCCCTCCTCGGACATTAAATCCGCCTATAACATGACGTATTTTTGACAAAATACAACAGGAAACAAGGATAAAAATGTAGAATCGAACAACATATCAGCTAACTAAAACGACTTAATATGTAGATAATTATTATACACAAAATATTAGAGTATAAATATAACAAAATACACATAACACACTAACAACCAACACATTCAGACATACGCCCGACCTATATCAGGTAAAACTCAAAAGTTCATCTTGCGTGTCATTAAGGGTCAAGGTCATTAAGGGTCATTTTCATTTTCGGGGGAGAAAAATCCCCTATAGTATATATATAAATAAATATTTATATATACTATAGCTCAAAATGACACTTTCATTTTTCTAAATGACCCTTAATGACACTGACCCTTAATGACACGCTTGTTTTTCATCCTTACTTTCCCATTGCTGATTGTTTCTGCAATAAAGTTCAGATAGAAAATCAATATAACTTATTGTATTGCAGCTACTTATAGCCTTTCTCGCATAGAAAGTCAGGGTGAAAGCTTGCATTCTGCCCGAAAATGTTGTATCTTTGCACCGGCAATCGAAAGAACAGCCTTTTGTGCCTTGCTCGGGTCTTCTCTTAAGACCAACACGGGTCATAAATGATGGCAGGCGCCGGTCATCAATGAAGACCCCGAAAACGGCAGGAACGGGGCGTTCTGGGGAGTTGCAAAACAAGGACTCTAAACATACTACAAACGACTATGATTAATTACAGCATCGTAATGCGTAGCGTGAACGCAAATCTTCTGGAAATCAACCAGGCGAAGTCACGCATCAACCAGGCAAAGGAGGAGGGCAAGACCCCTGACCCAAAGGACCTGGAACTCGTGAAGACTGAGAAGCAGAATGCTTTCGCCATCTCGCAGTACACCGACATCATGACCATCGAGAAGTTTGCCAAGCACATCACTTCTCATGGCAGTGTTTATTCGAGAGCTGACATCAGCGCCATCCTCTACATCGCCGTAGACTGCATGCGTGAGATGTTGCTTGAGGGCAAGAAAATCCGTCTGGGCGACCTCGGTGATTTTTCTCTCCTTCTCACCTCAAAGGGTGCTGAGGATGCCGACAAGTTCACCGCACAGAACATCACCGGTGTGAAGGTTCAGTGGGAGCCTGGTCAGGAGTTCAAGAACCTTCGCGATGACGCCGAGTTCAACCTCGTAGCCAGCCGCAGCGCTCAGGCAGCCGTTATCAAGGCGATTAAGGAGGGTAAGACCAACGTTGACCTCAACGCTCCAACCACTCCGGATAATACGCCAGGCGGTTCTACCCCAGGCGGTTCAAACACCGGTCAGACTGGCAGCGAAGGCCAAGGCTCTGAATCAGGCGGCAGCACTGGCGATACTGGCGACGGCCTTGAATAGCCCAAGGATAGACTGGCTAGGGTGCTAGCCCCTAGCCCAGCCTATCCGCCCACAAAAAAATCAACATTCAACACTCAACATTCAACATTCAAAAAAATGAAAGCGAACATTTGGAAAACAATTCTTCAGATAGCTATCAGCATACTGACCGCTATCGCTACTACGCTCGGAGTAACGAGCTGCATGGGATAAAAACAAAAGGTCGCCCTGTAGAGGCAAAAGCTTTATAAATTACCTGATATTTAAAAGCTTTTGCCCTTACAGGGCGACTTGTTTGCGTCCGTATTTACCCAGGGTGCTACCCTGGGCTAGGAGCTTCTGCCCCTTCAGGGCGAAAGGGGGTAGCCGGTCATGAAGGGTCAAAGTCATAAAGGGTCATTAAGGATTTCGGGTTATTCAGATGTTTACAACTATCCATTTACCACTTTTTCTACCGCCTTCACGCTTCAAGATTCCCTTGGCTTGAAGAGCAGCAATATCTCTTTCAATAGTACGTGTCGTTACAGTTTTCTTTCCCGACATTCTCTGCGCCAATTCCGGAATCGTTATTTCCGGATGAAGTTTAACAACTGAAATGATATTCTGCTGACGTTCAGAAAGTTCAATCAGTTTTTCTTTCCCGACATTTTTTAAGTTTTTCCCGACATTTATCACGACATCATCATCCATAGATCTTTCATACTGTTCTATCTCAGCCTTAAGATTTTTGATATGTTCTTGAAGCATGAAAGACTGGAATGGTAACATCGACTCTTCTTCTCGAGATGAATTAAGAGCTTCAATATAAGCTGCCTTATCATCAGTCATTACCTTTGTCGGAACAAGATTAAATTCAAACTGAAGGTGGTTCATGATGAGACGCGACATTCTGCCATTTCCATCCACCCAAGGATGGATGCTGACAAGGATGTTATGAGCATCGAAGCTCAACAAATATGCATCCATTTCACTCGGGTTTTCAAGAAGCAATTCACGCCTGCGGTTTATCTCATTGCAGAAATCAGCCAACCTTGCAGGAACCTTCAGAAAGTTCATATAGGAACGTCCACCAGCTCCCGCTGTGACACCTAATAGACGGAGGTCACCTTTAGAAGAATCGAACTCCCCCTGAAGCGTGCTATAAACGCTGCCGGTATTCTTCATCACCAATGCAGACAATTGCTTAAGCATTTCTACAGAAAAAGGTTTGTGCTCCTTAGCCCATCGAATGGATTGCTCATAGGCATGCTTCAAATCAAGATTCATCAACTGCTCTACCAAGGGTTTACCTTTAGCAGAAATACCTTCATCAAAGAGCAATTGATTCTCTATTTCCGTCACAGTAGAACCTTCTATGGCTGTGGAGTGCGTGATGATAGAATACAGATAGAACTTATCGTAATCTATCTGCTGCGAAATACCAAGACTTCTATATTTGGCTAGTATAGCCTGTAATTCTACCACATACTTTTCCATTTTGCAACTTCTATTTTTTAAGGCACAAAGATAGGTAAAATATGTTAGAAACACGAATGATTATGAAGAAAAATGCAAATTACTCTACATTTTACTAAGATTATATCTACCATACCTTACGCCTTTTTGTTTTAAGAGGTCATGAAGTGTCAAATTCGTTATCGGTCATTTCCATTTTCCAATACCTAAATCCGGTCATTAAGGTCACGGTCATTAAGGTCATTAAGGATTTCTTATTTTCAAAATATCCCTCTATCTCATAAAATAAGGTTAAATCAGGTTCGCCCTGCCAACAAAATCCATCCATATAATCACTTTTCTGAATATTTTTTGTATTTTTGCAGATATATTGCGCTGATATGGAGTTGAACATAGCTTATCCTCCTAGATTACAGGCGCATAATGAATAATCAAAAAATAAGTAAATATGGACATGGCAAAATATATAGGTGAGACTACTGAATACGATAAGAAGCAGGAAGTGGAACGCCGTAAAGTGAAAAGTTGGCTGAAGAGCGTCAGCGCCTTTGCCAATGGCAGTGGCGGCTGCCTATTGTTTGGTATTGCCGATGACGATACTATCATAGGATTGAACGATGCCAAGGCTGATGCAGAATTTATCAGTCAGAAAATCAAGGAGCGCATAGACCCTATGCCCCAAATCGACTTGAAGATAGAGCGTGTAGAAGACAAGGAATTGCTCATTCTTCATGTGCATGGAGGCGAAGATACACCTTATTATTATATTGGCGACAGCGTTCTTGAAACCTTTGTGCGCATTGGCAACGAATCGGTTGTGGCTGATAGTACCGAACATAAGCGTCTGGTATTGAGAGGTCGCAACTCTTCATTCGATGCACGCCCAAGCGATGAAATGTTTGAAGATTATGCATTTTCTAAGCTTCTCAGCCGCTACTATGCCTGGAATGGTCTGAGCTTCGATAAAAAACTTTACCGCTCGTTTGGCTTGGTTGACAACAAGGGAATACTTACCTATGCCGGTCTGTTGATGGCAGACGAATGTCCATTGCGCCAAAGCCGTGTATTCTGCACAAGATGGAACGGCAAGACAAAAGCAGGAGGAAGTATCGATGCTCTCGACAGCGCAGAGATTACAGGCGGACTTGTAACTCTTCTCGAAGACACCATGGCAGGAATCTCATCCAAATATTGAGGTAAACTTTGTGGAAAATGAAGGTGATACTCAAGGTGATACTCAAGGTGATACTCAAGATGTCCCTCAAGGTGGCACTCAAGGAAAAGACTTAGATAAATGGATAGAATATCAAGTAGCTGTTTATCCTAAAATAACAACAGGTGAACTGGCTCAACTATCAGGGAAAAGCATTATAACCATCAAGCGTCGTATTGCAAAAATGCCTCATATTGTGTATGTTGGCAGTGGCTATAGTGGTCATTGGGAAGTAAGGAAAAAGGAATGAATCAAGAGTTTAAGCCAGCTTCCATCCAATTTACTACATAAAGATACAGACAATACAATATAAGCATGAAGAAGATATTATTCCTACACGGATTCTTCGCCACGGGCAGTTGTCCGATGGCGAGAGCCTTGAAAGAGGCGTTTGAGGGGACGGCGGTAGTGCTGGCTCCCGACCTCCCTTTGCACCCCAAGGAGGCACTGAAGGAGATTCGCTCCATCATCGACCGGGAGCAGCCCGACTTGCTTCTGGGCAACAGCTGCGGCTCTTTCCTCGCCCAGATGCTGGCTCCGGTGGTGGGCATTCCTGCCCTGCTCAGCAATCCGTATTTCATGATGACGGAGTTTCTGAAGGAGCGAATCGGCGAGCATGAATACAAGGCGCCGAGAAGGGACGGAAATCAGCGGCTGGTGATTGACGAGGCGCTGATAGAGGAGTTTGCGGAGCTGGAAGCTGTGCAGTTTGACCATTGCAACCCCTATTATAAGAATCGTGTGTGGGGACTTTTTGGTGAGCAGGACACCCAGGCTCACTTCTCCCCTCTCTTCCTGGAGCATTACAATCAAGCCTTCCATTTCCCTGGCGGTCATACGCCTACTGAGCAGGAGGTGAAGACCTGGTACGCTCCCCTTGCCCAGAAAATGCTGATGGAGTTTTCGGCAAAGGAAGAAAGATATTTCCAGCACTTCAAGGGCGGCAAATACAAATTCATCCATTCTGCCTTCGATTCCGAGACTCAGGAGCGCATGGTGGTTTATCAGGCTCTCTATGGAGACCAAGCCTATTGGGTTCGCCCAGAAAACATGTTCTTCGGGAAAGTTACGAGGGACGGCAGAACTTTTGATCGTTTCACAGAGATAGACAGATAATTATGGAGACATTCAATAACGTAATAAACAGTGGCCAGCTTGTTCTGGTCGATTTCTTTGCTACATGGTGCCAACCTTGCAAGGCGATGCACCCTATTCTGGAGCAGGTAAAGAGTGTATTGGGCGACCGCATCCGAATCATCAAGGTGGATGTGGACAAGTACGGCGTAACTGCAAGCCAATACCGCATCCAATCCGTGCCAACGCTGATGCTCTTCCGCAACGGAGAAGTATTGTGGCGCACAAGCGGTGTGGTAGATAAAGCCGAACTGCTGGCTACGCTTGATCCATTCTTGATATAACAGATGAAAAGAATAATCTTATGCGCATAATAGGAAACTTACTTTGGTGGCTCTTCAGAGGTCTCGAAGCTGCTATCGGTTATCAGACTCGGAGTATGTAGCCTGATTTCTGCATCAATGTTTAGCGGTCTAACTAAGTAACATGTTAAAATAGCCAAAAATAGAACAGAAAAGCAAACAAAACTTCGTTTTCTATTCCAAATTTTACTATTTTTGCACCATGATAATGGATTTAGAACATATAGGTAACATACCAGTCAGTACTTCAGCTATAGCTTCATTGTTTACAAACATTGAAGCAGGGAATCAGAAAGTACGCAGTCTTGAGGCGGCTCATAAAATTATCCGACTCAAGAAGGGGCTTTATGTGGTAGCCCCAAATGTGTCTCGTGTTGCTCTATCCACAGAACTGATAGCCAATCATCTTTATGCTCCTTCGTATGTGTCTATGCAGACTGCCTTACGTTATTATGGATTAATACCAGAAGCTGTTTATACTACTCAGTCTATGACACTAAAGCACTCCCGTAGCTTTGATACTCCTGTCGGGCGTTTTGAGTATAAGAACATGTCAAGAGAAGCCTTTTCAATAGGGATTACAAGCATCAATATGCAAAGTTACGCCTTTCTGATGGCAACACCAGAAAAAGCTCTCTGTGACTTAATCGCAAATTCTCCGAAGGTTAATTTACGTTACCTGAAGGATGTAGAGAACTATTTGGAGGAGGACATCCGAATGGAAATAGAAGATTTCAGGAATATGGACATAAGTATATTTGAGCGATATGCTCAGGTTGGAAAAAAGTCTAAATCCATAGAAACTCTAATTAAATATTTAAGGAAATGAATTTTCCAGAAATATATTCAGCAACAGACATGATGGAGCTGATTCAGAAGATCGGCTTCCTCCCCCTCCTTGATAGCGGCATTGAAGGCTTCTATGCCGAAGACATCGTGGCGGAAGACTGCGGTTACGTAAGACTTCCTGAAGGCGGTTGGGACTGGCCGCTATGGAAATGGAAGGGCGAGATTGTGCAGGAAATGCCATGTATGTACGGAAAGTTCTTCAACAAGAAAGCAGGATTCATCAGCCAGAAATGGTGGCCGGACTTCTGTAACTACAGAAGAAGCAAATACCCTCGCCCAGATGATGAATCAATAGAAGGAGCCATTCTCTGCACGCTTCAATCTACCGGTAGTCTCATCACAAGAGAACTTCGGGCAGCCTGCGGTTTTACAGGAAAAGGAATGAGAAGCAAGTTTAACGGTTATCTCACCCGACTGGAAATGGCGACTTACATCGTGACCGAGGATTTCATCTATCCTCGTGACAAGCACAATCACGAATATGGCTGGGGTTGGTCGCTGCTGAATACTCCCGAAGATCTCTATGGCAGGGAGGCTTGCCAATGCAACCGAACTTCCCAGGAATCTTATCAGAGGATTTTTGAGTTTTCCCAAAATTCACTTCTTACTCGTTTCTTATACGCAAGTACCTATCTTAAAAAATATTAAAGACGAGAGATGATTGAAAATTTCCTCCAAAAAGAGTGAGTTTCTCAGATTAAATTTGTATCTTTGCCATGTCTATCGTTGGATTTTCTTGTTTTCTTTTCGCAACACTAAGATAAGTGAATTCTTCGACATGACAAGACCATGGACAACTTTTTGTTGCTCAGGGACTTAAAAAGTTTAATTTATAATAGTGTTGCGGAATTAAGGGTTATTTTAAAAAACGCTGCAAAGTTAATAAAAAAAGGGAAACAGAATTCTTAATTCATTTCGATTTCCTCATTCGTTATCTCTATGAGGTATTCATCTAATGAGGGGTCGTCGCTCTTCAGCGTCACCCAATAGGTAAACTCGGGCACTGTGTTGCTGTCGGGACGCGTTTCCTCCAGTATTGCGGTGATTTCCTCAACGATTGCTTGCCGTATGCTTCCATTAATAACGGAAGCGAGGGTTTTCGCCGCTTCCACCTGCATCTGCGTGTGGTAGGAAAGACATTGCGGTGTAAGTATTTTATCCATGTATTTGCCTATGCTCTGCTGCTCTTTGTCAGTGAGGCCGCCAGGGGTGACGAGGCTCCACGACAGTGTCCATGTGGGCACTGCCACAAGCGAGAACTCAAGAGTAGAGTCGTCGAGACTGACTATGCGCCACGGATTGTTCGCCATGAAGCGACTCCATCCTGCAACCTTGTCGAAGGCGAGGTGTGGATAGACATTCTTCACCGTAGCCTCATAGTCTTCTGTCCACATCCAATTTATGCCGATGCCCACCTCTTCCAGTTTCAACGGAAGGTTGGCGTAGGCCTTCACCAACGTGGCGTCATCAAGTGCCTTGCGCACTTTGGTTGCGCTGGCAGACAGAGTGCCGTTAAACCCAGGATAGTAATGGGCCATTATCGTCAATGCGGAGATGAGATCGACTGACGTTTCCTTGGGATAGAAGAAGTACAGCTTGGAGGATATGGCGAAGTAGGGTCTCTTTTCGTCAGTGCATCCGCTAACGTAGCTTATGCGCAGGGCTTCCTGACTGTTTGGCTTGCTCATGATGTTGTACAACTGCTGCGAGTATTCCCCGATTCCCTGAACCAGTGGCTCTAGCCTTGCCGTGTTTATGACGCTGAGGTCCATAGAATTACCGCCTTCTGTCAACCTCCACATTTGAAGGACTACGGGCACATATTCACGCAGTGCGGCTTCCAGTGTCTCGTTGTTCGACAATGCGTTGATGAGTTCGGGATAGTTGCCGCCAAGTCCTGGGGTGAGGTGACCTGATCCCATCACATAGTTGGTGTGGTCCTTTATTTGGTATATGTTTTCTATCATGTTCATCAGGCATACGTCCCAATAAACTAACGACAATTTCTGTGCGCCGAGATTCTCAGCCCTCTTCATCGCCTCCTCCATCTCGAATATTGACATTGTCTCGTCGGTGTTGTCGTCGTACAGCAGACTGCGTGTTCCTGTGGTGTAGCTGTCGAGCACGAGATTGTCATCCTTGTTAAAGGTATTGCCGTGGTTCCAGAATATTATGATGTATTTCTTTGCGGGCATACGTTTCTGGGCATCGACGATGAAATTGGCAAGGTTCTGCGGGTCCTTAAGCCTGAAGGAAATATCTGCCACTTGGCTACTCTCCATTCCCCCCGGTGTCATGTTGAAGAGCCTCGTACCTTGTCTCTTCACGTCATTTTGGTAGGGCTTGGAGAATTTCACCAGTCCCGTAAACTTCACTTTCTCGTTGTAGCCCATTCCGTCAATCTGTTGCAGGTTGAAGAGGAGGTACTCGTCAAGATCGCTTCCGCCACATCCGTAAAAAAGGATGGTGTAGTCGGCAAGTTCCTCCGACGGCGTGTCGGGGTTGTCGCCGATGTCGTCGTCGTCACTGCACGATGTGAATCCTAACACACACATTGCTGCCATCAGCAGCATAGAGAACCATTTTTTCTTATTCATACGCTTCTTTTTAATTTTTAAAAATTATCTTCTAAACCTCACCGTCGCCTTTCCGTTTCGCCTCTCAATATAGAGCTGGCGTTTGTCGGCGGGTGCGGAGATGCGCTGTCCGTTGAGGTTGTAGTACTCCGATGGGCCGTCGTTGTCAGTTGAGATGGAAGTCACTGAGGTGGTGCCGTTGCGCTTTACCAGCAGCTTCAGCTCTTCCTCCTTCTGCGTGTTGCCCTCGTAGCATATCATCGCCCTGAGCGATAGTGTGTCAACGTCGTTCTCAAACACATAATGGCTCAGAATGTTGTCGAGGTCTATCTCTATCTCCTTCTCCAAATAGACATGCTCCTCGGCAAACTTGCTGTCAGCAACAATCAGCGAGTCGGTGTAGAGCGTGTCGATACAGGTGGAGTTCGGTGCCTCCATGTCTTCCTTGAATCTCGCCCTCAGTCCGGTGAAGAAGCGCACTGTGGGCAGCTGCTCGTCCTCGGCGGCGTGGATGTAGGGGTAGCCGTAGTCCATCTTGAAGCTCACCTTGGCTTTCTTGTCCACGCCCTTGACGTAGAGTTCCTTGTCGAGCTTTATCTCGGCGCGCAGTGTGTCTTTCACCTCCACTCCCCTGATGCGCTCTATGTTGTTCCAGTCGGTGTTCATCTTTAGGAAGTACAGTCCCGGACCAAAGTCCTCGAGCAGTCCAAAGCCGTCGTACTCCACGGAGTCTATTCCTGCCAGCAGTGGCTTTTCCCTGTCGAGCAGCGAGAAGGACTTCTCCCTCTCGTCTATAATTTGCTGCGTGCTGTCCTTGTCAACGTAGAAGAGCTGGAAGTTTACCTTGTTTTCCGCCTGAAAGCGTGTCCTGACTGTAAGGATAACCGGTGTTGAATATGTACGTCATATTAAGAGACCCTATTTCTCCGACATGGCAGGATGTCCTTCCGATCTTACGAAAGTTCGGCACGTCTTTGAAAATCACCTCCACTTCCTTGTCACGATTAATTCCCGGAATCTTCCAATTGTATTTATACACTCCTCCCCGGAGCAACAACAGCCAAATAGATTTGAAATCCGAGATACCCTCAGAATCTTCCAACTCGTCAAAAAAGCTGGAAAAGTCATCTTCGTTCGTATAAACATTAGTGCCATAGACAGTGTTCAACTCATATTTGAGCGAACAATCAGAAGGACGATCAATTTCTACAGGTCCAGAAACCAGAGAAAAAATATCCGTGATGAGTCCTGCCCTAAGTTCAGTGCCTTTATAAGGCACTAGACGAAAATCCTCATCACTCACGCACTCCGTATGCGGACCGCTTATATAAATTAACGAATCAAGCACGACCTTTTTGCCGTTCTGTGCGGCAACCTCCATCGTTGGGAGCAATGCCGCGGCAACCATTGAAAGAAAGATCTTCTTTGTTTTCATAATGAGGAAATTGTTAATTACATATCAGTTAACAAGTGAACGAGTTGACAAGTTGTTACTTTCGCTGTACATTGCTGAAAGACTATCAACTTGTCAACTCGTTCTCTCGCCAACTGGTCATTTAGATCTCACTCTTAGACCTTGGGGTGAAGTTGGAAGCGGAAGTGAAGTCGATGAGTGCTTTTTCATTCATCAGCTTTTTCTTAATATTCTCAAGTACAAGGGAAACACCTGCAGCCTCCACGCGTGATTTCTTGGAGAAGACTACTCCGGCACCCTTCATGTTGCCTTTCTCGTCCTTCATGGTCACCTTATACACCACTGTGATGTCATACTTCTCCTTGGTCAGTTCCTGGTTCTTTGGCTCTATGCTAAGTGCCAGACCCACCTTGGCGGGATAGGAAGTGATGGTCTTCGACCAGTCGTACTTGGTGTTTGTCAACTGCGTTGCAGCTCCCAGTCCGCTGTTGCCGTATTCCTGCAGGTTTACGGTAGCCAAGCTGAGGACATCGTCGCTCACCTCGATTTCCGCGGAATAGGTTATCTTGTCGCTGCCGCTTTTGTTGTTGTCGTCATCGTCTGAACACGAAGTTAAAGTCACTGTTAGGGCTGCCGCTACGACAAGCCACATCTTCATAACAATTGTTTTCATTCTTTTTTTATTTTAAAATTAATAATCACGGATTTAGGCACAAAGATACGGAAAAACTTCGAAAGAGGCTTGTCAAAACAGCAAAACATTTGTCAAAACGGAAAAAAGAGAGTTCTTAGGGCTGTTTTTACCGTTTTTCTACCTTTTTTGCGATGTTTTCCCTTCTTTGGCTACTCGTTTTCCTCCGCCTTCGTCATTTTCTCGAAGAGATATTTCCTTGGGCTTATTCCCTTGAATTTCGCAAATTGGCGGTAGAAAGACGAGATGGAATTAAATCCGCTCTTGATTGAAATGTCTATTATCGTCCGCTTGCTGTCCTGCGGCAAGGCATCAATAATACGGCACGCCTCTTCCACACGATACTTGTTCACAAAGTCGTGGAACGACATGTTCAGGTTGCTGTTCAGATATTCGGAAAGATAGGTTTTGTTGGTGCCTATCTTTGTAGCCAGGTCCATGATAGTGAGTTTTGACATGAGGAAGAGCTTCTCTTGTTCCATTAACAGCTGAATGCGCGACTCTATGTATTTGTAGCGTTCTTGCTTCCGCATGTCGGCCTCTGTCTCCGTCAGTCCTGTCTCGTCGGTGTCGCCTTGCTCCGTTTCGAGCTCTTCTTCCGCAGCCTCTTCGCCCATGGTGTCGTCGGCAGGACTGCCATTATTCTGGAATAACATTTTCAGCACCCTGTGCCTTTGGGCGAACTTAAACACTATAGACCACAACACAATGCCTGAGATGTTGAAAATGACTTCGCTGAGCCACACGGCGTTTTGGAACATCAGTTCGTAGAGGACGAAAGAGCCGAAAGAGGCATAGCACGACAGCATCACCCAAACGACATCCACATTCTCGGTGTAGGAATAGTTTTCATACAGCATTTTGCGGTATCTCACCGCAAACACAGTAACATAGACCAACGTTATGGCAGAAATGGCGAACGCCACACAGGAAGCAATTAGTTCAATCGCCTTGAAGGGCAAGAAAACGTAGATAAGGGCAAACGAGGCGAGAAACGCCACCGAAGCCCATGTCTGCCGCATGGAAACTGCTCCCGGTCGAACCACTTCGAGGAAGAAGGCGGAAATCACGGGTATGTAAACCATGTCCAATATGCCGCAAATGTTGTTCAAGTGGGTGGAATATTTTATCGACGTGAAAGCGAACAGCACGTCTTTGGCATAGCAAACAGCAATGAGAACCGATGAAAAATAGAGCAGCTTCAGCATATAGCTGCGTTTCTCGTATTTCCTGAGCAGGAAGCACCAAAAGACAAAGAATATGGTCACGCCACCGCGAGTGTAGTGTGCCAAGGCTTCCAACGATTGTATGTCGAGTATCATAGAATGAGCTTTTTGAAGTGTTTTTATTATTAATGAGAACCTACCTGCTTTACTTTTTTGCCTGTTTACGGCTATCCGACATTAATGTCAAACCCATAAAGAAGGAAGAACATCACCATTATTCTTGTGCAAAGGTAGTGTTTTTATTTCAAAAAAACGTCCAATAAAGCGAAAAAAACTCTCATTATACCAAATTTGGCAAAAATATACTCCAAAAAGGCTTCTCTTAATTCTTAATTCAAGTTTCGCAAGCACAGAAGTTAAAGGAGTTAAAGGAGTTAAGACAACAGTCTTTTTGACGTAGTTTTTTAAGCAGCAAGACATACGTCTTAACTCCTTAACTCCTTAACTCCTTAACTCCTTTAACTTCCTTAACTCCTTAGCTTCCTTAACTCCTTTAACTTCCTGATATGCGAAACTTCAGATACATATATAATAAGGTATGGTAATAAAGAATCTCGAAAACAAAATCAAGTTGGTGATGATCATCTGCTCACTCTTTTTTTCCGAATAACATGACGAAAACATCAATTTATTTGCTTTAGGAGTGTTATTTTTATGAAAAACATCTGTTTTTCGAAGAAAAAACCTTATTTTTGCATATTGAATAATATAAAAATTAAGAAATATGGAGAAACAACCTCTAAATCGGATTAAGGTAATGCTTGCTGAACGCATGCTAACCAACAAGCAACTGGCTGAGATGCTCGGTAAAGATCCTGCAACAATATCAAAGTGGGTCACCAATACATCACAACCAACTTTAGAGAATTTGATTGAGATAGCTCGCTGTCTCAAATGCGACATGAACGACCTTGTCAGACTGGACGATGTCGTTACTATAAAAACAGATAAATGAACTAATTAAGACAGACTCTATGCCAACAAACAAGAATGCGCAACTGCGCTACCGGATACTGGACAGATGCTTTAGCGATTTTCATAGAACATATAGCATTGAGGACCTCATGGACACGGTCAATGAGTCCCTCATGGATCTCTATGGCTCCCAGGTCAGCATCCGTCAGATGTCTGCTGACCCAACAAAACCAAGCAGTATGAATCCATTTCTGAATATAATTCGTATCTTTGCAGAAGAATCGTGCCTGAGCAGGTGTTATCCTGCCGTAAATGGCGCATAACTATCAAGTTATCAGTCAATAAAACATTTTGATCAAGCTGCAGGAGAAGATGATTGTGTCTCTGCCTCCTGTTTCTGCCAGCAAGATGCAGAAGCTCGACAGAGAGAAGAACGTAGTGAACCTCTATGTTGCCGGACATCCGATAGATGAAATCTGGATTCCAGCACTTTAAGGGCGGCAAATATAAGTTCATCCATTCAGCCATCGACTCCGAGACTCAGGAGCGCATGGTGGTTTATCAGGCTCTCTATGGAGACCAAGCCTATTGGGTAAGACCGGAAGATATGTTCTTCGGGAAAGTAACAAGGGACGGCAGAACTTTCAATCGTTTCACGGAAATAGATAAATTCTAACAACAGGAAAATGATCATGAAACAGATAGAAACACTCGTTTTTGATTATGGAGGTGTCATCGTGAATATTGATGATGCCTCTGTTGTGAAAGCCATGGAGAGCCTGGGCGTTACGGCGTTCAAGCGGCTAATCCATGTCCGCAAAATCAAGAGACTGATGCACCAATATATTAATGGTCTGGTGTCGGAAGCAGAAACTTTGAAAGAGATACTGAGCCTTTGCCGCAAAGGAACCACAACCGGGGATATTGAGAAAGTCCTGGAAGAGTTGTGTGGCAATCTGCCCGTGGAAAGACTGGAGGCATTGGTCAAGCTTCGGAAGCGATACAAGGTCTATCTGCTCAGCAACATCAACGATACGCTTTGGCAGAAATCGGTCAGTCAGATGAATCAGCTGGGATATACCACAGAGGAGATGTTTGATGAAGTCTTCCTCTCATACGCCATGCGGAAAGAGAAGCCATCCGTCGAAATCTACGAAGAGATGACGCAGAAGACAGGATTGAATCCTGCCACCACTCTCTATTTCGATGACCGTGCAGAGAATGCCGAGGCTGGCAGAAATTTCGGCTTTCAGAGCGTACTGGTAAAGACCAATCATCTGGAAGAGCATCAGGAATGGCAAGAAATTAACAAAAATATAAAAGAATAATCTTATGCGCATAATAGGAAACTTACTTTGGTGGCTCTTCGGAGGTCTCGAAGCTGCCATCGGTTATTTCACCGGAAGTCTGGCTCTTGCATGTACTGTCATCGGCATTCCCTTTGCGATACAGACATTCAAGATTGGCTTGCTCTGCCTATGGCCTTTTGGCTCTACAGTAAGAGAATCGAATAGTCCAACTGGTTGCATTCGCATCCCGTTGAATTTACTCTGGCTGATTTTCGGAGGATTGTGGGCTTGCCTCATGCATCTGTTCTTCGGCTTTCTCTTATGTATAACCATCATCGGCATTCCTTGGGGAAAACAGCATTTCAAGATGGCCGGACTTTCACTCGCACCATTCGGCAAGGATGTGGAGTTGGGATTTTAAAGTGATAAGAAGAAGTTGAAGGAAATATGGCAATAACTATTGATACAACAAACCTCTGCTCACATCTTCAAAAGAAGTTGTTTGAACCTGAGGGAGTATATTATCCTATCTGGCAAGCCATGCAGAACGATAAGGAGTTGACTGCCGCGGTTCGCTCACGACAGCTTCATATCTATCGTAACGGCAAGAAGATTCTCATTCTCGCTGGCAAGGCTCAGCCGAAGATTATCAGAGAGGATAAACTGAACGAATTGATAATAAGATAAAGAACGAAGCTTATGAACTTTCCAGAAATATATTCAGCAACAGGCATGATGGAACTGATCCAGAAGATCGGCTTCCTCCCTCTCCTTGATAGTGGCATTGAAGGATTCTCTGCCGAAGACATCGTGACAGATGACTGCGGTTACGTAAGACTTCCTGAAGGCGGTTGGGACTGGCCGCTTTGGAAATGGAAGGGCGAAATCGTTCAGGAAATGCCGTGTATGTACGGAAAGTTCTTTAACAAGAAGGCTGGATTCATCAGCCAGGAATGGTGGCCGGACTTCTGTAACTACAGAAGAAGCAAATACTCTCGCCCTGATGATGAATCAATAGAAGGAGCCATTCTCTGCACGCTTCAATCTACCGGTAGTCTCATCACAAGAGAACTTCGGGCAGCCTGCGGTTTTACAGGAAAAGGAATGAGAAGCAAGTTTAACGGTTATCTCACCCGACTGGAAATGGCGACTTACATCGTGACCGAGGATTTCATCTACCCTCGCGACAAGCACAATCACGAATATGGCTGGGGATGGTCGCTGCTCAATACTCCCGAAGACCTCTATGGCGGGGAGGCTTGCCAATGCAATCGCACTCCACAGGAATCTTATCAGAGGATTTTCGAGCATCTGAAAGAAATCCTGCCTGATGCTTCGGATAAACAGATTCAAAAAATAATTGGATGAAAATGAGAAAGGAATAAAGAGCAATGGATAGTGAGTGGGCTTTGGAAGTAATGCACAAGGCTCCGTATATAACGGTCAGTTTTATTGACGAAGTCGGCAAGCCTTATGGCTTACCCCTGTCACTCGCATCTGATGATGATGTGAACTGGTATTTTCATGGTGCCTTGGAAGGCAAGAAACTGGAGGCAATCAAGGCTCATCCTGAGGTTTGCCTTTCAGCCGTAACCCGTTGTGCGCCTACGGTTGGTCCGAAAGACGGAAGTTTCACCCTGCAATTCAAATCAGCCATTGCATTCGGCAAGGCAGAAATCGTGACAGATGAAGCAGAGAAGATTCATGGTCTCCGGCTAATCTGTGAACGTTTCCTTCCTCAACACATGGATGCTTTCGACCAGAGCATCGCCCGTTCCCTTTCACGCACGGCTGTAGTTCGCATCACGCTTACTGAGCCACCAACCGGCAAGCGCAAGCAGTATGATAAGGAGGGCGTGGAAATGAAATATGGGAGAATGGAATAACGAACATTAAAACATATAGATTATGAAGAAGATAAAGTTAAGCAATGGCGTGGAAATGCCGCAACTGGGTTATGGTGTTTATCAGGTGGAACCTGATCCAACCCTACCCTCACCCAGATAGGCGAGAAATACGGCAAGACTGCTGCACAGGTAGCCTTGCACTGGCTGTTGCAGAGCGATGTAATCATCATCCCGAAGACTGTTCATAAGGAAAGAATGCAGGAGAATCTGAACATTTGCATAAAAATCATTAGAATGGAGAATTATGGAAGAAAAATTATCGACTATATATTTGGTTGGCGGTCAAACAGCTCTGCAGTATCTTATGAACGTGAGCAAAAAATACAGGCAAATAGCGACCGAAGCGATATTCGAGTGTTTGAGACTGGGATATCCCCTCAACGACATGGAAATATCAGGCAAAGCTCGCGAACTGCTGAGGAAGAGGAATGTAATTGGTTAAAATGATTTTTTCAAATTTTCTTCAAACTGAAGCAAAGGGTGCCCGTACCAATCTCTTGGTACCAATGCTGGAGCAAAGCTACACGATTTAATTTTATCCAAGCAATCACACTCTCTGCATCTTCATCAGAAAGCAACTTTGCATTAGGTTTTCTCATCGGATTATCCTCTATCGTAAAATATTCAAATTGCTTTCGGTTAACCATTACACCCAGAAAGGGCGTGAAAGTCATAGTTGTTTCAAAAGGAATATAAACTCTGATCTTATGACTAAGCCCAGTGCTTTCTTGCCAGAAACATGAAATGTCAAAAAAGGGAGGGTAAAAGTAAGGCTTGTCATTTCTTGGAATAATCATAAATTGATCATATTTGGTTGATTACAAAACTCATAATTCTCAGTAACAATCGAGGCATTGGAAAACAACACAGTGCTGCATTCGCTCATCCCATAGGCATTATGAATGTGCCCGAAGAGATGAGCCTCCGGCTTGATGCGTTTAACTGCATCTAGCAATGTTCTGCTGCCATAATGTAAACCTGCACTTTCATCCATAATGAGATAGGGTGGCTGATGAGTGATAAGCACGTCGATATTGGAAGGAATGTTCTCCAACATTTTGGTATAGTTACCACTTATATCATCTTCCACGAACATCGGGATGCCGAAGAACTTTATGCCTTCTATCGTTACACCGTTACCATAAAGATAATGGCAGTTCTCGGGCAGACCATTGATATCGGCTCCGAAAAGACAGTCGTCATGGTTTCCTGCTATGAAAACTTTGTGTTTGTATGGCAAGGCACAGAACCATTCCATAAAGTCGATAACTTCGGCTTCAGTTCCTGCCATCGTGAAGTCACCGGAATGGACTATCACGTCAGCTGCAGGAAGATCCTGCAGCTGACGATGATGGCTGTGAGTGTCGGAAATGTGAAGTATCTTCATTACTGATTTGTGCTTAAAATGATTTATAAAATTTCCTTTCCTGTTCCTAAGTCTAAACATCGAAACTCGACTTTTTTTTCTGTATCTAATCCTGCATTATCATAACTAGCTTTTATTTTTTCTGCAATAGACTTGATTGTTCTATCATTTGCAGATTTTACTATCATAATGAAATACACAAACTTTTGGTCTTCATTCAGTAATTTCACATAATCTTTCATATAACTTTGCTTATCAGGATTTAAAGCTTTGAACTCTATCAACGCAACCCTAGTAAGTTTATCCTGTTCTTTTAGAAATATTGAAAAATCAACCATTGCAGATTGACCATTTGGATAGTCAACTTTACATGGCATTTCCTTGTTACTAAAATCATACCTTTTGCTTGTAGGCGTTTCCACAGAATAATAAGCATCCCAATTTTTTGAGCAATACTTATTGAATTCCTCCACAAAAACAAATCGGAGTTCTTGCTCACTGATTCTAAACTCTTCCTTTTTATCCTTACTTCCTCTCTTTAAGGGAAATATAATTCTTGAAGAATTATTATTATAAGTCCCTATTTTTTGATTCTCCATTTGTGTCCTATAAACCTCGCTAATTGTGTTAAACGTATTTGTAATAATAACGTCAATATGGTTTTTTACAATCTCATCTTCCATTGTTTCTTAATTTTATAATTCAGCCCCAGCCTCCTTATGGATGCAGATGACCTCCTTGGGTTTAACAATATCTATAACTTTCTTGATGCACTCTCTCGAAGCATGTCCTGAGGTATGAATATCCACCACATTGGGAAACGCCTCTCGAAAGTCTCTGTAAGCAGGATTTTGCTTTACTTGCAATGGGTCTTTGTAATAACCATCCCAAGCAGAATAGATGAGAAGAACCTCTGACGAAGATAATCCTTGACACATTTTCTTCACAAAATCCAAATGGCTAGCCCCTGTTACCAAGACAAAGCCTTTCTTTTGCATCTCACCGAGTTTAGGATCATCCTCCCCCACATACTTAAAGTGAAAAGCAAACAAGCCCTTTGAAGATTTTGCTTCTCGATGTGTAAAGATTCGCATCGCTCTGCCCATCATTCCACCAGTGTAGTATAGTCCCTTACGAGCTTTGAGAGCTGCCGTTTTAACACTTGCCAATCTCTCAATATCCGTGGCAGAAGCCAAGACTATCACATACTTGAAAGCACTCATCACACAAGCCATACGTCTGGACACCTCACTTTCTTGAATACAAAGGTCTCCACGCTTCAGTGTGGTTCCTTCTGTGATAAGCAAGTCTATATTAGAAGCATATCTATGAAGCGTAGGATATAATCCTTTGCCAAGATAGCCATGGTCACGATAATCACCAGTATGCCATAGGCGTTTTCCGTCAGCTTCGATAAGAAACATATAAGAATCATAGATGCTATGGCTATAAAAAAAAGAGTGATACGGATATCCCCTATCATAAAAGATTTTGGCCGAGTATGCGGTGCTGTACGCTCCCATATATGAAAATCTTTTATCTTCCTTATTTTCTGCTCATCATCTATCAATATCTTACTTTTTTCTTCCGAATCTTTCCATTCTTGCTCATGAGCTATTTTCAATAGTCCATACTTCGCAAGCATTAGTTCTTGACCTCCCACACCTATATATTGAGGCACATCGCAAGGAATCAAGTCAAACAAGCCGACATGGTCTTCATGGGCATGAGTGTAAACCACCGCTTGGTGCTGCTTAACATTTTGCGCAAAGATGTCACGCACCAAAGCTTCATCTTGCTCAGGTGTAGTAGGAACAGCACAAGCAGGCAAATTCTGACCGAAATCCACAAAGACCCGAGAAGTCTTCGTGGAAATTTCAGTAATACACCCACCTATTTGGTCTATTCCACGATGAATCGTAACTACAACATCGCTATCTTTTAGATATGTTTGAAATCTTGCCATCGTCATTCAATTATATTGTTTTATTAGAAAAACGTATACTTATTAGAAATATTGTCTTAAATCCATAATTCCGCAAACTTCCCTATCTTTTTACTTGATATTTATGTATATTCATTGGGATACAACTTCAACTAAGGTTACTAATCTCACAGAATCCTCATGCCAAGAGCCTATTCCCCACGTTACAGTTTCAAAGGACTTGTTTACCAGATGCAAACTTTCCATATCTGTCATTTGCAATTCATGGCCAGTTGGCTGGAAGACAAGAAAGAGTACACGAGCTATCTTACGCCCCACGCACAAGGATTCGAGTTTATCTTGCGTCATTTTGCAAACCAATTTATACGGCTTATTCCATAAATCAAACTCCTCACAATCAAAGGCTACAAGTTTGCCTTTTGTAAGAAAGAAAGGCTCCAAGTCATCATTATCAATGCTTACCACCATATGGGTCTGATAAAACTCCCTCACCAGACCCTTTATTATTTCAATATTGCTTATCATTGATTTTACTTCAATACTCTTCGTATGATGACTCTCGTATTCTCCAATTTCAGCATCGGCTGAGACATATAGGTGGTAAACTCACATCCTTGCTCCTTCATCCAGTTCACTACCTCATTTCTAACCTCGTTGTCATAGCAAATGGTGAGACCTAAAGGAAGAGTTACTTGAAAATCTTTTGGTTCGATTTCCTTGCCTGTCACCATTGGGTTGCTAGGTTCAAGCCCAAGGCAGTATGCCACATAGCTGCCTGCCAATATTCCCTTGGAAGGCTCAGCACTGTATCCTAACTGCTCTTTTACTTTATCCATTACATCTCTCAATGTCATTAGGTCCTTAGCAATACCCAAGTTTGAAAATACCAGCAACTCCTCTTTTATTCGGGTTTCGATTTCAGGTGTCAGGGAATCGAATTTCTGCTTTGCACCAAACATAGTTTGGAATGTCAACGACTCGTTGAGTGTTCTCTGTTGCAGTTGCACCTTGCGTTTCTGTTCTTTGTTCATTGTTCATTATGTATTTTAAGTTCTACAATATCATAAGAAGCATCTTTTTCATGTGCTCCTTATATTTCTATAATACGATAATCCCAATGTAATAATTTTCGAAAAGCCTCTATTTCTGCACACTTTTGAAAGAAATGAGCAAGTATTTTACAAAGTTTAACTATAATGATTAGGGGCGTTTTTCCGGTCATTAAGGATTTCCGTTTATTCAAGATGTCCCCAAGTTGTCCCTCAATGCCTCTCTAGCTTATAAATAAGGTTAAATCAAGTTCGCCCTGCAAACAAAATCCATCCATATAATCACTTTTCTGAATATTTTTTGTATTTTTGCAGCATCGAGGCATGGATGAGAATGAAAATCTGGCACCATAAGACAAAGCACAAGAAATTCAAATTAAAGAACGAAGCATATGAGTAATACAATGAATGGGATTTATTGGAAGGGCATTAAGCAACGGATAGGAAGATTCTTTGAGAAGGTGCACGAATGTATACTTATCTTTACCGACTGGCTGGGGTAAGCACATATAATAAATAGACAGCAAAACATTGATATAAACTGATGGAAACAGAAAGAATTTTACTTCGCTATTGGGAGGAATCTGATGCAGAGGCACTCTTCAAGTACGCCTCCGACCCTGACGTTGGACCTCGTGCAGGATGGCCGACGCATAAGTCTGTTGAGGAAAGTCGGGAGATAATCCGGACATTCTTCCATAATGAAACGACATGGGCGATTGTGTTGAAAGAGACTGGCGAGGCTATCGGCTGCATCGGCTACTACACCCATGAAACCAGCAACATCCCTATCGGAGAAAACGACTGTGAGGTGGGTTACTGGGTAGGAAAGCCTTATTGGAACAAGGGAATCTGCACCGAAGCCTTGAAGCTGATGCTTGACTACTGCATCCAAGTAAAGCATTTCGAAAACATCTGGGCAGACCATTTCATAGGCAATCCTGCATCAGGAAGAGTCATGGAGAAATGCGGTTTTGCCGATACAGGTATGTTGAATAAATGTAGCCAGCTCGTAGGTGGCGACAAGGATATGGTTAAAGTATTTAAGTACAAAGGATAAAAATCTCCGATAAAGGTAATAACTTCCGAAAACCAGGTATAAGCTCTTTTGGAGAATGTGCGTATCTTTGCAGAAGATAAACTGCACTCGGCAATTTGAAAGCAAGCTTTCATTGCGCTCATTTGCATTATCTTTGCAAAAATTTAAAATGAATAGGATTATGAAGGAATTATTCTTTAATACGATACAGGAGTTCAATGACTTCATTGGGGTGAAAACGCTTCATCCCCTGGTAAGTGTTGTGCGTGTAGAAAACACCTCTCCTATACAGGAGGCTGTGCATCACTACGGACTTTACGCCCTCTTCCTGAAGGAAAACAAGGGCTGCAAATTGTCATACGGCAGAACAGAATATGATTTTGACGAGATGACCGTCACCTCGTTTGCTTCAGGTCAGTCGATTAAGGTTGAACCCATTCCTGGAGTTCCGTTTGCCAAATATACGGTATTGGCTTTCCATCCCGACCTGCTCAACCGCACGCAGCTTGGCAAGAACATCTCCCGATACGAGTTTTTCGACTATACAAGCAACGAAGCATTACACTTATCCGCTGCCGAGGTCAATATCTTCCGTGATGTGCTCTCAATGATTAAGCAGGAACTGCAGCATCCCATAGATAAGCATTCGCGCGAACTCATCGTTTCCAACATCGAGTTGTTGCTGAACTACTGTCTGCGCTTCTACGACCGCCAGTTTATCACACGCGAGGAGATAAATCATTCGGTGGTCAAGAAGTTCATCTCTCTGCTCGATGAATACATTGCCCGGAAAGCGGAGCATGAAGGGCTGCCTACCGTAGCCTACTTTGCCGACAAATGCTGCTATTCTACCAAATATTTCGGTGAATTAGTCAAGACAGAGACTGGCAGAACCGCAAAGAATCTGATCAACGACCGACTGCTTTCTACAGCCCGCCAACTACTTGTAGATGAAACCTTAACCATTACGCAAGTCAGCCAGCGCCTCGGCTTTGAATATTCTCAGCACTTCGTCCGATTTTTCAAGGCACAGACGGGAAAGACTCCAAGCGAGTACCGCAAGACTGCATAAATACAATGAAGCACATATAGAATAACTGTTATTTTTACATCGTAGATGTTTTCTGGAGAAGAATTTGAAAATATGGAGAAGATTTTAAAAAAATGATACAATGAAGAAAATAGTACAGACAGCAGGGCGCACCCAGTTGGGTGAGTTTGCCCCAGAGTTCGCTCACCTCAACGACGACATCCTCTTTGGAGAAGTATGGAGCCGCAATGACCTGCTTTCATTGCGCGACCGCAGTTTGGTAACAATCACTTCGCTCATCAGCCAAGGAATCACCGACAGCTCGATGAAATATCACTTGCAGTCGGCAAAGAATAACGGAATTACCCGCACTGAAGCGGCAGAGATTATTACTCACATCGCCTTCTACGCAGGTTGGCCAAAGGCCTGGGCTGCCTTCAATCTGGCAAAGGAGGTATGGAACGAGGACGTGAAAGGCGAAGACGCCAAGGATGCTTTCCAGCGCGAGATGATATTCCCTGTTGGCGAACCCAACACCGCTTACGCCAAATACTTCAAAGGCAACAGTTATCTGGCACAAATATCTGACAGTCAGATACCTTTCTTCAACGTTACCTTTGAGCCTGGCTGCCGTAACAACTGGCATACGCACCACGCCACAAAGGGTGGCGGACAAATGCTGGTAGGTGTAGCCGGACGTGGCTGGTATCAGGAGGAAGGAAAGCCTGCGCAGGAAATCCTCCCCGGCACAGTCATCCATATTCCTGCCAACGTGAAGCATTGGCATGGTGCCGCAAAAGACAGCTGGTTTGCACACCTCGCCTTTGAAATACCTGGCGAGAACACATCCAACGAGTGGCAGGAGGCTGTGAGCGATGAGGAATATAACAAGATAAAATAACAACCATAATATTTTACAATTATGAAGAAGGTAAAGTTAAACAATGGCGTGGAAATGCCATAACTTGGATACATAGCGGAGAAACAACCAAGCAGTTTATGGAGTGGAGAACTGTGGTGAAACCTACAGAATAATTATGACACAAGATACTTCTACATATTACGTTTGGATAGGTGGCTCATGTGATTATGGCCATAAAGAGCGAGCTGGTGGTGCTGCCGTTGTAATTGAGCATAACGGCAATATCATCAGTCGTGATGTAATCAGCGACCTACACACCACGGAATTCCGCATGATGCTAACCCTCATGGTGAAGGTTATGCAGGAAATACCGGAAGGTTCCGAAATTCTCTTCCTGACCAACGCTGCCTATATTCAGAACTTTGACAAGACTCCAACGGCTAAATCAGCCAACCGAACGAGCAGCGAGAGCAAAGATGCAAGCTCGCTTGCAGTCTCTGCCGAGTCGCGAGGGAGGAAGGCGAGAGCCAACTCCGACTTGATCATTCAATGCATCGAGGAAAAGAAAAGGCACAACTCAGTCGGAGTCAAAATCGTGCAATATCACAAGAGTCCACTGCTGATAGAAACCCACGATAGGGCTACAGAAGCAATGGCTAAGACAAGAAAAGAGTTTCATCAGAAAAACAAATAAATGTTTAGGGACGGTTTCCGGTCATTAAGGTCACGGTCATTTCCGGTCATTAAGGATTTCAACTTCTCTATTTTGGTAACACATTAGCGCTTTTTGATAACACATTTGTAACACACATGGATGATTTCCCAATACGCCAAATTCATAACATGTTGATTAACAGCTATTTATGAAAAGAGTACATAAAAGAGGAATAAGTGATAAAATATATTTAAAAACAAAAAAGAACAACAGAGATAAGTACCTATAAATAAGTAACTTACTACCATTGTTCTCTTACGCTATTTTTGTACAAATAAGTTTCATTTTGCCTATTATAGTGATTCCGTTGGGGTTCGAACCCAAGACCCACAGCTTAGAAGGCTGTTGCTCTAATCCAACTGAGCTACGGAACCAACACTTTTCAAATCGCAAACCAGCTAACCAATAACGCAATCAGCTACTTTTCTTATTTGCGGCTGCAAAGGTACATATATTTTTTGAATACACCAAACTTTTTCTCACTTTTTTCTTTTTTTATGCTTAAATATCGCAAAAAATAACTACCTTTGCATCCGTTAGGAGCAAGAAACTGTATTCTGGCCCCGAAAGAGAAGAGATTTTTATAACGCATATTCAAACATAAAACATACGCAAATGAAAAAGTTAATCTTTTCAGTAGCCCTGCTCTCGGCAGCACTCTCTGCCAGCGCAGAAGAACATCCGCTCTGGATGCGCTACCCAGCCATCTCGCCCGATGGCACTACCATCGCCTTCGCTTATAAAGGCGACCTCTACAGTGTTTCTGTCAACGGTGGTGAAGCACGACAGCTCACAACCCATGCAGCCTTCGATTCGCATCCTGTATGGAGCCCTGACAGCAAGAAAATTGCCTTCCAGTCTAACCGCGAAGGAAGTCTCGACATCTTTGTAATCGATGCAAAAGGCGGTGCTCCTACCCGACTCACTACCAACAGCGGCAGCGAAACACCTATCGCCTTTGCAGACAACGATCATGTGCTCTACTCAGCCAGTCTGCAGCCTACAGCCCAGAGCATCATCTTCGGCGACAACACATTTCCACAAGTATATAAGGTAAGCACCAAGGGCGGAAGACCGGAACTTTTCTCTACCCTCACCATGGAGAATATCAGCATCGCCAAGAACGGCGACATTCTCTACCACGACAAAAAGGGATACGAAGACCCTTGGCGCAAACACCAGAAATCACCTATCGCACGCGACATCTGGCTGAAGAGTAACGGAAAGTTTGCCAAGCAGACTACCTTTGCCGGCGAAGACCGCTCGCCAGTATGGACATCAGACGAGAAATCATTCTTCTATCTGAGCGAGCAGGACGGCACATTCAATATCTACCGCCGCAGCCTCAACAGTTCAAGCGACAAGCAGATTACCCACCACAAAGGCAATCCGGTAAGATTCCTCACCGCATCCAGCACCGACCTGCTCTGCTACGGATATGATGGCGAAATCTACACCGTAAAAGAGGGTGGAGAGCCTCAGAAGGTAAACATCTCCATTACAACGGATAATGACGCTCCAAGCCTCGTACGTCAGATTAAAAGCTGGGGAGCTACAGAGATTTCCGTTTCGCCAGACGCCAAGGAAGTGGCTTTCGTGATGCATGGCGACGTATACGTAACTTCTGTAGAATACACCACTACCAAGCGCATTACCGACACACCGCAGCAGGAGCGCGACCTGAGTTTCTCGCCAGACGGCAGAGCCCTGGTCTATGCAGCCGAGCGCAATGGCGTATGGCAGATTTACCAGTCTAAGATCAAGAATGAGAAAGAGAAGAACTTCACCTACGCTACCGATATCGAGGAAGAGCAGCTGGTGAAAACAGGCATTACATCGCAGTATCCTCAATACTCTCCTGACGGCAAGGAAGTAGCTTTCTTCGAAGACCGCGCTGCACTCCGCATCGTCAATCTGAAATCGAAGGAAATCCGCACCGTGCTCAATGGCAAATACGTCTACTCTTACAGCGATGGAGACATCGGTTTCGAATGGTCGCCAGACAGCAAATGGCTTCTTTCTACCTATATCGGCAACGGCGGCTGGAACAACCAGGATATTGCGCTGGTAAAGGCTGACGGCAAAGAGGTTCACAACCTGACCAATTCCGGCTACAGCGACAGCAACGGCAAATGGGTGCTCGACGGCAAGGCAATGCTCTTCCAGAGCGACAGAGCCGGTTACCGCAGTCATGGAAGCTGGGGAGCAGAAGACGATGCCTACATCATGTTCTTCGACCTGGACGCCTACAACCGCTTTAACATGAGCAAGGAAGAGATAGAACTGGCTGACGCCAACAAGGACGAAAAGGAGAAGAAGGAAGACGAAAAGAAGGAAGAAGCTAAAAAGAAGGCTGACGAAAAGCAGAAGAAGACCGGAAAGATAGAGGTGGAAAAAGTGAAGCCACTGGAGCTGGACATCGAAAACTGCCGCGACAGAATCGTACGCCTCACCGCAAATTCTTCGCACATGGGCGATGCTGTGCTCTCTAAAGACGGCGACAAGCTCTACTACCAGGCAGCCTTCGAGGATGATTACGACCTCTGGCAGCACGACCTGAAGGACGGCTCTACCAAGCTCGTGATGAAGGGCGTAGGCCAGGGCAACCTGCAGACCGACAAGGATGTGAAGAACCTCTTCATCTGCAACGGAAGCAGCATCAAGAAGGTGGATCTGAGCGGATTCAGCACCAAGAACATCAGCTTTGAGGCTAACTTCAACTATAAGCCAGCCGAGGAGCGCCAGTATCTCTTCGACCACATATGGCGACAGGTGAAAGACAAGTTCTACGACCCTAAGATTCATGGTGTTGACTGGGAAGGTTACCGCAAGACCTATGAGAAGTTCCTGCCTTACATCAACAACAATTTCGACTTCCAGGAGATGTTGAGCGAAATGCTTGGCGAGCTGAACGCTTCGCATACAGGAGCACGCTACTACGCTTCGAACAGCACGCTTACCACCGCCAACCTGGGAGTATTCTTCGACCCTCAGTATCAGGGCGACGGCCTGAAGATTCAGGAGATTATCAAGCGCGGTCCTTTCGATGTGAAGAATACGGGCGTTACAGCCGGCTGCATCATCGAGAGCATCGACGGCGAGGAGATTAAAGCCGGAATGGACTACTTCCCATTGCTCGACGGAAAGGTTGGCAAGAATGTACGTCTCGGCATCAGAAACGCCAAGGGCAAGAAGATGGAGGTTACAGTGAAGGCTATCTCTCAGGGCAAACTCAACAACCTGCTCTACAAGCGATGGGTAGACCGCAACCGCGCTTTCGTTGACAGCATTTCAGGCGGACGCATCGCTTATGTTCACGTTAAGGCGATGAATTCGGAGAGTTTCCGCACCGTTTACAGCGAATTGCTGAGCGACAAGAACCGAAACAGAGACGCTGTAATCGTAGACGAGCGCCATAATGGTGGCGGCTGGTTGCACGATGATCTCTGCACCCTGCTCAACGGCAAGCAGTATCAGGAGTTTGTGCCTCACGGAAAGGTAGTTGGCCGCGATCCGTTCAACAAATGGGTGAAGCCATCTTGCGTTATGATCTGCGAGAATGATTACAGCAACGGTCACGGTTTCCCATGGGTTTACAAGGAACTCGGAATCGGCAAGCTGATCGGTGCTCCTGTAGCAGGAACCATGACAGCCGTATGGTGGGAAACGCTGATGGACAACACGCTGGTATTCGGTATTCCTCAGGTAGGCTGCCGCGACATGCGTGGCGTGTTCGGCGAGAACACCCAGCTGAACCCAGACATCGAGGTTTACAACAGTCCGGAAGATTTCATCAATGGCCATGATACCCAGCTCGAAAGAGCCGTAAAGGAAATGATGAAGAAATAAACAGAACGCCCTGCAGGGGTCCAGAAGCAGAATCGCTTCTGCCCTTTGCAGGGCGATTTGTTTTTTGTAGCAGACAACATTATTTATTAAACCTTAATTAACCCGTAACTACTCAGCACCCCTATAGAAAACTTCTCGTTAATAAAGCATAAACTTGAT
>OHPV01000131.1_pt1 | contig 60557 bp, 59 predicted proteins | sample 1577781 | NCBI WGS metagenome assembly OHPV01 (sample SAMEA3879518, study PRJEB24766) | human gut metagenome | biome: human-associated habitat; feature: feces | place: USA | collected 1985/1987 | reverse complement strand
TTTGTTGCTCAGGAACTTATAAATAAAGTTAAATTATAGTGTTGCGGAATTAAGGGTATATAGAAAAATAGGATCCCCTCAGTTCACCGAAACCGATGTTATTCATACGGTACATATGCCTGTCGATCAGCCCATCTCTTTTGTATAGGACAAACATGTTGGGGTCAAAATCGTCGTAGTATTGCGAATAAATGACATATTCTTTGTTACTCCATATTTTTTCATCATGCTTGACCATTGCAATATACATGCTAATAAAACATGCCATGATCAATACGAAACAACCTATACAAGAAATTATTTTCTTCAGGATATGTTTTCCTTTCGAATAATGGATTGTTGATAAGATGCCAATGATGGCAATCAGCAGCGAAGCGAAAATCCATGTCCAATTGCTCAATTGCCAAATCAACCTGTCACCATTTTTGAGGAACAATGTCGGCACAAAGGTAATAGCCAAAAGCACCAAGGCAATAATTGCCATGCCACATATTCTTATCTTCTTCATTTTGCCGTTAGTTAAATTCCGATTTATCTATCAATTAGCGTATATTCATTCTTGGCTTCCTCATCAGTCGCTTCAGGTTCCTTTATCCACTCACCACGATAATCAGCAATGGGCGCTATCTGCAGTGGATGACGGTCAGTAATCTCGTAAGTCAGTCCCTGCTGATGCAGCTCGTCAAGGAATGTATCAAGATAGGCATCGGTCGTAAACCGCTGCATGAAACTGATGCAGAAAACGCCTGCGGCGGCACTGACTTCTACCACTATCATAAAGGCGGAGTCAGTCTCTGTTCGCATCTCCTTGACATATCGTTCGGCAGCCCCTAGATGTGCCTTCCCTACATAGCTGAACACGCACGAAGCGTACTGCAGACACAGTTGGTTGATTGGAGCGGAGGCCTGATAGCGGGCTTGAAGCGTGGGCAGCTGTTCCACCCTTTCCATCCGGTCTTGGGTCTGCCAGAAATAGTCTTGCAGATTGTCTGGATAAGTCTGATCGGCTATTAATCTGCGGAAAGCTGCTACCTGAGTTTCAAAGTCCGCCTGCTGCATATCTTGTCCCAGTGGCAGGAATAGTCCGCCAACTTGTGAATGGTGTGCCGCAGTGGTCCCGAGCGCCTTTCTTAAATCAACTGCTACGATAACGGTTGGCGTCAGAGGCGCACTCTCTGGATGCAGACGGGCGATGGCTCTTGCAAGGAGCAGAGACAGGAAAGAGGTTGGCGTGGCACCGCAGGCGCGTACACGCTTCATCATCTGTTCCTCAGAGATACGTATCTGCACCACTTCCTTCTTATCAGCAAGGGGTACGATGGCATCGGTGGCCAGATTGATAACCTTAGGAAATTCTGGTAGCTGCTGCGGATGGATGCTCGCAGGTCTTGGCAGCGTGGCGGGATCAGTCCATTCTGCCTCGTCGATGATGTCACCTGTCTTCCAGACTCCTGTAGTGTCTAATTCACTATCGTAGCGTCGCAGGCAGTATTCATAGAGCAATGTCCGGAGGATGCGATAGGCTGCAATCCCGTCGATGAGCGCATGAAAGAAATCTAATGCCACGCAATCGTCCCACCATGAAAAAGCCATCAGATGTTCGTTGGCTTCTTCACTGCACAAGCATACCGGCTGGCGGCTACCAGTGACTTTCCAAGGCCGTGGATTGTCATGATAGACATAGTGCTCGCTGCCGTCAGCATCGCGTTCGACACCAAGTTTGACACACAAGTAGGGGTATCTCGTCTGTGCTGCAGCAACTGCTTCTTCGAGCAGAAGTCCATCCACATGATCCTTCATCTGAAGAACGATGCGCACTGTCATAGGGTACTCGTCATCAGCCTTATTCAAGTCGACACGCTCAATATATAATCTTTTCATCTGTCGGTTTGGATTTGTCAAAGTCTATTTACTCTGTTTAAACAGCCAGTCACGTACGGCGGCAATCTTGTAGCCGTAGTCGAACGATGCCATGTGTTCCATGCCCTTACCCGATTCGGGAAGTACGCTTCCTGCCTCCCACTTGATGAAGTTGATATTGCCGCCACGGGCAATCAGTTCTTCTGTCAACTTTTCTTGTTCCGATGCTGGCAGTTTGGCACTCCAACTTGCGGAGTCAACACGGGCATCATTCTCCTTCAGCACTTTTGCCAAGTCGCGCATGCCGCCCGATGCCTTCTGGTCGCCACCTGCCACGATGTAAAAGAAATGCTTCTTGCCGAAGTCCTGCATTTTCGAGGTGTCCCACTGGCTGCTGACGAACAACGAGGCAGCAAAGAGGTCGGGATGCGTAATATTGAAGTAAAACGACATCATACCGCCCATTGACTGGCCTGTGGTATAGAGGCGGTTGGTATCTATATTGTATTCCTTGCAGACAGCATCAAGCAATCGGATGGTCATCTCCACCTCGTCCGTCGTACTCCAGTCGTCCTGCACGGCCCAGTCGGTATATTGCGGAACCAATACGAATGAAGGATGCTTCTGCTGGTCTCTATTTGAAGCGAACTCCAAGGCGCCGTAGCCCTGCGTGAGCGGAGCCGTCACCTCCTTACCGGCAGTGCTGGCATCGGCCATGAAGAGTACCAAAGGGAGTTTCTGACCAGCCTCTGCACCTTCGGGAATCAGCAGATTATACTCCATCGTCTTGCCTGTCAGTTCATCGTTGAACGTCAGTTGCTTGAACTTGCCCAGTGCTTCCTGCTTCAATGCCACGAAAACGCTGTCAGATTCTTTGTTAATCACCATGTGGCCACCCATGCGCGGTCCTCTTTCTCCGCCTTTCTTCTGGGCGCAGGCAGTCAGGCACATTACTCCTACCGCCAATAAAAACATTACTTTCTTCATATTTTCTTGGAGTGTTTCGAGTCGCGGCTCTGGTCTCTACCAAGACCTTTTAAAATTAACTGTTATTCAGTTCCAACAGATAAATTGGAATTTACTTGATTCTAATATACTTGTCACACTCATCTGCTAAGGTTGGATGGCCTTTCTTTATATATTGATAGACATCATTGTGCGTCTGCACCTCGCCTTTTGTCCTCTTATTGATTCGCTTTATAAATATGTCATCAAATATCTTAGGTTCGATGTGAGGAATGGAGAAATCATTGACTGCACGAAAGAAGATAATACCATCAATGCGGTCGCCAAGTGTTTCTTCTGCACGGAATGGACTTCCATTGCTCTTGTTCAACATCTGTTCACTATATTGAAAATGGAAAAAGTCCGAAATTAGAATATTGGCAAATGGACTTCCTGCGATATCGAAACCCACAGGCCGATTGCCATTGCTTTGAAACGCTTTGTCTGCAAGGCCATCACCACATTGTTCCCAACGGGAATCATTCATAGTTGGGATATATCCATTACTACCCATTAGACCACCCCATAGCTTTATAGTGAATACCCTGTTGGGATAGAGAACCGAAAGTATCTTACCCGCCGTGGCCTGTACATTGTACATTCCCGACTTCGAGTTGTAGGAAGCATGGAATTGCCGCATCGTATGGCTTGAACCTGCATAGTAGAGTACCTTACGATTAGAGCCGACATAAGCAGAGATCTTGTTGGCTGTTGACTGGTCTCTACTCAATGTATATTCATATTTGTCGCCGTCGAGTAGTTGCAACATATAGGGAGGATCGAGTAGGAGTAGACGGGTGAACTTGCCCTGTCTTCTGTTGTAACGCCACAAAGCTTTGATATCCTCTACGGCTTCCTTGTAGGGCCATCCGTAAGTATCAGGAGCATTGCGAAGAATCTGTAGTGCCAGATCCTCGCGAAAGGTTTTCGACATCATCAACGTATCCGCTTTTTTCTGGTCTATGCTGTTTCCGCTTTCCCATGCAAGTGCATCAATGTGGAAAGTCGTATCACTGGCTACATGCTCGAGGTAATCGGCCAGAAATTGCATGTGGTCTTTCACCCAATGGTCTTCGCCCAAAGACACAACGTTGTATTGCTTTAGCTTCAGCGTTAGGTAGTCGAAAGGAGAAGTTGTCTGCCCTTGAACGAATGAAACGTAAGGATTGATCTCCTGTGCGTTCATCCCAAGTGACATGATGGCTGTAAGGGCGAGAAATGAAAGTTTTCGTATCATTTTTTCTGTTTCTATAAATTCCGATTTAACTGCCTAATATTTTTCTAAACCCACTCAAAGTTGACTTGCCCGGCACCAATTTCAAAGTGGTATTTGGCAATGCCTAAATCCATCTTTGTATAGCCAATCATGGAAAATCCTTTCTTGGCTCTTACCTGATGGTGATTGTTGCTCATGCCGACATACTCAAACGAAAACTTCTGTTGGTTTACGGCAGTTGGAGCAAGCAAAGCTGCTTCCACGCCCTTCTTAAACCATGAGGGAGTGATGTCGCTGGCATTGCTGACTTGCTCAACGGTTTTGATCTTATGCCCGACACCTTGTGTCTCGCCATAGCCGATGGCAATGTAACTGGCTATCTTTTCTCCTTCATCAAGCACATACGTTCCTGGCACCTTCGAATAGGAAAGACCTACCCAGCAGGTGTTCAATCCAAAAGCCTGAGCCAGCAACACCAGATGCTCACCATAATAGCCTATGCGTTCATCCAAGTCTTCGGCTTTCTTTCCTGCCATAACTATGTAGTTGTTGGCATTACGGAACTTCCCGTATTTGGCCATTGTCCCTTGGAATGCCTTTGGCTCGTTAAGGATCAACTGCATATGCTGCTTGCCTTCACTATTCAGAACGGCAATCTGCTCTTCCAGTGCCTTTACTACGTCGTCTGTCAAAGGCTCGTTTTTATATGCCCTTACACTATGCCGGGCTTCAATAGCTTCTTGTAGTGTCATTGTTTGTCTTCTTTAATTTTCGGGTTCTTTCTTTCACTCCATTTCTTGATAGGTCCAGAATGAGGGCCACGATTCAGAGTAATTCCATATTTCTTCAGGATCCTGAAAATGGAGCTTCTGCTTTTGAAACCACTGACAGCCCAAATGTCGTCAATGGCATGACCTCCATTGTACATGTTGACAATCGTGGCTTCTCGCTCCTGACGTGATTTGGTTGACTTTGTTTTTGTCTTGACTGTACGCAGTCGCATAATGTGGGTGGATGCCTTGCGTAGTGTGGCTACTTCTGCAGGGAGTGAGCCAATCACGTCAAGGAAGTCTGATGTCTTCAACGCTGGGAAAACTTCATCCTTTGAATCAACCTTGTCGTGAATGGATATAATACGTATCACCTTGATACGGCATAGTTCGAGGAAGTATGAAAGTTCCCTTGTACCACGAAGCGCATTGCTAAATTTGCTCAATACCAGTTCATCACCTCGTTCAAGACTCATGAGAAGGGCTTTCCACTCTGGACGCAACTTCTCATCCTCGGCATTCTCTTCGACAATTTTCACGCAGCCGAATTTCTCCATCCAAGCCTTATCAGACTCGACGGATTCGTATGCCTCTGCCAGAAAGATATAACCTACCTTTGCCATATTTGTTTTCAGTTTGTTAGTGGGTGAAACTTGCGTTTTTACCTGTTTTATGATGCAAAGATACACTTTTATTTTCAATAATAATCATACTCAAATGATATTTGTGCATTTTTAATACTTGATACTCGACTGTCTATTTGCTTTCGAGTATGATTATTTGAAACTTCAAGTATCATTTATAACAATACTTAAAGTTATAATCATACTGCTCGATATTTCGATTATTATACTTATCTTTGCAGCGGATTTCAAACAATTATCAGTATATGTATAGCACTAAACCAAATTGTTACATGAATACTTTAAAGCTTTACTCAATGTTGAAAGTCAACCAAAAGAAAGCAAAGGAAACAAAGTATAATCATACTCGCATTATATTGGCTATTTCTGCCACTATAATTGCCATCCTTTGTATGGCATCATGTGCCACTGACAAGTCGAAGTATCATTTCGATTCAAGTAAAGATGCTCTTACCAGTTATCATGTTTACTTGTCTGAACTACAGAAAAAGGAATCTCTGTCTTCAGATGATTTTGTTGCCACCATCAGCAACTGGTCTGAGTTGCGCGATAGTGTTTACGCTTACATCAGCAAGGATTCAGCATTCTATGCTCATACTTATCTGTCTTCAGAGTTCTATAGCTTACATGACTCTATCAGAACTGAGATGTTCAGACTTGCCGTTGGACAAGACAGAACACTCAAAGACGTTCTTAGAGTCAAGAAGTCCACCTCACAATATAATAATGAGGAGGACATCAAAACCACTTTTAACTCAGCCAAAGCGTTTTATGCCTCTCTTGACAGCCTTGAAGTTCTCAAAGCAGACAAAGGACAGACGCTTGTCTTATACAGAAAATTCTTTTCCGGCATAAACGATATCGAGTTTAAGAAGCTCAACGATCTGAAATCAGTCATCCGTACTGAAGACAAATTATTCCGTACCTTCCTTACCCATATCAATGAATATAGTGATATATCTCTTGCTGATATTACCAAAGGTACAGAACAATTATGTAAGTCTGTCTATGGATATGCGACTGATGGAGAACTTGATGCCAAGGATGTTATGGTATATATGTCTATGCGCACGAACCGACGTTTGGTGCAGAACACCCAATCTTGTATTGAAAGCATCAAGCGCAGAGACAAGCTTACGGACAAGCAGCAGGAAGCTTATTACTGGATGCTCATTCAGCCTTACATAGCCATAGATTCCTTTGGAATGGCTATGCTCACCCCAGAACAGGAGAGGACGCTGCTCTCATACGCTGACGAGATTCAACGTATGGAACAGACTCACAAGCTCGGCAAGAATCACAGGAAACTTTCAGAAATGAGCAACCTCATTCTCAAACTTTACATTTCAGGACTCTAATCAAGACATCACTATGATACAACAAGAAATCGAACAATTCAAGATGCTTGCGCCAGCCATTTTGCCAGAACTCTTCGATAGCGTAAGCATCGCTGAAACAGACATCGACGAAGAGAGTGCCACAATTTCCTACGCATTGTCTCACAAGTACGACCTGGAAGATGTAATGGACAAATTCGAGGATCAGATGGAACTAACCATCCTCTATCATTTCATCCCGTCTGCCCATACTGATTTCGGACACCAGTGCTGTGCTTACTCAGATACACAGTTCGGCCACATGTTCAAGATACATGCCAGCACGAATGCTTCTGGTAAGGTCGAGACTCTGACAGTCACAGTGTACGATTCCTTGGATGCCATGTGTACAGACCTCATGGAAGATCTTGACCGCCATGAGAATCGAGGGAAGTTCGTTCATAAGGTTCCGAAAGAAGACCTGTTGGTAGAGTTCTGCTAATGTATGGAGCTTGCTTTAATCAGACGAATAGCAGACATCATCAATGAACGAAGGACATGGATAAACGCAGAACTCAGTCCGAAACAGACTCCATATCTCATACCGCACGACGGCACTATTTCTGTATGCTACAGTTGCTCCCTGAACCTTCAGGTCATAGAAGCACGAAATGGCTACAAAAAAAATCAGAAGTGGATAATACCAGAAGTCGTACTGGAGAAATCTGCCAGAAAGATAAAGGCCCACGATGCAGCCTTTTGGGATCGGCTAACCACTGGGCAAATGAACTATCAGGACGTGGAACGTCTCATTCTCGATGCCACTTACGGCATAGTAAAACTCACACTCGATGAATACGGAATTTAATGTTTAACTCTAAAAACGTGTAAGTATGATATTCTCAATGATCCATCTGGTGCTTATCTCCGTGATAATCCTTGCACCTTGGTTCCTTTACAAGAACCCGTCGCGTCGGATGATACTGTTCTATCAGCGAATGTCCTACAGTACCCATTGCCGACTGTTCTATGGCAAGATTCTGCTGCTGACACTCATCCTTTTCCACTTCGTCTGTTACTGGATGAAGCCAGGAGAATATGGAGTGATGCTGTCCACTGTTATGGTGTTTTATCTTTTCTCGGCAAAACGTACTCTCTCACTGATCAATGGGATACGAAACAGCCGTGGGGTCATGGTGTTTGTCTTCACAATAGCACTGGCACTATTGTTCACACCTCACATGTACAGTCTCGGTGTGACTTTGGGCTACATTCTTCTGGCAGTAGGCTTCTATCCTTCAAGTCTGCTGGAGGGTGAGAAACCATCCCATAAGGAGTTTGCCACCTATCAGGAATTTCAGGATGACATTATTCGGAACTACTACTTATAGCACCACTCTAAGTGGACACTCGGTGATTTAATCAACGTCTGCTTCAGGCAGACAAGTATTCACAACAAAAGGATTGTAAATGGATAACAAGAATGTAACTTTGTATGGAATGGAGAATGACATGGCTCTTCTCCAATTCCTTCGCTCTAAGAATACAGAACGATTCACCAAGCTCGATGCCTTCTGCTATTTGATTGGCAAAATGTCTGGACAAGGTAAGGCACATAAAGGCGATTCTTCAAAAGACATTTCACCACTTTGTCATGGTGAATTCACAGGTTCAATCTCGGAGCTTGCCAATGATTGGCATTGGCACCGCGCTACGGTACGCTCATTCCTCGATGGACTGGAAAGCCTTGGTGTCATCAAGCGAGAACTCCAAGGGCGTGACTATACCTTCATATTGCGTACCCACACCAGTCTTTCTATTCCAATCATCACTTACGACACAGTGCTTGAAGTCGCTTACCTTCTTCTCCAACACTGGGACGAATACAATCTGTCTCCTAAGTTCCTGGCTGCTTATTTTGAAGCATACGACGGAACTATGAATGAAGAAGATGATTGTGGTGATCCCGACTGGAACAGGGAAGACCATAATGCAAAAATCGTCTTAGAATGTTTCTCTCATCTGGAATTTTCGGTCATCTTTAACTTACGATCCGATGACTCTCTTGTCCAGATGGTTGCATCCACTTTCAAAGGTGCAGGTCAATGGTCATGGACAAAATGGATGCAAGCTTTGATGTATATGGACTTTGTGCTGATGGGAGAAGATTTCCCAGACATTGATAAGTCTGATGAAGACTCATACAAGCACAATGCTTTTGTCTGTGACTTCTCAAAGCAGGACATGCGTCTGCTACGTGAACTGTTCTACAAGTTGAAGAAGATGAAGAAAGGTGATTCCGAGCAGACGGACTCAAACAACACTTCTTCTTCCCTTACTTCTCAGGATAACAAATGATGCTTTTAATCTGTAAACAGTCTTTTGCTTTTTTCATGTAGTCCGGGAGCAAGCCCGGAGGCTGACCGAAATGTTAGCACGAAGGGCTTGCCCTTATCGGGGCACCAGGCTTGCCTGTTGTCCACTCAACGAAAGGGAGGGGTAGCCTAATACCCCTCGACCTAAAAGGACGAGGGAGAGGTGTCCAGATGAATTAGCAAGCTAAGGACACAGATAGTAACAAAAACAACCATACGAAGCGTATGAATGGAGCTAAACAGGTAATTGATTTCCGTGCCTCTAAAGGCTTTACGGTATCGCAGAGCAACGAGCATCTACGTGTCTATTCAGACAAGACACTGAAACATGCTCTTTCCATAGGCAACTATGATTTGACTCGTGAGCATCTGAATTTCGAGATAACAAAAGGAGGCAAAATACAGCCAGTCGATAAGACCAGGAGCATCCCAGAGCGAATCGCAGCAAATCTTGCAGCTCGTGGTATCAAGGATCCGAATGAAGGGCTTGAAGAACCTCGGTTCCGAACAGTGGTGAATTTCATCCTTGGAGGAAGCCGTGAGCGGATGCTTGAAATCGCTTTCGGTGACCAGAAAGTGAACCTGGCAAAAGGTGCTGATAATTCTCACCTGAAACGTAGCAAGGACATTGAACAATGGGCGAAGGATATGTACTACTTCGTCAGTGACAGATACGGTGAAGAAAACATTGCTGCTTTCGTCGTTCACTTGGACGAAATGAATCCTCATGTGCATCTTACTCTTCTGCCTATAGATGAGAATGGTCACTTCGCCTACAAGAAGATTTTCGCAGGAAAGGACAAGTTTGAGTTCAAGGCAAGGACACTGGCCATGCATGATGCTTTTGCCAAGGTGAATGAGAAATGGGGCCTCTATCGTGGCACAAGCATCACTGAGACTGGAGCCCGACACCGCTCAACGGAAGAGTACCGCCGTTTGCTCGATGAGGAGTGTATCACACTGGAAGACAAGATAGAGAACCATCGTAAGGTGCTGTCAGGTCTTCAACAGGAAATTTCACTGGCAGAACGTCGTGTGAAAGGTCTCACCTCAATGGTGCTCAATCTTGAAAAGGACAAAGAATCAGTTGAGAGAGAACTGGATAGTCTGGCATCTGCTGTTTTGGATAATGCTGATGGCAAGCTTTCCAATGAAGACAAGATAGCTGCTCTTCACAGACAACTCGCAGACATCAATGCTAAACTGGCAGATAAGAAACAGAAGCTGTCCGATGCAGAGGATAAACTTGACAAGCTGAAGAAAGAGGCTGAGAGCATCAAGGAACGCACAGAAGAACTACGAGGTGAAGCTACACAAGTGGCTACTTCGGTGCAGCAAAAGGTACGTGATGAAGTGACCAAGGCACTCTATGAGAATGTGGTCAGTGATTTCAGATTGAGACTCCCACAGATGCCTGATGACGTTCAGCTTCATCTGGACGAATCAGTACTGATGGACGTTGCTGAACACGGGAACCAGATTGTGGCTTGCGCCATGCTTCTATTTGCCGGATATGTCGAACAGGCGACAGAGTTTGCCAAAGGTCACGGTGGAGGAGGTGGTGGCCCATCTTCAGGATGGGGACGAGACCCCAAAGATGATGATCGTGAGTGGGCGCGTCGATGTGCGATGATGGCTACCAAGATGATGCGCTCTGGTTCTGGACGTAAACTGAAGCGATAATGTATTGCTGAAGTTGCCACTTGAAAATTCGATTATAGTCAATACATTGCTCAAAGTAAGTAATCTTAAAAAGTAAAACAAGAATGAAAAAAAAGATTGTAATCATGTCCATGTTATGCCTGGCACTAACTGCTTCGGCATCTGGACAATCAAATGAAGTTGACTCTTCCTACATGGAGCCAGTCATCACGTCGGATGTCATGCTGCAATCCCTGCAGCCCACCTATCTCAGAAACGTCAGCGAAGGCTCAGGATGGGACAGAAACTGGTTCCTGGAGGTCAAGGGCGGAACATCTGCTTTCCTTGGCTCGCCTGTAGGTTGTGGTGACTTGTTCGATCGTCTCACTCCAGCTGTGCAGGTTGGTATCGGAAAATGGTTCACTCCAGCCGTCGGTGGCCGAATTGAGTTTCAGGGTTGCCAGTTCAAGAACGCAGAGTTTGCCACTATGAAGTACCAGTTCATACATGCTGACTTCATGTATAACCTGACCGCTTTCATTAGCCAGAATGAACTTGGACTATCCCGATGGGATGTAATTCCATTCCTGGGCATAGGCATGGTTCATAACTCAGACTGGTCAAGTGGAAACGGAAGTGGCACTAACCATCCATTCGCCTTTGCCTACGGTCTCGAAGCAAGATACCGAATCACTAACCGTCTGCATCTACTTGCAGAGCTGAGTGGTATGACTACCATGAAGAACTTTGATGCCATAGGTTCTTCCAGTCGGTTCGGTGACAATATGCTTACACTGTCAGCAGGATTGTCTGTGACCATAGGTAAGGTTGGCCATAAAAGAATCATCGATGCAAAGCCCTACATGAGCCAGAACGAATGGCTGCTGGACTATGCAAATGGCCTGTCATCCCGAAACAGATACTTGACGAAACGTGTCCATGAGGATGAGCAGTGTATGGCAGAGTATCGTAAGATTCTGGAGATAGAAGGTCTGCTTGACCTCTACAAGGACAGGCTGACAGACAAGGGACATACGAAAATCAAGTCCCTGTATCCTAAGAATGATTATTCTGGCTTGAACAGTCTTCGCGCACGTCTGGCTAACCGAGGATGGGACGGTAATCCCAATACGATGCCAAGAGCTATGCAGAAGCGTAATGGCGTGGAAGATACTGAGGATATCTATTCACTCGATAGCCTTTTCAATAACTCAGGCGTTACTGACAATGCTTATCTGAGTGCTATGCTCAACGGGCAGGAATACATTGGTGCTCCCATCTACTTCTTTTTCCACTTGGGTACGGATGTCCTAACCGAAAAGAACCAGGTGATGAATCTCGACGAGATAGCCAGAGTAGCCAACAAACATGGTCTTCAGGTAAAGGTCATTGGAGCTGCTGACAGTGCTACAGGTACGGAGTCCATCAACGATAATCTGAGCCGTCAGCGAGCGGAATATATACGTCGCTTGCTGCTTGACCGAGGCGTTGATGACAGTCGGGTATATACCATCTATGCAGGTGGCATAGACAAGTATTCTCCTGCTGAAGCAAACAGAAACACCTGTGTAGTTCTGTCTTTCTAAAGAATCTTTATAACAACCAATTTACAAACAATTATGATTGATATTGAAACTATTACCCCCCAGCAACTGTTGCTGATGCCCGTCGATGAGTATCTTCGTACCTTTGGCAACAAGAAAGCGTCTAAACGCGCTCTTGCCATCCTGTGTACCAAGTTACTGAAAAATGCAGACCGTCTGCGTAAGAATCTGATTGGTGGCCGTCCATTGTCAAAAGACGGAGAACCTCTTTGTGTCGGTGACCTCATTCGTGTTCCACATCCATACCTCTACAAAGCGAGGATTGGACAGGACAGCCTTCACTTTATCTGTGAGGCTCTGGAGAGAAATGAGCTTAGACTGAACATGAACGACAAGGCCATCGAACAGTATATTGAGACTTTCGATATAAACATTACTAAGCTCCGCATGGTGCTTGAACTCCTTTGCCGTCAGTGCCTCAGAGAGAAGAAACGTGACTTCTCACGCATCTTCGACCGTAAGAAGGAAATCATGCCTGGCTTTGACTGTTATGTGCTTGTAACCAGAATTTAGGCGTTTTCTTGATGGATATGTGATTTTGTCAATATGGTTTTTAATGAAGAAGGGCACCGCTCGTGATGAGTAGTGCCCTTCAACTTTGTTATAGAGGATGATCAGCGATGAAACCGATAAACAGTGTTCTCCTCCTGTTTAGGAAGTGCTTTAGCTGCCAAAGACTCAGACTGCTTTGCCTCTGTCTTGGCTTCCTGTTCATTCTTCTCAGGAGTCTTCACACCGTTGCTTTCATCTTTTGTTTCTTGAACACCTTTGTCCAGCTGAAGCTGAATGGCATCAACCTTCTGGGTAATCATCTGTGATGCTTTTTTCACATCCGTCAGGATGGTCTTGATGAAGGTTGGTTCCTCCTTCAGACTCTCCAGCCAGCCTTTGAGGTAGGCAGCTGAATCTTCTTTCAGATGCTTGGTCATGCCATAACGCTGAGATACAAGCGCAGCCGTCATTTCTGCCTTCAGTTCCTCGGTACTGTATTCCTTACTGCCGAAAGACGTTGGTTTGAGTCTGTCCAACTGGTCTTCAGCACCTGTTGAATGAGCCATCTCGTGGAAAAGGTTGCTGTAGAAAGACTCACCATCCTTGAATTGTGATTTCTCTGGTATGACGATTTCCTTCTTTGAAATGCTGTAATAGGCATTGTCACCATGAACAGGCTTGATGGGACAAATCCACTCGTTATGCTCAATCATGTGGTCAACAGGCTTGAAAGAGAACTCTTCGCCCTCTGCCACTTGTGGACGCACCTGCTGATTCTGTTCCTCCAGCTTGTGATATAGTTCCGGGCGAGCTTCCTTCAGGTTCGTCTGGTCAACATTGAAGACGTTATAGACAGACAGTTTCGGATAGACGTTGTATTTCGCCTTTTCCTCCTCTGAAAGTCGCTTGTAGTCATCATACTTAATCTTCTCCTTCGTCTCCTTGTCAACACAGGTGAAGGTTGTGATGAATACAGGGATAGACTTGCTTCCTTTGTTAACAGATACCTTGGGTAGTTCATTGCCCTCTGCATCGGTAAGCTGCACCTTACCACCTTCCTTGTCCTTGCCGTAGTTGAGACCAACCACACGGTCGAAGGTACAGAAGACAGGCAACTTGAAGCCTTCTTTCTCGCAGTGCATCATGAGCATCATGGCGTTCATGCCATTGTACTCCCTGCCTGAGAGGTTCTTTGGCCATGTGAGGGCACCTTCCGTAAACCAAGGCTTCTTCCAGTCGCTCTGAAGAGTTGAGATTTTCTCAATCATCATTTCGGCGAACTTTTCCAAAGCTCTGTCTTCGGCTGATGGCCCTACATGGTTATATTTGTTATCCTTACGCATAGGCTTTAGGTGTTAGGATTGTTAGCTGTCTTGTCCCACTTAGACACATCACTGACACGGCAAGCAATGTCAAGACGGTCGTTATAGACAGACATCTGGAGTTCACCCTTGGCATTGATGCCAGCCTTGGGCTGCATCCAGTCCTTACGGCTCTCACCAAACTGGAGGAAACGGATCCAGGTGTAATCATAGTTCTCGCCGTTCTTCTCGCTGCTGAAAGCTGAGAACACACAGAAAGGATTACCCTTCTTGTCCTTCTTCTCCTCAATCTTATTGCCGAGCGTGCCGCGAAACTCGATATCACCCTTGATGCTGTCTTCAGAACCTGCGCTGAAGGTGTTGATGCCTGTTGCAGAGAGATTCAGATAGAAAGCTTCACCTTTCTTGTGGAAAGTGAGAGTGCCAACTACCTCGACACGATTGCCTACAGGATAGTTCGCAAGCTCCTCCTGAGAGCCGCCATCCTTGGCCACGCTGATTTCTACGGTCTTGTTGATGCCAGACTTGGCAGGGATGACCACGTTAACACCTAATGACATGAAGGGCTTACCCTCCTTACCTGTACGCATCTGCGCTGTGCGTGAGATGGTACCACAAACTGTTACATTACATTTAATCATAAAAGCTGAAAATTTGAAGTTAATATTAAGAGAAAAGTTATAGTTGCTGGTCTTCTGTTGCTGCATGTCTGATGTCTTCCGCTATCCAGCACAGTAAGGCTACCATGACAGAACAATAGATAATGCTTCCGATCAGACCTAACAGGCAATAAAGTCCATAGATGATGCTGCAGATGATAGCTCCGGCTATCAGCAAGGTCAATACCTTATTGAAGATTCTTTCATTCATGTTACTTTCTTTGAATGGATTGTTCCTGGTTCTGCTGTGCATCCACGCCTTGCTGATAGTTCTGAGACATCTGCTGTGAAACAACGATGCCGTTCACCACACTGGCTACTGCACGACGTTTATCATCCACAGAGAGGTTGCTGTTTCCCAAGGCTTGCTGGAGTCTTATCATTTCAGCATTGGTGATTTCATGGGTGAAGTTCACCGTTCCGTTATCCACCTGAAGAAGTGGCCTGTTATCAGAAATGATAAGATTGCACACTTTCATGTGGGGGAGGAGAGAAGTCAGGTCTATCTGTCTGTTGGCTGCTGCATCAGTGACAGCTTGCATCTTTTCCTCCTCGCTCTTGTTGTCAATCTGGATTGCCAATGCCATCAGTGAGGTGAAAAGAGTCATGGCCATCTCTATCACTGGGTCACCATTCGGGTTCATGCTCATACCGCTGTCCTCTGAAGACAAGATTTTCTTCATCCATTCGTCAGGTGACATATTCGTGTCAATCTGCTGCTGGGCTGTGACAGATTCCTGAGCAACAGGATTTGCAGCCTTATAGCTGGCCAACAAGTCTTTTCCGTTATGAAGCAGCTGTTGAGACAATCCACCTTTCTGGCTTATCTCTGCGATATATGCAGCTGGGTCAATATTGCGTTTCGTGCCGTCACTGGCAATGGTCTTGACCTCAAAATGCAGATGTGGGCCAGTTGTCCTGGTGCCCGTGTTTCCCGACACGCCAATCTTCTGTCCGGCATTGACAGTATCGCCCACGTTCACGTCGATGCTCGACATGTGCATATAGGTGGCCTGATACTTGCTGCCATCCTCACGGTTATACTCAATCGTCACGGACTTGCCACCGCCAGTGTTGGCATTGTGGTTCACACCAACCACCTTGCCGTTGTTCTCTGTAGCAAGTAGTGTTTCGTTCTTGCAGCTGATGTCAATTCCCTTATGGAACTGCGTCTTGCTGTGATCCATTGGGTCACGACGGTTGCCGAATGGTGAAGTCACCAGCATGAACTCCTCTCGTTTCAAAGGAAGGGAATAAAGACCGTTGGGAGTGGGCTTTGCAGTGACGCTGTTGGCAGGAGTGGCAGACACATCCCCCTTGCGGTAGTCTGTGGTGCCAATCTTCTTTCCTTCCCTCTTGGCTTGCTCGATGACCATCTGGTCGTATTTCTGCAGGTTTGCCCCTTCAATGACTCCAACGATGGTGCTGACATAGTTCTTGGCGGTAGCATAACCACCAGCCTTGATGCCAGCAGCCCATCCTTTGTAGTCATCGGCAGAGAGGTTCCTGGTGTATTTCTGATAGCGGTCTGCCATGAGGACTTTACTGTGGTCTTCATAACTCTGTCCAACGTTATCATACTTCTTGAACTTCTCATTGGGCTTGTCATCGTCGGCACGGACGAACTGACCATTGAACTCACCCTTTACACCGAAATGGTTATTGGCAGTTCTGGAAAGCATACTCTTTCCTTCTGCTGACTCAATGATGCCTTGGGCAAGAGTGATGGATGCAGGGATGCCATATCTGCGCATCTGCTCCATAGCTTCCGCTGCATGTTCCTCAATATATTTTTGTCTTGATGCTGTCACTTTCTTTATTCTTTTGGGTTATCGATGAAAGGCTTGATGCTTCTCTGGTTCTGCCTTAGCTTCCTTTTCTGAGGCAACACCAGGGGACACCAATTCTGAGATACCGCGCTTTGCCGTCTGCTTGGGAGCTTCCAACTGGTCACAGATGGCTACACGCTCTCCGGCACGGATAAGCTTTGGCAGATAAGTGTCAAGGGCATGGTAAGGGAATCCTGCCATCTTTACAGCATTGCCATCAGGCCCTTTCTGCTTGGTGCTCTTAGTGAGAGTGATACCGAGTATCTTAGAGGCTTTCTCAGCGTCTTGCTGATAAGTCTCATAGAAATCACCTGTGCGGAACAGTAGAAGAGCGTCTGGATGCTTGCTTTTCAAGTCCAGGAACTGCTTCATAATCGGAGAAAGGACTACGGCAGCTACGGCTTTGGTCTCTGCTTTGGTGGCTTCTTCCTTGGATTTTTCCTCCCTACGCTCTTTCTCCTTTTGCTCTGGAGAATTACGACGCTTTTCTTCTTCCTGTTTCTTATCTGATTGCGTCTGCTCTTCCTTCTGCTCTTCCTTTTTGTCTTCCTCTTCATGGGCTTCGACATTCTTAGTCTGTTCCATGGTCTCAGCCTGTGCTTCCTGCTCAGTCTTGTCTGTACCGACAGCTACCGCATCAGTACGTTCCTTACGGAGAACATCGGCAAAAAGGGATGCTGCAAGGTGGGTCTTGTAGTCCTGTTTGTCATCTGCCAGCCACATGCGCTGCCACTGCTGCTGATTGACCTCACGGGCTTGAAGCCTGTTGCCGTCGATGGTAGGTACGCACAGAATGACACTCGGCTTGTTGTCTGTGGCTTTGGTCTTGAAGATGTTCACACGCTCGATACGTGCCAACTCCTCGGCAGTAGCCTGACTCTTGAAGAGGTCTGTCTTCAACTCAGGCTTCTCCATAGCCATAGCATAGTATCTTGAAGCCATCTCCAGACGCATGTGGTCACTGGCTTCTTCATTGCCTTGCTTCATGGTCACGAAAAAGCGGTTGACATCTGCCTTGTCAGCATATACGGCAAAGGATGGCTCATTCTCTGGCTTCAGGAACATCGCCCACTTGCCAGCGTCATCCCTCAGCATAAGCACTTTGTCGAAAGCAACAGAGTTGGAACGGCTGACGGCCTCTGCAACATCGAGCTTGGCAAGGTCTCTCAGTTCCCAGTTGTTGAGCTTGGAAACGGAAACTTCCTTGCCAGCGAAGAAACTGTCATCAGGACGATAGCCCAATGAACCATCCATGTTGAAGAAGGAAACGGTCTCAAAGCCTTCCTTGCGCAAGGCTTTCTCGATACGTCCTTTGTTCATGCCTGGTATCTCGTTGTCCACCTCTAAGGAAGCACCTGCAGGGAGTACGACATCTGCTTTCTTTGCCTCGGAGTCACGTACTACGACAAATTCCTTAGTGTCTTTGTTGGGCAGGTTCTTCAGCTCATCAGCGACATAGTAGTGTTTGGGCTGTTCTATCTGAGCTTCCTCTTTCTGCTGTGGGGATGCCAACTCAACCTTCTCACCACGCTCTGCCTTGTGAAGCATATCCAGAGCATTGTTGACATCCATCTCCACGACATCAATGAGACAGGGATTCTCTTTGAGTTCACGCTGCCAGTAATCGACCATCTTCATGCTTTCGGCAGAGAGCTTGGCAGGAAGTCCCAATTCAAGCATCTTACTGCCAGCTGCCAACTCGACAATAAGGCGTTCCTGCTTTGCTGCATCTTCTGGAGAGGTGTTCCCGTTGTTCATGCCGTTGCGACCCAGACGCTGTGCATTGCCTGTGGCACTTACGACCTGACGCATGAGTTCATTGGTAAAGTCCTTGTAAGACTCGAAATCCTTCTCACTTGGCATATACACCGTGTCTTTCTTGGCATCGTAGTGGGCAACACCGCTGCCATCGAGACGGATGGGCACAAGGTTGTCGCGTGTCTTCAGGATGAAGTCATTGACAGAAAGACGGAGGTGGTCACTCTCAGATTTGGAGTGCTCACGATCCTCAGAGGTTCCATGTACCTTGACTTCCTGCTCGTAGCGTTCCTTGTCAACGAAAGGAAGGGTTGTCTGGTCGATATTGAAGAGCGCACGGACTTCACGGGTTCTAACTCCCTTGTATTCTGCCTGTTGCTTCTCGTCCAAAGCCTTGTAGTCTTCACGGCTGATGACATCTTCAGGATTATGCCTGTTGACATATTCCTTCCAGTTGTACCAGTTGAAGGGAACACCCTTTTCCTTGGACTGTACGGACTCACTGCGTTTCTTGGCTTCGCTGAAAAGCGTGTACTCGTTGGTCTTGTAGTTGTTTTGGTCACTGTGAAGTGCCATTGTCATGGCATTGAAGGCTGAGACATTGACACCTCGTGGATAGAAACGTGGTGCCGTCTTCTCTGATGGGTTCAACCATACACCGCCATTCTCCTTGGCTCTTTCCATTGCATTGATGAGAAGTTCAGCCTGTTTTTCGGCTGCTGCTTTCTCCTGTGGGTTCTTTTCCTGCATATCTCTATTGTTTTAATGGGTTTATTATCGTTGTGCGAGTGTTCTGGTCTGAGCCTGTTGCTCACTGGCTGCATAGTTCTCAGCGGCAATCTGTCGCATCTGGTCGTTCTTGGCAAGTACGGCATTGGCAAGGGTGTTAAGAGGCAGTGCGCCCTGATTGTATGCGTCCACCACTCTGTCCGGCAATGCGATGGTGCATGGAACCTTGTCGATGGTTGCAATCAGACAGTTGCCCTTAATCTGCGGTTGCGAGATTCGGGCATTGAGGGCTTCATCCTCATAGACCTTGTAGTTGCCACGGACATTGGCGTTTCCACCTTGTCCGTAGCTGACTCCGTTGTGATTGTCCAAGGCTTCGTGACCTGCCTTGTTCAAAAGGTTGAGTCCTCCCATACCGATAAGAATCATCTTCAAAATGGGATTCCTGACGAACATACCTGCCACAATACTGGCTAAAGGCAGCATGTTATCCTTCAGACCAAGGGATTTGGTCTTACCTGTAAAGATGCCTACAAGCATGTCTGGAAGCATGGCCAGTACATAGCCGAGATTGTGACCTATGTCGGAAATGCCGTTCAGACCAACAGAACTGAGCAATCCGCTCCAGCCATTCTGATTGGTCTGTTGTGGTTGCTCCTGCTGAGTTTCTGGTTGAGTCTGGACGACTTCTTTTTGCTCTTTTACAGGCTGCTGTGCCTGTGTTTCCGTTGTCTGTTCCACTGTTGGGGCATTTTCTTTTGGTTTAGGCTTGGGTTGTTCCTGATTCCTTTTTGCCTGAGTAGCCTTGTATTCGGCTCTATGTTCGGGCGCAATAATCAAGGGAACATCATCAGCTTCTTTTGCTCCCACCTTGTCGATGGCGGCATTCAAGGCAAGGTCAACACCAACGAACTTGGCTGCACCTGACCAACTGCCACCGATACCGCCCATCGTCAGATAGTCAGCGGCAGCTCCCAAAACATAACCAGTTCCTTTTTCCAAAGTAGATGGGTTATACTTCTTCTCAGCCTGTGCCGTGATATGGTTCTCCAATGGCGATTTGTTAAGTGCCTGGGGAAGGTAGAAGATGGTGTTGGTTGCAGCCTTGCGTAGGATATAATCGATGGATGACTTTGGAATCTGATCCTTAATCATCTTTTCAATCATCATCTTCTCTATCGCTGGAGTGACCGTAATGTGCTGCTTTTTCAGCTCATCCTTCACCATCTGAATGTAGTCTTCAGTATGTTTGGAGTTCCACTTTCCCGTATATCTGAGAGAGGCAAGACTGGCTGCTTGTGCCGACATTCCACCGTCAGGCCCGGCTGCTCCAGCCATGATGTATGGCAAGCTGCTGGTATGGATGACAATCTCTTCAGACTGCTTTAACCGAAGGTCTCGCATTACTTTGTCCATTATTGGCAAGACTTTCGTTTTGAATAAATTATCGTTGCTCGTTTCTGCCATTACTTGAAGTGATGTTACAGGTTAGTTATGGGGTAGATTACCCGATATTCTCATCAGCTGCTCAAACATGTCATGGTCGATTTGTCCTTGACGATAGGCATTGTGAATGTAGGCAAGAGTACGTCCATAAGAACCTTCTCGTCCTGACCCGAAATGATCATAGATGTCCATCAAGTGATTGGCGACTGTCATATTCGTTTCTGGAGGGAAAGTTATCCAGTTTCCATTTTTGTCATGGAAGGATGGTATTTCCGTGTTGATGCCAGTCTGTGAGATTCCTCCTTGGTCAGAGGCAAGGAAACCGTTTGAAGTTCCACTACCTGTAGATGGACTGCTGCTTCCTCCTGTGGAAGAACCACTGCCATCAACTCCGAAGAACTGAGGTAAGGCGGTAGCCATCAACACGAAGCACATACAGCTGCCTACAGTCATCATCATCCTCTTCCTGATTTGGTTAGGATTGGTCTGCATACTCAGATAGATGCTCATGGCACCTGCAACGGCTATCACGGCAGCTATCACATAACACACTCCCTGAACATAAGGAAGGTAAGAACCTACGCCGTCAGCAGCATCGCTCAAACCAGACAAGCCACTGTCTGCAAATGAGGACAGTGCCATTGGCATAGCGAAAATTATGGAAAACAATCTTTTTGTTATCATAAGTTCAATTGGTTTAATATCTGTTCTTTTGTCTGTTCGATGGCGTGATGATAGACTTCCATCTGTTTTGGAAAGTATTCCTCTAACCATTCGTCCTTATCTACATTGTCATTGATGAACTTGATTGCCAGCATACGGTCAATCTCTATGGCAGCTTCACCTGCCTCGCTGTTGTTGAACCATGCCTTTGTCCACCATCGGATTCCGCTTTTGTCTGGATAGACACTCACAAGTCTTGGTATATCGAAGCTCTGCACGTCAATCTCCAGCTCTGCCAGCGGATCGATGAGTCCGCTACTGGCTACGGCTCTGTCTTCAGCTTTTTTTTTTCGAGTGCTGACATCGTACTGAGGAAGACATGATGCCTCAATGCCAGATAGTTAAGGAAATCGGCTATCAGCAGGTTCTGCACCTTCTCAGCCAATGGAATACTCCTGGCACCCATTCCCAAAGGATTGGCCATGCTGGGCAAGGTCTCATAGAAGTAGTTCTTCATCGCTGACATCGTGAAGATGTTGCGAAGCGCAAGTTCCGTATGCTCAGGAATGGAGTACAGGCCATTGCTCATGTCACTCATGTAGTCCGGGAAGAAGCGCATCATCAGCTCTTCAATCTCCTTCTGGTCTTTGTCGTACATGGTATGCACGTCCATGTCGATGGTGACGAACTGAGGCACGGCACCTACCTGACCTTGCTGTTCCATTGTTTTGAGGTTGCCGTAAATCATGGTGAGAAATTCCAACGGGTTCATTTCCTCGCCATTGTACTTGACTTCCATGTGGAGCATGTCGGCACTCACAGCAACCACCTGACCTGCCTTTACCACCTGTCCGTAGTTGGCAAAGACATTGCTCAGATGGGAATAGGTCACTTCATAGTTGCCGTAGCGGATGACCTGATAGATACCATGAATCGCATCATTCCCCAATCCTGACACCTTGCCTGTTGCAACGGCTGAAAGGAGGTAGTGCTTTACATCGAAGTCAATACCGTGATGGAAGAATTTTTCTCCTGTCTTAGGATGCTTCTGCTTGCCGTAACCGAGCGACATCTCTACATCTTTGTTCTTCTCCTCAAACGGCATACAGTAGCCGCTATCTGACTGGAGTATCATTTCATGTGTAAACTGCATATTGTTATCCTTGAAAATTAGTCTTTGATTATCTGCCTCTGTGAATCTGTTCCCTTGGGGGTTCATCCACCTGAACGACCTGTGCCTGTGGCTTCGGCAGTTCCCTCTGTGGTGTGTCTTGTGCCAAAGGCTTCTGCTGTCCACCTCCCAGCACCTGACTCATATTGGCATTGTTGCCAATCATCATCATGCCAAGGACTGCTCCGGCTATCTTTCCGAGCCATCCGAAACGTCCGAAGACAAGCAAGGCTGAAAGTACCAGTCCTGCAAGGCTGAGACCTGACACGTTGCCTTTGCCAAGGTTGCTGAAGAAGTTACTGAACATATCGCCTCCGTTGCCAGAGAACACACCACGAAGGAAGTTTGACATGCCGCTCCACTTGCTATCCACACTGGTCATGGCATTGTTCATGGTATCGACAGCACCGCCTACGGAATCTTTCAGTTCGGTTACGGTATTGGCTACGCCATCAACCTTGTCACTGACCGTATCAATGGTATCTGAGCCTACGACAGCATCGCCAACAATACGAGCGACACTCTTATCCGTGGTCAGCTTTTCCCAACCGACGTATGCGGCAGCACCGCCGACAGCAGCGGTCTTGGTGGCTGTGCCGAGTCCCTTGATGGTTCTCTGAGGATGGATGACAGCACTGCCAACGGATGAAGCCGTTGCCTTGGCTGCACGGCCACCGTACTTAAATGTTGCTTTGAGTAATGAACTCCAACTCATATTCTATGCTCTTTAAGTTCAACAATCAATTATCTTCTCCCATTTCGCCTCCAGCGTTCCATACATTGCCTTGTGATACTGGCTTTGTCCGCTTCGCTCCTGGCACTGTAGTCAATCTCTGCCCACACGTCAGCAAGGGATGTATATTTCACCGCCTTGATAAGACGCTGGAGTTTCTTGTTCATGAGTTTGAGCTTGGGACGGATGCCAAAGATGATCTCCAGACGTTCCTTCTCAGTCATCTTGGTATTGGCGAGACAGACCTGACGGATGTCATTGACAATATCCACGCTTCCCATGATAATCTCCCGATAGATTTTGTTACGATTTGCGGAAAGTGCCACTGCAAGGGCATTAGTGGGATGAGCACTTAACTGATGGCTGAAACTTCCAAGGTTGTCAACCATCCTGTCAATCTCATGGTAGAAGCCGTATATCTGTGCTGCATAGGCTATGATGCTGTGAAAGTCATCAAGGTATTTGTTGAACTCCTTCTGAAGGTCTGTGGTAGCATTGACCTCCTCGGTAATCCAGATATGGCCTGTTGCCTCCAGCAGCATCATCTTTTCCTGTTGCTTCAGCTCTTTCTTGGCTTTGTCCGTATAGAGCGCAATCATTCCTGCCAGCACAGGGTCATTGCCCTGAGCATGGAGCATACTCCCACCAACTCCCCCGAAGGGGAGGGCGAGAGTCAGCATGATTATGACAAAGAAAGATTTATTCAACATGATTCATTCCGTTTTAGTATGCAGCTCTGGCACATCTTATCCATCGTCTGTGGGCCTGGAGTGCTATTTCTCCATTGGTACGGTCAAGCATTCCGGCGGTTACACTGTTCCATACATCAGTCATGGTGTAGTAGCGGATGGATAGATAGAGCTTGGTGAGTTTCTTATTGAAAGCATCGAGCCTGTCATTGAGTGCCCAAAGGGTCTTGCTTCTCTCGGCTCCAGTAAGCATATTCTCTGTACCTCCCTTGGCAATGGCATCCCTCAATGTCGTGTAGATGGTCACAAGTTCCGTGGCCGTCTCTATGTAGAGGTTGTTCATCGACATGGTGGCAACGATACCTTGCGGATTGTCGACCATCGCTTTTCTCAGGTTGCAGAGATTGATGAAGATGCGTACACCGTCATCATATAGTGTGGTACAGGCTTTCAATGTACTGGCATAGCCGTCCACCGTCTTCAGATAGGAGTTGTACTTCTTTTCCCACTTGTGGATCATCGTAAACTCGGCTGCAATGCCGTTCTGAAGCAGTGCGGTCTTCTGCTGGTCATCAATCTGGGTCTTAATCTGACCATTGATGAGTTCATTGCCTTCTGCCAGTGCCACATATTCCAATGGATTACTGGAGGTTATCTGGGCATGGGCTTTCCCGAAACTCAACCACAAGAGGACAAACGCCATGAATGCGACTGTCCACCACCGTTGGTCAAAGTGCCATCGGTCTTTGTTCATAGGATAGATGTTACCGATTGGTGATTTCATAAATGCCTTTTCTGCGTTTATTGTATTCAACTCTTTCTCTGATGATAGCCACCACATCGAGCTTTTCTTTCACTCCGTAGATGTCGAGCTTGGGATTTGTCCTGTCACCGCTGTAGATGCTGACGGTCTTTAGCCCGAACAACTGTTCCAGTATATCCCTGCTCTCGCTGAAGTCCACGATGCGGTAAAGCTCAATGTAGTCGCTTGTTCTATGGAAGATGCCATGCTGGATGATAAGTTGCTCAGAGGAAACAATGAACCTGAGTTTGCACAGATACAGACAGCCATAAAGCATCATAAGGGTTGTGATGGTACCAAGTATCAGGAATGGTGCCTTGAAGGTGATGGCTTCATGTCCGGCAACAAGGAACAGTACCATACTGACAAGGAACATCAATCCTTGACTGATGATATACTGCGCCCAATGTGGGCGAAGCGTGATGATGTTGAATCGTCTGATTACCTGTTCCATAGTTACCGATGATAATGTCTTCGCTCTTCCTGGTCTGATGTCTCTACCTCCATTGCAACATTGCCTTGCTCGTCAACACTGGTGGTATAGTCCACGTCATGCTGTATCTTCTTGTCATTGCCAACATCTTCGGATTCTACGTCAAGTGCTGCTGTGTCTTCCTTGATGTCAAGAGCCTTGCAAAGACTCTCCTTGAAAGTCTTCCATGCCTCAGATGCCTGGTTGATGGCTTCCTCTTTGTCGCATGGTGCTACAAGTCTGGAAGAACGCATCTCGTAGGCATCTTCATACAGGGCTTCATATCTGGCGTAGAGCTTCTGGACTGACTTCGGAAGAAGGTCAATCTGCTCACTATTCGGATGAAGCACATCTTTCGTGGATGGTATGTTATCCGTTCCTTTTCTGAAGGAATCCACGTAAGCCTTGTATTCTTCAGGGACATTGCCCTTGGCAAGCGGATGGTTCTTAAGCTCGATCATGGCAAGCAGCTCCTCATTGAAGTCCTTATAGCCGTCATTGGTTTCCTCACGGATGACACGATTACTTGGCACGTTGGCTTTTTCAGCCAAATCCCTGAACATGTCTGCGAACTTCATTCCGGCATCATCCATGTCAAAGCCCATGTGAAAAGTGGCTTCCTTGGCAGTTCTCAGTAATCCTTCAAACTGTTTGGCTGAAGGATTACCGCCCGTAGAGGCATAGACACCACTAACAAGCTCTTTCTTTTCCTGAGTGGTAAGGTTACTGTCTTTACCTGCCAGCATTTGATAGAAAGCCATTGCATCATAGGCACTTTCAAAGATGAAGACTCGCTTGGCATCCTGTAGCTTGGTGCCCATCGGACTGGCAATCCAAAGCCCTTCACTGGCATTGGAACCTCTGGCCATGCCTTTGTAAGATGTGCCGTCCTGCTTTCTTCTTCCCCTTTCTTCCAAACCGACAATCTTTCCGTCTGTAGATCCAGGGATGGTCATGGGGAAGGAGAGGTTCTTGTAAGTCTGGTCGCCAACAGTGCGTTCTGCAAGGACAAAATGGTGATGGAAAGCATACTGCGTACTGAGGTTGATACCTCTCGGCTGGAAATAAGGATAGAACGGTTTTTGCGTTTCTCTGTCATTGCCATCAAAACGATGCAGCTTGTAATCGTCTATCTTGAAAGGTGGAAGGTCACGCTGTGGATTGATAATCTTCTTTTCCCTTTCCTCAATAGGATTATTCAAAAGTCTGTTGCAGACAAGGTTGACGAGTCTGTTCTTATCCATGCCAGCCGTGTAGTCAGAGAACATTTCTGGATGTTCCTTGATGAAGCTGATGACGTTGTAGTTCTTCCGCGTAGGCGGCTGGAAACAGCAAAGGCCATTGGCAGTGACAATGAACTTGTCACCACGAATACGTCTGCCCTCGCTGTCCAGCCTTACATACGACGGATAGCGCAAGCCGTCACGTCTGTTCAACGTGTAGCCAGCGTCTATCAGCACATCCTGAATACTGAGCTTGTTTTTGAAATCGTCGTAGGTGAGTTCTGCCATTTTGTTATCCTGAATAAATCCTTTTACCTTGTGTGTCCTAATCCTACGCCGTGTTCTCCAGCATTCAGTCCTGCATCGAAAGCCCTTGATGCCAACTCCTGCGGTGAGTCAACACCAGGCTTGAAATACACATGAGGTCTGTCAGGCCCATGATGCTCCATGAAAATGGATGGCCCACTGTGATGGTGGAAGTCATGGGTCAGCTCATGCGTGATGGCAAGTCCGGCAAGCAAGGCTCCACCGATCTTTGCTCCCAAGCTGGCATGCATACCAGGAATGTTTTTCATATCCACCTCACTGAAGATGTGGGAGAAGAGCTTCATGCGATGGTAGTCATCGATGGCCATGAACTTATCATACTGCTTCTGAGTAATCTCATGGCTGATGCTCTCACCATTGATGACCGCTGTCATGCGGTATTTGGCTTCGCCCTTGGCATCCTTCTCGATTTCGCCCTGCTCATTCCTGACTGGCTCAACCTTGATGTCATCGACATTGACTTCACGACCATGTTTTCCCTCACGATACCATGCCTTGCCCTCATTGAGTTCATAGAGGGCATTGCCGTCAACATGAGCAACGGAACGGTCTTCTGGTTCTAACTGAACCTGTCTGCCGTCCATAGTCAGGGGAATATTCGCCTGTTCCAGAATCAGTGTCTGACGGTCATTCAGTTCTGCTTCGACCTCTGGCTTCAGCTTAATACCAATCTGCTCCTTGGAATTGAGCATATCCATCGTAATCTTCTCGCTGAAGTCGCCTTTGATGACATTGTTGAGAATGTCGAGACGCTGCTGAACAGGCACTTCCTTGATGGAGTTGCTTGTCAGCTTCTTGACTTCTTCCTCAGTCAGGTCATAGACGAAATCCTGCTTGGTGGCAGAGGACTGGATGGTGAGAGTCTTTTTCTCAGGATCAATCACGATGCCATGACTGTCCAGACACTCCTTGAACTTCTCATCGGAGAAATAGACCTTCGAGGTGATAAGCTCATTATAAGGCTTGGCTGGTTCCAACTTACGTGGAGCCACTTCCATAGGAGTGATGACTGTCTGAAGGTCAGCCAGCACATCTTGCCTCGGAGGCTGTACGGCTGTCTGCTGTCCCTTGTAGTAGAAGCCGTAACCGCCATTCTGCAACTCTCCTGGTTTGATGCGTCCGTCTGGACGGTCTGGAACCATTGGAGCACCCTGCATGAAGAGCGCACCACCAACTCGTCGCATGTGGAAACCTGCTTGCTGTCGAGGTGTCCAGCCCAAGAAGAAACGGTCATGCAGTCCCCACATGGGATGCAGCCCACGTCTGTCCCAAGCCATACGGCCATACTCACCGACACCAATCCTATAGCCGTGAAGTCCCATGGCAACACGTCCGTTGGCATTACGGGCGTGTACGAAGTTCCTTGGAACATAAAAGTCATTGCCGACAAGTGCCGCAAAGGTGTTGTAGGCATTCTTGTTGGCATAATTCGTACCCCAGTCTGTCATGGCTTTCATCTGCTGGGCAGAGATGGGATAGGTGAGAAGCGGAGAGTCATGTCCTTGAACTGCCAACTGGAAGCCATCGCCCTGACGGATGATGTGCGCTTGCATACCATTCCGTCTGAGGATGTCTTGCAGCTCTGGCGACAAATCGCCTCTCAGTGGTAGAGAATTGGAACGTATCGACATAATAGTGTTGTTTAGATTCAACAATCAGGCATTGCCATCAGCCAGTGCCTTTTCAAGTTCTTCTCCTTTGTAGTCAACGAACTTTTCTGCCGACTCATCGCCAACAGACAGTCCACGATCTTTGCAGAAGTCAGCATATTCGTTCTGCCATTCTTTGGAGTGATGGTTCACATAGTCGAGCCAGCCAAATTCGCCGCTCTGCTTTTTCTGAACCAACTCGCTTTCGGAATAATACTTGTTTGTAGCCATTGTCCTTTCTTTTTAGGGTTTTCGTTTCTGATTAACGCATGTGTCCCATACTTCTGAGACCTGCCTTTTTCTGCTCATTCCAGAGTTCATCGGTGTAGTCCTCTTCTTTGACGTAATCAAGATTGCCGTCTTCACCCATGACCCAACAGCCGTAGATGCCGAAAGTGAACTTGTCCCAATCACGGGTTCGCTGTTCACTCCACATCTTGGCATCGCCTGAAGATACACGTACTCCAGTGCGGTTGTTAAGGTCGATACCAACAGTGATAGGTTCGTCATCGTCATCACGGACGAAGGTGACAGGCTCACCATTCTGGAGGTTGTTGAACTCAGCTTCGCTCAGATGGATATCCTCTGAAATGAACTGGAGGTTACGGGCGATAACCTGGACTGGGGCAGACAACACCTGATTGGTCTCGTTGTCAATCTGTACAAAGGAGCGTACCATATTACCGTTCTTGTCTGGAATAGTGCCAACGATAACCTTACCTTGTTCTAACAAAGTACGACTTTGCTCAGAGAACAGTCTAAGATCCGCTTTCTCTATCTCTGGATAGAAGAGCGCATCAACATCACCGTCCTCCTTACGGATGAGCTTGAAGCGGCTACGACTCTTGACCTCATTACCGTCACTGTCAACAACCATAATAGGAAGTACGGGCGAGCGTCTTCCTTCGAGAATGTCATTGGTAATCCTGACAGGGAGGTCTTCAATCATTTCACGGGTCAGACCCAAACGGTCAAGGGTCTGGAATGGAATTTCGTTCTCGGTAAACTGCATTTTCTTCAATTTTTATCAGTTGATGAAACAATTTTGGCTGCGAAGGTACACCATAATTATTCATCTTAGCTGAAGAAAACACTAAATCAGGTCGATTTTGAGTCTTGATAACATTTGAGTATAATTTTGCAGAAGAAATCATACTCAAAACTTATCAAATGTTATATTCTTAAAGTAATGTCTGATGGTATTTTACCAAGTGGCACAAGAACACTAACTTTGCACCATGAAAAAATCAATACTCGTAATACTCACATCGGCATTTGTTCCGATTGCAAGTTTCGCACAGTTCAATACCATCGGTGATGTTGAAAGTCGCCCATCAATCAAGACAATAAAGAATCCTTCAGAACAAACAGTTACTCCGAAGGATAGTGTTTTGCCGTCAGTTACGGCATCTACTGATATTCCCGATAGGATGGAAGGGAAAGAAGAGAGACTGAGAACGTACCTCAGTGTGTCCTTTCCTCTGAAGAAGATACAAGTAAACTCAAAGTTCGGTATGAGGATGCATCCTGTATATCATAAGTATATCATGCACAACGGCATCGACCTTAATGCTCGACATGAGGATGTTCTGTCTATGTTGCCAGGCAGGGTGCTTAGGGTAGGATATGACAGCCGTTCTGGGAAATATGTGACAGTTCAGACGGCTAACTACACGGTCAGCTATTGCCATCTGTCAGAACAATACGTAAAGACCAATGACTACCTCCAAGCTGGAGAGCCATTGGGATTAACAGGCAATACTGGAGCATCCACAGGTGAACATCTGCATCTGACAACAAAAAAGGATGGCAAGGCTTTTGACCCTACCATCCTTATTGATTATATTCGTTCACTACAAGAATAGTAAACAAGCATCATACAGATGACGAAACAAGTTTGTCCATGTTAGTCCACCTTCAAGTGATTTTGAACATGTATATAAAAATATCTGTAACTTTGCGCCCAAATAATTATCACTAACAAAAATTTGGTAACATGAAGAAATTAAGTTTTATCGCACTCCTTTGTGCATCATTCTTATTAAGTTCATGCGGCGCTTTCAAGAGTTATGTCGCAAGTTATTCGGTTGGTCTAAGTGCAGTTGAAAGTCCTGCAGACGCTAAACAGCAATTTGGCGAAACCAAGGTTGTCACTTTTGATGAAGAAGGTATCAGCAAATATCGCTATGAAGACGATTACATTGATATTGTATGGTATGTAAGTAGCAAGCAATTCAACTTTACTTTGAAAAATAAATCAGGTCATACCCTAAAAATCAACTGGGATGATGTAAGCTATGTAGATACAAAAGGTCAAGTTGGTCGAGTTATGCATTCAGGTGTGAAATATGCTGAAAGAAATAGTTCTCAGCCTGCTACAACGGTACCAAAAGGTGCAAGTATTTCAGATATTCTTTTGCCAACCGACAATGTATATTATGTCTCTGGTCAATACGGAGGTTGGAGAGAAAGCTACTTGATACCTTGTGTATATAAAACCCCTGAAGCTTTTAATGCAGAAGCTTCTGGATATGTCGGAAAGACAATGACCGTCATGATGCCTATCATGATTGAGAATGTCCAGAATGACTATACTTTCACTTTCAATATTGATAAACTTTTGAATACACCTTCAAAATAGTACAAATATGGCTGCCTATACATGTTGTAGGCAGCCATTATTATTCGAAATCTATTCAGAACTTAATAATGTCCAAGTTAGGCAATTCAAACCTCCACCGCTATTCGTGTTAATATCTGGATTTTCAAGGATTTCAGTCATGTCACAATTTATTGACTCTATTTCATAAGAAGGACCGAATGCTTCCTTGATTTGTTGATTTGCGGCTGTGTCGAGTTCTTTCCATCCTAATGAAGGGATTATGATGTGTCGCCCTACTTGTAAGAAATTGATATATCCCCAGCTCTCAGATTTCATAAGACTCCACATCTTAGTGTCTTTAATTCCTTCTATATCTCCGAAATGAAGACGCTCAATATCGAAATATTCTTTCAATGGTTTTGTTAGGCGTTCTTCATCATCCAAATCGCAGTAATTCGTGATAAGAACTTTCCCCTCAGATATATAGCGAATCATTCCGTCTGCATGTCCAATTGGATTTTCCTCTTTGCCTTCCCAATCTATGAGAATAAGACGAATCTGTCCATCAAAGAATATATCCCACCAATCGATCAGTTCTTTTTTTGACAGATTGTTTTCGTTAAGAACTTTACTGCACATGATAATAGTTGGATGACCAAATTTGTCAATAGCCTTTATAATATTACCTCCATCAAGAACAAGTGGTATAGTCACAAAGTTAAGGTCAAGTTTTTCATTGTGACGAACATGAACTTTGTGAATAAGCCAATTGGTAATATAAGCCTTTTGTTCACTTAGATAATCCGGATTATATGTGTAGTTTAAGAATAAATCTGGCGTTAATTGTACAGGCATGTAGTCTCTGGCCCATATATCACGAGTATTGTACAGCTCATAATTCTTTAAGGGCTTGACAGCCTCCTTCAATGCGCCATACAGTTCTTTCCTTAACCGAGAACTTAATCCGCTACTTTCTGTAGGAAGAAGACTTGAAAAACAAACCGTATTGTTTTTGTCATCTGTAATAAAGTCCTTTTTAGGGATATTTATCATGTTTTTAGTCCTTTATAAGTTCAACGTTAATTATTTCACCATGTGTCTTATAGTTGCCGATGCTATCACCTCGAATTACTTTTTCTGCTTCAAGAATCTCTCCCTTGCGGATTTTATAGACAAAGAGAAGATCATTTATTTTTAGACTGCTGTTTTCACTCGAAACAACCTTCAAGTAGTTCTCGCCTTCGTGATTAACAACAACAAAGGTAATTTTGCGATCCAGATATTGGATGAAGATTTTTGTATTTATTTCAAGGGCATGGATATATAGGGTCTCATCATTATACCCCCAGTCACTAACAAGATTCTTTGCTGACGAGTACTCCTCCCATGATTTATAGCCGACATATAATGCTATGGTGTTTAATGTGTATTCACTTGCTTTTCTATCATCTTGTATGTAGTGGAATAACCGTTTCAGAGTGGTTACGCCAATATTTCGTCCTGTTTCCTTAAAAATAAGAGAGGATAAAATGCTAAAGTCTCCTGCTTTGTCAAACAAGAGACCTGATTTTTCTTTTATATCCTCGATAATTGCATTATTCAATATCATATCTCAACTTTAATGAATGAAAAATTGTCAGAAATAGAATTAGCAATGGCATCTAATTCTTCCTTCTTAGAATCATCATAGCACAATGCCTTTGTCATGTCAATCTCCTTATGGAAACCATCAGAACAGAGAATAAACACATCGCCAGTTTCTATCTCTATTTTTCTGACAGGTGCAACATCAACAGTTTCAACTCCCATTATCGATTTAGTTACAATAGAAGAATACTTCTCATAACTTGAAGCGCGTAATGTTTTAATTTTAGCCAGTTCATTAACTACAGAATGATCTTCAGTTCTATAAACTTCTTGACCATCCCTGTACATGTATATTCGACTGTCACCAAGCCATGTTAGATAGGCATATCCTTCAGAAATAAGAAGAACAGTTATAACACATCCCATCTTCTGAGCAGCCATAGCCATTCGTTTTAACATCAAGGCATCATTTGCAAATGATATGGCTTCTTTTAGAAGTTCTGCAGGTGTATAATGCTGATAATTCATATCCAGAAAGTCGTAAATGGCTTCTGAAACTACTTTTGATGCAGCAGCTCCATCAGAATAGCCACCCATGCCGTCAGCAAGAACGAAAAAAGCAGCGTTATCGGGAAGGGAACCATGGATAACGAAATCCTGATTCTCTTCTCGATTACCTTTATTAGTATATTGATATATTCTCATTACTTAACTGCCTGAATTGTATCGCCACCATGTTTCGTAACACGAGGACGAATACTAATCTTTATTGGTCTTTGAGTAATTGCTTTGTCAGTTGCTTTATTTGCCCATAGATATGCCTCTCCAGAACCCAAAGTAGCCATTTCGGTAGCAGTGAGAGTCTGTAATGGAGTGATTGCCTTCTGGACATGTTTAACCCATGCAGGTGAACTGAACCTATGCATTACAACAATAGAACTTAACTCAATAATCTCTGTAGGAAGACTCATTGGATCCTGACTTGCAATCATTATAGAAACGCCTTTATGACGCATTTCTCTGATAGCAGTTGTGATTGAACCCACAAGTTCTTTGTTGTTCATGTACTTATGTGCTTCATCAAATACAATGAATTTGTTGAACGCACGTCCATCCACTTTCAATACTGAAGAGAAAATATTGAGCATAACAACAAACAGACCAAGAGCTTCGTCTTTCTCGATGAACTCATCACGAAGGTCAACGATAATCAACCGACCTGGCTTCATGTATTGTTGTAGTTTGTTACCATCGCTTATATATTCTTCTGCAAAATCCAGTTTCTGCTCTGCAAGAGAACGCTGGGATGTACTCATGTGGTTACTGTTTGCAACACCATTTCGGATATTGATAAGACTCATGTCATTTCTGCAGGCTTTCATAATCTGCTTCAACTCCTTGATGTAGGTTGAGTCATTTCCCATTGCCCCAAGCAAGAACATCCAATCACGAACAGCCAATTCTGAAGAATCGAATCCTATAGGATGAACTTCAATATCAGGATACTCTTCCTTTCTGGTTTCCACCTGACTTTCTGGTGCAAGAAGGATAACATCTTTGATACAGCCAGGTTCTGCTCCATATTCAGCTTTGAGCTTTGCTAATTGTCCGGCTTCATCATTAGGATATACCATAGATGTGAATTCAGGTGCATAATCCATGCTATCACTGTAATGGAAAATAACGCTGGCCATTGGCGCAGGTAACAAGTTCACTTTAGAGAATTGACGGAGAACCATTTCTGTAATTGAGCCAATCGTGTAACTTTTTCCTGCACCTTGAACACCAAACAAACTGATTGTATTGCATTCATTTAAGTCAAGACCTATTACACGGGCATTGTCCTTCATTCGGTCGGTACCTTCAAGTGTCATAGCTGCATCAATATCCTTAATAGCCTCCTGCTTCTTGCCACTCAGATATTCAAGCCATGCTTTGGCGCACTTCCACATGATAGGAGTCTCGGTCTTGCCTTCGCGAATTACCAACTCGCAGAACTGCTGCATCTGCCACGATTCCTGCAGATTGATGTCGCGGATGAAAAGCTTACCGCCAAAAGCTCCTTCGCTTTTAGCATCTTCAGCTTCCTGGGCATTATTCACAAAATCTTGAAGCAAGAATGGCAATACCTTTGAGTTAGGATTCTGCTTGTAGTGCTGACTGATGGCGAGATACGAACGCTTTTTGTAATAGATTGTCATAAGACTCTCGTAATCGTCCATTTCGGCAAACATCTGACCGGCTTCGGCCTCACGACCTGTCTTATAAAGAGCTCCGGCATAGATGTTCTTCATCATGTCTTTGTATACAGTTTCTATGAACTGACTGGCAGTTTGCTGCCAGAAGTTTATGTTTTCCTGATGACGCCCCAGCATCATGTTGCAGCGCATATAGAGCAATGCGTGCTGTGAGCGCAGCTTGGTCTTAATCTTACTGAAGGCGTATGTGCGTACAGCCTGCAGATTGCGTTGCTGGTTAGCTAATTCCTGCTTGGTGGGGTAGATCCACTCGTATTGCTTGCTTTGTTCTATACCAACGCAGTCAAGATACTTCTTAAGGTTCTGCACATAGCTAACCATCAAAGCATCACCCTTCTGGCGGGCTGCCTTGATAACATCGTCGGCATTGAACCAGAAGTACTCTTCGGTCGAGCCGAGGTAAGCTTTCCAGTTGTCGTTGCAGATTCGTTCTACACGGGTTTTGAAGTTGTCTTGTACGTACATGCTAAACAGGTACGGGTTTTCGGGCTCGCCCCAAGCACAGGCGAATGAGGGCAGCGTAATGGCTGTCAACAGGCTAATGATGATAAATTTCTTCATAGGTCTCTGGTTTGTATCTGTTAATATTATCTGTTTCCAGGTGATATGTGATGATAGAGCGGCTAAGGCCTGGGCGCTCTTTCTCTATCACATGTTTTACTTTCAGTATTTCCTCGGCTTCAACAGTATGCTCAACTCTCACATTCTGTATGTTCCTTATCCATTGGTAAACGGGATAGGCCGTTGCAAGAGGGAGCGGATAATCATCGAGTCGGCTGAGATACGGATATACATCACGATAGTCGAGTATCGGGTTACGCTCTTGCCACTTTAGCGGATTGCCGGTATTGTATACCATAAGTACACCATAGTCTGCAGGAGGAGCGGGCATAGACAGTTGATGCAGACGGATAGTAGTGGATAGATGATATTTCTTGGACGATAGTTGATGGCGTACTTCCTCCAGGAACTTGTAATACGTTTGGCGGCTCTTAGAGGTGTAGTCGCAGTCTATCTGAATCTCGTGTATATTGCTGATATCGTTTGTCTCGTTCATCTGCAATATGCGGTCTACTATCTTCTTTGCCAAGTCCTTATGAGGCTTGTGCATACAGTCTTCGGTAATATAGATGGTGGGGATTAGCTCGATGCCTGCAGGCAGAGTGTCGGAGAATGATATGGTGGCATTGGGTGATGGCTCTGTGCCGTCGTCGTTCATCACCACATCAAAGTATCTGCAATATACCTTGTTGATATTATATTGGCTGAGAAACGCCCTTTCGGTAGAGTCGAACCTGAGGTCAGTACGCCAGTAGTAAACACTATTGCACTGCTCAAGGCTTTCGTCCTGAGACTTCTGCTTGTCACAGCCCGTCATCAGCAGTGAAAGCAAGAAGAATACTATCGCTAATCTCTCGCCTCTCACCACTTACAACAGTTCTGGCAGTTGATATAGTTTGGTGCTGTTAGAGCCCTTGATTAGGATATAGTGACCTTCGGGCTTTTCGGATGCAATAGCGGCTTTAACCTCTTCTACATCTTTGAACTTTCGATAGTCGCACTTGGCATCATTAAATTCCTCGCCTACCAACCAAACTGTCTCTACATCAGTAGCTTTCAGGTAGTCAACCACATGCTGGTGCTCTTCGGCTGAAACCTCACCAAGCTCTCGCATGGCACCAAGGATTACCATCTTATGCTCGGCCTGCATCAACTTGAAGTTCTCAAGTGCAGCCTGCATCGATGATGGATTAGCATTATAGGCATCTACTATAAGGTGGTTCTTCTCGGTAACAGTCATCTGACTGCGATTGTTTGATGGCTCGTATTCCTCGAGTGCGGCACAAATCTTCTTGCGGTCTACACCGAAGTTGATGCCTACGGCGATGGCTGCAAGCAGGTTGTCGATGTTGTATGAACCAATAAGCTTGGTCTGGACCTTATGCCACTTTGTGCTGCGACCTTCCTCTTCGAGTATCATCAACGGCTCACGCCAGCGGAACTTCAGGAATGGGTTACACTCTATAATCTCGCCCGAGATGCATGAGTACTGATTCTCAGGGTCGGTAGAGTAGGGCGACATCCAGATGTCTTCATCCTCACTTATCTGGTCCATCAGATACTCATTATCAGCATTGATGAAGATAAGACTATCTTCGCGGCTACGCAGGAAATCGTAGAGTTCACACTTGGTCTTGATAACGCCTTCGAAAGAACCGAAGCCCTGAAGGTGTGCGCGACCCACGTTGGTGATAAGTCCACATGTAGGCTCGGCAGTCTCGGCCAGTGTCTTGATGTCTCCAGGATGGCTGGCTCCCATCTCTATCACAGCAATCTCGTGCTCCTTATTAAGGCGGAACAAAGTCTTTGGTACACCAACATCGTTATTGAAGTTGCCCTGTGTATAGAGTACGTTGTATTTCTTTGAAAGTACTGCAGCAATGAGCTCTTTGGTTGTTGTCTTGCCATTTGTACCTGTTATTCCGATTACGGGGATGTCGAACTGGCGGCGATGCTCGCGGGCCAGATTCTTGAAAGTCTGCAGACAGTCATCTACTTTTATAATGCGTGGGTCGTTAGCCACGTCCTCGTCAACAATAGCATAACTGCATCCCTTTTCAAGGGCCTGCATGGCGAACTTATTACCATTAAACGACTCACCTTTCAGTGCAAGAAAGATGCTTCCCTCAGGGCAGTCACGACTATCAGTTGTGATGCACTGATGTTGCTGATATAGCTTGTATAGTTCCTTAATATCCATAAACTTTGTGAATTTTGCTGCAAAGACAGTGAAAAATCTAATTTATTAGCTCGGCTTTGCCGCTTTTTCTTAAAAAAGAATTCCTAATTCTTATTTTTTTTGTATCTTTGTGGGCGAAATGAGCTATACTATTAATATTAAAGGTAGATTGTTGGATCTCAGCACCCCTCAGGTGATGGGTATCCTGAACGTAACGCCCGACTCTTTTTATGCAGGGAGTAGGGTGCAGACGGAGGACGAAATAGTTAGACGTTGTCATCAGATATTAGACGAAGGTGCAAGTATGATTGATGTGGGCGGATGTTCAATGCGCCCTGGTGGTACTGAAGTTTCTGAGGCTGAGGAGATGGAGCGTTTGCGTTTCGGCTTGGGCATTATCCGCCGCGAATTGCCCGATGCCATAATCTCTGTTGATACTTTCAGGACAGATGTGGCCAGAATGGCCGTAGAAGAGTTCGGTGCTGATATAATAAACGATGTGAGCGAAGGCAACGAAACAATGTACAGAATGGTGTCACGCTTACGCGTACCTTATATATTAATGTCTACACAGCCCACTTTAAAGCAGATGCTAATGTCGTTTGCACATCAGGTTCAGCAGCTGCGCGATTTCGGTGCTTGCGACATCATCTTGGATCCTGGTTTCGGAATCGGTAGATTCGGTAAAACTCTGCAGCAGAATTATGAGATAATGAACTGTATGGAGCGCTTGCATGTGATGGAGCTGCCTCTGCTGGTGGGCATATCACGCAAGTCGATGATATATAAACTTATGGGAATAACTCCCGAGGAGTCTCTGAATGGAACGACAGTGCTTAACACCATCTCTCTCATGAAGGGCGCACACATCCTGCGAGTTCACGATGTGAAACAGGCTGTGGAGTGCGTTAAGATGATGGAAGCATTGAAGAGTAAATAGTAAATCGTCAAATAGAAAATAGTATAAGGTGTTCTTCGAATTCGGAATCAAGGATTTTGTCGACATACTGCTTGTAGCGATGATTCTCTACTACATCTACAGGCTTATGCGCGAGTCACGTTCACTGAATGTGTTTATTGGCATTATGGTGTTCGTTGCCATCAAACACATCCTTAAATATATTGCTTTCCTTCAAGTCCTCAAAAAGTCCCTTGATGCGTTCTGCAACTGCTGCTTGTCCTTTTTCTGTGTTTTGTTCCTTAACGCCTACCCAGAAGCGACGACGATAACTGATACCCTTTTTGGCATCAGAGAATCTACGCTTCTCATCATATAATTTACAGAAAATAAGGTTGAGGAGTTCCCAGAAAGCGGTTTTCTTCATACCTTCATTCCCATAAATGTAATCATGACATCGCTTAAACGTCTTTACCAAAGACTCGTTAGCAGGTTTACGAGGCATGGCACGTTCTCCTTGTGCTTCAAGGTCTTCAAGAGTCTGTCCTTCAGCAGGGAAGTCTGAGATAGCCTCGCACGTTACTTGGCCAAAGTCATCCTCGTATGAATAAACATACTGGAGATCTTCACCATTTGTCCAGCAAGCAAAATCACAATCGGTAGAACAAAGTATGCCTTCGGTTGTTGCTTCAACGCCAGCTTTCTTGTCATTTGGCTTAACCTTGGCATCTTTAGCTACAATTATGAAACGGATAAGTTCATCAGCATCATGAGCATGGCCAGCATTGAAGATAGCCAAATCTACTTTCTGAGTCTTTGACTTGTCCTCATTTGCATCTTCATACTTAACCTTGAAGTCTCGTTCCATGTCCTCTGGAGCGAAACCATACTCTTCGGTCATCATTGCAATCATCGACTGCAATGTCATTTCCTTATCAGTAGCCTTTACTACCTTGTTGGTGAGGGAGCATACCATCTCGTTCTCACCAAGAACTATCTCATTTTGAGAAGCTATATTTGATTCTGAACTTGCCATAGTTTGCAAAATTATAATTTTGAAGTCGAAATTCCATATCCATGTTAGTCCATCTTACTCCAGCCTGTTGGCAGAGCGCGTTTTATTGACTAACTTTGCTCATTTGGTTCGTTTGGATGTCATTTCTTGTAAATGATAATGTTTTCTTCTTTTGTAGAAACGAGGAGGTCTTTTACATCAACCTCCAAACATTCCGCAATCTGATAGAGTGTTTCTAACCCTGGCTGTGCAGAGTTCGTACACCATTTGCTAATAGTCGCAGGGTCTTTCCCAAGTTGTTCTGCTAACCACTTATTGGTTTTCTTTTTCTCAGCGAGAACCACTTTTAACCGATTGAAGTCTTTTTCCTTTGCCATTTTGCTGAGGTTTTATTTGATATAAAATAAACGGAAAATCCTCCATTTTATTATGAAAGATACGTCCATTTCTATTGCGTATTGTGCAAATTTAATGATTTTATTATAAAAAACGGGTGTTTTTACATAAAAATCTTTCAAATTATTGCATTTTTTATGCTTTTAAGCTCGTTTTTGATTGAAATTTAGTATTTTTGCATATTGAAATGTGCTCGCATTCGTGATTCGATTGAATATTTGAAAAAGTTGCTTGCGCAAATTAGAACATATATAGCGATATGACAACAAAACAGATAGAAGAAATAGCAGTGCATACTGTGGGCTTGTATTTTTCCAAATCTCAGGCAATCTCTCCTTACATTTCAAACAATGATAAGGAACCTTGCTGGGATGGGAATTTATATGTCTATTCGAATCCAGACAAAACCAATGCCTCGCTATATGGAAGAATACCTGTTCAAGTAAAGGGTAAAATCATTAAATCGAATCAGATCAAGGAAGAAATCAAATACCCAGTATCTACAGTCAATCTTAAAAACTACAAACGAGATGGAGGAATACTTTATTTCGTTGTCGGTATTTTTGAACATTGTGAAAAGATATACTATGCCGAATTGACTCCACTAAAACTAAAGCAGTATATAAAGCAAAGTAACGGAAGAGCATCTTGCAGTATAAAACTGTCATTGTTGGATGATTATTCGGCAAGTATTGATTTCAAAATACGTGATTTCTATGAAAACTGTAGGATTCAGGCAAATAATACAGAACGGACAATAAACCTCGAAGCATTAACGGCTCCAGGAAAAGAGGTGAATTTGACGTTCTTTGCTTCTGAGATGAAAGATACTAAGGTCTCTATACCACAATATCTGTCAACTCATGCTGTCTATTTGTACGCCAACATAACAGATGAATTCAACAACAAATTGTTAAGACCTGTAGGTGAAGATCCATTTTCACTGAAGCTCATTGAGACCGTTCCTGCTACAATTAAGGTAAATGGAAAAACATATTTCAATGAGTTCAAAAGAGAACACAAATCAAATGGAGGAGTTATCCTTACTATTGGCGAAGCTCTAAAAATTGAATTATTTCCCAATAAAACTCCAGATCATAATGTTTCCTTCAATCTTCAAGAGAAGGAGTTGGATTTGTGGATTAAAGAGGCGGAATTTGTTATAGATATAGCAGAAACACATAGCTTGGAAATCGGAGGTTGTCAACTCAACCTGCAAAGTCAAAATACACAGCAATTTTTGGAGTGGGTTAAGGAAAGGCTTGAACACGCCAAGAAGATACAAAGAATTCTTATAGGACTAAACGTCAATAAACAATTAAAGCTTAAAGAGTTTACTCAAACAGAGGAAAATACTATTGGAATCCTGTATAAAGCAATCTGTGAGAACCAAGAGGTTTCGATAAAAGAGGAACTTCCTCCCGTTTTTACGGTCAATATATCAAATTTGTGTATAGCTTTATCATGTTCAAAAACGCCGTCTGGTAAGTACCGTATCTTTTCTTACAAAGATGTTAATGAGGCTATCTATTATACGGATAGTAATACAACAACGCCATTGCGAACATCAATATACTCTTGGTTTCAAGAAGAAGGCTTCCTTTCTGTTTGTAATATTGACTTTGATGACATAGTACCTTCGTATCAAAAGGTGATTGAGTATAATCCTAATATTTCTCAACGAGCCAACAACGATATGTTAATGATGCTTCTTGCGTATGACAAACAACATGATATAAGACTGCTTAAAGCCGCAGAGAATCTTTGTCAATGGATTATTACTATTCAGGACGAAAATGACAAAAATATCCACATCTTAAATTTGATGCAAATACGCAGAAGAGAAAGGCAACTGACAGCTGACGAACGAGAGAACGTCATGGATTTAGTCGATTCTGTGGATAATATGGGAAAGGTTGCATGTTATATACTCCTTAATAACAAAGAGCAAGTAAATCATTACATAAATAAAATGAGTAAATCGGATGTACAGTTCTTGAAGTCGCTTCCTATCTACAATTTGTATGAATGTAAAGATGTTAATGGCTGAAAGTGATGATATGGGTTTCTTCAAAACGACACTTTTAATAGCATGGAATTATGATAGTACAATTGGTTTCATTTAAATCAACATTGCGAGCAGACAGCAAATTGCGTCATACTGCGGAGATTATTAACTCCTCGAAAGCCGACCTCATTCTGTTCGCTGGTCATACTTTAGTTTCTGACAGTGATGTCAATGAGCTGAACAAGCTTGTTGACAATGATAAAACAACCGCTGTAATTGAAGTAAAAGAGGATAAAACAAGTAAAATGAATCCTGTATGCCATTCCATGTTCTTGTTAGAAAACGGAATAGTTAGAAGCTTATTTACACATCAACTATTTACTGATTCTAAAACTATTAATGCCTATCCTATATTAGGTGAGCATCTTATGCTTGAACTGGAAACAAGACGAAATTTTTCTGCTGCTAATAGGAATGTGGCTATTATTCAATGCGGTGAAAACAATATACTAAGAAATATACAATCAGAAGAAAACAGAGCCGTATTCCGTTTCGATGAGAATACCTCCCTGAACAAACGTTTTGCTGATTTCTTGAATAATACAGACATTATACTCAATCCGTTACATTCTCCAATGGGAAACCAAGATAAAATGCGTAAACGAAGGTGGCTCTTTAGTAATCATAACAGAGCATACTTTTCCACTGCCAACTTTGATGGTGAAGAATCCATATATAACAAGTCAGTTCAGTACGCATGTATCAATGGAAAAGAACAAGAGCCTATCAATGTAGAGGTTGACAAAAGATACTCTTACATAGTGCGTACATTCGTTATTTAGCAAAAATTTACTCAAACAAACATGCTATGAGTAAGAATAGAACAGAACAGCCCAATATCGCATCCAGTAAAATAGATGTGCTCGAAAAAGACGAAATTTTCGTCTTTGGCAGTAACCTTGCAGGTCACCACAAAGGAGGAGCTGCAAGAGCAGCAAACATGAAGTTCGGAGCTGAATGGGGAGTTGGTGTAGGACTAACGGGCCATGCTTATGCTATCCCAACCATGCAAGGCGGTGTGGGAACCATAAAACCTTATGTGGACGAATTCATTGAGTTTGCAAAAGCTCATTCCGAACTAAAATTCCTGGTCACTCGGATTGGGTGTGGCACTGCTGGCTTTAAGGACGAACAAATAGCTCCTCTTTTCCAAAAAGCGTTGTCAGTTTTCAATATATACTTACCAAAAGAGTTCTATGACATCATTGTAGCACCATACTTGGCACATTGCTTCTATTATGGAAAAAATGTGCCAGAAGATTGTGGCGCACATGTCGGACATATGTATGAGGAATGTTGGGTCAGATTTCACTTCGACGAGTATGATTATCTTTTGAATGAGACCCTATATTATATTAGAAATGGACTTGGTGACTTCTGTGCTGACGATGGTGTGCCTATTTCCATGAAGGCAATCCTTTACAACCGCTTCTGTCACTGGGGATGGGCTGAAACACCTGACACTTTCCGAAGATGGTATGAAAGCATTGATTATACGAATGTAAAGGCTACTGAAAGAAATAACAACAGAAGACCAATGGCAGAATATAACCCTTTACTGATTGGAGCTGTCATTGGTGATATTGTTGGTAGTATCTATGAGTTCAATCCGCATAAATCAAAGGACATAAACCTTCAGGATAGTTCAATGGAATATACGGATGACACCATCATGACCATTGCAGTTGCAGACTGGATTTTGAACGATAAAAAGCATACCAAGAAAGGTTTGGTAGCTCGTATGCAAAAGTGGGGACGTAGATATCCAAACCCTATGGGAGCTTATGGTGGTATGTTCTCACAATGGTTATCTTCAGACAATCCAAAACCATACAATTCCTGGGGTAATGGTGCCGCTATGCGAGTGGCAGCGGTGGGCTTTGCTTTCCAGACGTTAGATGAGACATTGAAGGTCGCGAAAAAGAGTGCGGAAGTGACCCATAATCATCCAGAGGGTATAAAAGGGGCACAAGCCACAGCTGCTGCAATATTTATGGCAAGGACAGGTGGCACCAAAGAAGAAATTAGACGATATATAAGCGAGACCTTTGGATATGACATGAACAGAACTTGTGATGATATCCGTCCGACTTACTGTTTCGACGGTAGTTGCCAAGGGACAGTTCCAGAATCCATCATCGCCTTCCTTGATAGCAAGGACTACGAGGATGCACTGAGACTATGTATTTCGCTTGGTGGCGATGCTGACACCATGGGAACTATCACTGGAGCCATAGCTGGAGCCTATTATCATCAGATTCCTTATGACCTCTATGAATTTGGAGTAAAAAAATTGCCTGGTGGCAAAACTCCCGAACCATTTGAAGGGAAGGAATCTGAAGAAGACATCATAGATATAATAAATAAATTTGACAATGAATATGCCCATGATGTGTCATTCAGATGGAAAAATCCAGAGTATGACGCAGATAATCTAATAAGGAAAGTGAAATCTGGTGAAATATTTATCTAAGAAGTATAACATTACTTTTATCGGTCAATATTCATTTGATAAACAAAAGTACATATTCAGCATACCGTCTTCTCTCGATAGACGGTATTTTTTTACCTTTCCAGTGGCAGAATTGTACGTAATCACCTTTGAAATCCCGGTTCCCAGATTCAATCTTCTGCAGTAGTGTGCTTTTGGGGTATTTTGTTCTGTTGCCAAGAATCCTATAAGGCCCAATATTATATGCCAATGCAGCGAGTAGGAGGGAGTCTTTTCCGTATTGCTTGAAAATTGTACATAGTTCCTTCAGATCTTTACGCAAGAGCGCATCGGCTTCTCTCAGAGACATATTCGAAGAGTAACGCTCTCCTGGTTTTAGCTTGTGGCCATAGCCTACATAAGGATAATCCTTCTTACGATGGATTCCCTCATAGTATTTGATACAGCAGATAGCTCGTTCAAATGGTTGAAGTGCAAAAATAGATGCTTGCTTTTGCGACTCATTTGCCTGAGCATCCATGCCCAGACAAAGAGTAAGGAATAAGGTCGTTAATACTGTTCTGAAAATCATTTGGTCTTGAATTTGTTTATTTCGTCTATCATGTTCTTCACATCGAGATTAACCTGGCAGAAGTTCTGGTATAAAATGCGCTCCTTGGCATCTTTAGATGGGAATTTGTAGAATTTGGGGAGTTTATAGTTCTCGTAATCGGCTTCCTCTGCTTGTATTTCCTTCATGTCGAAGTCAGTCTTGCAGTAGAACTTAGATGTTTGAAACTCTGCTGATTCCTGTATGTTCATGGAACCATTGCGCCCTGTCTTTGTCTTGATGAAGTCACGAGCCGTCTGACCGGCTATCCATCCTGTCGGCATGTCCGAAATCTTTGACGCAGGAACAAGACTGTCCATGTTCTCATTGAGATTGATGGAGGTTTTATCTCTGTCGATAGTTACACCTTTCTTTAGTTGAACCACCTTGCCAAAGATGTCATTGGAGAGCCATTCGAGTGTTTCTTTAGCACGGGCAGAGCCGGAAACGACATTGCCTACAGTTGTAATAACCTTCTGCATTCCTACCTTTCCGTAGTCAGATTCGAGCTGGGGAAGCTCCTGAAAGCCGAGAGCTACACTAACCTTGTTGCTTCGGGCAGTACCGATAAGACGGTCAATCTTATGGAAATAAAGCGTAGGCAGCTCATCGACGATAATGCTTACAGGTATGTTCTTTCCCTGACCTGTATTGACACGAGTGACCAATCTGTTCAGGATAAGGGCGTTCAATGCGCCAATAATGCTCTCCATTTCAGGGTCATTGGCAATAAGAAGATAGCTTGGATTCGCAGGATCACTGACTTTCAAGTCGAAATCATCACCGTCTTTGTGAAAAATCCAATAAGATTCTTTAGTGGCAAGACGTGAAGTATAGACGCGCAGCGTACCAATCATACCTTCCAACTGTTCCATTGCATTATTCTTCATGGCTGTCTGGAAAGGCCCAAGAAGCGGCGCAACCTCTGGGTCTGTCTCTAAAACCTCAAAGATTATTTTGTAATCCTGATTGAGGAAAGAGAGGATATGAGGCATGTCACTGTATTTGCCAAGCCAGTAGGCAGGTTCCACCTCCTTGCCTGAATGGTCAAAGACACGGCCTGTTGGCTTCGGTCTGTGTGTTTTGGGTTCTTCCGTCATCTCTGCAATCAAGGGATTACCATCCTTATCGTATGGCACTTTCTTGTAAGACACGAAGAAATAAATGCAAGCAGCCAAAAAGTTGACAGCTGATGTCTGGAAGAACTGGTCACTACCGCCACCACCTTCCTTCTTTCCCTTCTGTAGAGATTCAAGCAGTGTCTCAGCCGTTTCACTGGCAGCAGCAAGATTGCCAATATACTTCTGCTGGATTGGGTTTACACGGCGTGAATACTCCACATCCACGAAGTTAATGATGTTGAATTTGAAATCTCTTCCTGCCTTTTTGTTAGCTGCAAGGTTTTTGCGATAATGGTAGTATAGTTTCTGTGCAAGCGTAGGAAACTTGTAGTCGTACACTACCATAGCAAACCCCTTTGCACTATGCTGACGGATAAACGGCTCTATGATGCTGAAAGTCTTACCAGATCCAGGAGTACCGACTACCCAAGTGCCACGGAAGGGATTCACAATGTTTACCCATCCTTTGCGGAACTTCGACTTATAGTAATAGCGCATTGGTATATTCACGCTATACTTATTCTCAATCAGTTCCTGGCACTGCTCGAATGATTCATTCTCAAAGTTGAACCTGTCTTTCAGAAGACCTTCCTTCAAGAACTTCGAGATATTATCAAGTGCAACATGAATTAGAATGGTTCCAAGGATGGTAGCTGCCATGTAGAGCCAGATGTTCAGCGGAATCATGTAGAACCGCATGTCCATTCGATAACCGAACAGCCAAACGGATAGGATTGTAATACCTACACCACTGACAAGGGGATAGAGAACCTGCCGTCTTGCATCAAACTCCAAATGCTTCTTATTCCTGGTTCCAATGCAGGTGATGCATATAATCACGAATGTAGCAATCTTACTCCAGATAAGATTACCATCCAGATAGATGAACCACCGTTTGATTCGGTCATGAACATCGCATACTATGCCGCCCCAGTAGTCGAGCAATTCCGGGTCAATGGCATACTCGAAAAATTCCAAGAGTAGCGACACATAGATGACCGCGCGAAATATCTTATAGGCAGTTTGAAGTTCTTTGGTTTCTTCCATTTCTTACTTAAATTGTTGTAAACTCTAATTGTATAAAGTGATGATTGGGCGTACTTTATGTGATTGTTCTTTAGGTGTTTCTTGAAGTGCTCCAGAAGCAAGAGAGAACAGCCATGCCTTAGCTGATTCCATATCTTTTACCTCAGTTGAAGTCCAATACCAGCACTCGTCAGGATCGTCAGATATGACATCGCCACCACACTTCTTGATATAGTCATTTACCGTGTTCTTTGCCCCATAAAGCAGGCGTATCTCGGCCACTGATGGTATGTAGGCACTCTGTCCATATTGCCACATATCAAAGACAGCAGTGGCAGCTGGAGATACCCCAGAGGAATACATGGAATGAGTATTCATGTTCCCGTCGAAAGCGGTAATGTTAGCCGAAGTATTATGCTTAACACCGACACTGTCACTGTAAGCTTCAGGTGCAATGTCCCAAAGATAAACGGCATAACCAGTTCCCTGTGTCTCATTGTTCTGGTTGATATGAAACACTACGGCAATAGGCTGTTTCCCCTGACTCTTCATGTCTTCATAGCGCACAACCTTTCCGTCTGTACATAGTATGTCACAGGTCTTCATTGCCGTGTCAGGAAACTCACGGTGTTCGTCGCAACTTGTTATGGCCACCATCATAAGGGCAGCACAGGTAGTATATAATAGCTTCATTTTACTTTGTATTAAGTTCGATTATCTTGTAGGAATTTTGAATCCAAGGGTAACTCCTGTACGGAACAAGTCTTTTCTGTCCGGCAACATTAGGTCACATTTGGCTTGCCAATACAGAACCCATCCACGACGTAAGGCATAGTTGTGTTCATAGCCCACATGGATGCCGCCAAGGAACTTGTCGGTATTACTGCCAGCACTGGCTCCGATGCGCAGATTCCCATAGTTGTTACGACCGCGCCAAACACATGGTTTGTAGGCAACGCCAACACCCCATGTACGATAGTTCTTCCAGAATGATTCAGGGCAGACATGACCGCAGCTTTCGCACTCATCCCATTTGAGATAGCCATTAACGAAGTATTCCCAGGCGTTATGATACTTGGTTTCGTGTTCCCATGCAAGTGTGGCATCAAGGCCACGCTCATAAAGTAGTCCCACGCCAAAGGTAACCCTGTCACTATGTGACTGAGCAAAGGATGAAAGGGAAATAGAACCCAAGATGGCGATAATAGAAAATAACTTCTTCATTGTTTAGTCCTCCTTCAGTAAAATAGCGTTGAACGAATCGGCATAGAGGACATCCTCATAGTCAATGTTGAGCATGATGGTACGTCCACTAATCTGCTTCTCTGAAATCTCGATAGACAGCACCTTGTCATTGGGGAAGGTCATCTTCTTCAGAACAACGACGTTACGATAGCCATACTTGAACGTCTTGCTTTGGTCGAGGACAAAGGCAGGAGTAAGCTCGATAATCTGCGAATTAGTAGCCTTCGACTGCTTTTTGTCTGCCAGTTTGAAGCGCATTTCATCAATGTCAAAGCGAATGTTCGTCTTGTTCTCCACTGAGAAGTCCAAGAAGAAGTATTCTCCAACGGAATAGATATTGTTAAGACGTATCATCATTCTATGCTGCTTGGTACTGACATTACGGATTCGGGCAGTAGAGTTCCAGATGGAACGAGCATACTTTGCCATATCCTCAGTACTCATTGATACGGATGGATTGTTATACGCAATTCTCTCTTCGGGCTGGATTTGCTTATCAGTAACAGCTTCCTGAAGTCTGGTTGTATAGAGAAGGGCATATTGAGTTCGGTATCTTTCTGTGACAATGGTGACAATGGCAAGCACTTCACCATCGGCATGTGCGCCCTCCTTGGGCTTCAGGCGAATAGTGTTGTTGATGGGCTGGTCACCAACCACCATGTCGGTACTGATGTCAACGAAGCGGATAGGCTCAGAAGCCGTGATGACAGTAGTCACCTGTTCGTTGACTGTAAGTTGTTCCATCTCTTCATACGTCTGCTGTGCCATCAGAGGCATTGCAAACAAAGCACAGATTAGCGATGTGCCGATTTTCTTGAAAGTCTTCATGTTCATTATATTTGAAAATTGTTTTAATCGTTTTTCTTTTCTTTGCCGTTTACCAGATAGACAAACGTGCCATATTTAAGCTTGGCTGAGTTTTTCTTGATGGACTTACTAATGGCATTGCTCGTTTTCTGTACGGCATTTGTGATGGCTTGGTTGCCCCATTGAATGAGGGAGTTTCCAGCTGTTGTTGAACTTGACGTTAGAGCTGAAGAGTTGTTCATGGCTCCACTTGCTACGTCCTTCGTGGTCTCTCGGAAATTACTGCTTGGGACATACAGACCTTCCAATCCGTCTGTGTCGTAAATCGAAAGGTTGACCTTGATGATGTTATCATTGATAAGTATGCTCTTGATGTTTCCCTTGACACGCTGACTGCCAAAACCACTCATAAGTGCATAGATGTACGTTCCCTTGGGAACTACAATGTCATTGATTTCAATGTCATCAAGCAGACGAAGCCTTACACGAGAACCATCTACTGCCTTTACATTTTCATCAATAATGGCTTTGATAAGGTTCGGCTCAGGGTCATTCTCAGTAAGAGTATTGAAATAATCGGAAGTGACTTTGACCTTCTTCACTACCTCCTGCGCTTCATCATCATCAGAGACTCCTTTAACAGCTCTTTCATTCACGCTGATTTTACCTTCTACTTTGTCTGAAGGTTGACTGTTTGCAGGTGTATTTTCAGCATTATTATCAGTTGGAGGTGTCATTGCTTGCTGACCTTGCAGTCGTGCCTGAGCAAGCGCACGGTTGAGTTCTTCCATTGCTTCCTGTTCACGCTGCTGACTACGGGCGAGACGGTCAGCTTCAGTCATGCCGCTACCATTCGCGATTTCTTGACCTTTTTGCGCACTCGCTTGTAGTTGTCTCTCAATCTCAGCGAGCTTCGCGGCTTCCTGGGATTCGAGTAGTTGACGCTCCTCGTCTGAATACTTGGAGTCGTAAGATTCTTTTTCTTCTTCATTGTTTCTGTCTATATTTTCCATTGCAGTTAAGTCATCGATCTTACCGTATGACTTAACCATACTCTCATATTTGTTGCCAATGCCGTCACCCTTCATCTTTGCATCAGGTAATACTGGGTTCAGGTATTCTGTGGTAGTAAGGCTATTGTCTGGTATCTCAGCCTTTTCCGTATGGAAGAGGTCAATGACGAAATATCCGACAAAAAGCAAAGGAAAATAGATGATGAGGGGCAGCATGTATTTAGGCTGCTTCCAGTTAATCTTCTTCAGAATGTCCATTGTCTTTATTGATTTTAGTTTGTGATTCTTTGAACTCCTTGTTTACACTTACAGGCATGGCGTGGACGGAGCTGATAGCGTGCTTAACTCGCTTATGTCGGTTCCTGACCAACTCTTCTTGTACTTCAGTAGCGGATTTCTGTGACTGATGGGCGTTATATACCTTGCCCATACGAATGAGATTTCCAGCGAAACTGAGAATGATGAAACCAAAGACGATGGCTAAGAAGAGCTTCTTGTGGTCATTGGCAAACTGCTGGACTTTGGCAGCGGCTTTGTCAATCTTTGTTGCTCTGGCAAACTTGCGTCCGGCATCGACCTCTCTTTCATAGCGGTCTCGATACTTCGGGTCATCCTTGTCGGGCATTTTCTCGCCCATAATCATTTTCTTCCAAGACATAGCTGTATGTTGTTAGTAAGACATCTTTGTTTTCTGCTCTATGTCTTTATTCAGCAGGGTACGCCAGTTGGTGATAAGCAATCCATGAGGGTTGTTGTCTGTACGAGGAACACGCTTTATCTGTCCAGCCGTCACCAACTCTCGTGTCAGGATGCTGGAACGACGTTCTATTCTCTGACGACCATAGTAGGTAAACTCCATCTTATCCTTATCAAACTTGATGCTGTCACAGAAGATGCTGAAGACGGCACTCGTACCCATGATGTTAGAGTAGAAGCCTTTTTCCTTCAAGGTGTTGTACTGTGCCAGACCTGTTTCGTCAATCAGGTACATGGCTTTCTCCATCGTGTATTTGATGTACTTGTCATCAGGTGCAAGCGTGAAGAAGAAATGATGGAACATTTCGATATGGCTCTTGGCTTCCACATCGAGGGTTTCTTCCATCGTACTTCTTTGAACCAGGATAGGAACATTACCATCCAACACATACACTTTCTGCTGTGCATCTGTTACCATCACACGAGCTGTCCAGATACTGGAAATGCTGATGATGATGCATCCCACCAAGAAGAGGGAGCATATTATCATCACCAACTTGATTTTGTTTTCGAGATTCTTGATAACCATAGTTTTACTATTTCGATAATTTATAATACTCTGCTAATCATACCTTGGGTAGATACCTTTGCTTGCTGTGCTACACCTTCACCGAAGTTACGGGTAGAGAATGCCGTATCACCTTCAGGAATCATCCATGCTGCAAGGTCTGGGACAAGGTTCAGGCATTTGAGCGCAACAATGCTTGCTGCCATCAGATAACCTGCTGAGAAGAAGGAGTTCTGAAGGTATGCTGCCATAGTCTGCTCACTCTGCGTAATGGCTTCAAGGTTTTCAACCTGAATACAGAGAACGATGTCAAAGAGCAACAGCACATAGAAGCCGACGAAGTACAGGCAAGCTCCGTAGAAATGGACGGTGAGATAGCGTATAAGCCATTTCGCCCAAGCACCTTCCCATTTCGGGAGTAGTGAGAATGCCCATTGGATAGGCCCGAATATCGTCAGCATACCTAAAAGGATCTGCTGGCAATAGATGGTAGCCCACCAACCGATACGGAAAACTATCAGGGCAATCAACATGATAATCTTATCGATACCTACGACAGCTCCAGCCGTAAGAGACGTGAACCATAGTTTGGAAGCATCCTGTTCCATGTTCGTCACTTCATCGACACCAGCCTGTTCCATTGTACTTTCAATAAGATTGGGGTCAGAAGTACCTGTATGAGCCACATCAGCCTGTGCTTGTAGAGCTGTGTACATAGTATCTCTTGTATAGATGAGTTCCTGGACTTCCGCAAACTTATCCTCAATCTGAGTGGATTCTGCCTCGTAGAGGTCATGCGTATAAGAACCAATGCAGTTAGGAATGTAGGATAGGAAGTCCAGAACGCACCAGCTGCTTCCGCTATTTGTCATGCCTGTATCTGCAGGTGGGTACCACCAGCATAGGATAATGCTGACAACAAGGGGTTTGAACAGCTTCATGATGTCAAGCGGTTCATGTTTCACCATCATCTTGTAAGCCATTCCTGCTGCTACAATGATGGAGAAGAGTGCTGCAAGAGCCATACACATCTGCAATATCCACCAGAAAGGCCCTTGTGAACCAGTGAAAGTAGCATCACAAAGGAACTCGTTGGTCTGGAAGATAACATCATCAATCTCCTCTTCAAGGATGTTGATGCCAAAGTCTGAAAGGATATTCGTATCTGCCATATTATTCTTGGATAATTATGCCATTAGTATTTGAACCACTATTGGAGTTGCCTCCATTATTTCCCCATCCGGCATCCCTCCAACGATTGTGAGCTGCCGTAGCAATAGCTGCACGATGATCTGGCTTGTTATATGTTGCAGAAAGAAGGTCTGCCGTTTTCGCTTTCTTGTTGAGTTGAACAAGATAGGCTATCAGCGTTTCATTCTGTTTGGTTATGTCCGCATAGATGGCAAGATACTCTTTCTTTCGCTGTGCATTGGGCATATAAGCATCCTGAGTAGCTTTGATGGCACATTGAAAGATATGGTAGTAGTCATTCCATCTGTCTTTGTCACGAATGGAACCACCAGCACTGACAATACGGTTGATATTGGTCTGGAAAGCGTTTAGCTTATCAGTTATCTTTGACCCTTCAGCTAACCAGGCAATGTCAATCTGGCGGTCTGCTATATTCAAGGCTTCAATCTCTGCACGTTTAGTTAATGCAGCCTCTATGGAGTCCGCATCTTCTACCTGAGGATAGACTGCTACTCCAGCAAGAGTACGGTAGGTGAGCTTGTTCTTTGATGCTGCTGATTTCTGGTAGCTGTGATGGGTAGCCCAATAGTAAAAGTCGGGGGTGAGGCATCCAGCACCAACCTCCTGAACCGTAATCTGGTTCATCTTAGTATTGTCATGATTGTAGGTCACATAAGACTGTGCATTTACTTGAATTGTTACTACCAATCCAAGTAAAAATGCCATTGATTTCAAATAAATTATGTATTTTTTCATAAAGTGATGATTTAATATCTATTATGAACTAATATCCGAGGTAGCCAGCTCCTTTCCATCTGCCAAGTGCACCTTCAATAATCTCCTGTTTTGTCTTAGCACGATACACCTGACGTTTCCAATATCCGATACGAACCTGGATGTATTTCCATGTGTCGAAGTAGGCTTTGTTCAGATGTTTCTTTATGTTGTCGAGGGACTGGTTAATGCTACTCAGAACAAAAATTAAGTCAGACGTAGAACAAGCAGCAGCACCTGTGGCATAGAGAACCAAATCACTCACAGACTTATACAGGTTGTCACCTTCATCAGCAATCTTTGCCAAAGCTCTGGCATTGATGGTGATGATAAGTGTATCGGTACTGACAATGTTTCCTCGCTCCAGACATTTCTTGTTGAAATCTTCAAGCATGTCCTTATAATCACCAATACGGTCACTGACAGTCTCATAAGTGTTATAGATGTTGAGACTTGTTCGCAAGGTCTGATACAGAATATCTATGACATCAAAGGCGCGAGTGTATCTGTCAAGCTGGGCATTGATGTCTTTATAGCCGATATTTGCATCACTTGAATAGTCATGAAGGAGCTTATTGCTTGCTTCAAGGGTAGAGCGTACAAGCAGAAGACTACGCTGTTCCTTATGGTCATAGATATAGGCTTCAACAGATGTAATGTCGAAACCGAACTGTGCTCTTGAAATGGTTGGAAACAATGACAAGAGCATAATAGCTATGATTATTATTCTATTCATCTTCGTCATCATCGTATTTTCCGTTATAACTATCTGAATGGCTACTATTGGCCGCATGTCTGAGCCAACGTTTCCTGCATTGCTCTACAAGATTAAGTCTGCGACCTTGTTCATCATTGATGTATGGTGCTATCGTCCTCAACATGTCAATGATAGAATGCTTGTAATGCATCATTTTCTCCAGTGAAACAAGGTCTGCATATATCTTTGTCAGGCGAGTGTCGATGTCTCGTGCAATCTCCAGACGGTCACTTGACCAGAGAAGATGGTATGTGTTATCCGTATCGTCTGCCTCTACAGGCTCTGTCTTTGCGTATTCCACAGATGTATCACAATTTGGATATTCACGAGCAACCTCTGCAATCTTTGCATTTACTTCTGCTGCCTTTTCCGCATCGCTCTTCTGTGGATCGAGGTCAAGGACAGCTACAACTTGTGTGTCGCTGTAATCAGTAGTAAGTACCCATGCTATTTGTACGATGGCACGGTGTATCTTGATGCCAAGGAAATATTTCGGGCCACGAGCTATCGAGACTGTTGCCCTGAAGGTGATAACTCCATTGACGTTTGGCATGGTAGCAGTACGGACGAAAGTGTTACCCTCCCAGGAACCACTGCCATTCCATGTAAGATTATAAGCTGTCTTATAGTCCTGCATGATGGCAGGTATTCGATAATAGTCATCTGTTTGGGCAGACTCACTGTTGATAGCCTCCTGTTTGGCTTGATTGTACTGAGCCAAAAGGCTTTCCCAATTACTCTTTTCTGATGTAAGAGAGGCAATCTGATTCTTGTTGGCATTATATTGCTGCCTATAGGTGGCGGCATCATTGATACTTGCATTGGCAATCTTCTTGATTAAGTCTGCATTTTGAGCTTCCAATGCAGCTATCTGAGACTGAAGCATGGCAATCTTACTCTCTGACTCGCTGATTTTTCCATCCAGTTCAGAAGTGTCAAATCCTGATTCTGTGATGGAGGTGGACATGGCACATTGTTTGGTGTGGTTACTTACAGAACCACCACAACTGCTGCACTTGTATTGGGTTGAACCCTCTCCAAGTTTAGCTCCATCATGGCAGGTCACGCTGATAGTGGCAGTTTCGCAACCTGCAATCTTCTGGGCATCGGTTGCCTGATAGTATTTCTTTGTGTCTGAACCGATGTAGTAGGTGAAACCTTCCTCGTTGTCATTATAGTCTGCAAGACGAGCATTCAGACCAGCCTTGAAAGAAGCCAAGTCCATTGTATAGGAGTCAAAGACATCCTCATATTTGATTTCTGTGTTATTCCAAGATTTTGTGACATGAATCTCGTAGGCATAAGCCTTGGCATATTGTCCGCTTCGGCTCTTGCTCAGAATATATGAACTGCTCCAATAGTTGATATAATAATAGAAACCATCATTGCTGTTGTTAAGCTGCTGGACTCGGTTACGACTCCATCCGGCATGATTCTCGGAGTTCTGCAAGATAGCCTCCCATTGGCTGCTGTTTGGATAGAAGTTTGCATCTCTGGTATCAATGCGATACCAATGATCTCCATAAAGGATGCTGTTATCATCGGTAGGAGGGTAGTAGTCGCATAGATTAACACTTCCTCTATCCACACGATAAATATACCAACGCTGGGTATAATATTGTCCCATTCCCTCACGGGCATAGTCTGTTAACCATGCCGTAGCATTATAATTGGAGAGATTGAACAGGTTTGCTACTGCATCCTGACCACCAATCAGGTTAAGCAAAGTACCACCTGTATTGGTCGTTATGTTCTCATACAGGTTATATACGTTGTCAGCAATCTCTATGACACTGGCTGTTTTATCCATGATAGTGCCACTAAAGTTACTATTTGCCAGTATTGAGTTGATAAGATTGTTTGCTCCAGCTGTGGCAATGTTAACGCCCATTGCATAGAGGTTATCAAGGTCTTCCTGAAGACTCTCTTTGCTGAAATTTGAAGGTATATCACCGATATTATCCAGAATGGCTTTCCAATCCACATCGCCAAGCTCTGAAAGCTTCAGGATGTCCCTAAGTTGCTCGTTGATTTCAAGAAATGCAATATCCCTGAAGCTCAGACTGCTGTTGGTGACGATAGACTCAAACTGATAGCACAGATTCTTCGTCTCATCACATACCTTATAGAGGTAGGAACCCCAATATAAGGCATTTTGGGGACTTTTGAGCATCATTCCAGCTACAGTCCAAATCTTCGGCATAATCTTAGCCGAAACCATGTGATAAATACGTCGATAGTAATAGTTCTCTGTGCTGCTTGTCCAAAGTCCAAGGTCTGTCAAAGCCTTGCGGTCAAGGAACTTACTCGTGAAGATGCCAGCAGCAGCTACCTCTGCAGCCTGATAATGCTCTCGTATTTTGGATATTTGGTCTGCATAATACATTTCAGTGGCAGCTTCGGTATTGAAGGATGCTACCATCTTGGCTACAGTTTCCTTATCAAAGTTGACACTGTAGTACTGCCCTTTGACAGGAGTGGTTCCTGTCAAAAGGAGCAGTAATATTATTATGGTAGAAACCTTCTGCATGTTGTCTATTCCTGTGTCAGATAATCAAGCGATGCTGTGGTCAAGGTGTGATATTGAGCAAGGAGCTTGTTCGCTAAGATGAAAGCCCTTCTCATTTTCTTCTCCTTAGAACGAAAGATGCAATGGTCTGACAGAAACAAACTTTTGGCAAGTTCAAAATGTCGTTCAGACCAATCTACATCCAAATCATAGAAGGAACCGATGATTTGTTTCGCTTGAATATCTGCATCGGACTCATTTGTAAGAGGCATCTCGTCGTTCTTTTTCAACAATTCCGATGCTATTCTTTGATGTTGGAGAATCTCATTATCACACATGCCAAGCGACAATCCGTTTTTTTTCAAATGTAGCTCCATGAGTGATGGGTCAAGTCCAAGTGCCTCAATGTGTTTCTTCGAAAGATGGCACAATTCACTAATAGTTGTAATACCCTTGGCATGAAGAGTATCATGGACAACCTGCGTTTCTTTGTCTGTACCGAAGTTTAGGGTACTAATGTTTGCTGAAAAATTACTAATAATCATAGTTATACAAATTTTGATTCCTTTTTCTTTAAGTTAAGTACATGTCCAGCTTGGTTGACCATCTGGGCAAAGGGTAAAGATTTTGAAATACCAGAACGATCCCAATCACGGCAATATGCCTCGATTGCTTGCTGATGGTTGCATTTCAGTTCTCGCTTGTAGAGCTTCAAGGCTTCCTTCTCTGCTCGTTCAGTGGTGTAAGTCATGTAGCACTCATGGGGTTCTTCCACTCCAAAGACGGCACCAACACTTCCACGACGGATGAATACTTCACGGAAGAAACTGCGTCCTTCCTTGTTTTCCAGTCGATTGATGGTGAAAATCTTTTTGCAGTCCACATCAGTCAAACCAAGGATAGCCTTGATTTCATCAAATCTCTCACGGAACTTGCTCTGGTCAAGCAGCATCACCACATCGGAGTTATTGATGATGGCCTCCTTCACAATGGGACTGCCAACAATATCCTGAATTTCCTGTGTTACCACGCCGACACTTGCCCAGAACTTACGGGCTGTCTTGTAGAGGTACTTTATGTATTCTGCCATCATAGGGCTGGCAATAGCTTTCCATGCTTCTTCAATGACAAGTACCTTACGGTTCTTCTTGATACGCATTTTCTGGATGAATACATCCATAATAATAAGCGTTACCAAGGGGAAAAGCAGCGGGTCATCCTTGATGGAGTCAATCTCAAAGACAATGAATGTCTCATCAAACAGTGTGGAATCCAGGTCTTCATTCAGGGTCTTATCGTGATTGCCACCTCGATAGAAGTCCTTCATCATATAGCGATAGGTACTGATGTCGATGCCCTGAATCTGGTTTTCCTGACAGATGTCGGGAATACGCTGCACACTGAACTCATAGAAGGAATTGAATGACAGTTCGGTTACAGGAAGTTGTTTCCTGCGACTTTCTATCTCGTCAATCTGTGCCTCAATACGTGCCATACGCTCATTTTCTGTTTCCCTACTGTTGACATTCTTGTTTCGGTCATCAATGAGCAATCCTTTCCGTAAGTCTTCACGTTGGGGTGGAGTAAAGCCATTAAAGCCGTTGAAATAGACATCATAGTATTCTGTGATGACTTGCTCAATAAGTCTTTCCTCCGTCTTAGTGACAGTACCTTGCGTACCTTTCCATATCAACATGATAAGGTTCTTCAGAAAGCCTGTCTTTTCCACGTTCAACTCCTCACGCTTGATGCGGAATGGGTTCATGGTGATGGGATGTTCTTCGGTATAGCTGATATACTTACCGCCAACATATTCACATAGGCCCTCGTAAGAGTTACCTGTATCGACCATGACAACATCGGTATTCTGTTCCCACATCTGACGGACTACGCTATTCATGTGGAACGACTTACCGCTACCAGATGGGCCAAGGCAGAAAAAGTTGGAGTTATCCGTAATCTTGTTTTTGCCTTCCTTTCCACTAATGTCAATGGCTACAGGCACACCTTGCCTGTCCGTATAGTAGATTTTGAGAGGTGTGTCCTCACTATGCTGAATATGCTCCTTGTACATAAGACAGGCAGCAGCGTCGCTCAAAGTTAGGAAACGGTCATAGTCCTGGTTCATTCCATAACAGTTGCCGGGGAAGGAGTTAACGAACAGCTCCAACTGGTTATAGGCTCGTTTGCTGATATGAATGCCAAGGCGACCAAAAGCATTCTCCAGATGGTTCGTACATTTCTGAATATCGGCATCCTTGGGAACACCTACAATCAAGTTGAAATGTGTATATACAAGCTGTTTGTTCTCTCTAGCTATAACATCCTGTACCTTCTTGATGTCCTCAACAGCAATCAGATTACTTGGATTGGGCATACTGGAATGACGGTTCTTCTTTTTGTCCAGCAATGCCAACTCACGTTTCTGATTTGGCATGAAGAACATTTGATTATAGACAACCACATCTGCTGAAGGGATGCTTTCAACCAAGGAAACAAGATCGACAGGCATAGCGACGTTGTTCACTTCAATATTGGTGAATGGCCTGACAATTGAAGGTATGTTGATGCAGTCCACGTCAACAAGACTATACACCTTGCATCGACGATCGCCCATAGAAATGGTTTCGTCATCGACCTTGAAGTTAGTCATCGAAACTATTTTGTCGTTAAAGTTCATTGAGAAATAGCGGTCAACATAAAGACGAGCTTCTTCACCGCCTAAATAGATGGAATCAACACCGCTATCCTTCAAAAGGTCTTTTACCTTGCGGATTTTTACAAGGAAGTCTCGCCATTTCTTGCTGTCAAAGGACAATAGACGGCTCTTTTTGTTCTCCTGAGTGATAATCAGATAGGTCTGGCTGTCTGTATAGGTACGGCCAGTAAAGTAACGGAAATAGCTTTCTGAAAGGAACTCATGGTTATCAGAGGTCTCATCCTTGAACTGCTTCCTAACGAACACATCTTGCTTGTGAATGGCATAACCTTCTCCCAGCGTCTGTGCAATAGCAGTTAGCAAATGAGTGAACTCATAGTAACTGTCAATATTCGCTGAATACTTTTGAACGGGATTCTCGATTTTGATTATAGCAGAATATTCACCAGTCTTCGTATAGAGAACACCAATACCATCTACATCCTCGATGGAGAAGTAGATGTCTTGGAATATCTTCTTGCGCTTACCTCCTGTACCAAAGGCATAGACTGAAATGGCCATGCCTATGAGTATCGCGGTAAATGCTATGATGACATATAGAATCATTCTTATCTACAAATTAAGGCAGACTCACCCAGCCGAAAGGGCGAGCCTACCGATTACATTTATTCAGATTTCAATACACTTGCTCATTAACTACACTCGATGATAATTTACATTCTTCGTGAACAAGCGTAGATAAACACACCGTGGTCTTCTTTCTTTGTGTGCAGACCTTTCTTCTGTTTGAAGAAGATAAGTCCGGCACCAGTGCAGAGAGAAACAGCAAGAACTATCAGACCAGTAACGAATCCCAAGATGCAGTATGCAATGATGAAGCCAAGAATGGCACCGCCAACAGCGCAAGCTGCCCATGTAATATAACGCCCTTGGATGCCCATGAACTCCAAAGGTTTTTGAAGTCCCTTGAACATTGGGTAGCTAACGTATTCGTTGTGTTCTGTTCCTGCTGCCATAGTGTGTATCTACGCTTGAATCTGGTTTAGAGACCGAAGAAGAGAGGCAGAGCCTGTGCAGCTGCAACGAGGAAGATGCAAGCACCGACAACCATCATAATCTTCTTCTTGACGTCCTGCTCCTCGTTGTGTGGGCTAAGCACCCAGCGCCATACCCACCTTGCGGTGGGCGGTT
>OHPV01000117.1_pt1 | contig 63441 bp, 104 predicted proteins | sample 1577781 | NCBI WGS metagenome assembly OHPV01 (sample SAMEA3879518, study PRJEB24766) | human gut metagenome | biome: human-associated habitat; feature: feces | place: USA | collected 1985/1987 | reverse complement strand
GACGATGGTGTGGAACTCATCCACGAAGAGGATGGCGCTGCCGTCCCGGACGAGTTCTTCCAGCAGTCTTTTATCACATCGTACCATCGTCGATTTTTACCCAAAATATAGGATTACTCTACGAATAACCAGCACCCTTCCGCCGCCATCCACATCTCCCCACGCAGAAAAAAAATAAAAGGCCCTGAAAAATCCGCGCCGCAACCAGCGCAGTGTATCTCCAGGGCCTTTTTTCATGCTATGCCATCCCTTGCATAGGGCGGTTGCCATTCCAAAATATCATAGCCGAGTTGGTCAGACGCTTTCCAAAATATCATTGCGCCATAGTCTGCTAACAGGTTGCAGATCCACTCTTCAGCTTCAGTCCAATAGGCCGGTCTCACCATGCGGTGCAGCTCTGGCAGCATCCCGTAGCTTACCATGGTAGCATGTCCCAGCTCGTGCAACAGCACCCGCTCCAGACTCCTGCCGTGTAGTCCCTTAGCAAGCCAGATGCAATGCGTTCTGGGATCTGTAACGGCAAGAGTCCTTCTGCCGGTGCGGTCTATGAGTACAGGATCATCCTGGTCTGTATACAGCACTCGCCAGAATATCCCGTTCATCATAAATCGAGCCATTTTGAAATTACGTCGGCATGTCCGCCACGAGCTTGGAGAAGTCCGCCTTGATCTTCTTCCGCAGCTCAGGGTCGGCATCGCCGTAGATGGTACGGATAGCGGTCATGGCGCTCATCAGATGCTCCCCAGCGTACTTGTCCATATCCGCCTTGTCCATGGCAGAGTGGCTTTCCGTGTAGTGCTTCCGAGCTTCCAGATACTCCCCGTAAGGCCGACCGTACTGGCCTTCCTCATGCCGGAACTCCCCTCTGCGGCTCAAAGGCCATTCGCCGTGGTCCTTGTCCCGCATCCGGTTCTCGAACTCCTCCGGGTCCCGCAGCCAGTCCTTCATAAAGGCCTGCTGTTTGGGCGTCTGGGTGTACCCCATCCGCTGGTAGTCCGCATCCTCCATGGCCTCGATCAGGGTCTTGTAGTAGCAGGCTTCCCAGCAATACTTCTGGGCCTGAGCCAGGTCTTTGATCATGTCGATCACTTTCCCGGACTCCTCAGTGTCTGCAGAGTCCACGCCCTTCGCCAGCTCGACTTTCTGGGCATCCACCAGAGTGTCCATCATCGAGCGCAGGCTCATCATGCAACGATCCTCCATGTTTCAGCCCTCCTTATGCGATCCGTCTGACCACAAGATTTGCACCAGGCCCAACGGTCAGGTTGGTCGTGCCGGTGTTCACGATACGGATAATATCATACATTCCGCAGCCGTTGCCTACCAGCATGGTCTTGGCCACGTTGTTCAGGTCACCGGCCGCAGCAGTGGTGGAGATCATGGTAGAGCCCGGGAGCACTGCATTCCCTGCGGAAATGCTAAGCTGCACGGCACCTGCTGCCACGCCACCAATGTTGCCCGAAAAGACGATCTCGTAGATCCCGTTCAGCCGCAGCCGCACATCCGTCATGCCGGTCTTGTGGCACTCAGCAGTGCAGCGCGTCTTCAGGTTGGTCACCTGCCCCGGGGTCAGAGTCTGGGCGGTCGAATTGGAAATCTCGATCATGTCCGTTCCTCCTTCTGAATATAAAAAAGAAAGAGCGCCAGGCTCCTTGCCCAGCGCCCTCCATTTTGAATTTAGCTTGCCATGTTGCAGCAGCCGGTCAGGCCATTGCAGCCAACAGCGGCATTGGGGTTCTGCACGATGTATGCCGGGTTGGGTGCGGGCCGGAGCTGGCTCACCAGATAGTTGTTCTGTGCCTGCTGGCTGGCCGCCAGGGACATCTGGCTGAGCTGAGTACGGAGCTGGGCGATGGTCTCGTCCTTGTCCGCCATACGGTTTGCCACCATCTCGTCATGCAGGGCCCGGTAGTTGGCGTTGTCGTTCTGCATGATCTGCTGGGTCTGGTTGGCGATGGCAGTCGTGATGGCACAGGTGTTGGTGGCCATATCGTACTGGATCTGTGCCTGACCCTGACGGTTCTCGCAGCAGCAATTCGACAGCTGGGCCTGCAGAGCGTTGGTGTTCTGCATGTTGGCCACGGTGTCGGCGTTGATGGCCTGCTGAATGCCGAAATTGCCCTGCATGAGGGCGGTGTTCACGCCGTTAAAGCCCTGAAGCATCGCGGTGTTGGTGTTGTTGAAGCCGTTCAGCAGGCTGGTGTTCACGGCGTAGAAACCGTCGCACAGGCCATTCTCGAGGCCATTCAGCTTGTTCATCACGCCCTGGTTGTCGAAACCACGCTGGACATCTGCCTGACTGGCAGTACGGGTACCATTGCCACGGCCGCCGAAACCGCCATAGCCGTTGCCATCGCAGCCAAAGCCACCCCCACAGTGCAAAGAGGATGACGATGATCCACCATGCGCCTCCGCAGTCGCCCCAGCCATTTCCGTTCCGGTTCCCTGTCACAGCAGCGATGTCAGCAAGACTCGGAATGTTCATACCAGTGTTAAACATATCATTTCCTCCTTCGGAAATATCAGTGAATGGATGTTCGGATATGTTCACTGGGCCTTCTTTCAGGCCGCGCGTATCCTGAGCAAAAGCCCAATTCACATCAAAGAGATATGTTTAACGTCCTTTTCAGTTCAACGTCTCTGGAAAAACTGCATCGCCCTTGCGTAGGCCTCTTCCGGGGTCACGCCGTAGCTCTCGCAGAGGTTCCGTGCGATCTGTTCGCCCTTCGCATCGTCTCCATTTTGAATGACGGAGATCATGTTCTGAGCCAGCGGGTTCGACTGCATCTGAGGGTTCTGCCGGAGCAGATGGCCCAGCATTCCGGCAATGGGATTATTTCGGTTCTGGTTCATGGTCTTCTCCCTTCTTATCTCCTCGGTACGGCTTGTGATAAGGTTTTGTGCGTTTTGGCGTCCGTTTGAGGAGCTCGTCCAGCTTCTGCCGAATATCCTCCAGCTCCGCGTTTGCAGGAGCGGCTTCGGTTTCCGGCGTCGTCGGGGCAAAGACCATCGTTTCGATTTTTCCTACGTTCGAGAGGTATTTCACATAGATACAGCTCATGTCATCCTTCAGAAAGATGGCCGGGCTTCCGTTGTTCGGCACCTCGTTGGGACGGACTTCCGCAATATCACGGATGACCCGCCCGGGCAGTGCCGGGACAGAAGCCTGCTGGTATCCATTTTGATTTCCCAGCCCGGGGTACCCCATGGGCTGACTGTTTTGCCATCCTCCCAGACCGTTCACTCCTTGAGGAAGGCCCTGCGGAGGATATGCACCGTAATAAGGGTTCATAGTGTCCTCCTTTGGTTTATAAGCGGTTATTTTCAGTTTTCCAGTGCCTTTCGCATCTGGTCAAAGAAAAACTGGATCACCCGCCCGATGGTCTCATCGGTAATGATCCACGAGATGAATCTGCCATACTTGCTGTTATTCAGGGCCGCTCTCAGCACCTTCGTCACCCAGGCCTTTCGCTCTGCGCCACGCTTTGTGCCCTGAATTTCCTGCTCGGCCCGGGCTATTAAGTCGAGGACGAGAGGCCTTACGGCGGCACCGTAGCCCAACCTGACGCAGCCCAAGACGTAGAAGATGACGCCGCCCAGCATCAGCACTGCCGCCACCGGGGTGGGCAGGATGCTCAGAAGTTTACTCACTGCTGTCTCCATGTTTGGTCGCTCCTTTCATGAGGTACTTAAGAATGTTCTGATGACACGCTTCCATGCCATCGTGGTTGTTTCCCGAGAGCTGTGCTTCTAACAGGTTCTGCACGCCGTCCAGAATCAGCAGGACAAGGTCATCGAGATTATTGAATCGCCGCATATCCCTGCCCAGTGCATCCTGCACGCTCATCATCCTGGCCTTCAGCAGCTCCACATCATCCTTCAGGTTTTTTATCTCCTCGTTCTGGGCCTTGTCTGGAGCCTCGGCCAGACCCTTGTACTTTTTCCAGAGATCAACCATCTTGTCCAGCGATGCCACAAACCCGAAGAGGCCGATCATCGCTGCACCGACGACTTTCAACGACTCATACAGCTCCATTATGCCTCCCGGAGCCGGGTCAGCCCCTTTGTCTTGATGATCTTCGGGTAGTTCACCGTCGTGACGTCGAGGTCCACCGGCCCATTGATGCCCGGAACGCGGCCCTCACTGCTGTGCTGGTGAGCGCTGTACTTGAACTGCACCTTCGGGGTCTTGCCCGTGTAGTCCGCCAGCCAGATGTCCCACCGCCCGGCCAGCCTTGCCATGTCCAGATGGACGTTGGCATAGCTCGTGTAGGTGTAGAGCTGGGCGAAGAACCCCATCTTCTCGATCTGCTCGAGGTGGTAGGCCGCGAGGTTGGTCAGGTCGTTCGGCTTCAGCACGGCAAGCGTTTCATCTTCCATGTCCACCGCCACCGGCATGGTCAGTTCCTTGCCCCGCAGCGCCTGTCGCAGTGCAGCCAGCTCTTCGTCAGCCAGCTTCTCAGTGATGGCGTCGGTGTAGTAGTAGACGCCAATATCCAGCCCTGCCGCTTTTGCATTGGTATAGTTGTCCTCGAAGGTGGGGTCGATGTAGGGGACACCGTTGCGGTTCCCTACGGCCCGCAGCATCGCGCCTTTATAGCCTGCCGCTTTTACCTGCGCCCAACCCTCCATTTTGATGATTCCCTGCCACCGGCTCACGTCGATGAACCGGTAAGGAAGGTCTCCCTCCCAGCCGGTCACAGCCTCTGCCCCGGGGGGTTCGGGAGGTTCCGGTGCGGGCTTTGCCTCTTCGGCATCCTGCTTGTCCCCCGGGCCAAAGAGAGCCCGCACCAGCTTTTCCAGCAGCTCCAGCAGTTTATCCATTGTAGTAGTCCTCCCCCGTGATCTCCTTGTACTGCTCTTCACCGATCTCACCCTCGACCACACGCTTGGCCAGCTCCCGCTTGACTCCGGCGCGGCGGCTTGCAGGCATCTCTGCCCAGGTCTTGGTGCCGGCCACCAATCTGTTTGCCCAGATCTTTTCCATACTGTACCTCCTTACTTGTTGACTGCTGCATCCAGCTCGCAGACGGCATCCTCCAGAGTGCTCACGCGCTCATCGGTCGCCGCATCCTGCTCGCACAGCGCATCCTGCAGCTCGGCGGCGGTCTTCGCCGCCTGCTCTGCCAGAGGGCCGGTCTTGTCGGTCATCCGGTAGTGGCGGTCGATTTCGTACCAGTCATAGCAGCGCCCTTCCGCGTCCTCCGCGCTACGCAGTTTGCGGACAACGCGGAAGCTGTCGGTGATGGTCTGGTCGGGATACTCCCGCTCAAGCTGGTGATAGCCGGTCAGGCTGGTGTGAGCGTCGCCGATGGTCTTGAGGACTTCTGCGCCGCCCTTTGTGCCAAAAACATAGTCCACGTCAGGTTCTCCTTTCTCCGATGCTCTCGGACGACGTGCTTCAGGTCGCGGACGACCCGCTCTCCCCGAAACAGCCATTGATAGAGATGATAATTGTTGCAGTGCCGGAGCTGCCCGAGGCGGGAGAGCAGGCTTGCCGCCGTTCTTGGTGCGATGGGCTTGCCCTTTCGCCTGCGCTTGCGATACCGCGCCAGCGCCCGCTTGATGTGCAGCAGATTCCGCTTGCGGGGGATGGTGTACCCTCTCCCGTACCGGTAGCCTACAGCGTCCGGCAGCCGCCCTTTCGCCCGGGCAAAGCCGCGCCGGGGCGGGGCGAGGGGCGTCTTCGGCTGCCTCTTCGCCACCGGGAACACCTGCCAGTCTCCCTTGAGCTTCAGATCGTGGGCGTTCAGCCAGCTCTCCACAAGGATGCGGAGTTTGCGCAGCTTGCGCCTGTTCGGCCCGAAGGTTGTGATGTTGTCCATATACCGGGCGTAATGCTTGCACAGCCCGCTTTCCCGGATGAGCTGGTCGAGGGGCTGTAAGACGGCGTTGGCAAACCACTGGGAAGTGTACGTCCCCAGCTTTACGCCGTCCCGGATGACGCGCCGGATGAGGTCGAGGACGCGGCAGTCCTTGTAGAGCTGCCGCATCCGGGCCATGACGACTTCCGGAGTCAGACTATCGTAAAAGTGGCGGATGTCACCGCAAAACTCGTACTTTGTCCCCTTGCGGTCGTACTTCATCCATCGCTGGATGGCGTTCTTTTCCCGGTGCGGACCGCGCTCCCGGATGGAGCCGCAGCAGTAAAAATCCATTCCCTGCATCATCCTGGGTTGCAAGACCTGGATGAGGGCGTGGTGGACATACTGGTCGGGCCACTGGGCCGGTTCGCTGATGGTTCGCCATTTCCGGGCATTGGCGTCCCACCGCTGGCTGACATGGGGCTTTTTCGGCTCAAAGCCGCCAACGAGTATTCGCCGCAGGTCTTCCACCCGCTGAGCCTTGGTCTCTTCTACCCACGCCGTACAGGTGTTGGGCTTGTAGCCTCTCTTCCAGTGGTGAGTGCGGTTCACTTCGTCGATGGCGCGTAACAGATTATCATCTGAGATTAACGTATCAAAGAGCTTTCCAGCTCTCTTCATGGGATACCCTCCTTTTAGCTGTACGGACGTTCCAGCGCCCCTTGCGGGGTGTACTAGCCCGCTCCCAAAATGCCTATCTTCACCGTGGGGTGTGCGGCTGTCTGTGCCAAAATATATGAGGTTGGAAATATCAAAAAGGAAGCGGCAGCCGATGTTCCCGTTATAGTTCGACGCGGCGTTGTAGTTGACGTAGAACAAACCATAGTTGGAGTTGTGGCTATAGTTACCACCGACGTAGAGGCACGGGTTCGACGAGCTGAAGTACCAGTAATCGCACGAGTACGTTGCGTCATTACCGGACGCGGATGTGGGGATAAACGTCGGGAAGCCGCCGTTTGTCTTGACATTGAATGCGGACGGCCAGCCATTGGACGGAACGCCGACCGCCGTGCCATTGCCGCTGTCGCTGAACTCGGAGGGATTCAAGATGATGTTCAGGCCGTTGCCGTTGTTGTAGCAGCCATCGCACCAGTCCAACACGTTATCCCACAGGCCCTCGATGTTGCGGTACTGCGTGCCGCCGTAGGTGGCCCGGCTGCTCTGATCGGTGCCGGTGTGGTAGGGCATCGAGTCGGTGTAGCCCATTGCGAAGGTGTTGCTGTTCGGACTGCATCCATAGCCGATTTTCGCCTGACTGTTCCAGTCGCAAAATTCGACGATATAGAGCAGCCAGACAGTAAACCGCATGGCAAAATCGCTCTGCCAGATGGTCGAGCCGAGATTGTGGATGCCGGAGCGGGCCGAAGAGCGGGTCATGTTCGCCCTGGGGCTGCCGGTGCCGCTCTTATAGGTGCCGTTGCAGTGGTATCTGCCGATATACACCACATCCCGCTCGCCGTGGCCGTCACCTCTGTCCATGTGGGCGGGGCTGACGCTGTAGCCCTCCACCGCGCGGTCGGCGATCTGGATGGTCATTCCCCTGCCGTTTTGGGTCAGCTTGTACCAAAACTTGGGGATGGCTACCATCGTGCCGCCGGTGCGCTCACTAACGGTCATGCCCGCCCAGGGCTGCAAGCTGTCAAAAGGGCTGCCATAGCTGCTTGCGCCAGCGACATACGGCACAGGGTCAGTAAACTCTGCCGCCTCGTCGGTGCGGCTCCACTTGGTGGTGCTGGTGCCGTCCCAACTCGCGCCGTAGATGTGGACGTAGGCAAGCTCAAGGGGATAGTCCTTGTATTCGCTCACCTCCACGCTGCCCTCGGTGGTCTCGTCGCCCAGCGTGGCCGTCACGGTCCACATGCCAGCGATGGGCAGATAGAGCTTGATGCTCCCGCTCTCCGGCACGGTGCCGGTGACGGTCTTGTCCCCGCACTGGGCAGTGACGGTGCTGCCCGCCTTGACCGTCACGGTCAGGGTGTAGTAGGTCAGGGTCAGGGTCTTGGTGCGGCAATACTCCGCCTGCACCGTCTCCGTGGCCGCGCCGGTGCCGAGCGTGGCGGTGACGGTCCACTCCCCGTCGTGGGGCAGGGCCGCAGAAAAGCTGCCGCCTTCCGCCACGCCGCTCACGTCTTTCTCTCCGTCCGAGAGGACGATGGAGCTGCCCGCTTCGGTCTGCACCACCACCCGGGGCAGCACGATGCCGCCCACCGCCGCCGCGTCCGCCGCAGCACCGGAGAGGGTGAGGGTCTTGTCGGTCTCGATTTTGATGGCGTTGATGCGGTCGCCCACGGCTTTGGCGTCTGCGGGAGCGCCCTTGACGGTCAAGGTGGGGTCGGTACTCACTACAGCAGCCGCCTTGTCGGCGCTTTTTTTCGCTTCTTCTGCGGATGAGGCCGCAGCGTCTCTGCTTGCGGTTGCAGAGTTTGCGGCTAATTCAGCAGCGCCTTTTGCGGTTGACGCAACGGTTGCGGCGGCTTCTGCCTTTTCCTTTGCAATGTCAGCCCCTGCAACATCACTCAGAGTGTTGAGGGTGTCGGCGTTCATTGGAGTGCCATCGACAACAGGTTCATCATTACGAATCAAGGTGATGATTTCTGATGTGCCATCAGATTTCATCATAGTCCAACGGCCCGGGTATTTTGCTTTTCGGTCAACAAAGTGCATAATAGGGCTCACCTCCGCATATTGTATCTGAACAATAAAGTAAATGGTCCTTTGCCATCGCTTCAATGTCAGACAAAACTTTTTCTATTTGGTTGATAACCGCAAAATGATAACTCAGCGCCTCGGGAACTCCCGGGGTAGAACTTTTGCCGCTGCATTTGGAACGAATGGCTTTCACGTTATCAATCCACCGAGTGGCATCCGCAATGGTCAGATAATCATTGATTGTCCAACCAGCTTCCACAGGCACGGTTAAACCGATTGTTCCTGAAAAAATAAGCTTGCTGTCGTCGCCGTAATAAGCGCTTCCATTTGTAATGTTGACGTAGTCGTTTGCGACGACCCATGAGGGTTCGACAGAGGGCGGGTAGAAGTTGTTGGAGGCGGCGAAATAGAGCTGGTATTCGACGCCCTTTTCCAGCGCGATGCTGCCCATGTCCAACACCACGTCGTTGTAGCCGCGGATAATGTCGATGAACTTATCCACTAGGGCGGTCGTGGAGCCGTACTTGCGCAGGACGGTGCGCATCGTGCCCGGCACATAGCCCTTGACGCGGAACTCCAGCGAGCGGAGTCGCAGGCCCGCTTTCTTGGCAGTCAGCGGCATAAAGTATTCGGATTTGGCGGGATAAGTGTCCCATGCGGGGATGTCGCCGCTTTCATTTTTCGCAGTAACAACTTGAATGTTTTGCTGTACAATCCTTGCAGAATAAGATGCGCCAACGATTTCAGCAAGTTCTTTGATTCCGTTTTCAATGCGGTTGTAATCGGTGTAGCTGAGCGCACCTTTCATGCCAGAAGCCCATTCTTGCTGCTCCTCTTCTGTCCATGTGCCGGTTCTTGCCTTTGCGGTCAGCTCTTTGACCCGGTCTATATCCGCCTGCGTTCGGTCGGTTATCCATGTTGCCATATTTCGCCTCTTAAAAAATCAGTTTTCCCTCAGCATCAATAGCAAGAGACTTTGGGACGGTAAATGCAGGGTGAACAACATTATCGTACTTACGAGGGGTTTCATCATTGGTGGCGTAGGAAATTGTCTCTGCGTTGGTATTCACTTGTAACGTAGAATCATGCACGGCGTATGCATTTACAAGTTTGCTAACTAACAGAGGCCGCCAGTACTTGTTGGCGCTTGAACTTGTGCCAGCAATATCACGAAGCATCTGAAGCGAGTACAGGTAAGGAGTTCTCGTCCAAATAGATCGTCCTCTGCTGGAGCCCTCCATGTCAGAGGCAAGCATCGTTTTCAGGATTCCAGATGCATTTTGCAGGGGAGTGCCCTCGTTGTGCTTATAGCTCGGGCTGCTAGTTGTCCAATTCGGAGCATCAGAGCCTTCCGTGTCGTATCCAAACTCGTGGTGAGAAAGCAGAAAAATGCTTTTTGCCATCGTAGTCACTTTGCTACTGCCAGAATTGCAATAAGAGTCAGAAAAACCGGGAGTATAATAGATAGTCGTCTTGTCGATAGCTTGCTTCTGGGCGGAGCTGAACGAGTTGAAGTACTCTCCGTTGAGCCAGCTGTTTACGCTGCTGCTGGCGTAAGTAGACCATGTAGAGCTCCAAGCCATGATAGCCGCGTAGTGTTTTCGAACCAGAAGAGTTCGCCCGACTCCATTCAGCTCGCTTTCGTAGTCATGTTTTGCAACGATGAACTCGGCCACGTTGCCACCCTCATTCATAAGAACGGTGCTGCCTTCCGCAACATCAAACAGATTGTACGACGCCGTAGCGAAGGAACATTCTGCGGAGACGCCGCCTGCTGAAGCTGTGACAACAGCCTTGCCCGGAGAGTTCCACTTGACTTGGCAGGTGGATTTTCCTTCTGCATTCGTCAGAACGTGAAGGGAGACGATTCCTTCGGGAGAAGCTGCCCAGTTGATTTTAGGAGAGTCAATAGAAGCAGGGGAGAGGGTAGCAGACAAAATAACGGACTCGCCCCATCCAAGCTGTTCGCTGGTATGGTCAAGAGACATAGCCTGAGCATCTGCCATCATGTACCCCTCTACAGTACCTTTGAAACACCCATTGAAAGTGTACTTTACATTGGTTGCCAGCAAGACAGCATCGTAATTGAACTGATGGTGAATCTTTACCATATCAAGAGCATCAATAGTAGGGCTTGCCCGATATGTGAGAGAAGCCTTGCGGCGGTTGGAAAGGACTCCATAAGACTCTGTAAGGGCATTCCTGGATTTTGCAAGGATGTCCTTTGTGAGCATAACATTGCTCAAAGTCTGGCTGACGCCTTTGCCCGAAGGGCTTTCGGGATAAGCGTAGGTAACGCCACCTGCGGTGGTCACCACGTTGAGCATATTTTGAGCAAAGGTGATTTCCGGCCAAGAATAATTGTTCAGTACTGGAATGTCCAACACGGGATTGGATGTATCGGCTCCGTAGACTCTGTTAATTTTTATCACGCCATCACGAGTCTGGTACAAAGCCATTCCAGCAGCGTTTGCCGCAAGCTGCAAAATATCGGAATTGTGATAAGTAGACTCATCGCTTGTAATGTCGGTGGAGTAATCTTTCAGTTCATCCGAAATATCGAAGGTAATTTCATCCGCTTCCAACAGCTCCAAGGCATCGTAGCACATCTCATAGAGCGTGCCGTATTTTCTTCCGGTGTACTTCGTGCTGGATAGATACAGGAAAGCGTCTCGCGCCTGAAAGGACGCCTCAATACTGTTGGCAGGGACGCTCCACTCCGACAGGAAGAACATTCCTCCGCTCACCCATTCAGTCTTTCCATCAACATCCATTCCATAACGAACGGTGACAGGCTGGCGCTCATAGATGTACTTGTAAATCCCTTGAGGGTTTACGGAGTCCCATGTGCGGTCACTGTTGTCTAAACTAAAGGAAATCGACTCCTGAGAAAGCTGCCCGGAGATAGGGTCTCTTGCAGAAGAATGGCTGTAGGACAAGATTTTGGTCTTGTCAAACACCAGATACCTTCCGATTTTCACTTGCTCGACCCTTACTCTTCGGTCGGGGAGACACCACTTCAGCACCTCTAGCTCTACAGCATCAAACCCGGAAAGTTCTACTTCAACGTCAGAACGAATGGATTTGTTTCCGTTCACAGTCACGGTTTTCAGCTTTTTGGCCCCAAGATATGCGCTGACCGAAAAATCTGTAGCGTATTCGTTAAACGCTGTAGACCAGCAAATTGAAACACCGGGAATCGAAGATTTGTTTTCGCTCGGAAGCTCAAGCCGAATAACAGGGTGACTTGAATCGTCAAAAATCTCGGCGCTCAAAAAACCAGTAGTTCCATACGGAGGGGAAGAAGGAACGATGCTACAGCTTCCATCAAGAACAGTGAGATTGGGCTCTCCTGTGGAATATCTCGAAATGGAAGCGTTATCAGAAAGCGCAATATTGTGAAAGGTGGAGAACGGGGCCGCCGATGACGTGACGATGGTAGCCTTTTTGTTGATGCCAGGTTCAGTAATTCCACAGGTAATCTCTACAAAAGATTCCGGGACGAGCGTTTCGTTAAATTTTTCTTTCCACTTATCGGAGACTTCAACCATGTGTCATACCTCCACAAGAGAAAGTTTGCACCCCGTCCATCCCATCACACCACCGGTTTTCGGCCCTCTACGCCACATTCCGCCGGTGCGGTCGGAGACGTACATCTGACGGGTGGTATAACCGGCTGTGGCTTGGTTATAGAATTTAACAGTGCAGTAAAAATTCGTAGTGAAAAGACTCAAGATGTCGGCCCACTGCTGTGCGGTGAGGTAGTTCCAAGACATGGAGACCTTTGCCACATCATGCCGCACGACAGAACCAACAACCTTGCCCTGAACATTTCGCCCAGAGTCCACGATCGTGCTAGTCGTTCCCTCGTAAGAGGACGGTTCCGGTAGCTCTACGCCGTTCACCGTAACCAGTGCAGGAATATTGGCCATCTGAACCATCCTTTCTTAGTAAGAGTAAACTTCGGTACCCATAATGGACATGCCACGTTCTTTCTGCGTTTTTTCAACGGAAGCAGTGAGCTGCTTGCCATCAAGGTAAACTTTCACGTCCCTGCCATTAGAAATTTCTTCTCCGTAGCGCTGCCATATATCGAGGAATGCATTGTAGCAGCCATTGTACACAGCATCTCTCAATTCTTCGGAGTTTCCACTTGCGGCAGAATAGGTGCTGCTATACGAACCAGACCCATAGGTGGAGTCATAACTGGATGTGCCAGCATACTGAGAGCTGTCGCTATAGTTAGAACGGCTGATACTGCCAATAATGCCTGCGATAGCAGCGGCAATCGCCACGCCACCAGCAACCATTGCAAAGCCGGTAGGAATGCCAAGCACGGACAGCGTGCCACCGATTGCCTCCAGCATGGCGGTAAAAGCGCCGCCAATCGTAGTAATCAAACCAGCTACGCCAGCAAGCATCTTCGGGAACTGGCTCAGCAAGCCACCAGACAAGCCTTTACTGATTGCAAGCGCTGCGGTCGAGAGCGGAGTCTTCGATTTAGTGAACACGCTGGTAATGTTCTCGACCATCTTTGCCGTATTTTGTGTGGCAGCGCCAAAATTCTGAGTCAGTGCGCTCACCAAATTTTTGCCAATGGTAGCGGCTGTATTCAGCAGGGAAGAAGCTTGGCTTTTCAATTCTTTGCTCAGTCTGCCAAGCAAATCGCTTGCAACGGACTTGACGCGTTTACGCTGCTCATCGCCCATAGCGCCCCAAATGCCAGCGGCAATGGTAGTGCCGACCGTTTTCCAATCTCCGCTCTGCGCAGCCTGAATGAAGGTCTGCACCGTACCGAAGAAGTTGGTTTTGAGGTTGTTATCGAGTTCGGCCCACTTAGAGTCTAGCCCGGAAATGATGCTGTTGACGTAGCTTGTGCCGCAGTCAATGCCATAGTTCGCCATCTCTTCGCCCTTGAGCTTGGTGGCGTCTACAAGTTTATTCATAGCATCGTTGACATAACCGAGAGAACCAGTGATGCCGTTTGCAAGGCCTTGAACGACGTAGCTGCCAATTCCTTCAAACCACTTAGAGGGAGAGTGAATATCAAGTTCATCTTGAGCGGTTTTCTTGATTTCATCGGTCAACTGTTTGGTCGCGTCATTTGACACATTGGTGTTCCCTGTGATGCCCTTCGTGATGCCATCAATAATGTTTTTGCCGACGCTTAACGGATTAAACTTAGAAACTTTATCAATCAGTTTTCCGAACCACGTTACAGCGTCTTTGATTCCATTGATTACATCAGCAATCAAGAGAACAAATTTTTCCGCAAAGTTTCCATTGGCGGCGATGGCAAGGCGGTCTGATTCGTCTACGCCTTTAATAATCCATCCAATAAACACGCCCATGTCGTGGATAACTTGCGCAAGAGACGCGATTGCACCTTCAAGAAAATTTCCATTCATCTGGATGTCAAGCATTTCCGTTTCAGAAACGCCATTTTGAATCCATCCGATAAGAATTGCAAAATCATTGATAAGATTTCCGAGAGCAGTTATGATGTCTGCCACTGTTTCGGCCGCAATCGTGCCGAAATTTACGAAAGCATCGTGCCAATCAGATTTCAGCTGAAATGCTTCTGCTTCGCTTTCACTGCCAAGACCACGCACGGCGACAGAGACGGCTTCAAAGCCAAGAACTGCAAGGCCAGCAACGGGATGCCCGCTAATAGTCAAACCGATTCCGATAAGCGTCATGACCAAATCGCCCAAATCGAGGTCAAGGTCTTTGACGACTTTTTGAATTGTCTCGAATGCAGTAGAGATTTTCCCCTGCCATTCCTCAGGAATCAAATTCCAAATCGCTTGACCGAGATTAGAAAGAGCTTCTTTTAGCCATTTGATAGACTCGCCAAGCTTCCCATCAGTCAAAGAGATATTCCAGCCTTGCGTAAACCCAAGACCCGCAAGGTAAATCAAATCTTTGATACGGGCTAAACCTTGCCGGAAATTTTCGCTGTTTTGATAAAGTTGAACAAATCGACCAACGATAAGGGCGACCGTCCCAGCTACTAGAAGTAGCTCTGGATTAAGACCACCAACGATTTTCCCGAGCTTGTATGCCCAATCATGAGTGTCTTTCAACGCAGTAAGAAGCGCATTCCCGATAGTCCATGCGGCAAAACCGGCGCCGATAGCAGCAACAATAGGAGCAAGTTTGCGAAGTTTTTCCTTGATTTCATCCACAGCGTTGCCGACATAGTTCTTGAACATATCGTAGCCGGACAGGTCTACATCGCCCAAGATGTTGCCAGCAGATGCGCCGCTGCCAGAGCCGGAGCTTCCCTGTGTGGGGTCAATGATATTCAGTTCATCAAAACCCATCGTGTAGTTCTTGAGGGCTTTGGTGGCTTTCTTTGTCGAATCGGTTGTTTCGTCCATTGCGTCACCGATGCCGCCAACACTGTCAGCACTTTTGGCAAAGTCAGTGAGCACGACTTTTACGCCCATCAGCTTTGCCACCCACTGAACGAACTCCCGGATAAGTTCAACTGCCGCAATCAGAGGAGGAAGAATGGATTTCAAAGCAGGGTAAAGCAAAGAGCCGACATCTCGCGCAAGACCAGACAACTGTGCTTTCAGAATGCGAATCATATTCGCAGGACTGGAGAGCGTTCGAGCAAAATCGCCTTGTGCATCGGTGGTCTGCTTTAAAATTGCAATGTATCTCAAGGTAGCTTTATCTGCCTGAGAAAGCGTGGAAACCTGCTTATTAAAGCCAAGCGCAAGAAGTTCTTGCTGAAGTCTTGCTTGAGAAATATCAACGCCAAGCTGAAGCATTGGCTCAAGTTCGCCAGCCATAGCCGAACGAATCTTCGTAAACGCTTGCGAAATAGGAATATTTTTTAGCGAAGAAAGGTCATAGCCTAACTGGGTAAGGCTTTTAGACAAAGTATATGCTTGCTCTTTTGCAAGTCCGAAACTCTTTGTCATGCTATAAATGTTCGCCATAGCGTTCATGGCTTCTGACGGGTCGATTCCAAGCAATTGTTCCATCTTGTCAATGAAACCGCTCGCTTCGTTTGTCATGTCACCCATCGATACGCCAAACATATTAGCCGCTTCGTAGAAATCGTTAAACTTCGCAACAGCGTTGCCAAGATAATCAGCAATGGCTTTCAGCGAAACCAGCTTTGCCATGTTTCGCATAAAACCGCTCATCTGGTTAGACAGGCTGAGATAGCTTTTTTTCTGCCGTTCGTTGGCAGCCGTCACACGGTTTGCTTGTGTGACCACTTTGCTCAACTGCGACGGCAGCTTTGCAAAGGCGTTGCCAACCTTGTCAAGCTGCGAAGCAAGGGGAGTAAGGGCGGCAGAAATCTTCTGACAAGAGCTTGCAAAGGAATCAAGGTCAGTTGCTTTCAGCTTGTCGGTCAGGTCAGGAACCTTCCCAATCGCATTGAAAGCGCTGCCAAGAGCTTTAAGGTTCGATGCGTCCAGAATGGACAGAGGAGCCAAAGCATTAGTGAGCTGAGTGATGCTTCCAGACATGGAGTAGAAATCCACACCGTTCAAGCCGGAGACTGCCGAAGGAATCTTCTTGATTGCATTCACGACCGTGTTGATGCTCTTTGCGCTTGCGGTCGTGTTGACGTTGGAAAGTCCATTCAGAAAGCTGGTAATTTTGTCCAGCCCGGACATTCCAGCAGATGCCTGTTTCAGCGTTGCAATAGAACTAGCCAGCTTGTCAAGGCTGTTCACAACCTTTGTGACGTTGCCCTTTGTCCGCAAATTAGAAATGGCGGTAGCGAGCTTGTCGATATTAAGCTCCGCACCGCTGGATTCCGCAGAGATTTCTACGGATAAGCTCGTAATATCAACATCAGCCATCACTACCACCATCACTTTCCATCATAGAGAACATCATTCTCTTGATTCGCTCCTGCGCCTCAACTGCGCGTTGGTATTCATACTCGTCTTTCTCCTTTTGGGTAAGGGGAATCGGTCTATCCATGTACTTGATGGGTTTAGACCCTTTCTTTCGGAACATATTGCCAACCGTAGAGGAAAGCGCAGATGCCATGTAAAAACCGTTTCTCCATGCTTCTGCATTAGCTTTGCGTTCCCGCAGCTCCTCTGCGTCACGGTAGACCTTCGCCAGCCAGACATCGCCGTGCCAGAACTGCTCGTAGGTCATACCGATGGAGATGTAATAGGCTTCTACATCATGGAACAGCTTGGAGAAGGAGAATGGCTCTCCCTCTCCATCTGCTTCCTGAGATTGTGCGGTTACACAATCTCCCACGTTGCGTTTTTTGCGGTCTTGTCCTCAGTATCAGTTGCCAGCAGAGACTTAGAAGCGTCCATGAACATCTCAAGCAGAACGCCCATCAGGTCTTCCTTATCCTCGATGTGCTGGAACATCTCGTCTACGACCTTGCGCTTGATGCCCTTGTTCCGTGCAATGAAAGCGCCGTAGAACAGAGCACGGGAGTTGGACAGCAGGTTGGTCATCTGGGTGTACTGACCAATCTGAAAACCTGCACGCTCGGTGGCTTCCACGCTGTCACGGGTGAAAGTCAGCTCATAAGTGTTCTTGCCATCGGGGGAATGAAAGTTGATAACCTTAGAAGCCATAATAAATGCTCTCCTTTATAAATAGGGGCAGAACCAAATCCGTTGTTCAGTTCTGCCCGGTTTGATTGATTCGATTTTTGCGGTTTAGCCGCCAGCAACAGTCAGGGTCTCGCTGAACTCAGGCTTCTTGGTGAAGATGCAGTTGATGGTCATTTCCACAACCTCGTCCACGCCAAAGCCGGACAGTCCAACCTGATGCATACCCTGCCAAGTGAAGCCGGAGCCGTCCTGCATCTTCAGGGCGTAGTACTTTACAGCGTTGCTCTCGGAAGTCTCATCGTAGCCAGCTTCCTTGACCTTCTTGTAGTCAGTCTTGTTGTAGTTGGCGGTAAAAGACTTGGTATCAGACTGGATAATGCCAAAGATGTTGACCTGCATGGGGTCAGACAAAGTGGTGGCATCCAGAAGGTTCGGCTCAGAGATCAGGTCGGGTACATCCTTGATGTCGCACAGCTTCGTCAGAGCGGTTGCGCTGTCGCCACAATATAGGGTGGTATTCAGACCGGAGATAGCAGTACTCATAGAATGTTTACCTCCTTATTTTCGGTAAATCATTCCGTCCTCTCCGATTGTTGCCCCATAGCTGCAATCAATCCGATAGACGGAATTGTTGTACAGCCCATTCAACGGGGCAAACGATTTTCGATAGAAATTGAGCGGTTCCAATACAGAATCCACGATGTCCACAATGGAGCGGGCTTCTGCAATGCGTCCGCTGGTTTTGTTGGAATAGACCCGCACGCGCAGGGAAATGGCAGCATACTTGCTTCGGCTGGCAGAATCACGATGAACCGGGAGATTGCTGTTTTCCTCTATCTGCACACATGGAAACTTTTTGACGTTGCTGTCATTGATTTCGCCAGTGACGAAGATACCAGGCACTTGCTTTCGCAGTTCCTTGGCAACAGCTGTAAAGATAGAATTGAAATAATCAATCAACTATTCCAAACCTCCCTCCACGTTGCTTCTACCTGAGAAGCCATTTCTTCAACAGCTCCCCACATAGCCATAGCTGGTTCGTTACCGCTGGTGTAATTCAACTGTCCCTTGCCGGGAACGGTATCCACATAGGTTCCGGCATTACCGGGGTCCCCGTAGTAGTACCAACGTCTGCCAGCACCCTTGCCTTGACCATAGGAGCCATGCGCACCAACACCGGGCGGCAGTTCGCCGCCATATCCGTTGTGATGTGCACCGGTACCAAACTCGATAAAGGCGACTGACTTGCCCTCTGCAATGATGGTGCAAATGTTTCCGTTCTGCTCAACACGACAAGAGACATCGTTGCTACCGGCATATTCTGCATTTGCAAAGCGAACTTTCGCTACATCAAGCCCTTTGTCAGCCAATGACTTTGCAAACTCTTGTGCCTTTTTGTTCAGGGTGGTCTCGTACTCCCGTATCTGACGTTCCGCATCGCGAAGTCCGGCATCGCTCAACCTCACTTTAATTTTCACTTGCAGCCACCTCTTTCAGCGCATACAACGTGTCCGTAATATGCTCTGCGACCTTGACCACAGTGTAATTGAAGGGCTTTGAAACGTCCGTCTGAAACCAGACGCGCGTACCTTCATAAAGCGGTGTGTTGCGCTTTTTACTGGACGAACTGGCAACGTAGCTGTAATCCGTGAACGCTCCAAAAGGGTTTGCTTCCGCAGAACCAGTAGGGGGGCTGACATTCAGCATCAGCTTTGCGGGGTCGCTCCACGATTCGTATGCGGATTCGCCAGTCTCGTTTCCCCACTCGTCCACAACAGGCGTTTTCTCGCCAACTGGGTTTGAATACCACAGCGGGCGTTTATCCAGCGGACTACCATTAAACATCAGCCGATAACACCTACTCTCGGAACTACTTCGTTCAGCAGGGATTGCGCCACATCGGAGCTTTCCCACACACGAGTGATACCGTTATTGGTATAACTCGTCTGTCCGTTTGCGCCGATGTGGTTGTACAGTTCCGCTGCAATGCGTATCTGCAACGACTGATACTGCAAGGGTAACTCGTCCGGTTTGTTGCCGAAGGGGTAGCCCTGTGCAAATATCTTGTCTTTGGCGAAATCAAGCAGCAGGTCGAAGAGTGGGTAGTCCTCGTCCGTGATTTCACGGTCAAGTGCTGGGGCAATGTACTGCCCCAGCTTGACTGCCGCTTCGGAATACTGGTCTCCCATGCTGCTTTCCTCCTTTCGCCTTAGTAAGCCTTGATGCAGTACACAGCGTCCATGCGCTCAAAGGACGGCAGGACGATTTCAGAAACGTAGATGTTGGTGTTGACAGGATGCACAGTCTGCTCAGTGGTAACAGCAACGCCAGTATTCACAACGGAAACCTGTGCGTTGGAGATGCCAGCCATCAGGTCGGCTTCCTCAGGGGTGGCAACATAGTACATATTGCCCAGAGAGCCAGAAGGAGCCAGCACGACATAGCCATCAGGCAGATACTTCTCAGCAGCTGCGGTTTCCTCCGGCTTGTACATCTTGTCGTACAGATGAATGCGGATGCCAGATGCGCTTTCGACAACAGAACGTGCCTCGGAATCGACAAGAACGGCGGTGGCGGTTTTCATAACCGTCAGGAACCGGTTCTTGATTTCATCCGCAGCAATCATCTTGTGGAAAGTGTTGGTGTTCATGTAGGCATCGGTGATAATCTCACCAGTGTTTGCCAGCACGGTGTTTGCGGCAGTGGTCATCGTGGCGATGGGGGTTGCGGTGGTGGGAGCGTCCCACTTCTCCTTAGTGGCCAGAGCCTTGTAATTGGACTGCTGCCAAGTGCCGTCCGGGTCATAATCGTAGACGTAACTCACGCCGTTGGACTCAATAGAGATGCCGGGCTTGCCAGTCTTAGGAGCCAGAAGCTGCCACACCATTCGCTCAGGCACAATGCGAGCACCGGTAATAAGCTGTGCGGTATCATCGTAGACACGATTGATAACGTCTGCCGCAAACTCCTGATTAGTAGCCAGAACAGAGATAATCTTGCGGCGGTCTTCCTCGTCAATGTGAGTGCCCTCACGGAAGAACGGCATATTGGTCTCGGTCATTTTGATGCCCTGACGAGTACGGAACGTAGCCTTGGTATCGAAAACGCTAGGCTTCAGCGAAACGCCAACGCCCTTGTGGCCACGCAGCCACTTCAGTTCCATGCTGACTTTCTTCCGAGCAGGGAACAGGGCATCGGAAGCATAAGGCTGCGCATTGGTCGGGTCATTCGTCCAATAGGCGGCAATCGCAGCGGGGGAGAAGATTTCATTCAGATTCAGTGCCATAATTTAGTCCTCCTTACTCGCTCTTTGCGCCAACATCAGTACGGCAGAAAACGGCGGGAACAGCCTTTTTCAGAGCGGCAATATCGTTTGCAGAATAGGTAAAGCCGGACAGCTTTGCCTTGTCCACATCAATAACGCCCTGAATCAGCAGTGCGCCATTGGGGTTGACGGCAGGGTCAACGGTGTGCAGCAGAATGCCAATGGCATCGGTAGCCGCATCAGCAGCACTTGTGCCAGTAGTGGCAGCGGCTTTCAGGCCAGTCTTTGCCATAGGATAACCAGCCGGAACAGCGTTGGTCTCCTTGACGGTAAAGGGAATGGCAACATAGGTATCAGCAGCCAGAATAGTGCTTTCAGGAGCCGATACCGGAGTATTGGTGTACTTCATGTTTTCCTCCTTAATGGAAAGCAGTCATTGCGTCACTCGATGCCTTGTTTGCGTCTGCACGCTCCTGTGCGAAGCGTTTAGCAAAGGCAACACCCGCGCTATCTGCGCTGTTACCATTACCATCCGCACCCGGAGGCGTGGGCATATCCTTCAGCAGAGAAGCCTTGTATGCGGTGTCGTGGGCAGTCATAAACTCCGACTGGAACTTAAACACCTTGTCCATGTCACCGTCAGCCAGTGCAGATGCAGCCTTGCCGGCCAGTTCAGCGTCATAACCCTGTGCAACGAACTTCTCACGGTAAGATGCAAGGGTCTTTTCCTTGACGAGGTTTTCCTTGTCGGCAGTCAGGGCTTCAATCTGCTTCTGCATCTCTGCCAGTTTGTCAGCCTGTTCCTGTGCGGCGTTCTCGTCATCGGTACGCTTTGCTTTGAGCTGCTTCTTGTACTCGGCAGCTTCACCGTTGGCTTTCGTCACGGCGTTGCGCAGCTTCTCGACCTCTGCGTTAGGGTCTGCAACCTTTTCCAGCGCAGAAATGATTTCATCGGCGGTCATGCCCTCTTTGTAGGCATCACCAAGTAACGCTTTGTAGTTCATATTGTTAATTTCCTCCTGCGTTTTTTTACCGTTGCTTCCCTGCAACGCTGCGAAATTTATATCCCGGCTTCCCTGCCGGAATATATCAGCCCGCTAATGCGGATTGATTTTTAGTCGATTAGTTCCCCTGCGCCGTTGTAAACCAGTTCTTCTTTCGCAACATCAGGAGCGGCGAAAACGGTCGGAACAAGATAGACTGGAACGCCATACAACTTTGCAGCATCAATTTCTACAGTACAGCCGTTATACTGAAAGGCGTTATCGCCGCAAATGCCGATAAAATAATCAGCCTGTGCGAGAAGTTCGATGCTCTTTCCAAGATACCAAAGCCCTTCAGTTCTACACTTAGGCGGGTTATCTTCGATATAGGTCGGGATAACCTCAAGGCTTTCACCGTACACTGCTTCGGCAATCTTGTGCAAACGGTCAAACGTCATCCGAATATTTTCTTCCGACCGATTCTTCATCGGGCAGGAAATAAACAGCTTCTTCATTTTTGCTCGCCTTCCTTTGCATTAGTCTGTTCACCAACCATTTTGCCGTTGTTGGCAATATGGTCTGTGGGCTGTTCCTGCGGCTTCGGTGCTTTTCCATCCTCACCCAGCTTGCCAGCGGCAATCAAGAAGGGCTTGCTCATTTCGTAAGCGGCCTGCGGGTCAGGGAACAGACCGGGCGTAGTAAACGCCAACTGCGGGTCAATGCTCTGATTAAGCATCTGTGCAAAAATCTGAACCTTGCTCTGCTGGTTATCGTACTGACGGCGGGGCAGTTTGATATTGATGTCGCTTGCCATCAGCTTAGAGCCAGCCGTATCACGCAGGATTTTCAGCATCACAGACAAGCTTTGGCGTTCCGAAAACTTGAACATATTCTCGTACTGCTGCGCCCTTGCTTCTGTGTGATTCCAGCCGTTGCGGACGATAACTGCGCCCACGTTGTCAGACGTTGCGTTCTCACTGCCAGTTGCACTAGGCATGGCAGTCAGGCTGCGGTACACGTTCAACATGGAATCAAGCAGGGTCTGGCTCTGCTGCTGGTCAAGCTCGTTTGCAATCTGCTTTACATCAGCGGCAAGACCAGCGGTAGACTTGATGGACATTGCGCCCATCTGCTTAACAGCATCCAGCGCTTCCTTGTCCACAAGACAGTTTACAAACACCAAGATGGACTGGATGAATTGCTCAACGCCGTCCAGACGGTTGCTTTCAAGATTGTTGATGGCATCCAGAACAGGGATAGCCGGTTCAAACAGACCCATGCGCTCCGGGTTCAGCTTGTATTCGACCATCGGCAGCATCCCTAGAGAGTGGTTCTCCGACTTTGTGACCTTGCCGTTGTCGATTTCAAAATACTTGTTTGGTGTATACACGCAAATCAGGTCGTTCAGGTCGTTCTGATAATTACGCGGGATGTGCAGCACGTTGGCAATCGGTTTGTGACCGATGCCGGAGTTGTAAATCACATACGCCATGTCGGGGTCGGGAACGTCCACCAGCAGGGGTGTTTCGTCCGGGTAGTTTCCGCTGTACCCCCTGTCAGGAAGAACAATGCGGTATCCCTGTCCGCACTCCAACATCCACTGCCAGAGCCGCCGATCAAGCGAATCCTTGCCCTCATACTGCAAGGCGTTAGACAGCCGGGCGATTTCCTCGCCGTCACCTGTTGCCGTTTCAGACCGCACATAAGAGCACGGCGTACCGCTCATATAGCCTGTGTAGAAGCCCACACACTCGTTGGCGTGGTTCTCTACAATGCGGTTCGTGATTTCAGCGTGATATTCCTTCGTGCGGAGGAGAACAGGCTGACTGCCCAAGTAGTAATTGTGCAAGAAGCGAATCTCATTCTTGTTCAGCAGATGAATAGGCTCTGCCTTGCCCATGACCACTTTCAGCACGTTCTCCCGATTGATTTCCGTCTCCGGCGTTTCAATCGGTCTGCGTCCGGTCAGCGGATTATTCAAAAAACCGCCAACGACCATCTGATACTCAGCCATGCGTTCCTCCTTTCCGGCAAAATAAAAAGCGCAGCAAGACAAACCTGTTAAGGTCTATCTCACTGCGCCAAAACTGCGCTTCAAAAGCTATTTACTTTTCCGGTGGATGGATAATTTTTACCCATCCTTCCCTTGTGTCTCCTTCGATAACGCCCTTGCATCTGTCGCACTTGAAATGGTATCGTCCGTCTACTTCACCAAGATAGCGATTGCAGCGGACGTTCTTATAGATTGGGTTTTGCCTAATACAAGGGCAACAGATTCTAACTAGCATGAGTGCTCCTTTCGTTTGATTTCTGGAAACAGGCTGTTAAGCACAGACCTGTTAGAAGCTACTGGGAAACTGTTCGCACTACCAGTCATGCTAGGCTCTGACTTGTCGGGTGTCAAAAGCCACGATTGCCCCGACTGGAGCAAATCGCTGATGGACACAAAGGATGGATTTGAACCACCGACCTTCGGGCTATAAACCCGACGAGCTGCAAGACTGCTCTACTCTGTGTTATGTACCCGGCTTAATTTACCGTTGCTCGATGAAATGAGAAATAGCCTGAAACTCATTTCATCGAGAGCCGGGAATAACGGGGGAGGTTGTCATAAGGAGAATTTTCCCATGCAATCCTTGGAGAATCGTTGTGCTGCGTAACGGAATTGAACCGTCGCTCGCCAGAAGAGGGGGAATATTCTGGCATTCCCAACCAGCAGGGAACGCAACATATAAACCCGGCGAATGGAAAGAGTGAAAAGCATTCGCCGGTAAAGGAGGAATATGCTCGTTGGCACGCAAGCGAGTAAAAATGACAAAACCTCGCCATGTCGGGCTATTCCCTAGAGGAAGCTGCAAAACTTCCTGTGTACATTATAAGCGTTATCAAGTGGTAAAATCAAATAAATAGACCCAGCGAACACAATATATTGTGTTTTTAATCAAAATGGCCTCTTGACAGGCTCGATTTTACTGATTCCGTTGTAAAGTTCATCGGCAAGCTGTGCCAGACTGTCCGGTGCATCATCGTGCGGAACTTTGCCAAGCTGCGTGAACATCGTCACTTGCTCCATGAATGCTTTGTACTCTTTCGACTGGTGTTTCTCGTCAAGGAAGTAGAACCGCTTGATGTCCGGCGCATACTGGATGATTCTGGACAGCTTGCTTTGACCGCTGGGTGCACGCTGGCTGCGGACAGAGCAGTGATAGCCATGCTGCCGGAGCTGGCTGTCCACTACGTCACAGTATTCATCACCGCCGTTGTTGGCTTCGCCACGCACCACATTGATTTTGTGCTGGATGATTTTGCCCACGACTTCCGGTCTGGTCACGGTCTTATCGCCGTTATTGAACACAAGGTCAGGGATAAACACGGCATCACCATACACATAGGCGATAGGGCAAGCGGTGAAGTCCCCGCCGCCCCATGCAATATCCATGACCATGAGCTTCCGATCAGGCTCTCCATCAGGCAGAACGCCGTTAAAATACCGAAGCTCATCCGCAGGAAAAAGCAGACCTTCACGCACATAGGGCTTACCCATGTACTTTGCCCACCATGTTGCGTCGTCAATGCTGGCTTTCATATCGGCATAGTAGGCATCGTCAAAGCCAACGCCATAGTCATAATTGAAATTGCTGTGTCCGTTTTCGTCCACCGCAGGAATTACCCGGAATCTGTACTTTGGATTGTCCGCGTACTGGTTCTGTATGCGACCCAGAGGGTCAAGCACGTTCCAACGTGTACCGACCATCAGCTCCAATGCGCCCTGCTTTTTACGGTCTTTTAGCTGGTTCAGGTAGGCATCATACTTGTTGTTCAGACGCTCAACGTTCAGGCTTTCCTCCAAGTCCTCAATCAAGTCATCGCTGTACAGAACGCCGCCCTCGCCGATTTCAACTGCGCCGGTCAGCGTGCCGCCAATAGAGCGGCAAGTAAGGGTGGGGAAGCGCTTCTTTCGGTTCAGGTCAACGCTTTCGTCCTTTGCGCTCTTGTCTACAAGCTGAACATCAGGGAAGATTTTGCCCCAGTTATAGGTAACGGGGTCAGTGATGATAGACAGAACTTCGCCGTAGAAGCCATTGGTCAACTTGTCGGAATGTCCGCTCATGACCGATGCAACGTCCGGGCGGTTGCCCATCAGCCATGTGATAAAAAATATACAGAGCGTACTTTTTCCGGTTCTCGGGGGCTGGCTAACCCCAAGAAATTCTACACGATGGAAAAGCAAGTCCTCTAGGTCACGAACCAGCGTCAGAAGCACCTTTCTTCGTGGCTGATAGAACTTCTTCTCCGGCGCACGGTTCCATTCAAGGTAGATGCAATAGCTGTCGAACACGTCTTTTGCTTCAAACAGGTACGTCCGACTGATAATGTCATAAGCCTTCGCCACGTCCTCGCCTGTTTTCATCTTTCCCATCATGGCTGCGCAGACAGAGCGCAGCTCACCAGAGTATTTGTAGGCATCAAACCGCTTGTCTTGCGGCAAAGCGTCTCTCAGGTTCACCACCGCCTGAAACCAGTCCTCGTAGACCTGCGCTTCTGTCGGATTCTGCTTTGCATACGTTTTGATGCTGTCAATGATGGCGATACACTGTTTTGGCTGCATAAAAAATAGGCACCCCCTACCTGAAAATGTAAAGAGTGCCTACAACTGCACAAAAATTAAATATTCGGATTTATAATTTTATTTCAGAAAATTATTTGCTAAAATCCACCTTAATAAATGGGTCGCTCAGTTTATTTGACTTCTTCTGCAAGCTGGTTGAGCCTGCGTTTCAACTCGTTTGCATCATAGTACAAAGCGTCTGCAATGGCATTGAGAATGTCGGGCTTGTCGGTGTAATCGCACAGTGTTTCAATGAGTTTCAGGCTCTGTTCTGACAATTTTACGGGTTTCATGCTTTATTCCTTTCTCTGACTATGTAAAGTAGGTTTTGGTTGTTCGTCTCCTAGCATCAGCTTATAGCGGAGATACTTTTCGATAATACTGTGTCTTTCTGCCAGTGTACCATAAATAAAGACAAGAGCATCTTTAGTAGCGTCGTATTCATTCGGGAAAATGGCAATTTCCTCGTTTGCAAAAGTCACGGCGCAGTTTTCCGAATGGCAGGCTTCCAAGAACCGCTTGATTTCGAGGAAACCACCAAAGTCAAGCATAGACCGTAGCGTGATGCTTCCGTTCTTAACAATCAGTTCTTCTCCCTGCATATTATCCAGCCTTTCTCTGTTCAGCAATCCGATACCATGCCTGGCGGGTCACACCAAGCTGCTTGGCAGCGTCCGTGACGGTCAGCAGACGCTTTTCCACCTGCTCGTGCAAAACGTCAAAGAGGTTGCGGTCATACTCGGTGGGCTTGCGGCCTTTATAAACGCCTTTCTGCTTTGCCACTTCGATGCCCTCTTGCTGACGATCGAGCATATTCTGTCGTTCAAATTCGTTGATGGCTGCAATCATCGTCAGCATCAGTTTACCGGTGGGAGTGCCTGTATCTAGGTTTTCTTTATCACTTGCAAGGTGTACGCCGTTAGCTTGTAGCGTTTCGACCATTTCAAGCAAGTCCTTTGTGCTACGGGCAAGGCGGCTGAAATCGTGGATAAACACGGTATCGCCCGGCTGAACTGATTTAAGCATCTTCTGCAACTCTGGTCTATCCATATTCTTGCCAGAGACTTTCTCAATGAACCAACGGTCAATGTTATGCCGCTTCAACGCTTCCACCTGTCGCGCTTCATTCTGTTCAACAGTAGATACACGAACATACGCTACGTTCATTCAGAATCGCCGTCCTTTACCTCTCTTATCTGATAAGCGCCCGTTCTAGTTAGCTCCCCGTTGTCCGGCTCGACAACAAGCCTGTATCCCAGCACTTCTAAAATCTGAACCATCGTAGATAGCTTCATATCATCGGCCAAAACACGAGAAGATACGCTAGAAATTTTTTTATAATCAAGTTTTTTTCTGAGGTATTCGTATGTCCGATGCTGCTCTTTGATAATCCCACGAAGAATTTCGCTGGAATTTACCTTGTTGTTCGTAGCTGCCATTTTTTTGCCCTCTCTTCCTTTGGTATCATTATACGCTTTCTAGCGTAAGCTGTCAAGAGAGCAATTCGGCCCTAGTGTATATATAAATATACTATACTCTGTAAATACAGAGTATAGTAGTATAAGGATGTTAAACTTTTTACATGGAAACGTGTATACGCTTTATTTTTGATTCGTTCTGAATCTGTAAAGTATATTTTCTTCAAATTTCCATATTGACAAGTGCTCAATATCTGGTATATACTATCATCAGCAACAAAGCGAGGTGATGAAGTTGCAGAAAGCAGCAGAGCCATCTAAAAACGAATCTATGCGTATGGTTTCGTTCAGGCTTAGCGAAAAGGATATCGAAAAAATCACATTTTGCGCTAACGCTCTGGATGGAACCAAGAGTGATGTTGTGAGAATGGGTATTGATCTAATCTTCAACATTGCAGAACGCATAAAAAAATAAGCTATCAGCACCCACCTACCAAAGTTTAGCTGATAGCTTATCCGTTACAAAAAGAAGGTACTGCAACCACCAAGGGGGCAGTCTCCCTTTTCGGAATCTATTATACCAAAAAGGGCTGCTCTCCGCAAGAGTTAGGAGCAAAAAAACATGAACTTTCCCACGAAAACCGAAGAATTTCTGAAAACCCTCGCACACGGCAAAGAGCCGACCAGCGAGGACAGGGAGTACGCAGAAGCGCTTGGTAAGCTGTCCGAACTGAACTACCGGGCAGGGTACGAAGCGGGAGCAGCCAATCAGAATGAAAAAATCTGATGCCAGCACTAGTGAACACAATATATGGGGTGTATTTTCTTGACATCCTAATATTTTGCGGTTACACTTATTGCACAGCAAAACGAAAGGGGGTGAATGTGTATGAGCAGTCCTTACGCAGAGCGTTACGGTCACACCGTTACCATCAGCGTTACGGAGCGGCAGTTTGCAAGCTTGCAGGAATACTGCATCAAGAACCGGGTATCCATCTCTGCTGCTTTCCGTGAAGCGTTCTTCACGCTGCATCCGATGGATTCTACCAATGAAAACGAAAAATGATACGCTCGCTAAAGTTTGGCGACAGAAGCGAACGTATCATCACACACTCAGAGAGTATAGACCCTCTTTGGGTTATTATACCAGAGATGGCCTGCTCTCGCAAGATAGAAAGGTCAAATTTCTATGAATAATAATCTTGAAACCATCCGAATCTTCTCCGAAGATGTTATCCCCGTGTACGACACCGACACTGGCGAAAAGGTTGTGCTGGGTCGAGAACTGCACGAGCGGCTCAAAATCAAGACCGCATACAAAGACTGGATTAAGCGCATGATTGACATTGGTTTTGTCGAAGGAACGGACTTTTCAGTTTTGCTCAAAAATGAGCAAAACCCTCTTGGTGGCCGTCCTAGCGCAGACCATGTTCTTAGCCTTGACATGGCAAAGCACATTGCGATGATTCAGCGGGCACCGCAGGGCATGGAGATTCGTCAAAAGCTGATTGACCTTGAGAAGAATGTGTCAGCCAACCAGTTCGCAGGGCTTTCTAAGGAACTGCAAGCAATCCTTGTGATTGACCAGCGCACCATGAAACAGGAGCAACGTATTTCCGCTCTTGAGAACACTATGACCATCGACTACAACCAGCAGCGTGTGTTGAAGCGTGTCGTGAACACGGTGGTCATCAACGCTCTTGGCGGCATGGACAGCCCGGCCTACAAGAGCCGTAGCGTCTCTCAGAAGCTGTTTATGGAATGCAACCGGGACATTCAGGACTGGTTCAACGTGAACAGTCGAAACAACGTGCCGAAGAAGCGGTTTGATGAAGCTGTCGAGTACATCAAGAAGTGGAGACCGTGTGCAAACTCCGTTATGTTGGTTCAGGTCACGAACGGTCAGACCCAGATGCCCATGTGAAAGGAGAACAACTATGCTTACCGCAGATAAGATTCAGGATATGAAGGAATACCTCAACTACGCTTTCGAGACCATGCTGAAACTCTGGCGCACCGTTGACTACGGCGAGTGCGTCCACGAGCCTGTTATCGCTTGTGACGGAAAGGTTGTCGATAGCGGTCAGCTTTCCTTTGAACCGGACGAGAACGGCGAGATCGAGCCTGTTCTGCTCCGGGACAACAAGTGCATCATGCACGATGTAAAGTATTGGATTCCCCTGCCTAATGTTGAGTATCATCCCTATCACTCTGAAATTGTAAAGTAAACAGCCTATAAGAAAAGCCAGTGGTTAGAGAACATCTAGCCACTGGTTTTTTATGTTATGCGATTATTCCTCTACAAGGTCTGCGTACTTGACTTCAACTCGTGGCAGCTCATCAGTAGTGCTAGTCAATGCTCTGGTGATTTTTTCAAGCCCGGTGAACTCACCATAGACGGTGATAATATCATCGTCCAGAATCTTTACAGCATCGCCGCCACGCTTATCCAGCATATAATACTCGTCATCAGCATAGAAGCCATATCCGCTATTGTCCGTGTAAGTTCTCCATGCTTTCTCGCTGCCGGAGAAGTTTGCGTCAATAATCTGCGAGACCTTTACCTTGACTACAATCTTAGTCCCTTCATACTTTTCAGGATAGCGGCACAATTCCTTATAGTCCACAGTCTGGCACTCTGCCTTGTAATCATCCTCACTAATTTCAGGTACAACAGATGCAACGGAAGAAGCAGTGGATGTGCTTGCCTTAGATGTTGATTTACTGCTGCTTGCAGAGCCGTCAGAGCTACTACCAGAGCCGCCAATGGCAGACAGAACAATCAGTACGATAATAGCGATGAACCACCAGCGTTTGTAGATGGGCGGTTTATTCTTACCGCCACACTGAGGGCAGACCTTTGCACTTGCGGCAATCTCTGCGCCACAGTGCTTACATGTTGTCATTTTATTTTTAGCCATTGTAGATTCCTCCCTTTCAAGGCTTGTAAGGCAAGTATAGCACAGAACGCAGACCCTTTGTAGAGGTCTTTTTGTTTTTGCGGCGGAATTTTTGAAATTGGCGATAGGGGTGGGGTGATTTTTTGAGCCTTTTTTATTTTTTCGGTGGTTGAAAGGCTGACCGGGCGGGGCTGGGCGGCGGCTGTATACCCCGCCGGTGGTTTCCTGCACCTTCCAGCGCACCCGAAATGGCTACACAGCACAGACAGCAGGGCAGGCCGTGCCAGATGCAAGGCAGACCACGCCGGACAGATCGGGACGGCGGCGGAACGCTGGAGGGCGTGGAGTGTGTCCGATAGGGCACGCCCAAGCGGACACGCAAGCGCACTAAAAATAATACGCAAAAAAGCGTAAATACCTATTGACAACTACGCAAGAAAGCGTATAATATAATCAGACGCAAGAAAGCGTAACACCTACCAAATACCGTTACAAAACAGGAGGACAAAAACCATGAAAATTAACATCACAAAGTACTGGGAACGCCTGTGGGCGGAAGACCTCTTTGCTGCAATCATCCTTGAGGAGGATTTCGACCTTGACGAAAACGGCGCACCTCGTGTGGACTGCACCAACTGGGAGCAAGATTTCCGCGCGGAGCTCAACGGCTATATTACCGCTCCCAAGTGCTGCGAGGAGCGCCGCGAGGACTACCGCAAAGCCCTCACCATCCTCGACGAGATGGAGCAGGCCGCAGCAGAGCAGAGCAACGCCACAGCCGCTCCCGACTACACCGCACTTGCATATACCATCCGCGCCGAACTCAACGCCCGCCACGATCGCAGCGCGTGGAACAAGGCTGTCACGCTGTACGCTCTCGACCTACTGGACGATGTGCAGGAGGGCACGAACAATATGGAGCGCTTGCCCCTTGACGGTGCAGAGCTTGAGCGGTGGGCGCTCAACGGTGCAAGCTGCTGGGAGCAGTACAGCAATGGTGGTTGCTCTCTGCGCTATAACGCCGATATTGCCGCCCGCGTCTGCACCCCGTCCGAACTCAAGCGCACCGACGGCGGCATGAACGCCCCCAACAGCCGCGAAACGTGGCTTGACGTGCAAGCCCGCGCACTGTATCAGGCTTGCAACCGTATCCGCAAAATCTGCCGCGCCGACGGCCTGTATTATAAGGAGGTATAACAAGCATGATCGCTCTTGACTTTTCCCAGTGGGCTGCCCTCTGGTACGTGGGCGGCATGATTTCCGGCGCACTGGTTATGATCGCATTTCTTAACAGCTAAACAGGAGGGCTAAAAAATGACGTTGTTCGAAGAAAAAGTGAACGAGTACCGCGAAAACAAGCGGCTTTTGGAAGAGCTGGAAGCAATGAACGAAGCAATCAAGGCGGACATTATCTGCATGATGCAGGGCGCGCCTGAAATGGTGCAGGGCACGGCAAAGGCCATTTACAAGGACGTGCAAAGTGTTCGGTTAGACAGCAAGCTTTTACAGGCCGCGCACCCGGATATTTATGCTGAATGCAGCAAAAAGACCGTTTACAAGCGGTTTAGCGTGGCATGAGGGGGTGCGACAAGTGATATTTTCCGGCATCCTGTTTTTCTCCTGGTTTTTCTCTGCGTTGTTTAAGGCGTCGAAGTAACGCCGATCAGATACTTTAGCGGGGCTGCACCGTAAAGCAACCCCGCCCCAGCCCAAAAGGGCAAAAATATTTTTGCAAGTCCTGTTAATAGGGCTTGCGATATGGTACAATCTAGTTAATAAGACAGCAACAAGCTACAGGGGGCAACTATTATGACTATGGTTATTAACAGTAACGGCACATCTATTGACTATGACGCAGCAGTTGAGTTAATGGACAATGATTTACGCGAAGAGGTAGCAGCAGACCTTGCACCCTGCACAGAGCAGGAGTTTTTTACAGAGTATTGCAAGCGGCACGCCGTCAAATTCGGCGCACCGTGGGAACTCGATAAAAGCAACCCCACATACTAACACTATATTTCACCCTGCCTACGCTGGCAGGGCTTTTCTTTTGCCTTGCATCTGCTGAGGGTGCAGGGCTTTTGTTTTACCCGGCAGCGCATGAGCCGCACACAAGCGCTTAAAGCGCGTTTTGTGCCGTCCATGCAGTTTACCGCCCACGCCGTAAAACAAAACACAGGGCTTTACAGGTGCTTTTCCTGCGGTTTGCCCAATTCTACCGCCTCAAATACAAGGCCGACAAAAGCGGCTATAATACCGCCAGCGCCACGCCGGACGCTGGACAGGTCAACACATCCGCCCTATTATAATAGGGTATATAAGGGTGCAGCGGTGTGCCCTTGTCGTGGATCCATGCCAGACAGTGCAGCAAATCGCAGACCGTGCCAGCCCGGCGGGGTCAGCGTCTCCACCTGTACAGAGTCAGCCCGGCGGCTTTCAATCTGGCACCGGGTCAGCAGTCAGGGCGTGCCGGGTCGGCCTGGCACACTCCACCCGGCGGGGCAGTCCAGCGGCAGGGGTACGGCGGGCGGCGCGGAACCATTGACGGCTACCGCCGTATCTCTTTTCGGGCTTTCGCCCGATAGTTAATAGAGGTCAGCAATAGTCGCAGCGTTCCGGCTGGAATAGTCATGGAATAGTTGTAAAGTCGTCAGACTGCCACCGTTTGAAAGTCCTATATATAGTATAGCAACGAGCTGTCCGCTAATAGTCGCAGAGCAATAGTCGCAGCATTTTCTTGCGAGCCATCGTCAAATAGTCGTGTATTTTTTGTGTGAAATAGTCGTTTGCCTTTTAGAGAAAGAGAGGTGCGATAGTCGCTAAGTCATCCGACTGCATAAAAATCATAATCTATTGCATATAATCACAAATTTATTCATCCTATAGTTATATCTATTTCGTATAACAATCGTACTTATTATAGTATACAGACATAGTTACTCCCGATAATCACGGATTATTTCGCATAATAACTAGTATCATCCAAATCCGTTGGTTCCCGCTCTATTTAATTCCCAGTAATAAGCTATGATATTACATCCAATCCATACTACTTTGCTATGAATAGTCATGCCTAATAGTCGCAGTCAAGCTATGCAACATTTCTACATATCAAACCGACTACAAAATGAAGTCAATTCTTCATGTGAAATAGTCGTAGAGGGTGGCAGGTCAGATGTTGCTGCCCTATGCAGGCTAGATGCTGTTGCCGTTGGAGGCCACCCGGTCGGCGCGGTGCGCCGGACGATAGAGGGTGACGTAGCGTATAGGTCAGATAGACGGTCTGCCTATATTCAGCCAATAAGAGCCTAACGGCAGATGCTGGTGACGGTCTGCTCTGCTGGCTAACGGTCTGGTTTTTGGAGATAGAGGGTTGTAGGAGGAAAGAACCTTTGCAAAACATCCGGTTGTTGTTTCCGGTTGTCGCAGTTGTCGCACCATTTCGCCATTTCGGCGTGGGGGCCTCAAACAATTTATTTGTTTGAGGGGGGAGTTAGGGGGATTATAGGGGGTAATAGGGGTTGTAGGGGAAAGAGGGGGAAGAAAGGGGGGAAGATTGGTATACCATGATACCAACGCATACCATTCGTATCAACTGGTACGATTCGTATCACTTGGTATGCAATAGTCGCATCCATTTGCATTCAAACGCATCACACTGATAGTCGCAGCCATATCAGCCCAAACGCCACTCGATCAAGACGGCTCCTGCTCAAAATCAGACCTTGCCGTTTTCTCTCGATAAATAACAGACGAAAAAACACGGAATAGCCGCAGAGGGTAGTTTTACCACCTGACACCATTCCATGCTTTCTGATACAGCAGTTTTGTAGTCGTATGAGCTAAGATTAGATATTCTTGGCTTCTCTTGCCTTGCGCAGACGCTCTGCCAGTGCTTCACGCTGCTCTTCGCTGATCTTACGAGTGACAGGTGACCGGAACTTCACAAGACGCTTCGGCATCAAATAGGTCTTAGATTCCTTGCACCGTTCGGCAGACAGTTCCTCCATGAACTTGTACGTATCAGGGAACTGCTCACAGAGCTTGTCCAGCTTGCGAATGTAAACCGGGTCTACTGTGCAGACCTCTGCGGTATCCTCCGCTGCGTTGAAGGTGATGATGGTTTCACGTTCGATGTTGGTAAGTGCCATAGTTGTTTTCTCCTTTTCGTTATTTCTGGTTGGCTTTCGTTTTTGAGCAATCGTAGCAATACATACACCACTCACATGGAGACGTTTTGTAACAGATTTCTCCTTGCTCTTTTGCCTTGCGATATTTAGCTTCTCTCGCTTCTTGCTCCTTGCGTTCTTTTTCATGCCGTCTGTGTGCATTGGCGATGATGATAGCATGGACAACAGCCATGTTTGGAGCCATAGTCTTTTCCTCCTGTATTTTGTGTAGTGAAAAATATTTATTGGGTTCAGACGATAACTTTATCGCCGTGACCCTATTATCTGTTTTTCTTGCCTATTCTACTGTGGCGATTGGAGCGCAGAAGCGATGTTACATCCACACGCATTCTTTGAACTGCTGAGTCTCCATCTGAAACGTGATGTCCAGTGACCCTACGTTGCCCTCTTTGTTCTTTTCAAGCGCAAAATGATAATGCTGCTCCGGTCGCTTTTTTGTGGTCACGTTCTGTGCCAGCAGAATGATTGCATCTGCGTCCTGCTCGATCTGTCCGCTCTCTCGCAGGTCTGCGGCAGTCGGTGGGATGCCTGCTCTTGCTGTCTCTCGATTGAGCTGCGCGAGAGCCACTACCAGCGTTCCTGTGGACTGCGCAAACTCATGCAGCGCCATGCTGATTTCCGTTACGGCACTGTATCGGTCTTTCGCTCCGGCTTGATGGATAAGCTGCAAATAGTCGATGAACACCACTTTTGCCTGCATCCTAATGGACTGTGTTCTAATCCATCCAACGCCCTTACCGGCAGCGGAGCGGACGTACAGCGGATATTTCTTGATGGCTGCCAGTCGGTCAAGCTCGTTAATGCTGACGGTCTTGTTTTTGACCGTGTGAAGCGGTACGCCCAGTTGGTTTGCGATAATGCGAGCGTAGATGGTATCAGGATCGGTCTCTAGGCTGAAATACGCAACCTTGCGTCCTTTTCTGGCTATTTCACAGGCAAGTTGCAGGGATAGCGCAGTTTTACCGGCAGACGGTCTTCCGCCGATCACAACGAAGTTGCCCGGCACAAGGTGCAAATTGTTGTCCAGCACTTTAAGCCCTGTGCTGATATACTCCGGTTTATCGTCTAGCTTGCGGATGTAATTGTCTATGCCGTCACATATCGGGATGAAATCGCTTCTCTCGTTGTGCAGGTTGATAGCTTCGCCTAGCTGTTCATAGATGCCTGTCAGGTCTGCGTATCTGGTCGAGCCATCAACGATTTTGAACGCAAGCCCTCTGGCTCTGGTCAATGCTGCCTGTTCCTTGACGATTCCAGCCCATCCAAGCATCATATCATGGGTGACGTTTCGGATGAACTCTGCGCCGAAGGCATCCAGACATTCACCCATTGCGTTCTTGCAGTTATCGTACCGCCCCATGACTTCTACCGGGTTCCATTTGTCGTTGTGTTCCCAATAACCACGAATGGCAGCGAATGTATCACGCAGTTCTGGGCAAAAATCGTCGATTTTAAGGTCTTGTAGCACATCGGCGTATTCCGAGAACGTGAGGACTGCCCCCAGCAGGATGTATTGGGTCTGATTTTCAATATTCACCGCAGAAAGTCTCCCTCGTCAGGCAATTCAGCCATTGTCTGCTGATAGCCGCCGTTCCAGTCCTTCACGTTACGCATCCAGTTCCGTGCAGCAGCTTTCCAGTCCTTCATAGGCGATTTGCTGACCTTCCAGCCATTTGCCGTGAAGTGGTCAACAAACCGCTCTGCTTCTGATTCCATGTAGCCCTTATCGGCAAAGTATGCTTTGGCCTGCTCGACAGTCGGTGCTTTGAAGCGTTTGACTTCGTTGGTATTTTTCTTTTCACATTTTTCTTTTTTATCAGATTCAGATACAGAATCAGATACAGATAAGCTACCATTCGTATCAGTTGGTATGTTTGGTATACCATTTATACCATTCGTATCCTGTGATACCATTGGTATGCTTTTGTATTTTTTATCGTTCCAACGCTTGTTTATATTTTTCTTGTTTGCTTCTCGTCTACGCTTATCACGTTCTTCCATCTTCTGCACGTTCATATCATCGAACGCTTTTACGACTTTCCAGAGCATCCGTATAGCACGGTCGTTGTCGTATGCTGGCTCAAGTCTGGTCTCGACGTATTGTGCATAGTTGCGGACGAACGTTCCAAATTCCTCGTCCGTCAATTCGTCCATCGCATGAACGTGTTCCAACAGGAGAATCATTGATGTTCTCGGCTTGTGTTCCTGCTCCATACTCAGTCCTCTTTGTAGCGTTTGTTCCATGCTTCGATAAGTTCTTTTTTAATCTTTTCTTTATCAGCTTCGGAACAATCAGAGTTGTATAGCTTGCTCTCCATGAATACCCGGCACTTGCATCCATTCTTGCCGTTTCCTCTTGTTATAGACATCCAGCTTATCAAATAGTCGCCTAATTCGGCAATGGCAACTTCTCCACCGCAGAACGGGCATCTTTTGAGTTCTGTCATTTTCTAAATCCCTCTCTCGTTCTCGTGATTCGCTTATGAGCCTTTACAAGCCTTTCGCCTTTGCCGTACGCTGGGCGGATATGTTTTGCCTTGATGTACCCGCAAGGCGGCTTCGGCCCAAAGTCGAAAAGGCTCAAGTCCATAATGATGATGCCAAACTTCTTGTTCGTCATATTCAAGCCTCCTTTGGCTCTTCTGGCGCATACGTCCAGTGCGTCACAACATACCAATCGTCGTGTTCTAGTGGGTCATTGAATTCATCTCGCCACGCCTTTTTACCGAATGCTGGCGCATAAAATCCAAGTCTCATGTATCGCTCATAGTCATTTTCGTTTTGGTAGATATGTTTTACCATCAGAATCAACATCGGAGCATCTGACGGCGGCAATTCATCTCGCACAGAATGCCATGCATACTTATCCATCTACATCACCTCATACCATCGGAAACGCCATCCAATGCGTCACCGTCACATCTTCCGGCAGTCTCTCGCCTATCTCATCCCAGAACTGACCGTCTGCGTAACAGCCAAGAAAGTACGCTGTCGGCGAGATTCCTTGCAACATTTTTCCATCTTTATTACACCACGTTGTCTTAGCCGCGAGCAACAAAGGTTGCGTTCGCTCTCGTGGCGGTTCGCTTGCCGGATGCCAAAGTGTGTTACTCATAACCTGTTCTCCATCAAAGAGCCACAGTTCGGGCAGTAGTTCCAACGTGTGTGATGATTTTTTGTGTGGCATCTGCTACACTCGAACCTTGTGAACGTATCGTCCTGTACAATCCATTCAGCGGTACGCTCTAGGCTGTCGGAGCATTTCCCACAACGTCAAAATGGCATTGCCAATACCGCAAGCACAGCATCTAACTCCATTGTAATTCTCGCAGCCATCGCAATATGCTTTCTGGATTCTTTCAATAAGTGCGTTTCGTTCAAGGTATTCTGGATAATTAGCCATTGTCTTTCGCCTCGATTGTTGGCGCAGTGTCGATGTAGTCAAGCACATCGTCTAGCGCGTAGCCCATGTAAGCGTACTCGACAGTAAACTCTTGCTCTAATTCCTGCATCCATTCTTCAATGCGCTTCCGTAGTGCATTGGCATCAATCGGTCTAGCTTCCATTGCTCTTTCTCCTTTCAATCTCATTGTAAACCGCCTTGTAGAACATATCCCACGTTTCATAGTCGCAAGAATCGCCAAAGTCGAACCCAGCCATCTTGCGTTCGGCAATGTCACGTTCAAAGCAATCAAGGGTCTTGTCGGTCAGCTCTGGCAGAAGCGGTGTGATGTATCCGCATACAAAGCTAGGCATATATGACCGTCTGCCCAAGCAATAGCGGACAGCTCAGTTGCAGACCGCTCCAAAGTCATCATTGGTTGGGTCTACCACGCCTTTTGGCACATCCGACTTCAAATCGTTCACGCTGCATTGAAGGGCTTCTGCGAATTTTGCCAGCTTCGATTCTTTTTTCACGCCACGCTTTTGCTTTTCAACGGCACTGACGTACGCACTGGTTGTTCCAATCATCCTTGCAACATCTTTCTGCGTGATGCCAAGTTCAAGCCTGCGCTTTCTGATTTTCTCCCCCGTTGTCATACTCTTCCAGTTCCTTTCTGATTTGCTGGCGTTCAATCTGCTTCAATCTTGCCTTTGCCAGTTTGCGGTTGTCAGCCTTACGAATAGCCCAGTTATTGCGGTGGTTTGCCCACGCTGCAAAATAATGGCTAAACTCGCTTTGGTCGTACCAGCCCTTGCCAATAAGCCCTTTATAGGTCTGCTGACGTTTCATCTTTCTTCTCCCATTCTTTGCAACCACGTTCATCCCACACAAAGTCTGCAACGTGTTCTGACTGGTCGTTCACGCACACGCCTTCCGGCTCTGCGTACCATTTGCAAGAGCCACAGGACGGCTCGGATTTGTTCTTGCAGGATTCTGCTGTGCATCGGATAGCCTTGCCAGCGGAGAACTGCTTGATGCCCATGCAAGAGCAATGTTCGGTGGTGCAGTAGAAGTTCATTCCTCTATCTCCTTCCATCCGATAAACTCGCATAAACCAACAGTGTTATTGTCGCAACGATGAATGAGGACTTTATCGCTTATTTTGAATTTGGCGATAAACCCAATTTTGCTTTCTTCCATTTCGTTTTCAAACATCCAATCAACAATGTCTTTGTCGATTCTGACATCGCCTTCGTCCGTCATAGTCGCAAAGCACTGTTTGCATCTGTAAAGAGCACACTTTTTCATTATATCTGCCCTCTATTTCTCCTTCTGTTGGCATTGAACCGCCCGATCACTCGCTTATACTCCTCATAGCACTCTGGGCACAGGTCGTCTGTGTCCCTGCGCCACGCCCAGTCTTTGAAGTATTCGTCAGGGTTCATCATTCTACCGCCCTGTACAACTCCGCAGCGGTCGCATACTCGCTTGTGGTAGATTCCTCTGTCAGTCCGCATTAGTCGTCCTCCCCAACGTCCTTAAACCGGATTTCTTTGTCGGTTTTCCAGTCTTTGATTTTGCACGGAATGTCTGTGCCGGGCACGGTCTTTTTCAGACCATCCATCTGCCAGATGTTCCATGAGATGATATCTGCGATGCAGTCAAGAAACATAGGCATACAGCCGATTTCAAGACGTTTTGCATCAAACCGATACCTAAAATTTTCAACCAGCGTCAGGAACAGATTGCACCGTGCCAGCAAGAGATTGTCTCCATGCCACTCATAGCCGTATGTCGATGCGTAGGCATTGATTGCCCAGCACATCCACATATCGTAGTCATGGAACTGCTCTGCCAGAACATTTAGCTTCCTATCCAGCAGACCGATTCTGTCTGGCACAGCAATTATCTGCCCTGTGGTGGTGTCGTATCTGCTTGTCAGGAACGGTGCTTCTCCGCAGGTGACTTCAAGGCAGGTCTTGTTTATGTATTCCTTCCAATCCTCGCCCTTCAGGTCGTTTTCTGCAACGTCTGCCATCTTCTTGCAGACCCATGCCGGCGTAAACACCTCTGCTTTCTTGCTGGTGCGCTTCTTTTGGTCTGCATGCCGTTTCTGCACACGAGGAACAAGTTGAGCCTTGTCCAATTGCTCCATCGTGATTTCATCCGCAAAGCCAACGCCGAGTTCAGGCGGTGGGTCTGTCGCCCAGATGATGTTCTTTCCTGTCGTGTGGTCTTGCAAGAGGACAGGCAGGAACGTGCGTAAGCAGGGGTCGGAGAAGTCAATCAACGGGGTCAGGGGTGTATCCATTGTGGTTGTTTCATTCTTTGATTTCTTTCCCATTCCATTTCTCTCCAAAAGACGTTTATGCGCTTTTTCTGTTCGATTTGTGATAGCCTAAAGCCCTCTGACTGCCTACATTTTGTGATGCCAACAATGCGGCTTGCATAGTGCTTCGGACAGCAACGCTTGCCGGGAATTGGCGGTTCATCGCAATAGGCGCAAGTTCCAGATGTCCTTCTGTATTCCTTGCTGTTTCTCGCTCTCTTTTGAGCATCCTTTGTTCGGCATTCGATGCAAGAGCGATAGCCTTTTGACATCGGACGTTTCAGGCAAATGGTGCAAATTCCTTTCGCAGCCAGCCTTTTGCGCTTTTCACGTTGACGCTTATTGCGTTTTTGCAGATACGCAGCTTTTGTTTCGCCTGAAAGGTTTTCGTATGCTTGCGTGTGCCTTTCGAGGTCTTTTGCCAAACACTCCGCACACGATACTCTGCCCGGCATTGCATCGTTCTGACCGCAATGGATGCAGATGTGATGTTCTTTATACATCTGCCGTAACGCTTTGCTGCTCATTTCACTATTACATGCTCCGTCGCGTAATCGCCATAACAGTTGCACTTAAGCCATTTGTATTTTGACGAACCTTCCGCAAAATCGAACTTCCATTTTTGGATTCTTTTGATACGTCCACAAACCGTACATCGGACTTTGATTATTCGTTTGTCTTTGTAGGGCTCAAATGATATTTCGGTGAGTTTGCATATAAGTTTTCCGTCTTTCGTAAAAAGAAATCCGTTCATTCCTCTTTCACCTCTCTGTACTCCACGTCAATCTCCTTCGGCAAAGCCGTCTGGTACTTCTGGGCGAGCTGTTCTGCGCTCTGGGCATCGCCCAACGGCTGTTCAGGCGGTGCAACGGTGACTTCCACGTTGTCACGCATACCGAAGTAGTTCTTGGCTCGGAAAATCCACTCTGCCGGGTTCTCCTGACCGTACATACCGTTGTATGCCCACATGGACTGCATTTGCAGAATCAGCTTCAGGATATACTTCTGCTGCAAGCTGTCGTCACGGCGCTTGCCTGTCATAATCTGTCTCAGGCTAGGCCATTCGATGCCCAGCACCAGCGCAATCCATTCCACCACAGGGGAGATTCTGGCTTCGATGCAAGCATCAAAGAAGAAATCAAGGCGTTGCTGCACTTCAATGGGGTTGTTCATGTCCACGCTCGGAAGGTCGCCAAAATACTTTGCAGCAATCATGCCTACAACTTTCTTGTCCTCTTCATCGCCGATTCTCGACTGCAAATCCCCTGTGTTCATCATTTTCAGCTTTTCGATAGCCAACGCTTGTTGCTCCTTTACCTTCTTACTGACCTGCGATCGGATGCTCTTGTTCTTGTTGAGGTTCTGTATCCGCTTCTTCTCTCGCTCTTTTTCACGCTTTGCAGCGGCTTGCTCTTTTGCCTTTTGCGCTCGCTTCTCACGCTTTTTCTTTTCAGCTTCGGTCAGCGGCGGTCTGCCACGACCACGCTTCGGGGGTGTTGCCATGTGTCAGACCTCCTTGATGAGCTTCCAAACAGGGAATGCGTATGGATGCTTTGCAACGACATTCCACAACCACTTATATGGATAACCCACGCAATCGGACTTTGTGATCGCCCCAGCAATCGCCATCACATAGCCGTTTTCATCTGCATCTTCTTTCTTAGGCGGCTGCTCAAATGTGCTTCTCCACAAGCCATCAAACCCGATTTCGCTATAAGAGCAGGTTTTGAAATAATGCGTAGCCATTCCAAGTTCTTGCTCAATATCGCTAAGAATGCTGTTGTCATCCTCGTCCGTTTCGGTTTCAAGAACAAGGTAAATCCGCTTTTTCACGCTCTCACCTCTTCATCTTCGTTTCGATGCTGTCCAGCTTCCGTGCAATCCACCAGACGGAACAGCAGTTGTCCAACTGCTGCCACCAAGCGCACTTCTCTTTCTCGCAGATGCACCGACCAAGCGGATTGCTGGTTAGCTTCATCGGGCAGTAAAGTTCGTTGTCCATTAGTACTCCTTTTCGATATGAACCCTTGCAATGCCGACCATTGTATCATCATGGCATTCCATAATCCTACCGTGACGGAGCGACACACAGTTATATGTAGTGCCACCGTAAAAGCCGGAATTGTCAGTAACCTCGCTTGTCTTCATAAGAAGTTCGTCGTTGTAGTAAAACGGCTCTCCTTCTTTTAGCGAATCAAAACGAACTCTCTTCTTGCTATGCTCTCCACGAATTTCCATACTTACCTCCACCCCATCGCAACTGCCGTGCAAACGACCAGACACACGTTGATAAACAGCCAGACAAGCACTGCCTGCCGTTCCTCAAACAGGCTGTTCGCCATGTTCATGATTGCCCGTTCGGACTGAACTACTGCTGCCAGCAGGACTAAGCAGACCAGCCAGCGAGTTGCAAATTCAAACATTGTTAGCTCCACCTTTCTCTCAACTCTTTTTCGACCTGTTCTGACTTTGCGGTGATGTAATCCGCAAACTCGTCAGGTGTCATGTCCTCGTTTTTGAACTGCCCTACCATCTCCCAGTATCTGTCACCAATGCGGATGATTTTCTGTACCTGTTCATCTGTCAGGTCTGCATCGCACCGAAGGTTCTGAATCAGTGCGCCCCATGTGGTTGCAATGCCGTCCAGAGCCATGCGAAAGCCGTACAACTGGTTTTTCCGTGCGATTTTGCGGAGGTTGGTTGGCTTGACCTGTTTGCCGCACAGAGGGCAGTTCCCGAATTTATTCATCTGACTACTCCTTGTTTGGGGACAAGCTCAAACGTGACTTTTAGCGTTCTATTGCCACGAACTCCCCATGCTTTTTGAATTTTGTTCTTATCGTCACGATCCATTTCTATAATGAAATGGTTCACGACCGCTTCGATTGCTCCGTCAGTCACATCCGATTTGTTTTTCCACATCTGCGAACCATCTTTTCCAGGTGGTGTTATTTTTCCGGCATAGATTTCCCCAAATATCCCACATCCAACATAATATTCAGCCATTTTTATTCTCCTTTCAGCCAGTCGTTCAGCTTTGCCATGCAAGAGGGGCAAAGGACAACGGTTTCATCTCTTATCGAGTAAATCCCTTTATCATCGCCAGAAAGGCACTTTACAATAGAATTGCTTTCAAATTGGTCAAGTTCGTCATCAAACGGTGTCATGTATTTCACATCGTTTGAAAGCGGAAACACTTCACCGCACCTATCGCATACCATTGTCATTTTTATTCTCCAATCTCTTTAGCAGCGCATCCACGTCATACCGCCAATGGACACGCAGCCTTTTTGCTTTTACCTCTATCCCCTCTTGTTCTGCCCACTGCCAAGGGATGCTCTTGCGGCTCTCGTTGTAACGAAACGCCAGAACCTTTCTGGCAGGGATTGCAAAGGTGCGGCTGACCGCCCGGTAATTGACTATCACATGGGCTGTCTGACCGCTGTACCCCATCGCATCCACCATGTCAGTGATGTGCTTTTCCTTGCGGTATTTGCACTTTGCCTTGTCGTACTTGCCGAACACCTTTTCCAAAGGGATAGAGGGCGTTTCGATGGTTTTCAGTTCAAACAGGTGGTTCATTGGGTAACGGTACACAAGGAAGTCGCAGATGTTGTCGATGGAAAAAGACAGGTTCTCGTTGCCACCGTAGTAGGTGGCAGCACTGTCCTTCAGGCGGTAGCACCACGCATCGGATGGAACGGATGCTTTGAAGTCTGCTTCAAACTGTTTCCCGGTGTTCATTCGTTGTCTCCCGGAATTTTAGGAATTAGCATCCAGAACTTGACTGGGTTTTTATTGTCAATCCACTTTCCGTTTACAAACTTCCTTTTCCCAATCAGATTTTCCCAGATCAAAGAATCGTAAACAGCAAGATAAATTCCATCTTCTTTCGGTTGTTTGTCTTTTACATTTGTCCACGCAATTGATGGAGCGTTTTCAAGCTGTTCGGCAAGTGCCAAAACAAGGTCAGAAGCGGCGTCAAGGGCAACACCTTTATTGTATTCAGAGTAAATTCCGCTGTTCATAAGCGCTTTAGCTTTGGCTTTTTTACTGTTCCCGGTTTCTTTCCACCCTTCAATAATCGGCTCTACGTCAACAAGTCTCATCCTCGTTCACCTCTAAATTCACTTCCGAGATACCGCTTCTTACCACGCTCCCGGTGCTTATCCTCGTAGTCGCGGTGGTATACGCTCTGGCTGTGGTTCAGCTCATACACGAATGCCTTGCGCTCCTCGAAGTCTTTCTTCTCTGCCTTATACTTCTCGCAAGTGTCGTGGCAAGCTGTGTGGCGTGATTTGCAGTTGAGACAACAGGTAATCATTCTATTAACCCCACTGTTCTGCCATTGCTTTTGCAATTCCGGGAAAGGTCTTGCTTCGCTCTTTTTGCGATCTGTGGCCTCCCGGGTGGCCTTTCCCTCGCGGACCTTGCCCTTGCACCCAATACATTGTTGGCATGACAATTTCTGTAGGCTCTAGTGGAGGGAGACCTTTTAACCATAAGCAAGTCTTTTTGTGGAAGGGATGCCCGAACTGCCACGGCTGGATGATTTGTGTGTACCTCGGAAGGCGGTAAACGCCAGATGGCACGGGGTTTTCAACAGCAATCTTCGAAATTCCGCTTTGCAAGAATCGGAGGAAAAAGTCTTTTGCTTCCATGCCTTTGCTCAGACGTTCAAGAGCGACGTAACTTTTTCCATCAATGATCTTGTAAAGCCTAGAAGCGCCGGCGTTGCTCAGGTATGTGCAGGGAGGGTGTGCAATGAGCAAGTCCCACTTGCCAACGTCATGCGTTACGCCGTCCATTGTCACGACTTGCCCCCCCTCCAGAGCCTTGAGCGCATCTCCAAGAATATGCCACTTAGGATGCCCACCGGACGGTTCCTGGATGTCGCATGAGTAAGCTTCGTGACCTTTTGCCCGGAACGCCTTACAGACTTCCTGTGATTCCTCACAGGCGACTAAAACTTTCATTTTTCCAAACGCCCGTCCAGCCAGATAGCGCAGCTCTTATATAAGGTAGGCGGTTCGCCTTTTGTCCAGGTAGCGTAACCGTTAATCAAAAGGGAACGAACCGTCGTCCTCAATCGTGGAGAAGTCATCGTTCCCGCCCTGCGAGTAGCCAGAACCAGATGCACCAGCCAGTGTTTTCTTCGGCCTGACCTCATAGTCGCCGGAACGAATCTTGTCCACGCTGGTAAAGCGGTCAACAACAAGTTTCGTCTTGATGTTGCCATCGTTGCCCATGTACTCTTCCTCACGGAGAACTACGCCGACCAGCTTGCCACGCAGGGTCTTTTCATCGTTGTTGAACTTGTAACCGGGATTGGACTGCTCCACAGCGGTGATAAAGCCTTTGAAGAACGGCAGCGCCTTTTCCTTGTAGCTCTTGATGGTCTTGCCGCCCCATGCCCACTCGCCCGTATTCAGCTTACCACGCTCGATAAGGGAAGCGGTCTGCTCGCGCCAGTAGCCCTTGAACTCGCCCTCTGCGACTTCCCACTCGATGTTCAGGCGCTCCTTTGTAGGCTCGTCCGTTGCTTTGCAGATACCGGCAACATAGCCGCCAACAGGCAAGTCACGGCGCTCGGTGGCTTCCTGTACGTCATTCCAGTTGATGTTCTTCATCTGTTACTCTCCTTTGTTATCCGGCTGAACCTGGATGTTGTAATACTCACGGATGGTCTTGTCTACGGCGGCGAGGTCGTTCTCGATCAGCGCATCGTTGAACATCCCCAGAGGGGTTTTCACGGTGTCCATCCCATCGTTGCGAGTGCTGAACAGGTATCGCCCATCCTGTACGACCGTTTTGAGGACGATGGTGAAGTACCCCTCCACACAGACCTTTTCGTCCAACATTTTTCCAATGGTTTTGAATTTTTCCTTGTCGTCTTCTCCTTTATCGCTGTGTCCGAAGAAGTAGACCACAACATCGTCCGGCAGTTCCTTCGCCCGCATCAGCAAGGCATTGAAGTTGGCTGCCATGTCGGTGAACTTCTGGTATCCGGCGACCTTTGCGTTCCGCATGAACTCGCCGGTCATAAGGTAGGTGGCATCGTCAATGACGATTGACTTACGCTTAGTGCTGTGGATTGCGGCATCAATCTTGCCATAATCATTGGTAATGTACGTTTTCATGTTGCTGCGGAACGGAAGCGGCTTGCCAAGCACGTTGATAACCGCAACTTGTTCCGGGTTAAAGTTCCGAAGCGAAGCGGACTTTCCGCTGCCGGAATGACCATAGACCATTACTAATACTGCCATTTTTCTTTCCTTTCTTCGGCATCATTAGGCTTCATTGTTCTTACTTCGGCTTAACTTGGCTATATAAAATCAACCAGCCATCAGTTCTGCCAACTGTGCACGGAGGTCTTTCAACTCCGCTTCCCTGTCCTCGATTTCAGACCGCAAGTCTTCAATCTCAGCCAGCCGGTCAGCTTCTTTGGCCTTCGCCACCTGCTCGTTGGTCATAAAGTACACGCCGTCCTCCGGCTCTGTCACGCCACCAAATCTGTCAAGGTTAATCATCTTTTGGCCGTCCTCTCTTTCGCTGCTCTTTGATTTGCAATGCACTGTGCCACTGGTCTTTGTCAATTTCGATGGTAGACCACCGATAGTTGCAAGCAAGGCACTTTTTTCTGCGAACGATGCTATCGTTGTCAGACCGGCTGTCAACCGTTGTAATGTTGTCGCTACCGCACATCGGGCATTTCATCGTACATCCCTCCACTCGCTGGTGTGGTGAGGAATGCGTTTTACTTTGCGATTTTCCTGTTCAATGCGTTCATTTTCGGAGCTGACCCCAATGGCACACAAGACGAGTGCTGCGGCGAGGAAGCCACACGAAAGGAAAACGTATCCAAACATTTCTACTGTGCTCTGACTTTTCTGAATTGCATCGCCACATCCTACCGAAAAGATTGCTAACGCGATTCCAAGCGTACAAAGGACATTAGCTTTCAGGCTTTTCACTCTTATTACCTCCAAAACTCAGTATCCATGCCGTAGCCATTGCCACAGATACCGCGATGATTCCACGGGCAGCTGATGCACCTACCAGAATAGCGATGTGATGCACCATCCAGAAGTTCAGCAGGAATACCGCAAAAACCACCGCCAGCGCTATGCCCCACATCAGGGCAACTTCAATAAATGCTTTCATTTTGTCTCCTTTCGTTTTTGCCTTTGCTGTTCTGCTCCTAGCTACTCAATGCCTTAGCCTATTGTTTCTATTCTTTGCCGTTGCTCTGCGTTTCCATGCTACGCTTCGCCTTTGCTTATCAAAGCTACGCCTTGCATCCATAGCCTTTGCTGTGCCGCTCATGTCTGTTCCATGCAATTCCATTGCTCGTCTGAGCCTTGCTTCGCCATGCCTTTGCAGATCTAGTCAAATCAGCGCATCGCCGTTGCCGCTCAAGTCGCTTCGTCTCCAAGCATTGCCTTAGCATTTCTGAGCCAATCGTCACTATGCCGTTGCCGTTCCACGCCGAGTGCAGCACAGCCCCACCCTGCCATAGCGGTTAATTGAGGATTTCGTAGGTATAGCGGCCTTTGCCAGATTTCAAGCTTTTTCGGATTAAATGAATTGAAATTCCAGTTTTTCGCACCGCTTCGTTTATGGATTTATAAATGCATCCGTTTTCTGCGTCTTTTACTGCGGTTCCGTGCGAATATGAATAGTCTTTTGGCGTATATCCGTTCCTTATCGCTTCTTTTATCCTTTTTTGCACATATTGGTCGCCTTTTGTTTCATACCAAGTTTTTATTGAACCTCTTGGGATTCCAGACTCTTTTGCCCAATCGCTACAAGATTTTGTTACGCCATCAACTGTAATTAAAATTGTCACGCGTCTATTGTTTACATTGTCTTGCCGTGTAGCCCATCTACAATTTTCAGGACAGTAGTTTCCATCATTGTTAATTCGGTCTAAATCAAGTCCTTTGTTCCAGCCAGCAGATAAAGCCCATTTACAAAACGGCTCAAATATTTGCCATTCTTTACACACTCGGATGCCTCTTGCTCCGTAGTTTTTGTAGGCAGAACATTTAGGGTTTTGCGTTCGCTGCTTCATGGATTTCCAAGCCCAATAGATTTCTATGTTCTTTTGCCGAAGCGTCATTTAGCCTCCAAAACCTCATACTCAAACCGCCCCTTCGAGCTGTTTCTCCACTGACCAATGCCACGCAGAGCGCCGTAATCCAGCCACTCGAGCACGACCTTTTCGTGAGAATCATCCAACAGCATGACCTCGAACTCGCAGGTCGAACCAGCGGGAATCTGCTCGCTGTTAGCAAGGCTCACGCGCTCGCCCTGCGCCGTCTGTGCGCGGAGAGGGCGCTGACACTCGGTAATCTCACCGTTCACATGAATGGGAATCATACGGGGCTGAACGAAAATCAGGCCGTCAATGACCTTCTTGTAGGCCGTCAGCTTGCCGGATTCATTGACAGCTTTCTTTTTGCCAGTTTCGGTCTTGCCGCCGATGCGGGAAAGCATACCGCAAGAATCCTTGAAGAAGCCTTTAATCTGGTAGTCATACAGGATAGGCTCACCGCTCTCGTTGCGAGGAAACACGGTCATGCCCTTATCTGCCACAGCGTCAGCGCCCAGAGCGGCCACTTCGTCCTCAATAGTGTTTGCGTCCGGAGACTTGCTGGCGATGAACTCTCGCGCAATGTTCTGGTTGCTAGGCCATGTGCCGAGAACCGCTTCGGTGAATGTGATTCTGACTTTGATTTTTTTCATTTTTGCTCACTCTTTCTTTCTCGATATGCTCCAGCCGCTCTTTCTCCCGGCTGCGCCAGCGGACTTCACGCCGGCCGTAGTATTTACCGTTCATCAGGCGCTTTCACCTTTCCCTGTGCAAGTAAAGTACTGTAATGGCCGTAGCTCATGCCGTATCGCTTTGCGGCATCGTTCATCTGGCGCACGGTGTATTTTGGAGGTTCGTGCTTTTGAGGTCTCGCACGTTCTGGTTCCTGCACATCCCAAGTAATTTTGAACTCGCCAGATGCTTTTATCTCATCCAGTTCTTTTTGCCTTTTGACTTTGCATTTTTTGGTCAAAGTCTTGTTTGCATCTGCTGCGCATTCAGGGTGATATTTTTGAGACCAGACCTTCCGAACCATTGGTTTTTTGCACCAAGCACATAAAGTCGGTTCCGGTTCAGTCTTGATTCCTTTCTTTATAAGGGCCTGCCGCTCTCTGCGAACAATGATTTTACATTCTTCGCAGTATTTCTTGCACGGATTTACAAGGCCAAGAAAGACACCGCAGCGCTCACAGTATTTAATTTCCATCCACTTCACTTGCCTTTCTTAAGGCTCTTTCATTGTGTTCAGAAAAACACTGGTCAAGAAACTGGATAAACTTTGCGATTTTCTTTGCATCTTCCGGCGTACAACCATTTTCTACAAAACGTCTTGTCGCCTGTTCACGCTTGAAATCCGAGTAGGTCTTGGCCGCAGCGTCAATGGCAAACTTGGCTTCTTCTGGGTATTCAAGGTCTACCTTCAAGGTGATAATCTTCTCCATGTTCAGTCCTCCCATCCTCCGAAATCTTGCTGTTCTGCAACAGCCCTGATCTCGATTCTCGGCGTGATGCCAAGCTTCTTGAGTTGCTCATGGATGAGCTTTTCACCCTCGACCGTCCAGACCGTTGTATTTGGAATGTAAGTCTTGCCGTTAGAGCGCTGAATGGCCTTGCCCTTGCGGTTCTTGGTGTAGCCCTTACCCTGATAGGGTTTGTACAGCACCCACTGACCATCGCTGTCTTTGTACTGGACTCGCTGGCTGTAAAGCAGCTTGTTCAGCTTTTCAGCAGTCAAACCGTAGTCCTTTGCGATGCTGGTGGCTGTCCGGCAGTTGTCTGCAATACACACGGCCCTGGCAAACTCTGCATCCGGTGTCAGCTCTGCAATCCGTTTGTCCTTCTCTTCCAGCTCTTCGTGCGCTGCGATCAGCGCAGTTGCAAGGAGCTGTGAGCGGGTAAGCTGCGGTGCGTTGTAGCTTCCGGTCTTACGGATTTCAGGAAGCACATCGTTTGTGACCCATCTGCGGAACGGTGCCGCTTCTGGCTTGTCGCTGCGTAGGATGACGTGATACAAACCGCTTTCGTTGACAATCCATGTTTCCTGCATTCCACCGGGGGTCGTAATCAGGGTACGACCCTTTTCATCTTCATCCAGTCGGTCGGCGACCTTTTTAAGCTGGGTAGTATCCATGCGCAGAATTTCGCACACGTCTTTCAGAACAAACCATGCTTCGCCTTCCACATCAACTGTGCGAACCTTGTTGTTCTGATATTCAAAAACTTGAATGTTTGCCATTTTCACTTTCCTTTCTCTGCTCAATCAATTTGTTTACCGCATCTTCAACCTTTTCTTTGATACCAGTAGGTTCTCGTTTGCCGTTGAGGATGACGCTTAGGTATTCATGCGAGTACCCCATGCTCTCAGCAAGTTCTTTAATAGACAGCCCATGAACATGAAGTTTTCCAATAACATCCCCCGTCCACTCTGGACGCAAATTTTCTCTCCCCTTTCTTTGTACAAATACTTGAACAAAGACTAAAAGTGTGATAATATAATGTTGTCAACAAAGTTCAAACATTTAATCATTGCTCTTGTATTCGATTGGAATTGTGCTCAATTTCTTGAACCTGATAGCACTATTAAAGCACAATTCTTTGAACATTACAAGGGCTTATGCTCAATTTGTTGAACTTCGGCAATTTGCACAAGAACAGAAGGTTGAGTATATGTTTTTTGACAACTTCCTCGCATTATGCGATTCAAAGAATGTTGCACCGACAAAAGCCGTTATTGATGCTGGACTGCCGAAATCGTCTTGGTCTTACTGGAAAAAGAAGTATGAACAAGGCGAAGACCCAAAGCCGTCTTCCGATAACGCTTCAAGGTTAGCACAATACTTTGCTGTTACTGTGGACTACCTGCTCACTGGCGAACAAAAAGAAAATCCGTCCAAGCAGCCGCAAAGCGAAGTTGATGCAGCAGTGGAGCGGATTAGAAAAAAGCTTGAATCTATGCCGACAGCGCAACGCGAAGCGCTGATGAACCTGATCGAGAAGATGTGAGGCAAGCCCGTGTATTACTTGTTGTGCGGCTGTGCCTTTTGCTTTTGGTTTATGCAGGCATTGTTAAAAGGCAATGACCGTGTGCTATATGGCAATAGCAGAAAATATCGTTACCGTAGAAACCGAAAAAAGAAGTGGTTCTGACCCGGTAAAATAAAAAGAATCCCTTGTGCCGGGCTGGTATAGCTCTGCGCAAGGGATTCTCTGTTACTCTAGGTCTAGTGCTTGTTCCGCTGCTGGAATCTTTTCAGGATGTTCCCGCAGCCATGCAATAAATCGGTCAATTTTCGCTCTTTCTTGTTCGCTCATTGCAGCATATCCTCCCGACCAGTAAATACGAATGTTCATTTGATATGATTATACATCTTTTGGTTGTGTAGTCAATACAATTTGAACAACTTCGCAAAAATCAAACGTTTTCTGCGCATTCATTACTTTGTATCAGGGAAGCCAAAAATTGCAATGACAATGATTAAGAGCCACATTAAGTTTAAGTTACCCTTTGCTTTGTAACATTCCGTTGAGCATGGAACGAAAGGGGTTATTCGGTAAATCGTCCAGCACATCTGCTTTGACGAGAGCGTTTGTGCTGATGCTGTGCGAAACATTGTTTAGCTGCACAATGGCATCGTCCAAGTCTTTTACGGTTGCTCCATGCCGTTCCATTGACTGAAGGAAGGTTTTCACTTCTTCAAGAACAACAGGGTTTTCGGTTTTATAGAATCCGTTCGTAAAGTCCATCTTCTTCTCCTTTCACAGTTCCACAAGCTGTCCGTCAATGCGTTCGATGTTATCTGCCGGGTCGCGTCCATCGTCTAAGGCGGCTACGGCACGTTCCAGGATGCCTTTCGCTTCGAGGTAAGCATCTTTATCAGCTTCGTACCCAGAAAGGCTCAGGACAAGCTCCAGCGTCCGTCTGCGGGCGTATGGGACAATCAGAGCATCTACAGTTCGGTTCATTAGCTTTCCTCCCATGGTTCAGGTGTGTGTGGCTGCCCATCGGTAACGCTGGCGGGCATTCCGTCAATGATTGGCATACGTTCATGGTTCCAGATTACAGCTTCTTTCATTTTGTATTTCCTTTCTATTTGGAATTTTTTGACAATACAGTTATACCACATCTCGCTGTTTCAATGGAACAGCGACTTTTTTCAATTATTGTTTCACATTTTGAACAATATATCAGTTTAATTTCTTTGCTTTTGTGTCATTTTGTCGAAAGAGGGGTATTTATGGATGATTATAGGATACGAGTGGCAAAAGTGTTAGAGATGGCAAGAGCGGAATCTGGGCTTAGCCAACAGAAGCTTGCGGACAAAATGGGTATAGGCCGAACATCCATCTTTCGTTATGAGCAAGGGACAATGACCCCAGATGCTTCTACTATCATAAAATGGTTTGTGTGCTGCGGTGTTGCGGCCAAGCCGTACATAGACACCTGTTTGCATCCCGGATTATTGGAAAGCCTGGCTGGCGATGCCAGCACCAAGAGAAAGAGAGATGCGCTGATAGAGCATATCAAAGAAGCCCATCCGCAAGAAATTGACTTGCTGTGCTATCTGATCTATGGCAATCACGGCTCAGATTACCTTGCCGTTCTGTGCGAAATGGTAGCCAACCTTCATACGACTTTGCGTGATCGTGTGTCTGTCTGCCGCACTGTCACAGGTCATTATGAAATGGCACAGGCCACCAAAACCGACCCAGACCCAGACGGAACACAACCCAATATGCAGATTTTGTATCAGGCACAGGACTGTGGGGAAGCTGCGGCGATGAAGCGAAACGATTCTTATACCATCAACGAAGAAAACATTTTGCGCTGATTGTCGAATTATCGCAGTTTTTGAAGAACATTTTGTCCACGTTCATCCACTTTTTGTGCACCTATCGGGCAAATTTGCCTTGTCATTCCGTCCCCCATAGTCTGTAAATCGACAGCATTTTCGCGGAATAAATAACGAGTTGTCGTTAATTTATTGTCTGTGATTGGTCGGCTTGTCAATCTGTCCCCCATAACACCGGCTTAAAAGTTTTTCATCCACTTTTTGTACACGTTAGATAAGACTAATCATTACCGGGAATACTTTATTCAGCAAATGAAAGGTTGAGTTATCCACAAGCTGGAATAGAAAAACAAAGAAATTGTTGAAAATTATCGTCATCTCTTATTTAACGATGATATTTAACCTCTTGTTTATTTCTTGTTTAATATATAATAGGTAGATGGGGGACGAAATGACAAAGCATGGGGGACATTTTGACAAGTCATGGGGGACGTTTTGACGACCCTGTGGGGGACAAAAAGACAAGCCATGGGGGACAAAATGTATTGACTTGTTCCCCTGCCTGTGATATACTGCTTTTAGGCTAGAAAAGGAGGCGAACAGATGCCTAAAATATCCGACAACAACCTTGTTGAAAAAAGCAAATCCCTTGTGTGGGCAAAGTTTAGGGACTACACGGCAGGCGAGCTTCGGTTGCTAGAGGTTTACTTGTCAAGAATAAATCCGAGAGACCCAAACAGCAGCCGTGTGGAGTTCACTTTGGCAGAGTACAGAGACCTGCTGGGGTTAAAAAGCCTTGATGCACGAAGGATTGAGCCGCAGATCAAGCACTTTTTGGGCAACACTGTGTCGATTCCCATTGACAAAGAAAAGGGAACATTTGAGAGCTTTGTCCTTTTCACAAGGGCAAAACTGGACTATGTGCCGGAAACAAGGTCTTATGTTGTGGCAATCACTTGCAACCCTGACCTTCGCCCTATTTTCTTTGACATTGCTGAAAGCGGCTATGTTCGGTATCGGCTGCGTTACACGTCAAGAATGAAGTCTCAGTACAGCATTCTGCTTTATTCGATTCTTCGTGACTGGATGAACATGGACAGTAAGCCGCATGAAATCAGTCTGAAAAAACTGAGAGAACAGCTCGGTGCGATGGAAGCAAGCTACGATGTTTACAAGAATCTCCGCAAACGAGTGCTTGACGTTGCAGTAGATGAAATCAATGCTGTGTCTGACATCGTGTTGACCTATGAACCAGTTCTTGTGGCGCGAAAGGCTGTGGCAGTTAAGTTCAAGCCCAAAATTAAAGCGTCTGAGACGCTGATTGAAGCTCAGGCAAGCGAAGTATCGGCCGAACCTCAAAAAGCCGCCAGAAAGCCCCGCAGAAGCGGATACGAGGGCTTTGACTGGTCTGTGTGTGACGAACTAGAAAAGCAGGACTGCATTGACGTGGCGAAGGTAGTTGAGAAGTGGATGAAGAAAGAGCATCCTGAAATCAAGCTACCAAGACGCAGAGAAGCGGTTTACGACACGGTGAAGGCGGCTTATAAGGACATTTTGTCTTTGGACAGGTCTCCGTTTCCCGACAGACCTGTTGGCTATCTGATTAGAAGCGTGGACAAAGCGGGTATCGTAGACAAGTATATGCCAGCGTTCTATTCCATTGAAGCGTTACAAGAGCAGTAAGACGTAGCGCGTTGAGCAGATGATGCAGAAAGGAGAAGGTATGAGACTGATTGATGCAGACAAGCTAAGAGATTATCTGCAAAACCATTACAACGAAGTGGAAGCGCTTCATCGTCCGAATGACAGCGAGTATCTTTGTGGAATTGGGACTTGTCTTGATTCTATTGATGCAGATAGCTTTGATGTTCCTGACACATATCCAGCGTGGATAAGTGTGAAAGACGAGCTTCCAGCTATTGGCGAGCCTGTTCTTGTTTTTGACGATGCGTCAGATATGATGTTTGGATTCATGTCATCCGATGGGTATTGGTTGGAAACGGGGAGCGAACTTCCTTGCAACGTAACACATTGGATGCCTTTACCAGAACCACCGAAAGAATAAAGAAAGAGTGATAAAATGGCAAAAATCATAGCTGTCGCCAACCAGAAGGGCGGCACAGGAAAGACCACCACAAGCACCTGTCTGGCTGGTGCGTTGCAGTTGCTTGGCAAGAAGGTGTTACTGGTGGACTGCGATGCCCAGTGCAACGCAACGGACACTTACGGCGCACAGACAGAAGATGTGTGTACCTTGTTCGATGTAATGACCCGGCAAGGTACGGTAAAAGAAGGAATCCAGCACTGTGAAGCTGGCGATATTCTGCCGTCTGATAGCGCATTGAAGGACATTGACGAGCAGCTTGTCCGGGACATGGGTAAGAACTTCCGGTTGCGTGAAGCGCTGGATTCCGTGTCTGAACAGTACGATTACATTGTTTTGGACACTCCCCCGCAGCTCGGTCTTGCACTTGTAAACGCTCTGATCGCCGCCAACAGCATCATCGTGCCCATCACAGCAGACCGCTATGCGCTTGCCGGACTAAGCCAGCTTTCGCAGACCATTGGTGACGTTCGCAGATACTTCAACCCGACTTTGAAGATTGAAGGTCTGCTTCTGAACCAGTACAAGAGCCGTGAGAACCTGTCCAAAGAGGTCGTAGAGCAGCTCCCTGTGATTGCACAAAGCATGGGAACAAAGCTGCTTGACGTGAAGATTAGACCGTCTATGGGCGTTCGTAAGGCGCAGGCAGAGCGGCACAGCCTGTTTAGCGGTGACACGGCAAAGAGTACCAGCGCAGAGGATTTCAAAGAGCTGGCAAAGAAGATTGTAGAGGGGAAAGAAAAATGAGCGATTTGTACCCACATCTTTTGAATGCAACTTGTTCTGATGACACGGAGCAAGTCTACATTACCAATTTTGGTTTTTCATTTAATGACCTTTCCGATAAAGAGAAAGAAATGGCGTTTCATTCTCAGTGGTATCTAGCTGAAAAATATTGCAAAAAGTGGCAGAAAGAACTTGCAAATAATCAATGGGCGAAATCAGAAGATGAAATGCCAGATGAACTAAACCCATACGTTATCGGGTTTAGCAAAGACGAATACGATGTAGAAATTGTAGGCTATGAAGAAGATTTTAAGGAATGGCGGGACAAAAGCGGAAAGCCGCATAATATAACTCACTGGATGCCGTTGCCGACCGTTCCTGACCTTGATGAAGATTGGGAGGAAGAAGAATGAAGTCAACCAGCAAAAAATCCACGGGTTTGCTTGGCGGGTTTGACTTCCAGCCTGTTTTTTCGGAACAGCCATTAAGCCGAAGTGAGCCAAAGGAAGAAGAAGTAAGCCAAACAAAGCCGAATAATGCCGAACAAGCACAGATTAAGCCCAGTGAAGCCACAGACAGCCATGCACAGCCAAGTGAAGCGGAATTAAGCAGTATTAAGCCGAAGCAAGCCAAAGACAACGAAAGACAGCCAAATGATGCCGTGTTAGGCGAAGGTAAGCCGAAGAAGCTGAAACAAGCGAAAGAAGTTCAACGTCTTATCGAACAGGGAGATGTTCCCGGCGCACTTGCAGAAGCTGGCTTGACAAAGAAAAAAATCCCGATGCCGGAATCGCATCAGGGCGTTGCAAGCGGTGACGGCAAACGTTCTAAGCGCATTACCATCCTTATGAGCGAGGAAGAACGTAAGTATATCAACCGTGAAGCCAGACGGCACGGAATGACCATCGGGCAGTATGTGTACGCTCTGGCTGCTGCTGCGGCAGATGGGAAGATTGAGTTGGAAGATTTCTTGGAGGATTGAGGTATGTCGTGAAACACGATATACCTGCAAACTGTATCTTCCGGTAGTAGGTATTGACTTTTAAGCACACAAATAGTATACTTAATGTGCGCTCAAAAGTGGAGGTGAACGCATGAGTGCAAAAATGGGAAGACCAAAGCTGGAAAACCCGAACAGTGTTCGCACAAGCGTCCGTTTGGACGTGAATACTGACAAACAGCTTTCGGATTATTGCGAAAAAAACGGCATTTCTAAGGGAGAAGCCGTTCGTGAAGCTGTCCAGCAATGGCTTGAACATCAAAAATAAAAAATCCCCTAAACTGTTCGTAACTTGGCGGTCACCGGCAGTTTAAGGGATTACACTCCATGCGATTATGGGTGATAAATCCATTATATCATCTTCATAGTTGCATTACAAGCAAGATTTTTGTGGTAAAGCCAATGAACATTCCGGCAACGAAAGAAGAGATTCTCGAAAACTTCAAGAAAAACAACAATGGTCGTCCGCTCAATAAGGATGATTATGAGATTGCGGAAGCGTTATCTCGCATCACTTACAAGGCGTATGAGGTCGGCGTGGAAGATGCCAAACAGTTGAATATGGAGGATATGATGGATAACAGAAACGCACTTCAAATCTTTAAGAACGAAGAGTTTGGCTCAATCAGAACATTTGTGAAAAACGGAGAGTACTGGTTTGTCGGTAGGGATGTATGTAATGCGTTTCAAGACAAGAACCCAAATAGAAGCATCGGACGAATTGACGATTGCGATAAGCGTTCCTTGAAAATCAAAGATTCTCTTGGGCGTGAGCAAACAGTGACTGTTATCAACGAATCCGGGTTATATGCTCTTCTTTTTGCAATGCAGCCGCAAAAAGCGCATAATCATGGGGTGTCAGATGAGTACCCCATCGAAATCAAGGAAAGGATTGAGAAGCTTCGCCGTTTTAAGAGATGGGTAACGCATGATGTGCTTCCTACGCTTCGCAAGACTGGCTCTTACAGTATGAACCAGCAGGAGAACAAGCCTGACGCGCAGAACGATGCAATCTTGCAAGTGCTGATGAAGAACACGGAAGTCTTGCAAGCCATCGTTCAGCAGAACCAGCAGATTATGATTGCTCTTACCAACCTATCTGTCAGCGATGCAAAGCGCACGATGGAGATTCAGCCTTACACTTCCCATCAGGGGCAGAAGGGTGACGGCAAACGTAGCAAGCGAATCACAATTCTTATGAGCGACAGCGAGCGGACGTTCGTTACGAGAGAAGCACGCAAGCACGGATTCACGGCAGGGGAGTACATCTACAACCTGTCCGTTGCAGCATCGAAAGACCAGATTGATTTAGGCTGATTTAGTGGCGGAATTTTTCGCCACTAATTATCAAAGCGCAAAATTGCGCTCTGGTCATAACTGAATTTTCAGTGCTGATAGTAAATAAAGAGGGGGCCTGTCCAATTTTGGGCACACCCCCTCTTTTGTTTCACTTCTCTGTCACGCAATCCCAGTAGAGATATGCCTTGCCATCTGCGGCATCTGCGTCCTCAAGGAACGCCTTTGCCATGTCAGCATAGAAGCCCGGAGTGTCAACAGACTGGCGTTTTGCGACCTGACAATAATCCGAGTACATCATGTTCATAACAGCCCAGAAATCGTTCGGGTCACAAGTGATGTTGCGCTGTTTGGCAACGTCCTGTGTCTGTTCCAGCGTCCAGTGACAGCCCTTTGTGCCGTCAGCATTCACCATGCTGTCGCACCATTCCTCTGCTTCATCGTGGGTAAGGTGCTTGCGTGGCATCTTGATGGAGCGGCTGTCCGCACCGCCATGCTCATACTGCCCAGACCGCTTGTCCCAGTCTCCGTTTTGCGAGAAGCCAATCTGCGGCATCTTGCGCTCGTACTCTACGTCAGGGTAGCGGGGGATAGGGTAGGGGTCAATGTAGCGGTTTTCCTCCTGCGGATAGTAAGGATAGCGGTCGCTGCCATCTTCCAGCTTACGCAGACGGCGTTCCAGCTCACGTTCCCTGCGGTCACGCTCTTCCTCAAGGCGGTCACGTTCCGGCTCACGGTCTTTGTCGTGGTCGCGGAGCATCATCATGCGGCGAAAATTAGTCTTGCCCATAATCTAAACCTCCTCAAGAAATGGACGCAGGCGCACCGGCGTGGGAGCGGCAGAAGCAGCCAAGATACTTAAACGTGCCGGTGCCGGTTGCAGACGTTGCCACACGGGTAGCGTAGCGGGTGCGGGTGTGGATGCTCTCGGCGGTTGCCTGAGCGCAGTTGCAATCGGTCAGAGGGTACGCGGTCGTGCCTGCACCTATGGTAATGACCACAGGGGCGTTGATGGTAGTCGTGTCCGGCAAGCTCTGAGCAACCACGATACAATACTTCTCTCCGTTCTGGTATGCGCCAGCAGGGATATTGATGGTCAGCGTGTCGTTGGCAAACGTGACCGCCTGACTGATGACCAAGTGCGGGCAGAGTTTGCAGCTTGTTTTGCAAGCCATAATGTTTTCCTCCTAAAAAATCAGGGGCAGAGGTGTCTTACCCCTGCCCCGATGGTTCACCCGGTGTTATCGGGGAGTGTGTAGGTTAGCAGCAGCCGCAGCAGTTCACGCCCACGTTGGGGTTTGCCACCTGATAAGCGGGAATCGGACGAGGATTGACCCGGTTCAGGATGGTATCGGTCTGCTGGGACATCACAGTGGTCAGAAGCGCATTCTGACGATCCTGAGAAGCAGCGAACTTCAGGTTCTGGTTCTCAGCGGTCAGAGTGGCAATCTTATCCTGCGTGAAGTAGTCCATCATGCTGCGGAAATTGGCGTTGCAGTTGTCCACGATGGCACGGGCGTTGTCTGCGATAGCCTGACGGGTAGCGCAGTCCTGCTGTGCAATGGTGTACTTCAGGTCGCCGATGAGCTGCTTGTTCTCGCAGCAGCAAGATGCAAGCTGCGTGGAAAGTGCGGTCTGACCCGCCTGCCGTGCGTTGCCCTCCTGCATGATGGCGAGGCTGATGGCGTTGTCGCCGTTGGACACGCTGCGTTCCAGACCGTTCACGAGCTGTGCGTTCTGGTAGCCGAGCTGACAGATGGCGCTGTTCACGCCCGCAAAGCCGTTTGCGATGTTGGCGTTGACTCCGTTTATCTGCGCCAGCTGGTCATAGCCCAGAGAGCAGATACCGCTCTGAATGCCAGCCAGAGAACGGGAAGTGTCCTGCTGGTAGAAGCCTTCAGACAGAGCCGCACGAGTATCTGCGCCACCCTGACCAGTTGCGCCAGTGCCGACCAGATAGGGGATGTAGCTGTTCATGCCGTTGTCACCACCGTTTCGACCGTAGCCGTTTGTACCCCAGCCGAAGATGATGGCGAGGATGATAACCGCCCACAGACCTTCGTTGCCGAAAAATCCGCCGTTGTTATTGCCACCGTCCTGCCCAGCCAGATAACCAGTTGCAAAATCGTCCATAACAAAACTCCTTTCAGTTTTGCGTTATGCCATCCCACCGCCGTGTGCGGTGGGCGAAGCCAAACAAAAGCGGTTTTTATCAAGTCCGCAAAACTGAGAAGCGTTTCGCTTAGAGGGATGCTTTACCGGGGCAGCGTCAGGTTCAGAGCGCTTGCCAGCTGATTCAGGTCGATGCCACGCTCTTTGGCGAGGTTCTGCGCCATCGTTCGGAGCTGCGTTTCGTTTTTGCCCTGAATCAGGTTCAAGCCTTGCATGATGGGTGCGTTCTGCCCGCTCAACTGCTGGATAAGCCCCATCGGGTTCTGTCCGGCACGGGCAAGGTTCGCAAGCTGCATGATGGGGCTGTGCGTAATCACATCAAACGGAGAGGACATTGTTATTCTCCTTTCTTTGCAGCGGCAGTGGGCTTGGAAAAGCTCTTTTGCCACTTTTCCAGTTCATCCAGCCTGTGGACGAGGGCGTTATACTCTTCAATGGGCACATACTGCTGTGTCGGTGCAGCGGTCTGCTGCGCCTGTTGCGCCTGTATCTGCCGCCACGCTTCCGGGCTGTAAAACTCCTGTACATAGGATTCGCAGGTGTCCGGGTTGAGCCGCTTGCAGTAGATCACACCGCTGCGCAGGTCAGGGCAATAGGTCGGTCTGCCGTACAGGTCAGACGGTATCGCCAAAAACTCCTCCCTGCTGGAAACAGGTCTGCCCAGCAGCCAACCACCGTCTTGTGCCGACTGCTGAACGGGCTGTTGCCCATTCATCGGCTGCGGACGCTGCGGTTGTGCCTGTTGCATCTGTGCGTTTGGCAGGGAAGTGGCAAGTCCTACCGTGCCCATACCGCCGTAAGGATTGACAGGCTGCTGCGGAACGTAAGGTGCTCCGGGTGTCGGATAATAGCTCATAATACATCCCTCCTTGTGCTCTTAGTGTACCGCATCAGCAAAAAGCGAAAGACAACGAAGGTATAACGAAGGACAAAAAAAGAAAAGCGCCCACGCGGAAAAATCCGCATGAGCGCTTAACTGTAAAGATGCACACATTGAAGTGCAATGCTAAAATATCACATCATCCAATATATGGCAATGCTTTTGACAAAACTAGTGCGAATAAAACAAAATCCACCAGCCTAAAGCTGATGGATTATAAGTGAGCGAGTAATCGCCCCGCCACCGAAGTGGCAAAATTGCGTCTCCCGCATGGTACGCACTATAAGTAGGCGAGCGGGAGACTGGTCGGCGCCTATCTGGCAACCGCTTTTTTCATTCCCAGATAAAGCACGGGGCTAGCTGGCAAATATCCACCCTAATGCGCTTCTTCGAGAGGCCGGGTGGATTTGTTAAGTATATTATACCACAATTCGTGCAAAAAGAAAAGCGGCAAGCTCTGGAATAGCCTGCCGCTTTGTTGCGTTTGTAGAATCAGCCTTAAACATGCGTCCTACATACACTCAGCTCGTAAAAATATTATATCACACATTTAACATTTTTTCAATGCCTTTCAGCCGGTAGCCTACCGCCGTCCGGCTGTAATGTGTCTGTGCTGCAATGTCCGGCAGCGGGAGCCGCTCAACGTACCGCAGTAAGGCTATCTTACGGTCTACCCTCCCAAGCGGTGCGTTTTTGATGGCGGCGGTCATCTGCTGTCGGTCAAGTCCTTGCAGCGCAGCGGGCAGCACCACACGAGCCGCCGCCACAGGTAGCACCGAGCAGCCAGAAGGGCTGCGGGAGCTGTCCGGCGTTGCGCACCATAGTGCCAAGCACGGCAAACTGGTGACGAGTTCGACTTTTGAGGCTGAAAAAGTTAAACTCATTTACAAAAACAGCCTGTTTCAGCCATTGTTGTGCGTATGTAGTGCTTGCCATAATAACCTCCTTACTCCTTTTCCAGCGCCGCTTTCATGCGGTCAAAGAAAAACTGGATGACCGCGCCGATGGTCTCATCGGTGATGGCCCAGCTGATGAGCCTGCCGTATTTGCTGGTACTCAGAGCGGCCCGGAGCATCTTGACGACCCACGCCTTACGCTCTGCGCCGCGCTTTGTCCCCTGGATCTCCTGCTCGGCCCGCTCGATGAGGTCCAGCACCAGCGGCTTTACGGCGGCACCGTAGCCCAGCCGGATGCAGCCAAGGGCGTAAAAGATAAAGCCACCTAGCATCAGCACTGCCGCCACCGGGGCAGGGATAAGGTCAAAAAGCTTAGTTGCCAGTGCTACCATGATTGGTCACTCCTTTTAACAGATAGTTGTCGATGTCGGCGCGGCTCTTCTGCATCCCCTCGCGATTGTTGCCGGACAGCTGCGCGTCCAGCAGATTGCGCACCCCGTCGAGGGTCAGACGGCTCACCTCGTCGATTTCGTCAAAGCGGCGCTGGTCACGGGCAAGGGCTTGTGTGTGCTGAAGCTGGCCCTGCTCCAAGGTGCCGATGCGCTTGTCCATCTCATCCAGCCGCTTGTTCTGCACGTTGTCCGGCTCCTGCGCCTTTTTGATGTACTTGTGGATGATTTCCAGCACCTTATCGATGGTGATGGCTGCAGCGCACAGGCTTCCCAGGATGCCCAGTACCCACAGCAAAGCTTCTTTTTCGGTCATTTGCCCTCCCGAAGACGGGTCAGGCCCTTCTTGCGGATGATTTTGGGGTAGTTGACGGTGGTGACGTTGAGGTCTACGTTGCCGGAGATGCCAGGCACGCTGCCCTTGCTGGTGTGCTGGTGGGCGTTGTAGGCAAAATCGACCTTGGGTGCCTTGCCGGTGTAGTCGGCCAGCCAGACGTCATAAGGGCGCAGGGCCGCGCCGCCCACATAGAGATGCGCCTTTGCAAAGCTGGTGTAGGTGTACAGCTGGGCATAAAAGCCCATCTGCTCTACCTCGTGCAGAGCGTAGGCGGTCAGGTCAGTCAGGCTCTGCTTGTCCAGATTGCCCAGCCGGTTGTCCTCCACGTCCACCGCCACAGGCAGGGTCAGCTCCTTGCCCCGCAGCGCCTGCCGCAGAAGGGCAAGCTCTGCATTGGCCATGGCCTCGCTGGTGGCGTAGGTGTAGTAGTAGACGCCCACGTCCAGCCCGGCAGCCCGGGCGTTGCGGTAGTTGGTCTCAAAGGTTGGGTCGATGTACAGGCCGTCCGACCGCTTGGAGAGCTTGTAGTTGGTGGATACCGTCTTG
>OHPV01000095.1_pt1 | contig 70579 bp, 67 predicted proteins | sample 1577781 | NCBI WGS metagenome assembly OHPV01 (sample SAMEA3879518, study PRJEB24766) | human gut metagenome | biome: human-associated habitat; feature: feces | place: USA | collected 1985/1987 | reverse complement strand
GCTGATCCATACAAACCACATTTTGTAGGTTGCTGTCTAAAGTCGATAAGCATTTATAAAAATAATATTTTTTCACAAAAACACTTGACAAATCAATAAAAATCGAAGGCTTCGCCTTGAAAATGATCGCATCTACATACTATTGCTTCTCCCATTTGAATGCAGTCACCTGACTCCCATCGCTATAGACATAAGTATCTACTAAAATGCCCTTATGCTTTTGATACAAGTGCTTTTGATACAGGTCTCCACCATTATAATCTTCGACAATCTTTATGTTCAGAATCAGTCTACCACGACGGCGCAAGCCCTTGCACGCACCAAGACACGAATGACTACTTGGCTCAATAGTAACTTCCGAGGCCGTTGGAAGGAAGTGAGTGGTCCGAATGTTACACTTGCTTCCAATCAGTGGATGATCGTTATGAGAATCGGTAAGCAGGGAGGAAACTACGACTATCATTACTGGTATCGTACAAACGATGGTCCATGGGCTAATAAACACGGACAGACACCATCCGTCCTTCTGCCTGCATCTGATATGCCAACAACTAATTCTTCGTCTGGATGGACATTAAATGGAAAAACCGGATTTTACAATAGCAGTATCGTATATTGTCAGCTTTTAAGTGAATATGTAATTTCTTGCGCCTGTGTGCCTTTGTGTTATACAGGCGCATTTTGTTTTGGTTGCTTTGGGACAAATTGGTGCTGTTGACAAAGGGTCCCGTCAAGATTTATGCGCAAAATTATTTGCAGGCTCCGGCTGAGTGAAGTCAGCCGGCAATATCCAGAGCGTTCTCTTTACTATGGAAAAACTCCAACTATACAGTCTTTCCCCGTAATGCTACAATGAAGCTGTATTTCAGGGCGAAGTAAGTTAGGGCGGAGTAAGTTAGGAAAGAAAGAGTGGAAAGGAGGTAGTATGCCCTTTGCACAGCTCATGGCGGTTTTACCGCTTAGAGATGTGGCATGCTCCTTGCGAGTACCGTCGAACTCAAACGGCTTGAAATGTAATAAGGACGAGAATGAAACCGTAATTGCTCATAGGAGTGATTGCGGTCTTTTTTGTCCCAAAATCGAAAGGAGCAATTTACTATGAGTGAACCCAGCAACGGCGCGTGGCCCTTTCAGGAGATCCCCGAAGAAGAAGGATTGGATATCAGCGCGATTTTTGGAGACAGCAGCGCTGCACCGCAGGGAGATCCGTTTGCACCTCCGGCGGCAGCACAGAGCGTTCCGTCGTCTCCGACACCCGTGGCGCAGGAAATCACACCGGCAGTTGCTGCAACATCGCAGCCGACAACCGCACCCATCGCCAAGGCGCCGGTCGAAGCTCCTGCGGAGAATCCCATTGCCGCGGCCTTTGAGCAGAAAACAGCGGAGAATACCAAGAAAGGCTTGTTGGAAAAGCCGCCGGTATTCTACCACAAGGGTGTGAAAGAGGAGATCGACGATCCCTCCATGACCTTTGAGGAGCTGCGCATCCGTAAGTCCGATGATTTTACCGATCTGGAGGAAGGCAAAAGAGTATCCTGGAGCGTGGAATACTGCGGTATTCGCAAGGAGGTCAAAGACCCCAAGGGGACCACGATCATTTCCATGAAGGAGATGATCGAACGCTCCCGCGAATTTCTCGACGCCCTCAAGAAAACGAAGGACAAAGCCCCTTGCTGCTATGTAAAGCCAAAGGTGGAAATGAAAACCAAGGGGAATGCCGCTTATAAGGGGAAATTCGGCACCTTGGAAGAGGCTCGCAACTCGGATAAGGTTATCTGCCTGATCCCCTCCAACGACGGCAGGATCTATGAGCTTCGCAAGATGGAGCAGGGCGAGTTTATCGCCCCCAAAAAGAATGTGGTGGATTTCTCTGAGGTCAGAGCCGGGTTTTCCCCGGCTCTGCCGAAAATCCCCGCCGAGTTGATGGGACAGATCATCGCCTTTTTTCGCGCCTTTATGACGGATCATGGGGAGAATGAAGCATTTGCCCAGATTTACTGGGATAAGGCGGAAAAACGCTTTTTTGCCTACGTCCCCAAGCAGAGCGTATGCAAGGAGGAAGTAGAGGCCGATCTCCATGACTGCCTCTATGACGATGAAGAGCGGTATCTTTGCTACGCGGATATCCACTCTCATAACAGCATGGATGCCTTTTTCTCCGGTAAAGATGATCAGGATGAGCGATCCACAGGACTCTACCTCGTTTTGGGAAAACTTGATAAATTCTATCCGGACGTCAAAGCACGTATTTTCTGCGGCGACTCCTTTGTATCCATCGATCCCAATATTGTGATGGAAGGATTGGAGCAGCCGTTTCCCAAGGAATGGTTGACGCAGGTAAGTATCCGCAGCAGAAAGTCCGAGCGATTCAAAAAGCCGGATAAGCGCAGCTTCCGGGACCTTCTGGAGGAGGCGTTCCTATGAAGTTTCCAACGGATCGCCCGGTCAAGGTGGTCATGCTGGGAGCCGGCGGCACAGGAGGATATGTTGCCCCGTATGTGTTTCGCCTGCTTCATATGCTGGATCGTCCTGCCCGCTTTGTTGTCTGCGATGGGGATATTGTCGAGCCAAAGAACCTGGACCGGCAGAACTTTGTCCCCGCAGACTTGGGTGAAAATAAAGCCCGCGTGCTGGCAGAGCGGTATTCCACTGTGCTTGGAATGGAGACAGAGTATGTTCCAAACTTCATTGAAAAGCTGCCGGATCTGATGGAGCTGATCGAGCCGAAGGAATGGGAGCTGAATCCCTATTCTACCAAGCGGACGAAGGAAATGGTACTGCTGCTGGGCTGCGTGGATAACAATAAGACGCGGCAGCTCTGCCATCAGGCTTTTCATCAGAGCGAGGAACTCATCTACATCGACAGCGGCAACGGAAAGTACACCGGGCAGGTCGTGTGCGGCGTGCGAAGAAACGGAAGAACGATCCGCAAATCCATCGGCGGCGTTCATCCTGAAATGCTGAAGGACACCGACCTGTTCCCTTCGGAGATCAGCTGTGCGGAAGCCGCACAGGAAGATCCGCAGAGTATTGTGGCCAATGTGACTGCGGCGACCGCTGTGCTCATCATGGTCTATAACATTCTGACACATGGAGAAAACAATGCCATGCAGACGGATTTTTCCACCCAAACGATCCGGATGCAGACGGTGCTGGAAAAACAGACAAGGAGGCGTGCGGCATGAGTCGTGCAGTAGTTGACGCAAAAGAGTTTTCCCATGCAATGAGCAAAATCAGTAAAATCCTCAAAAAGTGCGCAATACCCATTCTGGAGGAGGTCTGTCTCCGGATTCAGAATGGGCGCTGCACATTGACGGCAACAGATCTCGAAACATGGCTTACAGCAGAGCTCCCGGCTTCGGGCGATGATATGTTCTTTGTTTTCCGAAAAACCAAAGACATCCTGCGCGCCTGTTCCCACTTTGCCGGTGAGCTGACGATGGAATTTTCCGAAACGCGGAGCGGCAGCAAAAAAGCCGGAAAGATTCTGCTCCGCTGTGAACGCCGCGGTGCGGAATTTGAGGTCTACGACGGAGCGGATTATCCGAATATGCCGCAGGCTCCGGAGGGCGATGCATTTTCAGTAAGCAGCGCGAGGCTTTCCGCCTGTGTGGAGCGTGTGCGCTATGCTGCGGAAAAGCCAAGCGTGAGTGCAAGACCCGCTGCGATCTGCGTGCAGTTTTGCGGGAATCGCGTCTACGCACTGGATGGAACCCGCCTTGCCTGCGATACGCTGGAAGGTGTTTCTTTCCCAAAGCCTTTTTTGGTGCGCGCCGATGTGCTTGCGCACCTGAGCGCTTTCGGCAAGGAAGATATGACCGTGCGGATCGGAAGCAGCCATGTGCTGTTTGCAAGCGGCAATTTGCGTATGCTTGCCCGCTTACAGGGCGTGGATACCTATAACGTGGATGCGGTGATTCCTAAAGGGTATCGGGAGAGCGTGACTGTCAAAACGGCTGATTTTGTGCGGGAACTGAATTATCTGAAGGAGTGCTCTGCACTCACGGCAAAGCCTTATGTGCGCTTTGCGGGTGAACGGCTTTCCATTGCGGCGTCCAGTGGAGCATTTGAAACCGGCATTGAGGTGAGGGGCCGCGGAGACATGGTTCTCGGCTTTGATCTCTACCATATGCTGGATGCCCTGAAGCAGTTTAAGGGAGAAGTGGAGGTTTGTATCCATCTCAGCAGTCCTTATGCTCCTATCGTGATCGATGCTGCGGGGCGCAGTGATTTTGCCCTGGTGGTGCCGGTCCGACTGAAAGGGAAAATGGCAGCTTGAAAAGAAAAAAGATGGCATAGCCATCTAAAAAAGAAAAAGGAGAATACAAGATGAAAACTGTTTACATTCCCAAGGGAGAAACCGTCCATTATGAGTCTCTAACAACGGAGCATCTGGTGGTGCATGGCCGCCTTCATGTGACCTATGGCGTCAAGGCGCAGAGCATCACCGGAAGCGGCGTGATCGACGCCGGCAGCATCAACGCGGATACCGTCTGCATCGACGATGTGGAAAGCGGCACCGTGATCTGCAAGCGCCTGATTGCCAAGCGTGTGCAGACGCCGGAGGTGTTTGCCTCCGAGAGTGCCGCCGTATCCTGCTTCCTCTCCGCAGCCTATGTGGAAACGGGAAAGCTGACGGCAGCGATCAGCGAGGTGGATGAGGTCGTGGCGCAGGAGGTCGTGAATCTCACGCCGAAAAAGCGCACCCTCTTCGGTACACTCTTTGCCTCCATGCTGCGCTCGTTCTGGACGGCGCTGACAGCGCCCGGGCAGAAAGCTGAAGTTCTGGATGCTGAATTTGTGCCCGCGCAGGAAGACCACACGGAAACTGTGCAGAATGAAGGGAGCGCGGAGTTCTCTGCATCTGACCAGAGTGTGCCGGAAGTCGAAGAAAAGCAGGAAGATGTAGTGGATGAGGAACTCAACCGTATCGTTGGGCTCTTTAAGCTCTCACGCGAGCAGGGTTATACCCTCAAGCTGATTCCCGGGACACCGGAGGAAAACGCGCCTGTTTTCGATTTCGAAAACGAGCGCATCCTTCGCCCCGCAGCTTAACTGCCTATGTGTGAAGTGAAAGTGGAAAGCAGAACCCGCGTAGAGGAACACGGCCGCACTGTGCTCTATGAAAAGATCTATCGCGGTGTTCCGACGCAAGGCGGCGGACTGCGCCTGCTGGCATATTATGAGCGGCGGATTCCCCTTGCCCGTATGCAGATGGAACTGCGGGCGGCGGGACACGAAAAAGAATGGAAGGGAGCGGCGTGAGCCGCCCGAACGGAAGGCAAGGAACAGATCGTGTTCCTTGCCCTCTTTTATCCGGAAATAAAGGAGGATACAACATGTCTATCAAATCGCAGGAAGGTCACATGCGGCAGCTTGCGCTGCTGCTGACCACTGATTTAGGTTGCATCTTTGACGAGAGGGAAAGCGGACCCAATGGAAGTAAGAAAGCTTTTTTGAATGTGGGAAAGGTATTCCTCCGCGCCCTTGCCAAGGATCTTGGACTGCACGAGGTTACAGTCAGTGCAAACAGCGGCGGCATTGCGGTGTCGGGAACATGCTCCCTTTATGGAATGTGGGAGGACAGAGGCATTGCGGTGTGGATCGAGCAGCGCTTATGCGCGGATGGGAAGGTGCTTTGCTATCGGACGATCCGAAGCAGCAGGGACTTCAAAGGCGGATACAATCATTTTCTCACCAGCAGCGACCTGAAAACCTGGTCATATCCGCAGCTTTTGGAGACGCTGAGTGCCTTGCGGAAGGATGGGTGCCGTTATGAGCGAGCTGCCTGATTTTTCCGCGCAAAAGCCGTATGCTCTGGATCAGCTTGCGCAGCTTCAAGGCAAGATCATCCAGCTCTCTCAAAGCATGGTTTTGCAGCGGGCTCGGATTGAGCGCTGCCGCCAAAGCGACCTTGCTGCGGCACGGGATATTTACGCGGAACTGAGTAGAACGCGGGAAACCTTGGTGGAAACACTCGCACAGGTGCAGCTTTTCCTCATGGAAACGGAGGAATACGCACTTGCGAAAGTGTCCGGACAGCTTCGGCAGGGCCTTGCGGGATTTGCTCTGATGAGCACCGGCTATAAGAGCGTCTACGAGGCTCTGAGCCGTTTTGCCTCATCCCTTCCTGTAGGGCAAAAGACCAATGCTGCGGTGGTAGGTCGGCTGATGAACAACATTAAGCTGGGCTATTACCCAACAGACCCGGATAATATCGATCTTCTTTTGCGGGGGATCCGATTTCCGGAAGGCGTGACCACGAACTTGTTGGATCCCTGCTGCGGTTGCGGCAAGGCACTTCGACAACTGGCGCAGGGCAATAACTGCTATGCCTATGGCGTGGAACTGGACGAGAGCCGCGCGGAGGAAGCGCAGACAAGGCTTCACCGCGTGGGCTTTGGCAGCTTCTTTCATAGTAGCATCAGCCGCGAAGCTTTCCATCTGCTGTTTCTTAACCCGCCGTATCTCTCGGTCATCAATGAGAGCGGAGGACGCTCCCGGCATGAAAAGCGTTTTCTGATTGAAAGCCTGCCTGCGTTGGCATATGGCGGCCTACTGATCTATGTGATTCCCTATTACCGTTTGACGCCGGATATCTGCCGCATCCTTGTGGACAATTTTGATGATCTTTCCGTCTGGCGCTTTACCGAGAGCGAATTTCGAAAATTCAAGCAGGTAGCGGTGCTGGGCATCCGAAAGCCCCGGGGGACAGAACTGCAGGATACCCTCTGGCTGGAGGAGCTTGCGTCCGCACCCATGTCCATTCGCTCTCTTGCAGAGATGCCGGAAGAACGCTATATCTGAACAACGGAGCTGGCGCAATGTACTTACACCGGCTCCGATAGGAATGTGGTGCTCCTATTCTACACGGCTTCCGGAGTTTACACAAATTTTGGGATGGTCTCTAATTTTTTTCAAACTGCGCTGCATTGATTATGGGCACTTGGTCTGCAACCCCATCATTTCTATTTTTGGGGATTTCCTTCGTCTGTAAAATTACGCTTAAGTGCACTGTTCGTTATTATTCCCAAAATGATAATAACAGCGAGTTGAATTACAATAACGCACCCACCGCAAAAGCCGATAAATGCTATGGTTTTCCCGATTGAGTATAGCATAGCCAAAGATGAGAATATGGCGGTCCAAGGGGCACCTTTGTACCACAACCTTCCAAAATGTTTCTGAGCAAATTCCCATGTCAAAGGATTTTTCATAGATCTTTTTGTTCGAAATCCCTTCGTGTTATTAATGTATTCAGGCGGTGAAGTCAAATATTTTTTCCCAACAAAATACATTGCGCATGGGATTATCAATGTTACCAGAAACATGTATATCCAAAACAACATGCTAACCGCTCCTTTCTAAAATTGATCATCACTTGCGTTATATTATCATTTACAGTTAGAGTTCGTCAATGGCCATTGGGAAGTTGTCAATGAAGGCTACTGATATGATTGCCATATCCTGCGCGAGTATTGTAAAAATGCTGTAACGGATTTTCGAAGAGCAAGTTTCCCCCCTATTGGATCGGTTTGAAGCCTATGACTGGTCTGTACTGGGGAGCCGCTTGAAAATAAAAGAAAAGGCGATAACTTTTCTGGAAGCGTCCAAAATAGGAGGACTTCATCGTAATAAGTATAGTAGGAGACACAAAAGAGTTTTATATATCGCATTTTGATGTGTAAATGAAGCAGTCCGAAATGATCAAGTAAAGCTAGACGCTGCTATGAGCCATCATGCAAAACGGCTGGGAGAGGCGTTTACCTTCTCTCAGCCGTTCGTTTTGTTTGAAACCTCTTCTTTGCAGTGTTCCTTCTCATAGCGGATCTGCTGCAGCACCGCTCTGGCGGCGGCTGCAGCCATGCGCTGTTCCTCTTCACTAAAACTGGACAACTCTTGAAAAAGCTGTTCGGTATCCTGCGCCAGACCGCAATCATAATTAAAAATATCATTAGGGGCGATGTCCAGCAGGCGAACCATCACAAACAGGTTTTCAAAACGGGGGTTTCCCCTGCCATTCTCTATTTCCAGAATCGTTCGTGGCTGAACCCCGACCTTTTCTGCGAGATAGTCCTGTGTGATCCTCTTGCGCTTGCGGGCTACGCGAACGACCTTGCCTAAGTTAATCTTCGCTTCCTGCATTATAACTCACCTCGACATAATCTTATAATGCAGTATGACAAGTATGAATGTGTTAATTCAGCATACAAAGGTGTTCTATACTTCATTAACGGGAGGAGACTTTGTATGATGCCTTCGTAGCATACGGATTGCAGTATCTTCTCCATAAACGGCGGATGAAGTTCTACCGCAAGATGTATGCTGCGGCACTTCTAAGTGAGTTTTTACAGCATGTTGGCAGGATATTAAACGCATATTTTCCGAAGGACAAGCTAGCAGAGATATTCTTGACGGCCGTTCAGTGCGGGATGCCGCACAGAGAGGGTGTGCGTCGGCTTCTATACGATCTTGATTTCAACCATGGATCGCTGCGCTTCCGTAGTTGGGATAACTCCATATTTTCTCAAGGCACTTTCGCGGGTTATGATATCCGTGAAAGTGCCTTTTGCTTTGCCATATCAGGCAACCGACAGATTCGCTGCCGTTCTCCGCCTGCAGCGCTCATGGCAATCAAAAATCTATAACAGAAAGGAAAGTGCTATGAGTAAGTACGTTTTGAAGCTGTTGGAGAGCTATAACGAGCGTGAACGCAAGATTGCGGTGCTTCGGTATAATTTGGAGCACCCGACCACAGTCAGCCGTGCAGAACAGATTGAAGCCATGAATTTCAGACATGGCGATAGTCTTGGGCATAGTGCGGGACATATTTCCAATAAGACCCTTTACATTGCGCTCAATTACGAAGAACAGGCGGAACGCATGAATGCAGAGTCGGCACACGAAATTGCAAAGGAACTGTTTGCTTTGGAATGTGAGCAGAGACGCCTGACATACTTTGTTGGTCTATTGGATAAGCGGCAGGCTGAGGTGGTTCGTCTGGTGTTTGTGGACGGAATTCCCACGAAGGAAGTTGCTGCCAGCTTTGGCTTGACCTACCGCACCATCGACCGGATCAAGCGTACTGCCATCGAAAATCTTGCGGAGATGTATGCCTATTCCGATCAGTTTCGCGTCTGATTTTTTGAAAATGTCCTAAAAATGTCTAAGCCGATGTACTTGAAGTGTCATATGGCGCTATGGTATGATTAGGCTGGTAAAAAGGAGATGCCCCCGACGAACGGGGGCATCTCCTTTGCCGTTTGGCTGTCAATCAATATTATTTGAGAGAGGAGTTGTATCATGGCTCTTACGTATCAAGGAAAGCTATTTGCAGAATATCCTGATGTGGTATCCGTTAAGCAGATGTGTATCATGTTGGGCGGAATCAGCATGAAAACAGCTTACAAATTGTTGGGGAACGGTGAAATTCACCATCTGAAAATTGGTAAGTCATTTAAGATTCCGAAGATTTGCGTGATTGAGTATCTGCTTGGCTGACGGCAAAATTTTGGCGCAAGGATTTCAAAATAAAGTTTTTAGGTGCATTGGAGAAAACGGCAGCTTATGGTATAATTGATCTGCCATTGACAGATAGGTTGTACCGCTACAAAAAGGAGGAACAACATGGTAGCGGGTCATCTGCAAACAAAAAAAGGTTACTATTATATGGTGCTGAATTTGAAATCCGAAGATGGCAATCGCAAGTCCAAATGGATTTCAACAGGGATACCGGCAACCGGGAAGAAAAATGCAAAGTTGGCGGAAGAAATGTTAGCCGAAACCAGATGCACCTATAAAGATGCTGCACCATCTTGTGCAGTATCTCCCGTGATCAGCAGAGAAGATATTTCTTTTTCTGACTACATGATCAAGTGGCTGGGTATCATCAAGAACTCTGTGGAGGTAGATACATATGCGGGATATGTAAACAATATTGAAAAGCGAATTGTCCCATATTTTCGTGGACAAAGAATACTGCTCAGAGAGCTGACTGCGCTGGATGTGGAGAATTTTTACAGCTATTGTTTCAATGAACTGCACCTAAAAGGAACCACGGTTCAGCGTTTTCATGCGAATATCCATAAGGCAATGAAGTATGCTCGTAAACACGATTTAATTGCCTCGAATCCGATGGACAATGTGGAGCGGCCAAAGAGTCAAAGATATGTTGGAGCATTTTATTCTGTGTCGGAACTAGAAACGCTCTTTCAAGCAGTGAAAGGTGATCCTTGCGAGTTCCCTGTTCTAATGGCAGCTTTTTATGGCTTGCGAAGGAGTGAGATCATGGGGCTCCGGTGGAGGGCAATCGACTTTGAAAACAATCTGATTACGATTGACCATACAGTTGTTCAGTGTATGTGCGATGGTACGACCATTACAGTCGAAAAGGATCGTACAAAAAATCAGTCAAGCTGCCGCTCAATGCCATTGGTTCCGCAATACCGCGACCTTTTGTTGCGTATGAAAGTACGGCAGGAATGCTGTCGGAAGTTGTGTGGAAATTGCTATACAGAAAGCGAGTATATCTTTGTAAACGATATGGGAGAACCCTATCAGCCGAACTATGTAACACAGCATTTCAAGCTCGTCTTGAGGAAAAATCACTTGCGCAATATTCGTTTTCACGACTTGAGACATACCTGCGCTTCGCTGCTGCTAAAAAATGGCGTGCCAATGAAGGATATACAGGAGTGGCTTGGACACAGCAGCTATAACACGACCGCAAATATCTACGCACATCTGGACACATCGTCAAAAAACACTTCAGCATCGAAGATGAGCAATGTTGTTATCATTGAACCAGGCATCAGCACAAGCGTTTGAAAGAGGATTGTGGAGAGAACTGCGGAGAGAACTGTGAAAAAACAGAGCGAAATGGATGCTTCTTGTTGGAGAAAAGGAAAAACGCTTGATGCCTCAAATGCTGAGGTATCAAGCGTTTCAGAGGATGGTGCCGGTGGTGGGACTCGAACCCACACGGAGTCGCCCCCGGCGGATTTTGAATCCGCTACGTCTACCATTCCATCACACCGGCACATTTTATCGAGAAACTCCCAAAATTCTCATAGGAGAGAACAAGGAGAGAACTCACTACAAAAGCCATATTTTATTGTAACTGGGAAGCCTTGAAAAATCAAGGTTTTTATCAGATTTCATACTGCCAGACTTACTGGCTTTTGAGTCCGCTACGTCTACCAATTCCATCACACCGGCAGGTGCAAGAGCTATTATATGCGATAGCCGTCCCATTTGCAAGCAAAATTTTGCGCAGCAATGGTGAGAGTAAGGTTTACGTGGCTTTCATGATTGCCGGCAAGAGCGATCGGGCGAACTGCCCCGGACATTTTTGGCAGAAATGGTAGCATTCCTTGCACTTTCGTGATAACCTTAATAGAACAAATCGAAAGCTGACGAAAGGATCATGGCGAGATGAACAGTACGGTATTTATACTTTTTGTTTTACCGTTTTTGGCTGGAGCACTGATCAGATCAATGTTTCTGAAATGGAAAAGAGGATATATTTTATCGGGCATTTTCGCGCTGACATCGGCTGTTGTATGGCTTTGGACCAACCACCTTGCGGATCACGGAGTCGATGGAACTGTAATGCTTTGGGCTTTGATGGCGATTGAACTTGCCATTGGCTCGCTGATCGTTGGAGGACTATCACGTTTGATCAAAATAATAAAGCATCAGAAAGAAACTGACCGCCCTTAAAGGAGCTTCCGCTTTACCGAACGGATCGGCCTTTTTCAGAATGAAAGAACACGCTTCCATAGCAATGCCCCGCCGTATGCACCAAATCATACGGCGGGGCGATTATTTTGTCTGGTTCGTTGTATTGCACCGGAACGCTTCCTACTGCGAGCATCACACGTAGCGCTGATTGATGACGTCGAACACGCCGCGCGTCGTGAGGCGCAATGTTGGAATGACGGTCAGCGCCATGAACGAAAGCGTCATAAATGGATCGACCCCGCGCGAAACGCCCAGCTTGAAGGCCTGCTCCTTGGCATTTTCCAGCGCCTCGTTGACTTCGATGAGCGGCGCTTCACTCATGATGCCAGCGATCTGGAGCTGCACCTCGCCGAGCACCTTGCCGCCGTCCATCACGACGATGCCGCCGCCAAGCGCGACCACGCGGTTGACCGCCGCAGCCATGTCCTCCTCGTTTGTGCCGACGACGATGATGTTGTGGCTGTCGTGCGAGATGGATGTCGCCACCGCGCCGGACTTGAGGCCGTAGCCCTTGATGTAGCCGATGCCGATGTGGTGCGTGTTCTTGTGGCGTTCGATGACGGCGATCTTCAGAATATCGTCCTCAACACTGATCTTTTCAGCGTAGCCCGCGTCAGTCGTGACGATCTCGCCCGGCACCATACCGAGCACCGCGCGCGGACGGCCTTCGATGAAGTCCTTCGCCTCAAGGTGCGCGACGTGGAACGTCTCATGCGAGCGCTTGACAAGGTGCGGGTCGATCTCAGGTGCGTCAAAGGGCGTGACGGCCTTGCCGTCGAACATGAGCTTGCCTTTTTTATAGACCTCAAGAATGTTGAAATCGTCAAAGTTGTCGATGATGACAAAATCCGCGAGGAAGCCCGGCGCGATCGCGCCGCGGTTGTTGAGCAGGAAGTAGCGCGCGGCGTGGTGGCTCGCGCATTTGACGGCGATGATCGGGTCGACGCCCGCCTTGATGGCGCGGCGCACGATGTAGTCGATGTGGCCTTTCTCAAGGAGGTCGTTGGGGTGCTTGTCGTCGGTACAGAACATGCAGTAGGTGTAGTACTGCGGTGTGAGCAGCGGGAGGAGCGCGTCAAGGTTGCGCGCGGCCGTGCCCTCGCGGATCATGATGTATTGTCCGCGCTCAAGCTTGGCGATGGCGTCCTCGACGCTGCTGCATTCGTGGTCGGAATAGACGCCGGCGGCGATGTAGGCGTTTAAGTTGTTGCCCGCAAGCCCCGGCGCGTGGCCATCGATCTTCTTGTGGTGCGCCTGCGCGGCGACGATCTTTTCCAGCACCTGCTCGTCGGCGTTCGCAACGCCGACGTAGTTCATCATCTCGGCAAGACCCTCAACGCGGTTGTGCTCGTAGAAGGAGTCGATCGCGCGGTAATCGAGCACCGCGCCGGATTCGTCGAGCGGCGTCGCCGGTACGCAGGAGGGCAGCATGAGGCGCACGTCTACGGGAAGATCCTCGGTGGCTTGCAGCATGTATTCGATGCCGTCCGTTCCCATGACGTTTGCGATCTCGTGCGGGTCGGTGATGACGGTGGTCGTTCCGTGCGGAATGACGGCGCTGGCAAACTCCTTGGGGGAGACGAGCGAGCTCTCCAGGTGGATGTGCGCGTCGACAAAGCCGGGCAGCACGAGCTTGCCGCCCATGTCGACCTCGAGTGCGCCCTCGTAATGCTCGCCCATGCCCGCGATGAGCCCCTCGGCTACGGCAATGTCGCCGTGACTGAGCTCATTGCAGAATACATTTACATACGTCGCATTCTTGAGCACAAGGTCGGCCTTCTGCCGGCCGGACGCCACCTCGACGACGTGGAGCTTCTTGTTCAGCTTGCGGTTGATCCTGCCTGCGTAGCTTTCCCGGTATGCCATGCGTGTTCCTCCTTATTTTGTTGTGTTTGACCAGTTTGTGTGATACCTCGTCTGGTTTACTCAGTTATTTTTATAGGATACTACGTTCTTTTGCACTTGTCCAGCAGAAAAAGCTGAAAGTTATTTAGCGAAACTGACGAAAAGTGAGATGCCGGCCGGCTTTCGAGGCTTCCGTTTACAAACGCGAGCAGATATTGTATAATAAATCAAAGAGGGCAATTTGAGATCTGAGCCTTTTCCTTCAGGTACAGGATTTTCTCCTGCTTTTGCAGCAAGAGCGCACTGTAAATTCATTCACGATATGCAGAAAGGAGCAAAGCGTATGCGTTCAAGACTTTCCCCGCCTTCTGACCCCTTGAAGCCCCGCCCCTCCTCGGTCATCATATTCGCGGGCAACGCCGTCGTCTTTCTTGTCCTGTCACTTTTGACGCAGCGGATGATCTACAGCTTCCTCTTCGCCGTTACCTTCCTTCTGTTCGTGTATGAGATCGTGGCGCTGTGGAAGCAGAAAAGGACGCAACGCGGTCTGCATCGCCGGAACTATTCCGATGCAGAGTATCGATCGCTGGGCATGACTCGCCCGCAAAAGGACCGGCGCGGCGCGGTGCAGAGCGCGATCAATGTGCTTTTGTCGCTCGCCATCGGTGCGATCACGCTTTGCAGCTTTACAACAAACGACCCGGCACTCTCTCCTCTTCTTGGCGCCGCCATGCCCTTCATGCTGATTCTGCTCGACTACAATACCGTCCGCTTTACCTGGCAGGAGATCCGTGGACAGACCTTCCGCCTCAGTGTCTACGCTTTATCGCTCGCGCTGTTTCTCTATCATCTGCTGGCGTATTTTGAAGTGATTTCCCTCCCGCTCCCCGAGGCGCTTCGGCTCGAGCTGACGCTGCTGCTTGGCCTCGCCTTTTTCCCGCTCATGCTGGTGATGATGTACTATATCATCCGTGACGCCTCGCGCCGCGCGAGCGGAAGAACACTGTGACGCGCACGGAAGAAAATGCGCTGCTCTGGCACCGACCGTGATGGAGCGGACGCACTTTCAAGCAGACACTTGCTTGTTGCTACCGTCATCACGCTCGTAGATCTTGTTGTTATTGTGGGTATCGGCATATACCTTCTCGCATGCACACAATTTTTGCAGTAAAAAAAGCATCGAAAGCTTCGGCTTTCGATGCTTTTTGGAGCTGGTGGTGTGACTCGAACACATGACCTGCTGATTACGAAGTGTATCGGGGCGCTCCGTTTGACGGTTTTCAGGGCTTTTTGAGCCTTTCCGCTCGGTATATTGCGGGAGGTACGTCCTATCCTCTCCACTGTTTTTGTCCGCTCATTTTCCCGTGTGGGTCACGGTGTGGGTCAGAGCTTCTTCAAGATATGAGCAAAGGACACACCTTCGGTAACGGCAACCCACCGATTCTCTTAATTGCGAGCAAATGGTTGGAATTGCATGGCACTTATTCCGTAAGCAAGTATACCACAAGCCTGGCAGAAAATGAAGCGAGAATTTATAATCCACCCCATTCTTAGCGGTCAAAAAACGCACCGCTGTAACTAAAGAGCAGGCCCGCTCCATCTCTTCATAGACAAAAAGTCATAGCTTTCGCTACCCACGCACAAGGGCAACATTTAAAAGAGTCGTTTAGAGCAAGGCAAAAGCACAAGCGGCGCACCAGATTTGGTGCGCCGCTTGTGCTTTTATTTAGAAGAAGCAACCGATATGTGTATTTCTGAAAATTATGTCAAATATCAGTGCTCGTACCGGGTCCAGTCGGGGTTCTTGTTCATGCCGGTCCAGGTCTCGTAGTTGCCGGCCTTGTGCTTGTAGTTGTGGGAGTTAGTTGCCTCCTGCACCGCCAGATAGAACCAGTCGCCGGGGTTGCAGTCCGGCCAGACGTTCATGTCGGGCAGCAGGTCGCTTGCATCCTCCGGGATACGGTTCAGCACCCGGTTGATCATGGTCATGGCCTGGGCACGGGTGATGTAGGTGTCGGGACGGAAGGTGCCGTCCTCGAAGCCCTTGATCCAGCCCAGTTCCGCGGCCCGCTCAATATACTTCTCCGCCCAGTGGCCCTTGATGTCGGTGAAGGTCTGGGTGCCGCTGCTCTTTCCGGTGTCGAACCGGGCGCAGATGGCCGCGAACTGTGCGCGGGTGATGGGCGCCGAGGGGTCGAAGGTCGTGCTGTTGTAGCCCTGCACGATGCCCAGACCCGTCATGGTGGAGATGGCGGTGTTGGCCCAGTGGTCGCTCGGCACATCGGCGTAAGTATTGGTGGTGAGCAGCTTGCTGTCGCGGACGGAATCTTTCAGCAAGCGGAAGAAGATGGAGGATGTTTCCGCGCGGGAGATCAGCCCATTGGGACGAACACAGCCGTCCTCATAGCCGACAACATAAGCAAAGTGATCGCTGCCGTTGAGCATTGCAGGAACGGTATTGCGATAGTTGCGCACCGTCACGGCATTCTTCTCCGCCACAGCACGGCTGGTGGTCAAATTGTCCTTTCCAATGCTGACTGCATCGCCGTTGACAAGATAGCCCTCGGGCGCGGTCAGCTCCTGATAGTACAGGCTGCTGTTGGCGGAGATCTTGCGATAGTCGCTCTCGCTGACGCAGAACAGCACAAGGCCGCTGCGGTCGGAAGTGGCGGCAGCGATCTGCTTGCCGTCCAGATACAGGCCGAATCTGGCGCCGCTCAAGGCGTGGTCATCCTGCGCGTCCACCTTTTCCACAGCGAAATAGTAATAGGTGGTGGCCGGGACGAAGCTGTGGACCGTATAGGAAACGGAAGGCTTCGGGAAGTTCTGCGCCACGATCGTCACATTGTTCTCGGCCTTTGCGTTCAGAACGGCGCTCTCGTTGGTGTACAGGGCGTTTGCCGCCTCTGTATCGGTAAGAACTTTCTCACCCTTCAGGTCTTCCACGCCGTAGGTGCCGGGGGCGGTTTCGGGCTTGGTCAGCTTGACCGTATAGGTCAGCTGGACGCTTTCTCTGCCGTTAAGCACTTCGTTGATGGTCCAGACGAAGGTCTTGGTATCCGGCGTATAAGTAACGGTGTACGGATATTTACCGTCATCCTTCTTCTCGCCAAAGTTTACCGTATTCTCATCCGAATCGTCCTTGACGCCCTTGATTTCCTTTGTACCGACCTTCAAGGTAAAGCTATCTACGCCACCGAACGTAAACTTCTCACCGATGGTATCGGTCACGGTGCTGCCGGCGCCGACGGTATAGGCAACCCCAGACGTCTGGTTGCCGGGCATATCGGGGAGCACCACAGTTGCGGTGCCGTCAAACAGGGACAGGGTCACGTCAGAGGTCCAGGTCTTCTTGTCCAGCCGTGTGGCGGTCTTGGACTTGGGAACGTTCCAGTCGATTTCGGTCGTTTTTTCTTCATAGCCGCAGTAGTCGCAGGTTTCGCCTTGACCGCGTATTCATCGGAAATTTCATAGTCGAGAGCCAGTACGGGTACGACTGACGCAACACCAACGTTTTCATCGAGAATGACATTCTTCATGGCCAAAGCACTTTTATGAGAAATGGCCTGAGTCAACACAATGATGACTGGAACCTGCGTGGTCTTGTTTGCATCGGTGAAAGATTGGAGCCACTTCAGTTCTTCTTCCTCAATGCGATTAGAGGTAGCATTGATACAATACCAGATGCAGTGGATGGCCTTGTTCACATCTTGAGTTGCCAATCCCTCCTGAATTGTATTGAGGACTTCATGCTTTACATCGTCCTGCGCGTTTTTCCCTAACTCAAAACCGCGAGTGTCATAAATGCTGAGAGGATAATCTTTTTTGCTGTAGCACCGCATATGCTGGGTCACTGGCTTTCCAATGCCTGTTTCCACAAGATTTTCTCTGAAGACAGCATTGATAAGCGTGCTTTTGCCCACGCCTGTTTTACCGACCACAATGATATTCATATGAGTAAGATTCTTTATTTTCTCATTGATTGCCTTGATGCAATCCTGAGCAAACTTAGTAGCATCAAAATCAGCCATTTATTTCCGTCTCCTCTTCCATATCTGATTTCTTTTCGATGACGGGCTCCGGAAATAGCACCTCATCATCGAGATTTTTGTTAGAAGCCTTGTAAGCGACCGAAGATATCTTGGTAATCATCGGAGGAATGAGCAAGACACCAGCGGTGAATAGCGCAAGACTTCCTATGATCCACGGTATGTGATTCTTTTTCTTAGCCATAAGTAAATCCTCCCATTATGAATCGAACGCAATCGCACTTAAAATGGTCAACTTCTCAATAGTAATAAGGGCCTCTTCCCGTTCAAGAACAATGGTCTTTTCGTCAGTGACTTCTGCCAGTAACTACTGTAAAAGTTCATTTTGTTTCTTCGCCTCTGCCTCGGCAGAGGCAAGCACAACATCGGCAATATCTATCATTTTGTCACAGTATTGCTTTTTTAGTTTGGTGCAGCACAATTTGAACTTTTGTTCTGCATCAGAAAGCACTTTAGTTTTGAAAGCATCAGCTTTTTGCCTCCGCTCAGCATCATCGTAGACTTTGAGGATTTCTTTGCATTCCTTGTCATCCAGAGACAATCGAGGTTGAATGAGTTTCATGACTTGCCCCGATAGCTTGTCTTGTATTTCGGATTTGAAGTTTTCATTGACTCTGCTCAGCTCCGAACATGGAGTGAGTTCCATAAAATGAGACAGCACTTCGCCAACCTCAGAGATACAAATATCAATTAGAGCTCTCTCTGCTTCTGAGGCACTGGGCCCGATGCTTTCCGTATGACATTGTGTGGGAGAAGCGCCGGGATGCGAGGTGAGGCCGAAAGGGACGATTTGAATGATTCAAAGCAAGAGCGTACAAATATTTTCCAGTGGCACTTTCTGTACAGCATTTGTAAAAATCATCGTGCACGCATGTCAGAGAAAAAAGCAGCCTTTGCGCTGCCACGAAAGGTTCGGCTAATGGGGATTTGCATTCCGTCGGACAGCACAAACTCATTTTTCCTCATCGCCGCAATGTGTTTGTAGTTGACCCAATAGCTTTGGTGGCAGCGAATAAAAGTGCCCTCCGGCACGTCTTTCAGCAGTTCAGCAGGAGTTGCAGTCACCGTTTCTGTGCTATTACGCATACAAACCCTTGTCTTGCGCAGGGTCCGTTCCAGATAGAGGATATCCCGAAGCAGAATGTTTTTGACTGCTGAACCGGAAGACAGATACAGTCGCGGGGGCATTCCCTTCTCGTTGACAGCCTTTTCCAGTGCACTGCCGATCCGCTGCTCCAGCTCACTTTTCAGAATAAAGTAGACATGCCGTGTCTCATAGACGTCGGTGGCGTATTCCAGAAACGCGGTCAGGAAAATAACAGAGCACTGAGGCAGCAGGTCGTTGATCTGTTCTGCCAGCTGGATCCCGTCCGTACCCGCCATCCGGATGTCCAGCACAGCCACCCGGGGGGAGTAACCCCGTAGACGGATGGCGTCCAGAAGAGCGTCCGGCGTTTCAAAGAGCTGAACCTCGGGATCCTGCACCCCGCCGTGGCTGAGAATGACATCTCTGGTCCGCAGACCGTGTACCCGCTCATCGTCACAGACGGCGATAGGAATCATATCTCTGCAGCTCCTTTCAGAATCAGGCTCGCCGTAAAATCGTTCTGCTCCATAGAAACGTGAAAGCTCCCGTCGTATGTTCCGGCAAGCTCCTGAAGAATATGAAAGCCAATGCCCCGTTCCAGCTCCGGGATGCGGCGCTTTCGGGAATGGGGAGCTGCGGGCGCGGGATTGCGCTCCTCAATGTGCAGATACCCCTTTTCCATATGCGCAGAAAGGGTGATCTGCTTTCTTCCGGCAGCCTGACAGGCCTCCACGGCGTTGTCCAGCAGATTGCCGAACGCCACCACCATATCGGCGTCCGAAATGCCGGTGTGAGCCGGAACACGGACATTTATCTGCATCTCATATCCCTGCGCCCTCAGTTCCTCGGTTCTGGAAAAGAGGAAGGCGTCCACGATGGGGTTTTCGCAACTTCCCAGATTGGACCTATAGCGGCAGGCCTCGGATACCTCGGCGGAATAAGCAGTGGCCTCTGCATATTGTTCCTTCTTCAAAAGGGCCTCCATGGTATACAGGTGGCTGGAAATATCGTGGCGGATCCGGCGGATATTCTCATATTGCGCCGTAATAGCGGAATAGTGTTCCTTTTGCAGGTCGATCTGTCTGGTCAAAAGATCGTTTTTCGCTTTCAGCTCGCTTCGCTGTGCCATGCCGCGGATCGCCGCGAACAGCGCAGCGTCCGCCACGACGCAGACAGCCAGACCCAGCAGCATGACCAGGACGCGGCGCAGGCTGAAGTCCATCCGGCAGAGGATCATCCAGCCCCACATCAGCACATATTGGCTGATGGGAAAGCTCAGATACAGCAGCCATTCCTTTCCGGAAAACCGGTTTTTATAGCGGTTCATCAGCAGGGTGAATATCCACATCAGAAATGCGTCCGTTGTCAAAAAGATGGAGAATACAGCCAGTTGTACTAAGAATGGCTGGAAGGTCAGGCCCTGCTGGAGCTGCTCCGGTGTCAGCAAAACAGAGACCGAAAAAAGATCCGACACCGACATGGATACCAATGCAGCGGCAGCGCAAAGCAGGGAGACATACCATTTGTCCCGGAACAGTACAATGGGCACTATGGGAAAAGTGACCAGCCCAAACAGCGTCCTTTCAAAGTCCGCATAGGGCATGAACTGCGTAGGGAGGATATAGGCCAAAAAACCGATCAGAAATCCGAACAGCGTGACCGGCCAGGAAAACCGGCGCTTGAGGATCCGGCAGTATGCAGCGGCCATAATGAAGTAAAAGATGGCATTTCCGGCCACCACGAGAGGGGTAAGTCGTGTCATAGGGCTTTTCTCCTGAATCGCTGTGCGAGTTATGTTGAAAATCGTGCGGATCATGCACAAGAGGTTGTCAAAATACAGGAATTTATGTTATAAGTATATACAAATCTGCCGTTCCGTGCAAGCCATTTATGCGGTGCAAGAGAAAGTGAGCGTCCGCAAGCCATCCGACTGCGGAAAAAACAAAGTGAGAAAGGAAAATGAGAGATGCGAAAACGAATGGTTTCTTTGCTGCTGTGCTTCGTGATGCTGGCAGGGCTGCTGCCCACAACAGTAATGGCGGCAAATGGTATGGAGCCACTTCCTACCCCCGCCGGACTGGAGTGGGGCGGATATTCTAATGACGTATGGTCATTCTATGATGCCGAATCCGGCTTCTATATGCCTGAAATCAGTACATGGAACGGAGAAAATCTGATTGAAGTCATCGGAAACTATACTATTGATGCAGACTATAAGCTGTACCGAAAAGCAGACGATTCTAGTGAATCAGACGAACTAATCACTCATACGACTGCCATTATGTGGCCTAAATACCGTCCCGTTGAAAGCACGTCTATCGTCAGCGAGTTGGTGGTCAATGAATACGATGACAGTACTTCAAACGCCGGCCACCTGAAAAGCGGAGACTACTATTTCACGGTGCAATATGTAATCAGTGACGCCCTGAGAGGCTCAACTGATGCCTTTAATAACCTGTCGGATAGTGCAATCGCAACGTCAAAAATCTGGCACTATACCCAGCCTTCTGAAAAGATTTCAGCACCGACAGATTTAAGCTATGCGAATGGAGAGCTCAGCTGGGCACAGCCTGATGGCGATACCTCCCAGATTGCAGCTTATGTCATTGTAGTAGCTGACGCAAATAGCAGCAGTCTGATTCAGCTGGTTTCTAACACAGAATGCAGTGCGGACATTGCATCGCGGTTGGAAAATGCCAGTTTTGACCAATTTACCTTCAAGGTCGCGGCGTTAAGCCGGGACATCAGCAAGATTCAAAGTTCAGACTGGTCTGCGGCAAGTGCTGTGTTCAATGCAGATGGGACAGTAGCACGCTCTGCGTCCCTCTCCGGCGTGATTTCAGGCAAAGTGCGTCAGCGCATCGACGCAAAGATCCGTCTCAATCTGACGGGCGATTCGTTTGACCCCAGCCGGATCGAAGGATATGACGCCGAGAGCGGCACTCTTCCCGCCGGAACCGAGCTGACAGACTATCTTACCTTGGTTAATCCTGAGCATAGCGAGTTTCACCTGTTCAATGAAGCTGAGCTGAAAAAAGGTGGCCAGATGATGACTGTGCGTGTCAGCGGCAGCAGCAGCCAGAATTATAACGGACAGGTCAACATGACAATCTCCGACCAGATACTTACCAGCAACAAGAAGCTTGCGGTCACGCCCAGTGACGACTGTATGTGGCACATCACCGCGCAGCCAGCTCCTCCGCAGCCAGAGGAAGAAAAATATGATCTCTGGTTTTTCGGCAAGCAGGTCACTGTGGACAATGCGGCGGATATTCTGGGCGACGGTGCAGCCGCTTTTGATCCTTTGACCAATACGTTGACTCTGTGCCCGGGCAGCGGGAACAGCTATGGCGTTGCGGGCAATACCCCGATGCTCAAATCCGAGCTCGACAGCTTGACGCTGCGGGTGGAGAGAGCGGTCACGATGCGCAGTCAGGACGGTTATGGCATCGAAGCGAAAAACCTGACGGTCGAGATCGCGGATCCGGACGTCACGCTGACGGTCATCGGCAAGACGGCCGCATTCAGCCAAACGCCGCTGAATGTCACAGAAGAGATTTTTGCAGGCACGGATGAAAACTCCGCAAAGCAGAAATCTGATTGGACGTTTGGTCCGACCACGACCCCGTATGTTCGCCTTGGCGTGCATAAGTGGAACAGCCGGTGGCGTTGGAATACGAAGCTGAATGGCCACTGGCGCAAGTGCGATCATGCCAGCTGCGCAGCAGTCAAGGATGCGGCGAAGCACACATTGGAGTGGTGCTCGGATAGTAAGCCCTACGGCGCAAAACCGGGAAGCCGGCATCAGGAATGCCAGATCTGCGGTTATAGGGGGAAAGCGGTATCTGTGCCCGGAACCGCGCCGGGCATCACGACAGATTCCCTGCTGAGCAGCGAGCTGGGGATGGCCTATCGCGGCACTGTGGGAGCGACCGGAACGGCTCCGCTTACATGGAAAATCACATCAGGGAAACTGCCTGATGGATTGACGCTGAACACCGAAACAGGCGAAATCACCGGAAAATCCACAAAGGCGGGAACCTTCACCTTCACGGTACAGGTCACAAATCAGGTCCCCGATGCAGCGGGGGCAAAGAAGAGCTATACGATAAAAATCAATGAGAGCTCCAACGAACTCAAGTTGGTCAAGCGGCTCACGAAGGTGTCTCTGGCCAATGCGGACGAGGAGAGCCGGGAGACAATCGAAAACGCCATTTACAACCTGCTCTTCAAGGCGCAGTTCCGTCCAAGTGTTAAAGCGAGTGCCGGCGTTGGGAACACAGGAAAGGGAAAGGCGAAGTTTACCGGGACAAAAGCCAAAAATTACGAATTCACGATCCAAAACTATGACTACAGCGCCAAGAACGAGAAACGTCAAGCCGGGGTCATTAAAGACGCCGTTCTGGGCGAGGTTAAGGTCGGCGGGGTAGGTGGCTGCAACGCATATGCGTTTTTCAATACTGTCTACACCTATAAAAGCAAGGGTGAGGAGGTAGCTTGTTCGAAAGTGGGCAAGAACCTGACGACCGCAGCTGTAAAAGACTTTATCCACAAAAATGTCGATCCCGGTGAGATGCTGCGATACACGTATAGCGGAGGATGGCACAGCATCGTTTTCCTTGGCGAATCTGAGAACGGAAACGGATTTTATTACATCAACTACAACGGCGGCAGACGGATGCAGTCCATCTGTAAAAAATGCAAGAAGAAAACGTATGGCAAGACAAAGAAATGTAGTAAGGAATGCGGCTCCACACAATTCACGCGTGAGGAACTATATACCAATAAGGACGACTCCCATCATAACATTCAAGTAGCGTATCAGAGCTATTCCAAATTTGCGTCGAAAGCAAAGAAGCTGTATACGTGGGATACTAACGGCGGTTCCTACTACGCAAAGACCGCAAAAGCGTGGAAGAATATCGGAAAGACAAACAAAGCGAAAAAGACCATCATCCGTCTGAACTGCCCGGTGGAAGCCTCCGTCACGCTGGACGGCTTTATCCTCGACAGCGAGTACGGCCCCTTTGACCGCTCCTTTGGCACGGTCGAGCGAATCGACGACGGCATCGTTTTCACGCTTGACTATTCCGAGGACTATGTGCTGGATATCCGCGGCATCGGCGAGGGGACTATGGACGCGGAGATCGAATATCTGGATGAAAACAACACCTCTTTCGGAACGCAGTGCTTTGAAAAGGTTCCCATCACGCCGGACACACAGATTTTCGCCAGAGATCTGTCGCCGGAGACCACCGCGGTGCTCGTAGTCGCGGATACCGAGACGGAGACGGCTTGGGGCGCGAATCTTGGCGAAACGGCGACAGCTCCCAACGAGAGTCTGTTGAGCAACAACGATGAACCGGATATGAGCGACAGCGAGGAGGACACCGAATCCGTCTCCAGTGGCAGTTCCTTCTCCGGCTCCTCCGTCAGCAAGACCGTCTCCGTCGGCAGCTCCGTCAACGGCAGCGTGGCCGTCAGCCCCAAGAATGCATCGAAGGGTGACACCGTTACCGTGGCCGTCCGTCCGAATGCCGGCTATCAGCTGGATACCATCACCGTTACCGATCAGACAGGGAAGGAGATTACGCTGACCGACAATGGCGACGGGACCTTCTCCTTTACCATGCCCGCTTCCGGCGTTACGGTCAAGGCCGCATTTAAACCCATTGCATTCCCGGTTTTCACCGATGTTCCCAGCGGTTCCTACTATGAGGAAGCCGTTCGGTGGGCGGCAGAAAATGGCGTCACCGCGGGGACTGATTCCGCCCACTTTTCCCCGGACGGCATCTGCACCCGCGCACAGGCTGTGACCTTCCTTTGGAGAGCCGCGGGCAGCCCTGCGCCCAAGTCCGCCACCATGCCCTTTACCGACGTGGCCGCTGACAGCTACTGCTACAACGCGGTGCTCTGGGCCGTTGAAAATGGTATCACCAAGGGCGCCAGCGATGCTGCTTTCAGCCCCGACAAGACCTGCACACGCGCACAGATCGTCACGTTCCTGTGGCGCAGCCAAAACGCACCGGCAGCTGGCAGCAGCAATCCCTTTACAGACGTCGCCGCAGGCGACTATTACGCAGGCGCGGTGCTGTGGGCGGTCAAGAATGACATCACCAAGGGCACGGGCGCGACCACGTTCAGCCCGGATGCTGACTGCACAAGAGCACAGATCGTGACCTTCCTTTGGCGAACGTTGGCGTAACCCCGAAGGAATGTAAAAATCCATTCCAACAGAAGGGCGCACTTCTATACTCTCCTGACGGGAGTATGTGCGCTCTGCGAGGCAGACAGCCCGGACAGTTGACTGTCCGGGCTGTTTTGCATCACTCCGTTCCGTACAAGGGAGTGCCTCCCTTGCGCTGCCACAGCAGCTATCCCAGCGGACTTTGCAGCGGAAACCGCCTGCTGACGCAGTCCATTCCCATCGTAAAGTCTGAAAATCCATATCGTTATCAAGACCGTCTAAAGGAGTGTCGCTCTTCTCGTTATCCTGTCACAAATGCCATCCACGCCAAATCTTACAGCAGTTGGGATATGCTTTTAACTCCCTATCCACACCAAATTTAAAATAGCCGCATATAGGCCTTACCTTGACAATCCCCCGCGTTCACTTTATATTAGTAACAGGCGAAAGCCTAATCTCGCAGCTTTCCGGTGAGGTCCACACCGTAAGTGTGGCCTCAGACATTCATGGGCCCCGTAGGGCATTATGACCACCCCTGTACGCAGGATGCTCCATGAAGGTCGACAGTTTTTGGCGCTGTACCGGCAGCGCGGGTGTGTACCCTTCCGTCGAAAGCGGAAAGGACACAAATGAACGACAACGTCGTTATCGTCTACAATGGTGAGCAAGTATCAGTGCCAAAGGAGGTCGCAGACTTCCTCGAGCAGGATCGAAAACGGGAACAGGCGCAGGAGAGGCAGGACGCAAGGCACCTGAGTAAAAGTGAGTTTGAAACGGTGCCGTCCGGTTCGGATTGCGTCAAGCGTCCCGTGGAGGATGGCTTGCTTGTTTGCTGACAATGGAGGAGATCGGTCAGATCTATGGCATCTCCAAAATGGCAGTATCAAAGCGACTGAAAAAACTGCACGAAAAGCTGGGAAGCTCTGTCTCATGACAGGGCTTCCCAGTTTTTTTGAAAAAATTTCTGTTTTCCGGTTTACAAACGCGCTCTGAGTGTCCTTATAGGTGAGAGGCAAATCTGCTCCGCTATCGGAGCGTGGCTGAGTTGGCCGCAGCCTTACCGCCTCACCCGAACACAAAGGAGCGTGTATAACTATGAATCCATTTGAACAAAGCAGGCAGCAACTGCTGCACTATTTGACCTCCAACGCTGAACAGGAGGTCATTGACTACATCCGGCAGGAAATGCAGCACGACGCGCCGGACAGCGTTCCAACGGAAGAAGAACTATTTGCCTTCTTCCAATCACCGGACGAACCGACCAAATTGGACGCCTACCAACAAATGCTGGCGACCGACAGACTGTTGGAGTACGCGGAGATCAGTCTGCGCACCCTCTGCGACCTGATCCGCTACCAGCAGCTCAAGGAATTGGGCATCGTCCATTCCGCAAAGGAGTTCATTCAACTCTTCCACCCCAACGAATAGGAGGACAGACCATGAATCAATTTCCCAGCAAAAACTATTTTACAATGCCGAACGAAATCTTTTCGCTCGGACTGGACGCAAGCGAAATTGCGGTGTACGCCTATCTCCGGTGTCTCGAAAACCGCAGCACCTATCAGTGCTGGCCGAGCTACACCACGATCGGCAATGCCGTTGGCCGCGCAAAGAATACGGTCATGCGATATGTCGACGCGCTCGCGGAGAAAGGTCTCATCTATACCGAGCCGACCTCTGTCCTGATGCGTTCCGGCATCAAGAAGAACGGTAACCTACGCTATACTCTCAGGCCAATTCGTGAAGCGGTAGAAATTTTTCACGCGCGCCAACTATCTGCGGTCGAGCGCGCAGCAGAACGGCAGCGAGTTCAGCGCAAGCTGTCCGCAATGGATATGCTGCCCGGCGCATAACGAAAGGAAGGGAACGATGAAACATTCCACCTACACAAGCTATGACGAGCTTCCACTGATGCTCTCCGTCGTGGAGGTCGCTGCAGTGCTTGGGATTTCCCGTGCAGGTGCTTATGAGCTGGCACGAAGCAGCGGCTTCCCCGCGCTCAAGATTGGCAGCCGGATCGTTGTTCCAAGGGATAAGTTTCTCGCATGGATCGACGCCAACAGCGGTTCAAAAAACGCACCGCTGTAACCAAAGAAGAATCCCTTACACCGCAGCCACAACTCGCACCACAAACAAAATCACAACAGTCACGTTAACAAATTTTTCTCTCTGCCCTTCGTCGCAGCGATTACACCCCTCCGAGGCTCGCCGGTGCAATACAAGAACCGGCAGGGACAACGCGGCCCCGCGAGGCCGCGGCGCCTCGGAATGGAGACGCGCACCGTGCGCGTCTCCGTTCCGAAGGCTCTCTGCTTCTCTCCGACGTTCCATCGGTCCATGCAAAGATGGCAAAGAATGCTCTTCTGACCGCTGCGCGCGCAGAGGTTCCGGACCACGCAGCGCACGTTGAGGGTACGGATACCACCCCCATCTGAAACACGCCCTGTTTGCGCGCGTGAGCCGCTGTGTGAGCTCCTACCGATAGGGGCAGGGTGGAGATACCCTTGAACGATAGTGGCAACGACTTTTAGCGGTGTCTGTGAGTAGTTTTCCTCTACTGTACAGTGGATGGTTTTCAGCGTATTTCGGGCAGATCGGGTGGTTATCGGAGGATTTTATCTATAGCAGGATAAAGGGTTGGCGTCGGAACCGACACTCTACTCAATCACTTCTGCCCGCAGTGCGGGCAGTTGACGGGGGTTTCAACGCAGGCGATTGTGGCGCCTTTTGAAGGAGATTTCAGAACGGCTGGCGTCTTTGTTCCCGCAAGCACAGGCGTTTCAACAAAAATGAGCGTGCCTTACGGCAGATTGGAGGGAATGATGAGCAAAAATGAAAACAGGCTGAACTTCCGTATGACGGATGAAACAGCCGCCAAAATAGAGCGGTGGTATCAGGAAGATAACTGCCGCAGCAAAAATGATTTCATCGAAAAAGCGGTGAACTGCTACACGGATATGCTGGCCGCAGGCGAAAGCACCACGCTGCCCCGTGCGGTGCAATCCGCCATCGACAGTCGGTTGAAGCTCTTCGAGGATCGCATCGCGTCGCTGCTCTACAAGCAGGCGGTGGAGATGGACATGGCGATGTCCATTCTCCTGCAAAGCCTCAACGTGAGCGAGGAAGTGCTGCGGCAGGAACGGGCCAAGAGCATCGCCGCTGTCAAGCGCACTAACGGCCAGTTGCGGCTGGAACAAAAGCTCCGTGAGTTGGAGAGCGAAGCATGGCAAGGCTGATCGTCAAAAGCCCGTACATCAAGTGCGGTTTCTATCAAAGGGGTGGTTCTCTGCGGCAGAGAACCACCCCTTTGGAACCCCAAGAGAACGCAAGGGGCTGACGCCCCTTGGCCCCAAAACGCCAACGCCAAGTTATTTTTCAGCGGCCGTATGTCAGAGTTTTTCTTCTGAGCGATTTGGCGTGCTTCTCTTTCCGCTCAGCCGCTGCTGCAATACTGGTACGAGAGCCGCTGCAAAAAGCCTCGAAACCATACAAAGGCAGCGGCCAAGCGGACATAGACGCAGGCCAAGTCGAAAGCTGCAACGAAAATCGGCAGGTACTCCTTTGCACAGCGCGTGCAGTATCAGCCGTGCATGAACGGGCAATGGCAGGTCAAGGGCGCAGCCCTTGCGGTCTTGGGGAATCGAAAGGGGGCCATTCTTACGCCAAGAATGGTCCCCTTTCACGCTGCCAAAGGCGGCGAATCAATGATATCGCCGCGGCGATGAAGATCCCGCCGGAGGACTTCCGCTGGTACGCCGCCTTCCATGACGAGGGAAACCATCCCCATGTCCACATGATGGCGTGGTCGGTGAAACCCAATCAGGCATACCTGTCCAAAGATGGTATCCGCCAAATCAAGTCCACGCTGACCAACCAAATTTTCCATCAGGAGTTGTTGCACGTCTACGAGCAGAAAAGCAAATCGCGAGACGAACTGGTGGTGGAAGCGCAAAAGGCGATGCAGGAAAAGAAACGGCTGCGTCCGCCGCTGTCTCAGCAAAAGGAATTTCGCCAGATCAAGAATGCCGTGATCAAAGAGGCGGAGCATATTCGCATAAACAGATTTTCCTTTGAGGACGCGGAAATGCAGGATGACGGCGAACAGATCAGCGCCTATGACATGAGCTATGCGTGTCAGGATCTGCAAAGCATAGCGAATGATGACAGTTTCCCTCTGGCGGAGCGTGACGAAGCGGCGGAGCAATTGGAGCAGCTTGCGGAGGACGGTGACGCCTACGCCCAGTACATCATCGGCACGGCGTACCGCGACGGCGGACTGCTGATTCCCGACACGGTCAAAGCACAAAAGCTGTTGGAACGCGCCGCCGAGCAGGACTTGGACGCGGCGCAGTATGCCCTCGGCAAGCTGTATCTCTCCGACGATACCGACATTCACGATTCTGCCAAGGGCATCTATTGGCTGAAACGCTCGGCGGACAACGGCAACGATTTCGCCGCCTACCGGTTGGGCAAGGAATATCTCAGCGGCAAAAATGTGTCAAAAGACTCTTCGACTGCGGCGGAATACCTGCGGCAGGCTGCGGATAACGGCAGTGCCTACGCACAGTACCTGTTGGGCAAGCTGACCCTCATGGGCGAGGGCGTTCCAAAGGACATGGACACCGCCTATGAATGGTTTGCGGCGGCGCGGGATAACGGCCATGCCTACGCGGAATTTTTCATGAAACGCATGGAGCGCGGCGAACAGGAGCCGCCCTCCGTCCTGTTGTCCGCCACCCGGCTGCTCTACCACATGGGCAATATCTTTCGGGACAATGCACCAATCCCCGCTGCCAACGGCGTTCAAATCGACCGCAAGCGGCTGGCGCGGCTGCGGCAAAAGCGCGTCGCCCTCGGCCACAAGCCGGATGACCATGAGTTGGAACAGCAGCAGGGATTTTCAATGAAATTCCATTGATTCCACAGGTTGAAAGACCGCACAAAGTGTGTCTATCTTGAACTGTTGAAATTAATAAAGATTTTTCCCAAAGATGCTGGCAATAAAGGCTCATCCGTTCAGGAAGGACATGGCAGCCAAAAGAATCGTCAAAAAGGCAAAGCTGATCCCAGAAAAAAGAAAAAGGAACTGTTTTCCACCATTAGGAACGCGGCGCGTATATTCCCGAAACGTAATAAGGCTTGCCAGAGAAGCCACCAGCGTCCCTGCACCGCCCACATTGACGCCAACCAGAAGAGCACGGGCATCCTGCGTGAAGCGGCTGAGCAGAATAGCAGCAGGAACATTGCTGATGATCTGGCAGGTAAGCGCGGAGACCAGCATGGTCCCGTGGGACAAAAGGTGGGCAAACAGCACCCGAACAGGTTCCATCCGGGCAAGATTGCCGGAAAAGGTGAAAAAAGCGGCGAAAGTGGCCAACAATCCCCAGTCCACGGTTTTTAGTGCGTGCCGGTCCAGAAACCAGAGCGCCAGAACAATGACCGTCAAACCAAGGACATAGGGTACCAGCCGCAGCACCATGGCAACGGCTAAACAGAATAGTCCACCATAGATAACGGCTCGGCATGAGTCTACCGTGACCTGTGCTTCCGGCACGGAAAGCTGTTCTTTTGGAAACACTAAGCAGCACAGGAGAATGAGAACAGTAGACAGGATGAATGGCGGCAGCATTGCCGAAAAGAACGTTTTCGTGGAAAGACCGTAATAGCTGAAAAGATAGAGATTCTGCGGATTGCCGAAGGGCGTGATCATTCCGCAGAGGTTGGCGGCGCAGTTTTGCAGAATGAACAGGAGCGCCGTGTGCTTTTCCTGTCCAGTGGAGGAAAGAACAAACCAGCCCAGTGGCAGAAAAGTCAACAAGGCGGTATCATTGGTCAGGAGCATCGACCCGAACATGGTGATAACCACCAGCGCCGTACACACGCCCCGAACCGTGGAAAAGGTGTGTACCATCCGCTGGGAAAGAGCGGAAAAGATATGCAGATCCCGCAAAGCACCCACCACTGCCAGCACACAAAACAGGCAAGCAAGCGTCTTGAGGTCATAATAACCTAAGTAGTCCCTATCAGGCGGGACAAAAAATGCCGTTACAACTGCGGCCAGTAATGAAATGACCAGCATGGCATTGGCGCGACACCAAGATTTGACCTTACTCATAAAAAGCCCCTTTGCGTGAAAAATGTAGAATTCTGTATGGACACTTCTGCGAAGAAGATAACACATTTTCAAATGATTTACAATGGCACTCCGTTGACCTAACAAACGCTAAAGGCAGTTCAAAACTCGTGTACATTTTGCGCTGCTGGAATCAATAAAAGCATTTTTAAAAATATTTCGATTTCTTTGGAAGAATCAGTAGCTTTCCGGCGCAAGGTGTGATATGTGTTGTGGCCGCCAAAGAAAGGAGCGATGCTCATGGCAAAGAAACGTGCCAACGGCGAGGGCAACATCCGCAAACGCGCAGACGGGCGTTGGGAGGGGCGCTACACAGCAGGCTATCACCTCGAAACCGGAAAGCGCATCATCAAAAACGTGCTGGGTAAGACGCAGGCGGAATGCAAGGCAAAGCTCAGTGCCGCAATGGAAGCTACCAGAGGAATCGATGTCGGCCGCGCCGATGAATACACGGTTGCCGCTTGGCTACGGACGTGGTTTGAATTGTATGCCAAGCCGCACATTCGCCCATCCACCATGAACTACTACCACCGGAACATCGAACAGCATATCATCCCTGCTATCGGGAATATCCCGCTGAATAAGCTCACCACCCGTGACCTGCAAAAGCTCTACAACGATCTGCAAAGCAATGGGCGGCTGAGAAAAGTACAGAAAAAGGAAAAACCCGGACTGAGCAATTCCACTGTGCGCGGCATCCATATGATGCTGCACAACGCCCTTGACCGGGCGGTGAAGGAAAAACTCATTCTCAGCAATCCCACGGAGAATTGCATCATCCCCAAAATTGAAAAACAAGAGATGAAGATTCTTCATCCAGACCACATCAGCGCGTATCTGAACGCCGCTGAGCGGCGTAATGCCCTGCCGATGTTCTATCTCGAACTGGTCAGCGGACTGAGAAAGGGCGAGCTGGTCGCGCTCCAATGGAGCGACCTCGACGAAGCCAACTGCATCATCTCCGTCAGTAAGCAGGCCAGCTGGGACACAGAGGGGAACCTCATTCTAAGCCAGCCTAAAACCGGAAATTCCATCCGCGAGGTGTCTATCCCGCAGGATGCCGTGGAGCTGCTGAAGCAGGAGCACGCCAAACATCCCAGCAATCCGTGGATGTTCCCGTCCGGCAGGACCGGTGAAATGTATCACCCCGACTCGGTCGTAACACTCCACAAGCGTATCCTCAAGGACGCGGGGCTGGAGCATATCAGGTTCCACGACCTGCGTCATACGTTCGCGACCTTGGCACTCCAAAACGGTGTGGATGTGAAAACAGTATCCTCAATGCTGGGGCACTACGACGCGGGCTTCACCCTCCGCACCTACACCCACGCAACAAGGCAGAAGCAAGACGAGGCCGCACAAACGATGGGGAATTTCATGGCACAGGTCATGTAAACACCGCGAACGATAAGAGCACCGGAGAGGAGGCAAAACCTCCTCTCCGGTACTCTTTAAACCTATCCGCACATTTCCGCGTGTGGGTCACGGTGTGGGTCAGGCAGTTGACCCACATTTTGACCCACACATTTTTCAGCATTTTTACAACAAAAAGCATCGAAAACCGAAGTTTTCGATGCTTTTTGGAGCTGGTGGTGTGACTCGAACACATGACCTGCTGATTACGAATCAGCTGCTCTACCGACTGAGCTACACCAGCGCATCTATTCAAATGCGAGTAACAGTATATCACAAAGTTTTTTACTCGTCAAGCAATTTCCCAAACTTTTTGAAAGCGGCGGCAAAGCCATCTCTGCCGCCGCTTTTTCATTTTTTGCGCCGCTTGCGGCGAATGCGGTTGATGTGGCGCTCAAAGTCGCCGCTGCCTATGAGCTCGGCGAGCACATACTGCTCAAAGACCGGTACCGTGCAGGAATAGAACCCCACCTCGCGCCGGAACTGCTCGGAAAGTGCAGGCGGCAGCACCATATAGCCCACGCGCATCGACGGGGCGATGGTCTTGGAAAACGTGTTCATGTAGATGACCGAGCGGTTCGGTTCGAGCGAGAAAAGCGTATCCTCGCTCTTGCTCGACACGCTGAATTCCGAATCAAAGTCATCCTCGACGATGTAGCCGCCGCGCTCCTCTGCCCAGCAGAGGTATTCGCGGCGCTTGCCGGCGCTTGCCGTCACAAGGCTTGGAAAGCTGTGGAAGGGTGTCACGTGCAGCACCGTCGCCGTAGCGTGGGAAAGCTCATCGGAACGAATGCCGTCGCTGCCGAGACGCAGCATCTCGCACCGCACGCCCTGCGCCTGATAGACGCGGCGGATCTTGTCGTAAGACGGGTCTTCGAGCGCGAACACCCGCTCGCGCCCCAGAAGCTGCACGATCAGCCCGTAGAGGTACTCCGCACCCGAGCCGATGACGATCTGCCCCGGCTGCACGCTGATGCCGCGCGAACGGGACAAATACGCCGCGATGGCACCGCGCAGGCCGGCGCAGCCGTTGTTCGGAGATTTGACAAGAATGCTCTCGCCATATTCGCTGAGCACACGCCGCATCGTTTTGGCAAGCGATGGAAACGGAAATTCATCTTCCGTGCCGTGCAGGGAAAGCGCGCGGCGATCATTCTCCATCTCAGAGACGGGAAAGCAATCCGCCGCCGCAAAGCTCACAAAAAAGCCGCTGCGCTCGCGGGACTCAAGGTATCCCTCGTCGCACAAAATGGCCAGCGCATGCTCCACCGTGATAACGCTCACGCCGGTTTCACCTGCGATGAGGCGCTTGCTGGGAAGCTTTGTCCCCAGCGGGTACACGCCGCTCACAATGTCGCGCCGCAGCTGATGATAAAGCTGCAAATACGCGCTTTGTGCGGCGGTCTTATCAATGTGATAATGCATGGTTACGATCTTTTCTCCTGCTCAGGCGTTTCCGCTGCGCGCTGCACACGCCTGACGTAAAGGTTCACCCCGTTGTCCTTCTTCACCGCGAGCCGGTAGATGAGGATCCCCGTGCAGACCAGCACCATCACAAGGGAAACTACCTGCGACACGCGGATGCGCTGGCCAAACAGCGTCCAGTGGAAAAGATACAGGCTGTCGGTGCGCAGCCCCTCGATCCAGAAACGGCCGAGACCATACCAGATGAAGTAAAAGCAGGTGTTCTCCCCATCGAAGCGGCGGGCGCGGGATACGACAAAATAGAGCAGCAGCAGACCGATCACATTCCACAGGCTCTCATAAAAAAACGTAGGGTGTACGTCCATATACGTCGTGGCCGATGTCCAGAGCCGCATGCGCCAGGGGAGCTCCGTCGCCGCGCCGAAGGCTTCCCGGTTTATAAAGTTGCCCCAGCGGCCGATGGCCTGCCCGATGAAAAGTCCCTGCACGCAGCAGTCTGCCAGCGCCCAGAACGAGATCTTGCGGCGGCGGCTGAAAAGATACGCCGTCAAAAAGCCCGCAATGACGCCGCCGTAGATGGCAAGGCCGCCGTCCCAGATGCGGTAGGTCGACGACCAGTTGATCGAGCCGTCGCTCCCGCGGAACAGGTCGAGGTAGAAAAGCACATAGTAAATCCGCGCACCGATGATGGAAAACGGAATGACCCAGAGGACCGTGTCGATGATGTTATCCTCGCTCAGGCCGTATTTCGGTGCCTGCTTCATGCAGAAATAGAGTCCCAGCAGCATGCCCGCGGCAATGATGATGCCATACCAGTAGACACCGTTGCCGATGTCAAGCGCCTTGGACGGCACGGTGAACTGCCAGTCGCCGAAAAGGCCGGGAAAGCTGATGGGCGCATTGGAAACATTCATAAGTCTGTTACCCTTCTTTCTTGGGTTCGATGATGGAAATGGCGCGGCGGCTGTCGGTCAGATTCTCGCGCAGGAAGCGCTCAACGTCCTCCTTGTCAATGCTCTCGTAGGCTTCGGGGAAGCGGAGCGCGTCGAAACCGCGAAAATATCCGTCGGCAAGGGAAACAGCAATGTTTTCAAACGAGTTGAGCGCGCGCAGCGTCGCGCCAAAGCTTGCGCGGCGGATCTGCTCGAAAAACTGCGGGTCGATGCCCTCGCGTACAAGGCGCTGCGCCTCTTCAAGGATCGCGTCGCTGACCTTTTGCGGCTGCTCGCTCTCGCCGCCGGCACACAGGCACGCAACGCCCGGCAGCTGGTCAAATCCGCCGCCGAAGCTCCCGTTGATGAGTCCCTCGTCGTAAAGGCGCTGATAGAGCGGCGATGAATCGCCGAGCAGCACATCGCTCGCCATCTCGCCGATGAGCGACTGGCGCAGGAGGTCTCCTTCGTCCGTCTCGCACTTGAAGCCGACCAAAAACTGCGGCAGCGCGACCTCCATCTGCGTGACGGTCTCATGCTGCGCAGCCGCGCCGTCCTCTTCCTCGCCGTAGCAGCGTGCGATCTCCTCGCCGCGCTCGCGGGGCAGAACTTCCTCTGCCAGCGCGATCACCGCCTGCGGATCAACATTGCCGACGATGCACAGCGCCATGTTGGACGGGCAGTAGAATGCGCGGTGGCAGTCGTACAGCGTTTCCGCCGTGATGCCCGCGATGCTCTCGACCGTGCCGGCGATGGGAACGCGCGCGGGAGAAGAGCGGTACAGGCAGGCAAGAAGCCTTTCGTAGACCTGCCAGTCGGGTGAATCCTCGACCATGCGGATCTCCTGGGCAATGATGCCGCGCTCTTTTTCCACGCTTTCCTCCGTAAAGTACGGCACGGAGACGAAGGAGAGCAGAATGCGCAGGTTTTCTTCAAAATGCTCGGTGCAGTCAAAGTAGTAGCCCGTCATGGCGTTGGAAGTGAAGGCGTTCGGCTCCGCACCGTTTTGGGAGAGCTGCTGGAGGGCGTTGCCGTCCTCCGTGTCGAACATCTTATGCTCTAAATAATGCGCGATGCCCGCCGGCGTATCGCACTTTTTGCCGTTCCTGATGAACTGCATATCCATGCCGCCGTAGCGCGTGGCGAAAAAGGCGTATTTTTTGCGGTGCTGAGGCTTGGGGACAATGAAGATCTTCAGTCCGTTCGGCAGCGTCTTTTCAAGCACTCTTTCCCCGATGCGGGGATAGACTTTTTCATTCATCTTCGCCGTCCTCCTCCACTGTCAGGAAATACACCGTGTCGAGCGTCAGGCTCTGCGCGGCTGCGGCAATGCGCTCACCCGTCACGCCCCGCAGCGCTGCGATCAGCTCGTCCGCCGTTTCGCGGATTCCCGTGGCCGCCTGACCGAGAGCGTTTTCCTCCATGCGCCCGGCGCTGTCGCCGCGCGATTCGAGCGAGGCGATGAGGCAAGAGCGCGCGCCTTCGATCTCCCACGGCTCGAATTCGCCGCGCTGCACCGCCTCGAGCTGGGCAAGGATCTCGCGCTTGGCGGTCTCCACATCTCCGTGCTCAATGCCGGAGGATACCGTCACGATCCCCTTGGAGCGATGGTACGAGGACGAGGCATAATAGCAGAGGGACAGCTTCTCGCGCACGTTCAAAAAGAGCTTGGAGTTGCTGTATCCGCCGAAGATAAGGTTTGCAAGCATCATCGCGCTCGCGTCGTTCGTTCCTACGCGCCAGCCCATCGAAAGCTTGCCTTGCGTCACGTCCATGCGCTCGGTGATCTCGCGCGGCGTTTCCGGTGCGCTGCACTTTTCCGCAATGACCGGCGGAACGACACGCCCGCGCATGAGCGGCGCAAGCGCGCGGGAAAGTGCACCTTTGACGCGCTCATAGTCCGCGCTGCCGCAGTAGAAAAGCTCCAAATGTGCCGTGGACAAAAGCTCCTGATAGTAGCGGAAGAGCGTCTGATTCGTGATCTTTTCGACACGCGCGATGGTGCCGAATTTATCCACCCCGTAGCGCTCGCCGCGGCACATCTCCTGCAAAAGGCGAAGGTCTGCATAGTCGCGCTTGTCGTTGATGATGCCGCGGATGGCGTCGACAAGGTTCTGCTTTTCACTCTCCACATAGTCGCTCAAAAAGCGGCCGTTGCGCGTCACGGGGTCGAGCAGCAGTTCGCCCAAAAGGTCGCACATTGGCTCAAGGAGCTTCTCCCCGCCGGGGACAAATGCCTCGTCGATGAAGCTCGCGGCAAAGCCGATGCACTGGTTCTCGCCCTTTTTGCGCACCGTGCAGCCGATCGACGAGCCGTAAAGCAGGTCGAGCGCGGTGGAAAGCGCGCGCATATCCGGATGCGCCATCGTGCCGCGGCGCAGCACGCTCGGCAGCAGCGCCCCGAAGCTCGCCGTTTTTTCGTCGAGCGGCGTGATGAACTGCATGCTCAGCGTTCCTGTTTTGAATTTATCCGACCGCACATAGTTGAGGCACACCTCAGGTGCGATCTCGCGTCTGACCGGTTCCATCACCGATTCCTCCTGTGATCGATCATTCGAGATTTTATCGTTAGGATACCACGAAACTGTGAATAATTCCACTCTTTTCTGCCCCTTGCGCACGCAGCGATGCAAAAACAGAAGAATTTTCTGCTCCCATGACCTTTTTCTTGCGATTTTTCCTTGACATTTCTGATAAAATCATGTAAACTGATCCTCGTTGTAAAGCGCTAAAACTTTACAGCAGAATCTGCACAAGGAGGAACTTTCCGTGAAAAACCAGACCTTTCGCATGACGATGCTCTTCGACTTTTATGGAGAGCTTCTCACCGACCGCCAGAAGGAATTCTACGATCTCTACTATAACGAGGACCTGTCGCTGTCCGAGATCGCCGAGAACTACGGCATCTCCCGCCAGGGCGTGCGCGATGTGATCGTGCGCGCGGAGAACTACATGACCGAGATCGAAGACAAAACGGGGCTCATCAAGCGCTTCATGCAGCTTCAGCCCCACGTGGAAAAAATCGTAGACGCGGCGCAACAGATCAAGCAGCTCAACTTCCGCCGGTATGAAGACCGCCAGCTCGAAGAGCTTGCCGGCGTGATCGAGGCCGAGGCGGCGGCACTCAAGGAGTAATCGTTCCATGGCATTTGAAGGACTGAGCGAAAAGCTCAACGCCACATTCAAGCATCTGCGCGGCAAGGGCCGCCTGAGCGAGGAGGACATCAAGCTCGCCATGCGGGAGGTGCGCCTTGCACTTCTCGAAGCAGACGTGAGCTACAAGGTCGTCAAGGACTTTGTCAAGACTGTCTCCGAGCGCGCCGTCGGCGCCGAGGTGCTTGACAGTTTGACCCCTGCCCAGCAGGTCATCAAGATCGTCAGCGAGGAGCTCACCGCGCTCATGGGCGGTGCAAACGCCAAGCTGGCCTTCGCTTCCAGACCGCCGACGGTTGTGATGATGGTCGGCTTGCAGGGCGCCGGTAAGACGACGAACGTCGCCAAGCTCGCGGGCTATTTCCGCAAGCAGGGACATCGCCCGCTGCTCACCGCGTGCGACGTGTACCGTCCCGCGGCCATCACGCAGCTGCAGGTCGTCGGAAAGCAACTGAATATCCCCGTTTTCGAGATGGGTCAGATCGATCCTGTCACCATTGCGCAGGAAGCCGTCAAATATGCCGGCGACCACGGCAACGACATCGTGTTTCTCGATACCGCAGGCCGCCTGCACATCGATGAGGCGCTGATGGACGAGCTGAGGCGCGTAAAGGCAGCCGTCAAGCCGACCGAGATCCTGCTCGTGGTCGACGCGATGACCGGTCAGGACGCGGTCAATGCCGCCACCGCCTTCGACGAGGCGCTCGGCATCGACGGCGTGGTGCTCACCAAGCTCGACGGCGATGCCCGCGGCGGTGCAGCGCTCTCCATCCGCGCAGCCACCGGCAAGCCCATCAAGTTTATGGGCACGGGCGAAAAGCTCGACATGATCGAGCCCTTCCACCCCGACCGCATGGCGCAGCGCATTCTCGGCATGGGCGACGTATTGTCGTTCATCGAGCGCGCCGAGCAGAGCATCGACGAGGAGAAAGCAAAAAAGCTTGAGGAAAAGCTCAAGAAGAACCGCTTCACCCTCTCCGATTATTACGACCAGCTCGTCCAGCTCAAGAGTATGGGCAGCTTCGAGCAGCTCGCGGGCATGATGCCCGGCCAGCTGGGCAAGCAGATGGCCAATGCCGAGCTTGACCCGAAGATGATGGCGCACACCGAGGCGATCATCCTCTCGATGACACCCTATGAGCGCGAGAATCCCGCCGTTCTCGGCGCGAGCCGCAAAAAGCGCATCGCAGCCGGCTGCGGACTCGAGGTCGTGGACGTCAACCGCCTGCTCAAGCAGTTCGAAATGATGCAGGCCATGATCAAGCAGGTCACGCGCGGCGGCAAGATGCCTAAGGGCATGGGCGGCTTCGGCGGCGGCCGGGCGCGCGGTTTCGGACGCAAAAAGCGTTTCAAATAAGTTTCGTTGATCGAGTGCAAGAGCATTTCATCATAAATCAAAACACATTTATATTTTTTGGAGGTAATTACCATGGTTAAGATTCGTCTGCGCAGAATGGGCGCTAAGAAGGCTCCCTTCTATCGTGTTGTCGTCGCCGATTCCCGCTATCCCCGCGATGGCCGCTTCATCGAAGAGATCGGCACTTACAACCCCTGCGTTTCCCCTGCTGAGATCAAGATCGACGCTGAGCGCGCTCAGGAGTGGATCAAGACCGGCGCTCAGCCCACCGACACGGTCCGTGCGCTGCTGAAGAAAGTCAACGCGCTGTAAGAGCACGGGGTGCAAGAAATGAAAGACTTGCTGCTCTACATCGCCCGCAGCCTTGTTGAGCATCCCGATGACGTCACCGTCACGGAAAAGCAGGGCGCGGACGAGCTTACGTTGGAGCTGCGCGTCGCACCTGACGATATGGGCAAGGTCATTGGCCGTCAGGGTCGTATTGCCAAGGAGATCCGCACGGTCGTCCGGTCCTATGCTCAGCGCACCGGCGTAAAGGTGTCTGTCGACATCGTAGACTGAACCGAAAAAACGTTCCCGGGAACTTCCCGGGAACGTTTTTTATTCTTGCCATCTCCCACCGATTCCGCTATACTGAACAGATAGAACACCTCAAAGGAGAATGACACATGGGTCTCTTTTCCAAAAAGAGCGCGCCGCAGCCGAGCGCGCGCCCGGAATATATTGAAGTCGGACAGATCGTCAACACGCACGGCGTGCGCGGCGAGGTCAAGGTTCAGCCCTGGGACGTGAGCGCAGGGCAGCTGTGCGGCTTCCGCACATTTTATATGGACGGCGAGCCCTTCCGCCCCACGAGCAAGCGCGTACAGGGCGAGATGGTTCTTATGAAGCTCCCTGAGATTGACGATATGGACGCTGCCGCCGCGCTCAAGCGCAAGGTGCTCTCCATTCGCCGCGCAGAGGTACAGCTCAAGCCGGGCGAGCATTTCGACGCGGAGATCGTGGGCATGACCGTGTACAACTACTTCCCCCACACCTACATCGGCACGGTGGTGGACGTGCTCTCCTACCCTGCCCACAAGCTCTACAAGGTCAAAGGCGAAGAAAAGACCTATCTCATTCCCGCAGTCAAGGATATTTTCATCACCAACGTCGATGAAGAGGCGCGCGAGATCAGCGTACACATGATAGAAGGACTGGAAACCGATGAGGATTGATATTTTAACACTTTTCCCCGCCTCGATCGACGCGATGATGAACGTCAGCATTCTCGGGCGCGCGCAGGAGCGCGGATACATCACGATCAAAACGCATCAGATCCGCGACTACACGACCAACAAGCAGATGCAGGTGGACGACTACCCCTATGGCGGCGGACGCGGCGCGGTGATGCAGGCAGACCCCTTGTACCGCTGCTGGGCGCACGTGTGCGAGGAGGCTGGCAGCCGCGGGCATACGATCTACCTTTCCCCCTGCGGGCGCACCTTCACGCAGGCGGTGGCGCGCGAGCTGAAAGAGCGCTATGACCATCTGATTCTCGTCTGCGGCCACTACGAGGGCATCGACCAGCGCTTCATCGACGAGTGCGTGGACGAAGAGCTCTCGATGGGTGACTTCGTCGTCACGGGCGGCGAGATCCCCGCCATGGCCGTGACGGACGCCATCTGCCGCATGGTGCCGGGCGTGCTGCCGGAAGAGAAATGCTTCACCGAGGAATCGCACTGGGCAGGGCTTTTGGAATATCCGCAGTATTCCCGTCCCGATGAGTGGCATGGCCGCCGCGTGCCGGACGTGCTGCTCTCCGGCCACCACGAGAATGTGGCCAAATGGCGCAAAAAGGAGAGCTACAAGCGCACGATGCTGCGCCGTCCCGATCTCTGGGCGCAGTTCGACGAAAAGCAGCTCAAAACGAAGAGCGAGAAAAAGGTCCTCACCGAGGCGAAGGCGGAAGCCGAGGCCATCCGCGCCGCCGAAACGGAGAAGGCCGAGGAAACCCCTACGGAAGAATAAAGAAAAAAACGGAACGGTGAAAACCGTTCCGTTTTTTATGTAGTGAAAGGCTCGTCCATCACGCGATGCGCTTCGCGCCGACATAGCGGGAAGCATAGTAGCTTGCGGACAGGCTGTCGATCATGACCTTGCCAACGCTGTAGCGCGCGTGGATGATCTGACCGTTGCCAATGTAGATGCCAACGTGGCCAATGGCGTGGGAGGAATCCGAGAAGAACACCAGATCGCCGGGCTGCAGATCGGCCTTGGCAACGGCGTAACCGCAGTTTCTGTACTGCGCGGTCGCCGAATGGGGCAGAGAATAGCCAAGCTGCGCGTAAAGGTACATCGTAAAGCCCGAGCAGTCAAAACCGCTGGGGGACGCACCGCCGGAGCGGTAGCGCGTGCCGAGATAGGGCATCGCCATGGAAACGATCTTAGCGCCTACCGTACCGTCGAGGTCGGCAGGATCGCGCAGATATTCACCAAGCAGCCAACCGGTCGTCGCGTCGAACGTGACCTGATACCAGCCGTTCGCTTCACCGACAACGGTGACCTGTTTGCCGCTGACCACCTGCGTGATCTTGTCGTAATTCGTGCCGGGACCCGTGCGCACGTTGATCGTGCCGCCCGTAACGACCATAGAAACGGTCTCCGTCGCAGACACATCTTCTTTTGCGTCCGCCTTGTCCTCAAGCTCTGCCTGCATCTCATCGAGCTTGGCAAGCTCGTCCTCGTTGGCGCTCTCGGTCTGAACGGATTCCGTCAGCACCGTCACGCGATCAACGAGATCGCGGATAGAACCATCGTCATAAGCGGCCTGCGCCGAAGAGAGCGGTGCGAGCAGGCTGACGGAAAGCAGACCCGAAAGCAGGAATGATACGCATCGTGAATGATTTCGCATAACTGAGTGATCCTTTCGTAAAAAGAATAGGGGCTGCGCGGCGGCTTTATTTACATCTTGCCGCTCAGCGCACGCTCAAGCCAGATGGAGGCAAATTCCATCGCCTCACCGAGACTGGATTTTTCCGTCGAACGCACCACACGGTCGCGGGAACGCAGGCTTGCGTCCGTCATCTGCAACTGAATGGAAACGCGCTTTGCAAGCGTGATGTCCTTGAGCGGCGCCGTATCAAGCACCTGCATCATCACAATATATTTATCTGCCATCGAGCCGTAGTAGATGAGATTATCCACACGGCGCAGCGGGTGTCCGCGATAAACAAGACCTTCCGTAACTTCTGCCATCTGACTCACTCCTGTCCTTGTAACCGATTTGTAACTTTGTAACCATTTTGTAACCTTTTGCAGTATAGCATTTTTTGCCCCCCTTGTCAACCAAACTGTGGCGAAAAAATGCAAAACCCCACAGAGGCCGCACCCGCGGTCTCTGTGGGGCATTGTTCTGTTGCTTTTTTCTTACTTTCCGAGATAGCTGCGCACGAGTGCTTGCAGCAACTCGTCGCGATCCAGCTTGCGGATCAGCGTGCGCGCGCTGTTGTGATTCGTGATATAGGTGGGATCCTCCGAGAGGATATAGCCTACGATCTGATTGATGGGGTTGTAGCCCTTATCTTCCAGCGCGGCATAAACGGTCGTCAGGATGTGGCGGATCTCGGCGTCCTTCTCCTGGGCAACATTAAACTTTCGGGTAAATTCTTCCATTGGGAGAGTCCCTCCTTTCCATATTCACAGTATAGCAACGCGGATCCGAAAAGTAAAGGGAGCGCTGTCAACTGTAACCAAATCGTAATCTTTCCTTATGGAATGCTTAACGAAGCACCGCGCCGCACTCGCTTTCAAGCGAGGCAAGAATGGACTGAACGTCCTCATCTGCCTCCTCACCGGTGAGACTGCGGTCATCTGCGCGCAGCACAAGGTTGAACGCAACGCTCTTCTTCCCGTCGGCAATGCCGGGGCCGCGGTAAATGTCAAAGAGAGATACTTCCTTGAGAAGGCCCTTTGCACCGCGGCGAATGCTCTCTTCGAGCGCGCCGACGGTCACCGTCTCATCGCAGACGACGGCAATGTCGCGCGTGACGGCGGGGAACTTCGGCAGCGGCTGATAGACAGGGATATCACCGCGCTTTTCATACATTGCTTCAAAGCTCAGCTCCGCAGCGTAGATTTCGGTATCCACGCCGTAGTTCGCCGCAACGAGCGGGTGGATCTGGCCGAACACGCCTAGGAGCGTATCGCCCGCGTAAACGCAGGCGCAGCGGCCGGGGTGATAGGAGGCGTTGTCCGTGCAGGCAACATACTTAACATCGCTGATGCGCAGCTCGTGCAGGAGCGTTTCAATGCTGCCCTTGAAGGAGAAGAAGTCCGCGCCATCGCCGTAGGCGCCGAGGGAGAGGTACTTCGGCTCGTCGGCAAGGCCGTCCTCACGCGGCAGGTAGATCTTGCCAAGCTCATAGAGGCGCGCGGACTTGTTGCGGTAGCTGAGGTTGCGCGCGACGATCTCGAGCATGCTCGGCAGGATCGTCGTGCGCATGATGGAGGTATCCTCGCCCAGCGGGTTCAGGATCTTGAGAGAATTGCGCAGCGGAGAGTCCTTCGGCATGCGGATCTTGTCATAATAGGTCGGGCTGATGAAGGAGTAAGTGATGATCTCATCGTAGCCCAGCGCGCGCACCGCGCCGCCGATGGCGCGGTCGAAGCGCTGCTGCTCAGAAAAGCCGCCGCGCGTGGTCTCGCCGCGCATGAGCGTGCAGGGGATCTTGTTGTAGCCGTAGAAGCGGGCGACCTCCTCGGCAATGTCGCTGTAATGCTCCACGTCGCCGCGCCAGGAGGGAACGTAAATATCGTCGCCGTTCAGAATGAATCCGAGGGAGACGAGGATCTCGCGCATCAGATCCTCGTCAAGTTCAGTGCCGAGCAGGGAGTTGATCTTTTCCGGCTCAAGCTTAATGCAGGTAGGCGCCTTTTCCTTGGCGACCACGTCCATCACACCGTCGACGACCTCGCCGCAGCCAAGCATCTCCACGAGCTCGCAGGCGCGCTCGACGGCCTTGATGGTGTTCATCATGTCGAGGCCCTTTTCATAGCGGGAGGAGGCGTCGGTGCGCATGCCGAGGGCGCTGGCCGTGCGGCGCACAGAAACGCCGTTGAAGTTGGCGGACTCGAAGAGCACCATCGCCGTGTCGCCGACGATCTCACTGTTCGCGCCGCCCATCACGCCCGCGACGCACACAGGCTTGTGCTCGTCGCAGATGCAGAGCATATTCGGCGTAAGCTTGCGCTCGTTGCCGTCAAGTGTCTCAATGGTCTCGCCCTCGTGCGCGGTGCGCACGATGATGTGGCCGCCCTCGACGCAGCTGAAGTCAAAAGCGTGCATCGGCTGACCGTACTCGAGCATGACGTAGTTGGTAATATCAACGATGTTGTTGATCGGGCGCACGCCGCTGTTGCGCAGTCTCTCGCGCATCCAGCGCGGGGACGGCGCGATCTTGACGTTTTTCACCATGCGCGCGGTGTAGCGCGGGCAGAGGTCGCCGTCCTCAATGTCAATGTCGACGATCTCCGCGATGCTGCCGCCGCAGCCGTGCGGCTCGGGCTCGTGCAGCTTGAGGGGGCGCTTGAAGGTCGCGCTCGCCTCGCGTGCAAGGCCGATAACGCTCAGGCAGTCGGGGCGGTTGGGCGTGATCTCGAACTCGACGATGGAATCATCGAAACCGAGAACGCGCGCCATGTTGAGACCCGGCTCGGCGTCCTCTTCCTGCAAAACGAAGATGCCGTCGGCGATGCAGTGGGGGAACTCCTTCTGCTCGGCGTGCAGATCTTCGAGCGTGCAGATGGTATCGCTCTTGGTGTTGTAGGCAACAAGGTCGCCCTCGTGGAGGTTCGAACAGCGCGTATCGGGCACGGTGGTCGCATCGCCGAGGTCGAGGCAGGTGTGGAACGTGCCGTCGCCCAGCGGGGCGCACTCAAGCACCTTGGCGGCAACCACAGGGCCGTAGACCTTGTCGCCGGGCTTGATGTCGGCGGGAATGGAGGGCTTATCCTTGTCGATGGGGTGATAGTCGTTCAGAATGGCGGCAGGCGTGATAACGGCATAGGGGAAGTCGTGCTCCGCCGTCATGCCAAGCTCCTTGAGCGAGCAGAGCATACCGTCGGACTCGACGCCGCGCAGCGCGCCCTTTTCGATCTTGATGCCGCCGGGCAGATGTGCGCCGGAAAGCGCAGCGGGAACATAGTCGCCCACATGGACGTTCCACGCGCCGGTGACGATCTGCACCGGCTCCGCCTGACCGACGTCGATCTTCACGACCCACATGTGGTCGGAGTTTTCGTGGCGCTTCATTTCGAGAATTTTGCCGACGACCACGTTTTTGAGGTTTTCGTCGGGCCGCTCGATGGTCTCGACCTTCGAGCCGGAGAGCGTCATCTCGTCATTGAATTCCTTATCGGTGATATCCTTGAGGTCAACGAACTCGTTGAGCCAATTACGGGATAGGATCATATTGGTATCCTCCTAAGAAGTAACAATCAAATTTCGTTTTTTGTGACGACATGCGCGTCACAAAAAACACCGCTCAGGGTGCGCTCGTGCGAGCAAAGCGAGTGCGGCGCAGCACCCTGCGAAAGAGATCGCAGAAAGCGGCTCGCCGCTTTCGCGAGGAATATTAGAACTGTTCGAGGAAGCGGACGTCGTTTTCGAAGATCAGGCGCAGGTCGCTGATCTTGAAGTGGCCGAGCGCCAGACGCTCAAGGCCCATGCCGAACGCCCAGCCGGAATAGACCGTGGAGTCGATGCCGCAGCCCTCGAGCACCTTCGGGTGGATCATGCCGGCGCCAAGCACCTCGATCCAGCCCTCGCCCTTGCAGGTGGGGCAGCCTGCGCCGTGGCACTTGTGGCACTGAATGTCCATCTCGCAGCTCGGCTCGGTGAACGGGAAGTGATGGGGGCGGAAGCGCGTGACCGTGTGCTCGCCGTAGAGCTGGCGCACGACCTCGTTGAGCGTGCCCTTGAGGTCAGCCATCGTGATGCCCTTGTCGATGGCCATACCCTCGATCTGGTGGAACATGGGGGAATGCGTGGCGTCGACCTCGTCCTTGCGGTACACGCGGCCGGGAGCAAGGATACGAATGGGCAGCTCGCGCGTTTCCATCGCGTGGATCTGCATGGGAGAGGTCTGCGTGCGCAGGAGAATGGAGCTGTCGTCACTGAAGTAGAACGTGTCGCTCCACTCGCGGGCGGGGTGGCCCTCTTCCACGTTGAGCTTGGTGAAGTTGTACTCGGCAAGCTCCACCTCGCGGTCTTCGAGGATCTCAAAGCCCATGCCGACGAAGATGTCCTTGATCTCATCGAGCACCTGATACATCGGGTGCTTCACGCCGATCTTTTCCTGCTTGCCGGGAATGGTGACGTCCACGGCCTCTTCCTTGAGCTTGCATTCCATGGCCTTGTCGGCAAGCTCACTTGCCTTTTTCTCGATGCCCGCCTCCAGTGCGGCGCGCACCTCGTTGGCAAGCTGCCCGATCACGGGACGCTCTTCGGCGCTGAGCTTGCCCATCTGCTTTAAAACGGCGGTCAGCTCGCCCTTCTTGCCAAGATAACGGACGCGCAGCGCTTCGAGATCCTCTGCCTTGGCGGCATCGGCGATCGCTTCGAGCGCCGCTTTGCGGATCGCTTCCAGTTGCTGTTTCATATCATTTCTCCTTTTCAGGTAAAAATTTGCAGGTGTCGTATAACAAAGGCGGCAGGGACAAAAAAATAGTCTCTCCTCCCGACAATCGGGACGAAAGACTTCTTCCGCGGTACCACCCTGATTCACGCCCGCAGGCGCGCACTCTTTTGCCCGTAACGGGGGCTGACCGGCCGCGCATTTCCTCGCGGCTGCTCGGGGGCGAACCAAGCGACATTCCGCAGACCGGCTCTCAGCCGCCGACCGATCTTCTCTTACCGGAACAAACTCGCTATTTTCCCTTTCAAAGCATTTGCTCAACACAAGTTTATACCATAGAAAAAAGGAAGTTGCAAGGGGGAATTTGCCCTTTTCCGGCAAATAGGACGTAAAAGGGAAATATCTCGCACTTTTTGTGCGTCTTCCGTCTCTTTTTTACGCAAAGCGCGGAAAAAGCGCGCTTTACAACGATGCAAAATGTGATATACTGTGTATATGCTCGTTATTGACTCATCGTGGCTGCCTTTCGCAGCCGGAAAAGGAGAAACATCATGGACGAAAAGAAACGTCTTTGCAAATCCCGCAACAACAAGAAGATCTGCGGCGTGTGCGCAGGTTTTGCCGATTATCTCAACCTTGACCCGACGATCGTGCGTGTGCTCTGGGCGCTGCTGGCAGTTTTCGCAGGCACCGGCATTCTTGCCTACTTCATCTGTGCGCTCGTCATGCCCGAGGACGACACTCAGGTTTGATCGCTTGACAAGCGGCAGAAAAGAGATATACTAAATTCTGTTTGCCGCGCAAAGCGGCGGAAAATGATGCAAAAACGCGAAGGGAGCTTCCTTTTTATGGCGACTTATCCGATGCACGTCGCGGGTCTTGACCGCGACCTTCCCATCTGCAAGGTGACGGACGATCTTTATATTGGCGCATTCATCATGTTCGGCGACGCGGAGTTGACCGTGCGCTGCGCGGAAGAGCTTCTCAAGCTCGCCGGTGGCATCGATTACGATTACCTCTTTACCGCCGAGGCCAAGTCGATTCCCCTCATTCACGAGATGGCGCGCCAGAGCGGTGCGAAGAAATACTTTATCGCGCGCAAGGGCCCCAAGGTCTACATGCCCGACCCCATCTCGGTCGACGATCAGTCCATCACCACGGTCGCTCAGCAAAAGCTCTACCTCGGTTCGGACGATGCCGCCCTCATCCGCGGCAAGAAGGTCCTGCTCGTTGACGACGTGATCTCCACGGGCGGCTCGCTCAAGGCGATGGAAGCGCTCGTTGAGAAGGCGGGCGGCACGGTCGCAGGCCGCATGGCAGTGCTTGCCGAGGGCGGTGCCGCTGACCGCAAGGACATCTGCTTCCTTGAAAAACTGCCGGTCTTTAACGCTGACGGCAGCGCAAAGTAATCGCAGCTTCAATTTGATCAAAGCGTAAATAGCGCCTTTCAAAGAATCATCTTTGAAAGGCGCTTTCTTTGCCCACTTGAAGGAGGTGCGGCAGAGTCAATTGTTATTGTCATCTAACATACCTTCGAGCTGGAAAATATCTTCGTCAAAGATGGACTTCCTGCGATCGCAAGCGCACTCTCCGTATTTCAAACGGGATAACAGATAGCGGGAGGCATGGACAGGCACGATGATGCCTGCTTTGGAACGCACATTTTTTCTCTTCCTTGCCCATAAGCAACATGGATCGGCGCAACTATCCCAACACTTCATAAACTGCTTCTGCAGGATTCCAGTGGACATCGACAAGGTATCTTTCAATTGCTGTGCTGTCTCGCATTGCAAAGAGTTCACAGATGCGGGTGTGCTCGTCGTTCAGGCCTAACAGAAACTTCTTCCGCTCATCGTTCTCGGTGGACTTTTCTTCCACCTGATATGATGTCAGATTCTTAATGTGAGATGTGGACGTTGTGTGTTGAACCAGTGCTAAAAATTGAAGATTATAGGTTGCCCTCCTTTGCAGAAAAAGACCATTCAAAAAGAAAATGGATCAACTCCGAACTCGTAATTCGGCTTCCTTTTTTGCCGTAAATTGACAAGGCCCTGCAAAAATACTATAATGCAGCGCATGGAACGCCGCCGCAGGCGGCATATCGCGCAGAAAAATTCTGCACACAGAAGGGGATCATTGACAGCATGAGAGAAGAGTTGGCGCTCCGACTGGAGCAGTTTCGAAAGAAGTATGTCGCGGACGAGGCGGTGCGCAGCCGCATTGCCGAGCCGCCTGTCAAATTCATCGGCGATGAGATCATGGATCTGGCGGTCGCCGCGCTGTTGCAGGGAGAGAATATCCTGCTCTCCGGCGGCAAGGCCACGGGCAAGAATATTCTGGCGGACAACCTTGCGTGGCTGTTTGCCCGTCCGGTCTACACTGTGTCGTTCCACGTGAATACCGACAGCAGCACGCTCATCGGCACCGATACCTTCACCGGCGGCGAAGTGCGGCTGCGCCGCGGCCCTGTCGCGCTTGCTGCGCAGTACGGCGGTTTTTGTATCCTTGATGAGATCAACATGGCAAAAAACGACGCTGTGGCTGTGCTGCACTCCGCACTCGACTACCGGGGACTGATCGACGTGCCGGGCTATGAGTGCATTCACGTTCATCCGGCGACGCGCTTTATTGCCACGATGAACTACGGCTATGCCGGTACGCGCGAACTGAACGAAGCGCTCGTTTCGCGCTTTACGGTCATTCGCATGCCGACACTGGAGGAGGCGCAGCTCTGCGAGCTGCTGCAAAACAGCGTGCCGGAGGCATCGCGCGAGAATATCAAGCGCTGCGTCGGGCTGTTCCTTGATCTGAACGCAAAGGCCGTCAACGGTGAGATCTCGACGAATGCCGTCGATATGCGCGGCATGATCGCGGGGCTGCGCCTGATGACGGACGGCGTTGCGCCGAAGGACGCCATTGCCGTAAGCATTACGAACAAGTGCTTCGACGAGTACGAGTATGAGCTTGTGCGCGACGTGGCGCTCACGCGCTTTGCTTGAGCATATGAGTATCGGCAGAGAAGAGAGCCTCTTTTTGACCGTTTCAGAGGATCACCGCAAACGGGAGTATCCCGAGTATGTGCAGCGCATGAGCGCGCCGTTTGAGCGCGCGGGCGGTATGGCGGCAGTGTATGAGGGCGTGATCCTCGGCGGCGCGGACAAGATATACGGGCTCGATGAGCTGAACCTGTGGCTGCGGCGGCATCGCTATGCCGCCTATGATATGGACGTTTTGCTGCCCATTGCGCATCTGTGCACGGAGCGCGCGGTGCGCGCTGCGCTTGCGGAAGAGCGCCCCGGCGCCGCCGTGATGGCGGAAGAGGCGGCAGGCGAGATCCTGCGCGGCGATCTGCTGCACTACCGGCGCAGCTCGCGCGGCTGGATGTATATCTACGACCTCACGCGGCAGTTTCCCGCCGCGGCGACCGAGGGCGACCGCCGCATTTTGAAGAATTTCAACGGCTTTGAGGAGATGCTTGCGCAGTTTGATGCGCTTGCCGCGCGCAGCGAGACCTGCAAAGATGCAAGGTCGCTTGTGGAGCTTGCGGCGCTGCTGTACCGCAAGATCTTTATCCGCTATTTTGCCCCTGACCACAACCAGGACATCTTACCAGAGCGCGAAACGGAAGAGTGGGAGAGCGCAGCCGAGCCGGGCGACATTGAGTGGACGCAGACCGAGCAGCGCGAGCTTCAATACGACAAGGCGGGCGAAGCGTCGGGCGAGAGCTTCACCTTGCCGGACGATGCGCTTGACGGGATCCCGGAGTACCTTGTGCGCAACTTCGGCCCAGGCTTCCGCACGGAGCAGGAGATGGAGGAGATCGAGAGCGCTGTCTGCACCGGTATCCACGAGGAGAGGAAACTCCTCTTTACCGACGGTCTCAGCGCAGAGGCTTACGAGGGCAATGAGCCGCGCGCCCAGTCGCTGCGCGCGAGCCGGGAGAGCAATCTCAACATGCTCAAAGAGCACGAGGACGCGGCACGCCAGGGGATCCGCAGCATTGAGCAGGCCTTTCGCAATGCGCTCAGTCTGCGCAGCGAGCCGGAGATCTACCGCGCTGACCACGGCGTGCTGCGCAACAGTGCACTCTGGAAGGTCGGCCGCTGCGAGAACCCGCAGCTTTTTGAAAAGATCGTCCGGCAGGAGCCATCTGCCGTGGTCGTGGAGCTGCTCATTGACGCAAGCGGCTCGCAGAGCGTGCGGCAGAGCATGGTGGCGCTGCAAAGCTACCTCTTCAGTGCGGCGCTCAGCCGCATTCAGATCCCGCACCGCGTGATGAGCTACTGCACTTACGGCAATTACACGGTGCTGCGGCGCTTCCGCGACTACGACGACAAGAGCGAGGCCGACCGCCGTATTTTGGAATACCGCGCCACATCCAATAACCGCGACGGGCTCGCGCTGGCCGCGGCGGGACTCGACCTTAAAAAGCGGCATGAGGAGCACAAGATCGTCATTGTCTTCAGCGACGGTTTGCCCAACGACATGGTCAGCGGCCGCAAGCGCGAGGGAACGCCGGAAACCTATGTCGGAGACGCCGCCATCCGCGACACCTGCTTTCAGGTGCGAAAGCTGCGGCGGGAAGGCGCTCGGGTCATCGGTATTTTCCTTGGCGAGGACGGAGAGCTTGAAAACGAGCGCATGATCTACGGCGCGTCGTTCCTGCGTATCCGCCGGGCGGAGGACTTTGCAGGAAGCGCCGGCAGACGCCTGAGCGAAACGCTGCTGAACCTTTGATGACGGCGGAGCAGATGCTGCCTGAAAGAAAGATTTATTGGAGAAAAAGGAACCCGCCGGTTTGCAAACCGGTGGGTTCCTTTTTTTTGCCTTGTCATTTTTCGCCGGGCTGCGGCGTGTTGTCGAGCAGCATCTGCCGCAGCCGCTTGGCGGCAACGCTCAGCGGCTGCGTTTTGCGCTGGTAGAGATACAGCTCGCGCGGCGCGATCGGCTCGGTCAGCGTGACGGGATAGATGCCGCTTTCTTCCGGCGAGCCGAAAAGCATCTCATGCGGCACAAAGCCGACACCGAGGTTGCTCTGCACCACAGGCAGCACCTGCGCCGTGGTCTCCACCTCAACGTCGGGGGCGAAGGCGAGATCGTGACGCAGGAAAAGCTCTGCATAGAAGTCATGCGACGAGGTGCCCTCGATCAGGCTGATGATCGGGTATTCGGCGAGCTTTTGCAGGGAGACGGCCTCCTTTGTGAGTTCCGGAAAGGCGGAACCGCAGATGGGGATCTCCTGGATCTCGTCAATTTTCTGCGCGCTGAGCGAATCCGGTACGGAAGCGCCCTTTGCCAGGATCGCAAAGTCAGCAAGACCGTTCTGCACGGCGGCAAGGCCGTCGGGCGCGGAGTGGTTCGTCAGGCAGATGCGCACGTGCGGATATTCGCGGCGATAGCGCGCGAGCACCTGCAAAATACGGGCGCGCAGGGCAAGGCTGCTGGCGGCGATGTGAACGATGCCGCTTTGCAGGCTCTGGTCGGAAAGGATCTCCGCTTCGCCGGCCTCAATGCTCTCAAAGGCGACGGCAATGTGCGCATAGAGCTTTTCCCCCTCCGGCGTGAGGCGTACGCCCTGCGGCGAGCGGAAGAACAGCGCGCAGCCAAGCTCGGATTCGAGCCGGCGGATCATGCGTGTCACGTTGGGCTGGTTGTTGTAAAGGGCGGCGGCAGCCTGCGAAAAGCTGCGGTATTTGGCCGCATAGTAAAAGATGCGGTAGCTGTCGTAACTGATGTTCATAATGGAGAAAGGCTCCCCTGAAAAATATCTGAAAAATAAGCGGGCGGTTCACGCACCGGCGAAAAAACGGCAGTCCGCACCGCGCAGATCTTTTTGTTCATTGTAGCAGAAGCGCGGCATGGGTGCAAGCCCGCGTTTTTTGTGTCGAGCGGGAGGAAAACTTGACAGAAAATAAACGCCGTTTCATGCGGCGAAAAATGCCGCAAACGCAAGGAAAACGCCGGGGCATAACAAAATGACATATCTGCCATGTCAAGAAGATATTTCGTTTCTTTCGCAGGGGTGAGTATAATGGCTCGCGTTGAAGATTTATCGGATAGGGAGGACTATCATGTTTGCACAGATCGTGGCAATTTGTATTTTTCTTGCAATGTTTATGCTTATCATTCTGGATAAGTTTGAGCGGCATTACGTTACGCTCGGCAGCGGCGCGCTCGTGCTGGTGCTGGTGTTCGGCATTTGCATGCGCTCGATGAGCGCCATCTGGGAGACACTCAATTTCGGCGCTTTTTTTGAAAGCTCCTTCTGGTACGGAGCGAGCGAGGAGAGCACGGCGGGCATCAACTGGTCGACGGTGGTCTTTATCGCGGGTATGATGATCATGGTCGAAGGACTTGGCAAGGCGGGCTTTTTCCGCTGGCTGTGCCTGACGCTTGCCAAGCTCGTGCGCTATCGCACGGTGCCGCTGCTCATCTGCTTTATGGCGCTTTCCGCATTCCTTGCAATGTTCATTGACAGCATCACGGTCGTGCTGTTTCTTGCCACCGTTACGCTCGAGCTGGCGCAGACGATGAAATTCGACCCCGTGCCGATGATCTTATCAGAGATCTTCTGCGCAAATCTGGGCGGCGCGGCGACGATGTGCGGCGACCCGCCGAACATCATCATCGGCACCTCGCTCGGCTACACATTCTTCGACTTTATCGAAAATACCGGCGTGGTCGTGGCGGTCTGCTTTGTGCTGATCCTCATTTATTTTACGTTCTGCTTCCGCAAGGAACTCAAGCGCGCCGAGCAGGCCAACGGCGGCCCCGTCACCTGCCCTGAGCCTTCCACGGCCATCAAAAACAAGGCGGCGTTCCTCTCGAGCGCGGTGGTGTTTCTGATCGCGGTTGCGCTGCTCATCACCCATGCGCAGACGGAACTGACCGTTGCCTGCATCGGCGTGATCGTTGCGGCGCTGACGCTCGTCGTTTTGGGCTTGACCAGCGGCAAAAAATCTGTTATAGAAATTATGAGAGGCGTGGACTATCAGACGCTGCTCTTTTTCATCGGCCTGTTTGTTTCTGTGGCGGGGCTTGAAAAGACCGGCGTTCTCAATGTGATCGCAAACTTCATCATGTCTGTCAGTCAGGGCAATATTGCAGTCATCGTGATCATTATTCTGTGGGTCTCGGCCATCACGAGCGCTTTTGTCGACAATATCCCCTTTGCCGCCACCATGATCCCCGTGATCCGCGCCATCGCCGCGGCGGAGGGCATGGACATCGGCGTGCTTGCCTGGGCGCTTTCCCTCGGCACCGACCTTGGCGGCAACGCGACGCCCATCGGCGCGAGCGCCAACGTTGTCGGCACTTCGGCCTCCGCCAAGGGCGGATACCCCATCGGTTGGGGACGCTACTGCAAGTATTGTGTCCCTGCGACCATCATTGTTATGGCGGCGTCCACGGTTTATCTGTTCCTGCGTTATCTGTAAAATAAAAAAGGAGTGCGAGGCTATGAAAAACCAGATCATCATTGCGCTGGGCCGCGAGCACGGCAGCGGCGGACATTACATCGCCGATATGATCGCCAAGGAGTTCGGCATCAAGCTTTACGATAAGGACTCCATCGAGGCGGAGATCGTTTCGGATGGATACAGCGAAGAGCTGATCCGCAAGATGGACGAAAAGCCCGTCAACTTTTTCGCCTCCCGCCGCGTCGGAAAGTACTCCAATTCGCTGGAAGTCAACGTGGCGGAGAAGACCTTTGCCATGCTGCGCAGCAAGGCGGCAAGCGGCGAGAGCTTTCTGATCATCGGCCGCTGCGGCGAGCAGGTGCTCAAGGATAATCCCAACCTGATCAGCATTTTCATCTGCGGCAACCAGCAGTTCAAGCTCATGCGCGTCATGGATAAGCTGGGCGTCGATGCGGAGAAGGCGATTGAAGAGATCAAGGCGGTCGACCGTTCCCGCAAGAATTACCACAACTACTACTGCGAGACGAAGTGGGGCGATGCGCGCGGCTATGACATGACCGTCAAGAGCGATGTGCTCGGCTGCGAGGAAACGGCAAAGATGCTGATCGCCTACATTCGCAGCTTCATGGAGCAGGAGTAAAAACCGATCGGAACGTTGAAGCGGAAGGAGCGAAGATACGATGAAAAACAGGATCGTCACCATCAGCCGCGAATTTGGCAGCGGCGGACGCACCATCGGCAAAAAGGTCGCGGAAAAGCTCGGTATTCCCTGCTACGACTCCGAACTGATCCAGAAGATCGCCGAGGAGAGCGGATTTGCGGAGAATTACGTCAAGGAGGCGGGCGAGTATGCGCCCGGCGGCTTCCTGTCCTCGGTGCTGGCAAACCGCGCATTCGGGCCAACCAATGAGGACATTCTCTGGGAGACACAGTGCCGCGTGATCATGGAGCTTGCAGAAAAAGGCCCCTGCGTTATCGTGGGCCGCTGCGCGGACTATCTTTTGCAGAATAAGGCCGACTGCCTCAAGGTGTTTATCCATGCGGATATGGAGTTCCGTGCCAAGCGCATCGTCGAGGTCTACGGCGAGCGCGAGCAGTCGCCCGAGCAGCGCCTGCGCGACAAGGACAAGCGCCGCGCAGCGTACCACCGCTTTTACACGGATATGAAGTGGGGCGATGCGAGAAATTATCACATCGCGCTCGACAGCGGCGCACTCGGCATCGACAAATGCGCTGATATGATCGCAAGCCTCTATTAAGGCCGGGATCGGCGGTTCAAAAAAGAGAAAAGGGAGAAGCTGCATAGCAGCTTCTCCCTTTTTATCAGTTTTCTTTGGCGAGACCGGGGATATTGACGCCGATGCCGTTGACCTCCACGCCGTCGTCGGCGGGAATGAGCAGGTACTTGCGCCCGTCGATGACGCGCGCTTCGATCATGTAGCTGTTCCCCGGCGCGACGCTGATCTTGACCTCGGGCGTCGTGATCTCAAACTTTTTGCTCTCGATGATGTTGTTCGGGTTCAGCGCGGCGTTTTCGCCGTATTGTGCGTCGCATTCGCGCTGAAACGCTTCGATCTGCTCGCCTGTGACGCCGCTGTTTGCGAGAATCCCGCCCACGTCGCTTGCCGTCAGCTCCAGCGGTTCGGGGTCTCGGCTCTCCTTGTGATCTTCGATGCGGGCGCGGATCTGCTCATGCACGGACTGAACAACATCGTAGCTGCAATCCTTGTCGAGCGCGTCTGCAAGCGCCGAGCCGAAGGCGTTCTTCTGCTCCTCGGCGGACATCGGCGGTTCGACGCGAAAGAGCGCGTCGATGACCTCCTCGTGCAGCTCGGCGGCATTTTTCGAGTAGAAAAGCACGTTGTAGATGTTCGCCGAGCGGCCGTCGAAGGCGGGATAGAGGAAGCCGAGCTCTGGCGGGGAAGCGATGTAGCCCGTAGAGCTTGAGTGGAACTCGCTCTGGTCGAGATCGTAGCGCAGCTCAAGCGTCGGCGCCTTGACGGGGCAGATGGAGCAGACGAAATACTTAAAGACCTCGCTCGAGGCATCGTGCTGCAATTCGTCATCCTTGCCGCGGTGAGGCACGTCGTAAGCATCGGCGGCAAGCAGGATCAGATAGTTTGTCTCGCCCATGTCGATGCATTCGATGATCTTGCGGCAAAGCGTCTCGCGCGAGGCGGGATCCTTCAGTTCCGTCTGGCGCAGCGTCTGCAAGAGGCGGTGCTCGTCGCTGTCGGCCACTTGCTGTGTAGAAAACACCACGTCAACGAGGTTTTTGCCCAGCGTGCCGGAGAGAGATTTTTTTAAGAGACCTAAGTACATCTCCTGCTCTTCCTGCCGCATGAGACCCATCGAGGCGTCTACCCATGAGATGATTTCGCGGTTGGAGTTGACGTAGCAGCCGTAAATGCGGCTGAAATTATTTTTATCGAGCCGGAAGCGCCGGCGCAGTTCGTTGAGTTCTTTCTGGTTCATGGCCTGTCCTTTCCTTTGTAAAGTGTCGTATGACCGATTTTACCACGTGTCCGCCGCCGCGGCAAGGGGAGAAGCGGCGTATCAGCGCCCTGCTGTGTCCGAAATGCAAGAGAAGATGCAAAACGCTTGATGCGGTGAAATGTACGCAATACGCGCACATTATTGACAAATACCGTGCAAATCATTGAAAAATTCAATAAAATGTCCGCGTTTCACGGCATTTTAACACTGATTTTGTGCCTGCTTTTTATCAAAAAGACTATGGAAACGGAATCGCGATGGCGGTTTTACATAAAAAATGAAAGACACATTGCACTTTCCTCATAGAAGTGCAGTGATTCTTTCATTTCCTTGTTGATTCTGACTGTTGCAAAAAGAGAAAAAGGGGATAGAATAAAGCCTCGCAAAATGAAACGGACAAGAAATTCGAAGAATAGCGAACTGGAGAGGAGACCAACATGTCATACCATTTTCTGATGGATCTTGCGCTGATCCTGCTGAGTACGAAGATCCTGGGGCTTGTCGCACAGAAATTTCAGATGCCGCAGGTCGTGGGCGCGCTGATCGCGGGCCTGATCCTCAGCCCCGCAGGACTTGGCCTTCTGTCGGAAACGGAGTTCACGGCGCAGCTCAGCGAGCTTGGTGTTATCGTGTTGATGTTCTCTGCCGGTATGGGAACGGACATCAAGGAGCTGAAAAACAGCGGCAAGGCGGGCTTCATGGTTGCCGTTCTCGGCGTGGTCGTGCCGTTCCTTATGGGTACGGCGCTTGCCTGGGGCGCAGATGAGCTTGGCCTCATCGAGACCACCGGCTTTCTGGAAAGCGTCTTCACCGGCACGATCCTGACGGCGACCTCCGTGAGCATCACGGTCGAAACGCTCAAGGAGATGAAAAAGCTCGAAACCAAGGTTGGCAACACGATCCTGGCCGCTGCGCTCATTGACGATGTGCTCGGCCTCGTCGCGCTCACGCTTGTGTGCAGCCTCGCCGGCGGAGATGAGAGCATCGGCATGGTGCTGCTCAAGATCGCGGGATTCTTTGTCTTTGCCTTCGTGGTCGGCTTCGCCGCCAACCGCGTCTTTTGCTGGATGCTCAAGCGCCAGCACGGCTGGGCAAGCCACCGCAACTCCGTCTTTGCCTTCGTCCTCTGCCTTGTGATGGCCTACTGCGCTGAGGAGTTTTTTGGCGTTGCCGATATTACAGGCGCTTACGCCGCGGGTCTTGCCGTGGCCTGCACGCCCAAGGGAACCTATATTCAGACGAAGTACAATCCCCTGGGGTATCTGCTGCTCACGCCGGTCTTTTTTGCGAGCATCGGCATCAACGTGCAGATCACGGGGCTCACAGGCGGCATGCTTGCCTTTTCTCTTCTCCTGCTGCTGATTTCAATCATTTCCAAGCTCCTTGGCTGCGGCCTGGGCGCCAAGGTCTGCCATTTCAGCACGCGCGAAAGCATTCAGGTCGGAGCGGGCATGGCCTGCCGCGGCGAAGTCGCGCTGATTGTCGCCAACCGTGGCCTTTCGATGGGCGTGCTGTCGAGCGCGATGATGACGCCGGTCATCATCACGGTCGTCTGCGGCACGATCCTGACGCCGATCCTGCTCAAGCTCTCTTTCCGCGGCCATCAGGAGTCTGAGCTTGTGCAGAACAACATTGCCGACCGCATGGCCAAGCATCGTCAGCTCGATATCATTACTCAGCAGCTTTTGCAGCAGGACGAACAGCTGATGAAAAAGCACTGAGCGCGATGCGAATAAGAGAAGAGAGCCTTCACCGACGGTGAAGGCTCTCATTTTTGATTTCAGGCCGTTTCGAAGCCAACGATCACGCCGCCGCGCTCGGCGTAGTAACTGCAAAGGCCGGTGCAGGGGCGGATCTCGATCTCCGTCCACGGAAAACGGTCGCGCAGCGCTGCGGCAAGCGCACCGGCAGTCTCGGGGTTTTCTGCATGGTGGATGCGCACCTTGCCGCCGCGATAGCCGAAGCGGTACATCTCGTCCACCAGTGCATTGCGGGCTTTTTTGTCACCGCGGCATTTTTCCACCGGCTCGATGGTGCCCTTTTCGCTCGCCTTTGCCAGGATCTGAATGCCGAGAATGCCGACGGCGCCGGCGGCGAGCTTGCTCACGCGCCCGTTCTGCGCGAGGTTGTGGATCGAGCGCAGAATGAAGAGAAGATGGGTCGAGGCGAGATAGTCCTGCCCTGCTTTACAGATCTCATCAAAGGATTTGCCTTCGCGGATGAGGTCTGCGAGCTTTTCGATGAGCAGCAGCATCTCAGGCCCCGTGCTCAGCGAGTCGAAAACATGGATCTTTGCCTCCGGGTGGGACTGGAGATAGAGGTCGCGCGCGGCTACGGCTGAAGCACAGGTACCGGACAGCGCGCCTGTGATGGTGACGACGAAAATCTCGTCCGCGCCGGAAAACGCCTGAAGCCAGGCGTCGAGGCCGGGACAGGCCGTGCCGGATTTTCCGTTGTAGGAAGCAAGATAGTCGAGCATCTTGGCGGTATCGAGCGTTCCGTCGTCTACAAATTCGCGCTCTCCCGCGCGAATGGTCATGGGAATGGACTGAAAGCAAACGCCCTCCAACGCCGAAATGTTGGCGGAAGAGTCGGCGATAATTTTCATCATGGGGAGATCCTCCAAAAAACGGTTATTCATAAACCGGTAGTCGGACAAAATGTCTTGGACTACAATACAACGTTTTTTGAAAACTGTCAATCAGTTTCTGAAAAACTTGTTGACATTCTTTTGCAGGAAGACTAAGATGATGAAAACGCAGCTTGAATGGGGGGATCGCCATGGACGAGAACAAACGCAGCCATCTTGCGGAGTCGGTCCGCAGCTTTCATATCCCACGGCTCGGGGAAATCCCGGACGTGGGGTTGTATCTGGAACAGGTCACACGTTATGTCAATCGATCCATCGCGGGATGCGGGCTGAGCCCTATCACATCTTCGATGGTCAGCAATTATGTTAAGCAGAAGATCATTCCCGGCCCTGAGAAAAAAGCCTATGGTGCAGAGAGCATCGCGTATCTCATTTTTGTTTCGTGTATCAAAAATGTTGCCGCAATGGACGATATCCGTACGCTTATCGCCATTCAGCGCGCGACTTATGACCTGTCGACTGCATATCACTACTTCTGCGAAGAGTTTGAAAACCTGATCTGCTATATCTTCGGTGCGAGCGACCAGCTCAAGAGCGTCGGCAAGGATAAAACGGATGAGAAGCTGCTGCTGCGCTCGGCGCTGCTCAGTGTGACGCATAAGCTCTATCTCGATGCGTACTTGCGCCTGCTGCGCGAGGAGGGAGCGGTGCGGCAGGAAAAAACGCAATAGCGGCAGGAACGGCGCATTCTTGATCGACGCGGGCGCACCGCGCCTGCTGGCAGGGGAAGAAGAAAAACTATGAAAATAGTCCTTGGATCTTGCGATCCAAGGACTTTTGTTTTTCAGGCATCAAGCACGATGCGCGTGCGCTCCATCACCACAACGAGGACGGGGATGAGAATGAGCTGCAAAATGATACCGGGGAGGGCCATCGTGACCGCACCGGAGAGGAACATTGTAAGGTTGAATGTCGTGCTGCGAAGACCCGCGAGCAGGAACTGTACAAGCCCCCACACGAGGCGGCCTGCAAGCATCGCGGTGATGAGGGAGAGGTAGATGCGGCCGCCGCGCCCATTGAGTTTACGGTACAGCCAGCCCGACACCGCGCCGTAGGTTGCCATTTCAAAGGCCATGGGGATGGCGACCCAGATCGGCGGCATACCGAACATCGAGCGCAGCAGGGGAGAGAGGAAGCCGACCGCAAGACCCCACGGCCAGCCGCACAAAAAGCCGCACAGCAGCGCGGGAATGTGCATGGGGCAGAGCATCGAGCCGATCTCGGGGACTTGGCCGGTCAAAAACGGCAGTACCATCGCAAGGGCGAGGCAGAGCGCGGAATAGGTGAGCTTTCTCACAGCGGAGGAATTGCGGGTGAAAATGGCGGCGTGATCCATGAATTTCTTCTCCGTTTCTTTCAGCAGCGCGCGGCGCTGTTTGTGTCAATGCGGGAATCTTACCAAAAATGTAGGGGGCTGTCAAGGCTTGCTCCCTTGCGCGAAACGGCAAAAGATGCTATCATCAGCATGACTTTTTGAAAAGGGGGCAGTACTGCCATGAACGACCGTTCCCCGGAGCATATCCGTCCGCTCCTTGCGTGCATCGACCGCCTGATGGCAGAACGGGAGCGTGTGCTCGTTGCCATCGACGGCGGCAGTGCAAGCGGCAAAACGACGCTGGGAGCGCTGCTGCAAAGCATTTACGCCTGCCCCGTTTTCCACATGGACGATTTTTTTCTCCGCCCCGAGCAGCGCACGCCGGAGCGGTTTTCAGAGCCGGGCGGCAATGTCGACCGCGAGCGCTTTTTGTCGGAAGTCCTGCTGCCGCTGCGCGAAGGGAATGCGGTCGACTACCGGCGCTTCGACTGCAAGACCTTTACCATCGCCCCACCGCGCAGGATCGAGCCGGGAAGGCTCAACATCATCGAGGGCGCCTATGCCATGCACCCCGATCTTGCGCCGTACTATGACCTTACAGTGTTTCTTGCCGTTTCGGCAGAAAAACAGCGCGAGCGCATCCTCAAACGGAATGCGCCCGCGCAGGCAGAGTTGTTTTTCGATCGCTGGATCCCCTTCGAGCAGCGCTATTTTGCGGCGCTCAATGTGCCCAAGCGCTGCGATCTCACGATTTTTCTCGACGATCAGACGAGCGTGCCGTAAGGCGCGATGCCGAGCATGTACTCGACTCCAATGGCCACGAGCACCACGAGCAGCGAGATGATGAAGCCGTGCAGCATCGGCTTTGCGCCGGACTTGCACAGGTCGGCAAAGCTCGTGTTGAGACCGATGGCGGCAAGCGCTGCAACCATCAGGAACTTGCTGATGCTCTTGAGGGTAGCGGCAAGAGACGCGGGGATGACGCCGACGCTGCACAGAATGGACATTGCAAGAAAGCCAAGGATGAACCAGGGGAAAACGGACTTCATATTGACCTTGACGCCATGGTCGCCGCTCTGCGCGGCGGCCTTTTGCTTTAGACGAATGCTGATGGCGGCAAAGACCAGCACCGTCGGGATGATGGCAAGCGTGCGCGTCAGCTTGACCATCGTGGCAAAATCGCCCGCGGCCTCGCTGAAGGCGTAGCCCGTCGCCACGACGCTCGACGTATCGTTGACCGCCGTACCGGCCCACAGGCCGAAGGCTGCGTCGGAAAGGCCCATCGCGCGGCCGAGCAGCGGGAACACGACGACCATGATCGTATCAAAGAGGAACGTTGCCGACATGCCGTAGGCAATGTCCATATCCGTCGCCTCGATGACCGGCGCGATGGCGGCGATGGCGCTGCCGCCGCAGATGCCCGTGCCCGCGTTGATGAGGCTGCTCGTTCTCCAGTCAAGCCCCAGCGCCTTGCCGATCACATAGCCGAGGCCGAAGCAGGTTGCAAGCGTGAAGAGCATGACGGTGAGTGAGAATTTGCCGACCGTGAGGACGGTCGTGATGTTGAGGCTCGCGCCGAGCAGAATGATGGCGAACTTGAGGATCTTCTTCGAGGTGAACTTGATGCCGGGCCTGGTCTTTTCGTTCGGTGCGTAGAAGCGGTTGACGATCATGCCGATGAACATGGCGATGACCGACGCGCCGATGAGGTGCAGCCCCGCGGATTCCTCCAGCTGCTCCAAAAGCTTTGCCGCCACGGCGATGACAAGCGCGATGGCGCAGCCGGGCAGCATTTTCTTTACGGTTTCGATGAATTTCATGGTGTATTTTTCTCCTCCAAAGCTTGTTGCCGTTGTATTATAGCACCGTCTGACGAAATGATAAAACCATAAATCAGAAGATGGTGATTCATATTTGTTATCAAGAAGGGCGCGTAAGGGGTGATGCGTTCCTTGCCTGTCGAGCCCCCCCGATATGCGCAAGGAAAGAGAGGTGCTGCCTGCACCTCTCTTCCCTTTTTACACTTGTTCCAGCTTGAAAACCGAAGGAATGATCTTCCCATCCTTACATTCCAGCACGGCGTAGGTCGGCCTGCGGGGATCGCCGATCGAGCCGGGGTCGGCCGTGCCGACGCGTCCACGAGCGGCACGTGCGTGTGACCGAAGAGCAGAAGATCGGCGTTCTGCTCCAGCGCACGGTACTGCGCGCGCAGCAGCCCCGTCTTCACGCCCATCGTGTGTCCGTGCGCAATGAGCACGCGGTGATCGTCTAAGATGAGCACGCGCTCGAGCGCCTCAAAGCGACCAAAATCGCAGTTGCCCGGCACCTGCTCGAGCGGCAGGCGGGGGAAAAGCTCGTGCAGCTCCTCCGCGTCGCGCCAGCAGTCGCCAAGGTGAATGATGCCGTCCGGCTTCTCACGCTCCACGGCGCGCACCATATTGTCCACATTGCCGTGGGAATCGGATAATACAAGGTACTTCATCGCGCTCACAGGAAGTTGTCGAGTTCACGCTCGACCTCGGGCATTTTCTTGACCTGCGGCTTATCGATGCGATAGCCGCCCTTCACGACCATGTCAAGTGTGCGCAGCGCGCTCGGACTTTTGAGCGGGTCGTCCGTGCAGACGATGAGATCGGCCTGCTTGCCGACTTCGACGCTGCCGGTCACATCGCCGATGCCTGCGAGGCGCGCATTCAGCTTTGTTGCGCTGTAGAGCGCGAAGGCAGGCGTCACGCCGCAGTATTTGACAAAGTGGTTCAGCTCGCGCCACATATCGTAATGCGTGATGTAGGGGCAGCCCACGTCCGTGCCGAGACCGACGGGCACGCCGGAAGCAAGGTTTGTTTTTGCCAGCGCGATGATGCCGTCAAAGACGATCTTGCCGTTTTCCTGCTGCTCATAGGTCGCGTGCGAGATGCTGCGGTCGAAGAGCGCGTAGGGAAGGGCGGGGGAGATAGTCGAGATCTGGAAGGCGCCGCGCTCTTTGAAGAGGTCGAGCATCTCCTGCGTCGGCTGCGCGCCGTGCTCGATGGAATCCACGCCGTTTTGCAGCGCGACGATCACACCCTCGGGGCTTTCAACGTGCGCCGCGACGAGCATGCCGAGAGAATGCGCCTTGTCGCACGCGGCCTTGACGAGCGCGGGGGGCATGCGCAGCACGCCCGGCTCGCCCACGACCTCGGCGTCCAGCACGCCGCCGGTGATCATCAGCTTGATGAGGTCGGGCTTGTCCCCGGCAATCTTCTCGACGAAGGCAGCGGCTTCCGCCGCCGTATGCGCCTCATAGGCGAGCGAGCCTGCCATGTGTCCGCCGGGGACGGAGACTGCCATATTTGAGGCCAGCACGCGCGGGGCGAGAATTTTACCCGCCGCCGCGAGATCGCGGATGCGCGTGTCGTAATCCGCCACGCCGCCGACGGTGCGGATCGTCGTCACGCCGGAGAGCAGCTCGGTTTTGGCATAACCTTCACACATGTTAACGCCGATCTTGTTCATCAAACCGCAGGAGGTGATGAGTTTCACGAGTTTTTTCGGGTCGCTTGCCTTTTTCTTCGGCTTGCCCGAAGCAGGGAGGTGCACGTGCATATTGATGAGACCCGGCAGCACATACCTGCCGCCGAGGTCGACGGTTTCATAGCCTGCTGGGATGTGCTGCGCGTCGGTAATTTCGGCGATCTTCTCGCCGTCGATGCAGACGGCCTTGCCCGTCTGCGGCTCCATGTGCTCAGAGCCGTCTAAGATCACGCAATTCGTCAGCGCGTATCGTTTGTCGTTTTGATACATCGGTGAGTCTGCCTTTCTGGATTTATCGGACCTGACCGCTGCCGGTGATGACATATTTGTAGGTGCTCAGCTCATCAAGACCCATCGGCCCGCGCGCGTGGAGCTTCTGCGTCGAAATGCCCATCTCGCAGCCAAGGCCGAACTCGCCGCCGTCGGTAAAGCGGGTGGAAACATTGACATACACCGCTGCGCTGTCGACTTCGTCGACAAAGCGCGCCGCAGCGTCCTTGTTTTCCGTCACGATGCAGTCGCTGTGATGGGTGGAGTGCTGCTGGACATGCGCGATGGCGGCATCGAGATCGTCCACGACCGCCACGGCGAGAATGTAGTCGAGAAATTCCGTGTCGAAGTCGCGTTCTGTTGCACTTGTGCCGGGAATGATCTCCGCTGCGGCCTCATCAAGACGCAGCTCCACAGGGGCGAGACCCGCTGCCTTGCGCTCGTCGACGAGCGCGGTGCGGAGCTTGGGCAGAAATTCCTTCGCCACTGCCCGGTGAACGAGACAGACCTCCTCTGCATTGCAGACGGACGGACGGCTTGTTTTGGCGTTCACAATGATCTTTACCGCCATGTCAAGGTCGGCGTCCTTATCAACATACACATGGCAGATGCCCGTGCCGGTCTCGATGCAGGGAACGGTTGCATTTTCGACGCAGGCGCGGATCAGTCCCGCGCCGCCGCGCGGGATCAGAAGATCGACAAGGCCGTCCGCCGTCATCAGCGCCTGTGCGCTCGCGTGCGTCGTGTCCTCGACGATGTTGACGATATCGGGGTCGCCGCCGACGGATTCGATGCCCGCCTTGAGCGCTGTGACGATGGCGTGGGAAGAACGGTACGCCTCCTTGCCGCTGCGCAGCATGCACACATTGCCGCTCTTGATGCACAGCGCTGCTGCGTCTGAGGTGACATTCGGGCGGCTTTCATAGATGATGGCGACCAGACCGAGCGGCACCTGCCGCTTGGTGATGGTCATGCCGTTGGGGCGGGTGAACTGCGCCAGCGCGCGCCCCACATGGTCGGGCAGCGCCGCCGCCTCGCGGATCCCATCTGCCATCGCGTGAATACGCGCTTGTGTCAGTGCGAGCCGGTCGAGCATGACATCGGAGATGCTTCCCCTTGCAGCGTCCATATCCTTTTGGTTTTCGCGCAGAATGTCAGCCTGATTTGCTTCAAGACTTTCTGCCATGGCGAGCAGCAGACGATTTTTTTCCTCTGCATTTGCGCTGCGGATGCTGCCCCAGGCAGCCTTCGTCTTTTTCAGTAGATCAATGGTCGTCATGTTCAATCCTTCTTTACCGTAAATCTTGTGCCTACGCGCTTGTCGGCGGCAACATCATAGAGAATATCGGGCGTCTGTCCGTTGGCAATGACCATTTCACAGCCTGCCGCCGTCGCCATCTGCGCGGCGCGGAGCTTGGTCGCCATGCCGCCCGTACCGAGATTTGAGCCGCTGCCGCCGCCGAGCGAGATGATATGCTCGTCGATGATGTCTACCGTGTCGATGAGTTTTGCATCGGGGGTCTTGCGCGGGTCACCGTCAAAGAGTCCGTCGATGTCTGAGAGCAGGATCAAAAGATCCGCCTTGACCGTCACAGCCACGATAGCAGAGAGCGTATCGTTATCGCCGATGCCGAACTCTGCGGTGGAGATGGTGTCATTTTCATTGATGATCGGCAGTGCGCCAAGCTCTAAGAGCCGCGCGAGCGTATTGTGGAAGTTCTCGCGGCGGCTGCCGCCCTCTTCAATATCGGGCGCGGTGATCAAGAGCTGTGCAACGGTGTGGTTATACTCCGTAAAGAGCTTATCATAGGTGTACATCAGCTCGCACTGGCCGACTGCGGCGGAAGCCTGCTTGGTCGGCACGTCCTTCGGCCGCTCGCGCAGATTCAGCTTGCCAAAGCCCATCGCAATGGCGCCGGAGGAAACGAGAATGATCTCGTGTCCCATGTTTTTCAGGTCGCTTAAAACCTTGCACAGCCTTTCCATGCGCTGAATGTTGAGTCGCCCCGTGGGGTGCGCCAGTGTGGAGGTGCCAACCTTAACAACGATCCTCATATCATGATCCCTCCGATCAAAAGACGGGCGCGCATACGGCGCGCGTCTGGAATTTGCCTATGATTATACCGCGCGCATCACGCTTTTGCACGAATTTTTTACAATTTTACAGTAAATAAGCGTATCTGCATAAAAAAAGAAGGCGCACCGGCGGCGCACCTTCGCAATATGACGGATTTTCGGTCAAAACGGCTTTCTGGCGACCTCGAGGATCGTGTCAAGCATGCCCTGGATCTGCGGCGTGATGATCTTGTTTCTGTGGTAGAGCACCTGCCGCCACTGGCTCATCTGGCAGTCTGCCACGGGAATGATGGCAAGGTTGCCCTTATGAATGCTCATTTTTGCCGTGTAGCGCGGCAGCACAGAGAGAAACTCCGGATTCTCGCGAATGAGCTTGAGCGCGAGTGTATCGCTTTCAAGCGCCAGGAACGGCTCCACGCTCAGGTCCTGGCGCGCAAGTTCGCGGTCGAACTGGTCGCGGTAGGGGTTGCCATGGTTCATCAGAATGAACGGGTGGTTCACAAGGTCAGCAAGACGCACGTCCGCGCGGGTGGAGAGGGGGTTTCTCGTATTCGTTACGATGACCACGTCCTCCTGCGCTTCGAAGACCTTGACGAACTGCGTGTCAAAGATCTGCTCGTCAAGCGTGTAGATCATGTCAAGCTCGTTTTTGATCAGCATTTCCGTGATTGTGGCAATGTTGCCTGCGTGCAGTTCGATCTGCACGTGCGGGAAACGCTCGTGATAGAGCGGCACAATATCGGAAAACGAGGCGGTGAGCAGAGAATTGAGCGTGCCGACGCGCACCGTGCCGCTGAGCTCGGAGTCCGCCGAGGCGAACGCGCTCGCCCGCGCGATGGCACTCACCACGTCGCGCGCGTAGGAGACAAAGTCCTTGCCGTATTGTGTGATGGAAACGGTTTTGCCAATGCGGTCAAAGAGCTGCACGCCAAGCTCGCGCTCAAGCTGCTGAATCTGCACCGTGACGGCGGACTGCGAGTAATCCAGCGCTTCCGCTGCGCGGGAAAAGCTCTTGAGCTCGGTGACTTTTAAAAACGTGACCAGATTGCGGACTTCCATAAGGCCCTCCGATTCAAATTTTGTAATGCTTTTTCAAAAATATATTAGTGGAAATATCTTAATTTGTCAATAGAAGTATTATAAATAATAATAAGGTGAGAGAAAAAGCTGACCGTGTTTGCCACGGTCAGCTTTTTCTGATGAGGCGGTTACTCGGTATATTCGTGATGCAGCAGCTCATGTGCGCGCTCCTGAAGCCCGGAGGCGTACATCGCGTCGAGAACAGGGTTGCGCTCACTGCGCTTGAACATCGAACTGCGGTCGATCTCATAGAGGCCGTGCGCGCGCTGGAGTTTGCTGCTCATCAGTGCATAGGGCTGACCCGCGCCGCCGACGCAGCCGGTGCGGCAGGACATCACCTCGACCAGATCCAGCTCGACCTCGCCGCGCTCGATCTGGTCGAGCAGCTTCGCTGCGTTGGCAAGGCCGTGAACGAGTGCGATGCGCACGTCGCGCTCGCCGATGGGAATGGTGACAAAGCGGATCGGCTCCGTGCCGCGCAGACCGCTGTGCTCGAGCATGCGCAGTGCATTCTTGCTCTTGTCGGGCAGGCAGCAGCGAACCACGGCTTCCGCCACGCCGCCGCTCGTGCCGAAGATCTCAGCCGCACCGCTGCCCATGCCGTACGGCAGGTCAGGCGACTCTTTTTCAAGCATCTGGAAGCGAATGCCGGATTCCTTAATCATCTTGATGACTTCCTGCGTGGTCAGCACCAGATCGACATTGGGAACGCCGTCGCGGCGGAACTCCTTGCGTCCGGCCTCCATTTTCTTGGCCGTGCAGGGCATGATCGCGATGTGGAAGGTCGTGCGCCCGTCGGCGGCGTCCTTTGCGCGGTAGCGGTCCTTCAGCACCGTGGCGAACATCTGCATGGGGGAGAGGGCAGAGGAGAGATTCTTGAGAAATTGCGGGCGCTCCTGCTCCACATAACGCACCCAGGACGGGCAGCACGAGGTCATCAGCGGTAGATTCTCACCCGTTTCCAGGCGGCGCAGAAATTCTGCCGACTCTTCGCGCACGGTGAGATCCGCGCCGAAGATCGTATCATAGACCTCGTCGGCGCCCATGATCTTGAGCGCGGTGACGAGCTTGTCAAGCACGTTTTCACCAGCAGGCAGGCCGTAGGCCTCGCCGAGCGCCACGCGCACGGCGGGCGCGATCTGGATGACCACGCGCTGGCTGGGATCGTGCAGTGCTCTCCACGCATCGCCAATGTCGTTTTTCACGGTGATGGCGCCGGTGGTGCATACGGCGGCGCACTGGCCGCAGCTGACGCAGTGAGTGGTCGAGATGGGCTGGTCGTCGCCCGCCTCAATGTGCAGCCCGGGGCCGCGGCCGGCAAAGTGCAGGATGCTCATGCCCTGAACCTCCTTGCACACGCGCACGCAGTCGCCGCAGAGGATGCATTTGTTGAGGTCGAATGTGACCGCAGGGCTTGAAAAGTCCATCGGTACATGCTCGCGCGTATCCTTGAAGTGAACGTGATGGATGCCGAAGCGCACGGCCATCTCCTGCAGACGGCAGGAGCGGTTTTTTTCGCAGGCGGTGCAGTCGCGGCAGTGCGAGGCAAGCATCAACTCCAGCGTCATGCGGCGGTATTTGAGCAGGCGCGACGTGTTCGTGCGGATGCGCATGCCGTTTTTCGGCTTGGTCGTGCAGGCGGCGTCGATCTTGCCGGTATCCAGATCCTCGACCATACACATGCGGCACGCGCCGTAAACAGAAAGATCGGAGTGAAAGCAGAAGTTCGGCATTTCCACGCCTGCTTTGCGGCACACGTCCATGATGGTGGCTTCGTCGTCGAATTCCACGCGGATGTTGTCGACATACATGATCCCCTTAGCCATCGATCTCCACCTCCCGGATCGCATCGAAAGGACAGGCCTCGATGCAGGTATAGCATTTGACGCATTTTTCCGGATCGATCACGAACGGCGACTTGATAACGCCCGTAATGGCCTCGGCGTGGCAGGAGCGCGAACACTTGCTGCACCCGCGGCAGATGTCCGGGTCGATCACAAGACGAATGCGGTTGTAGGGCAGGCCGCCGGGCACAATGGGTTCGCGGTCGAGCGCACAAAGACTGCACTCGCCCTTGAGATGGTCTTCAAACTCAGCGGGGAAGTATTTGATGGCGGTTTCCAGTGTGTGATAGGAGTTCTTACCGAGGTTGCAGAACGCCGTAACGGCGATCATTTCGCCGAGATCGGTGAGGCGGTGAAAACCGCTGCGGTCAAGGTGATAATCCTTCAGCGCCCATAAAAGCTCGTTCATACGCTTGGTACCTTCACGGCAGGGAACGCACTTGCCGCAGAACTCTGTCTGCGTGTACTGCATAAAGCGACACGCGACATCGACCATGCAGCGGTCCTCGTCGAGCACCGTGATGACGCTGTCGCCGCGGCGCACGCCGTAGGGCTTGAGCTTTTGAAAGTGCAGGGGCAGATCGAGGTGCTCCTTAACGAGAAGTCCGCCGCTCGGGCCGCCGATCTGCATGGCCTTAAACTTCTTCCCGTTCGGGATCCCGCCGCCGATGCGGTAGATCACATCGCGGATGGTGGTCGCTTCGTCGGGAATGTCTACATAGCCGGGATTGGCGATATCACCCTTTAGTAAAAAAATTCTTGCCATTTTTCTCTCCGTGTTGTGTTTTTTGCTTTAATATTTTTAATAAGATATATAACAACAAAAACTCTAACACTGCGGCTTAAAATTGTAAAGGGCTGTACTGATAAATTATTTGAATAGGAGCACAGGCTATAAGCAAAGAAACGGAGGGGACTGCCTATGATATGTACCCCCTTTACTGGACACCCAGTAGAGGGGGTATTATTATGCGGTAC
>OHPV01000077.1_pt1 | contig 77921 bp, 69 predicted proteins | sample 1577781 | NCBI WGS metagenome assembly OHPV01 (sample SAMEA3879518, study PRJEB24766) | human gut metagenome | biome: human-associated habitat; feature: feces | place: USA | collected 1985/1987 | reverse complement strand
TTTGAACACGACGGCAAAGGCACCACTGCTACGATATGGTTCACCATGATCATCTAGCACTGGTACCAAATGAGCCAATTGATCAAGATTGCTATTTGCATCTTGTATGGCTCTAACATATTCTGATATTAAAGGGTATTGCACAACATTAAATTATAAGTCATATAATCCGAATCTATAATCACAAGCCATACCATCAAATTTCATTTCAAATGGCTTTTTAGTTACAATCTTCTTCCCTTCAATATTCTGGTATAAAAAGGATAGGAATAATTGCAAACAAGACAAACTCGCATTTTCTTTTGTTAACCGATATGCAATATAACCAAATAGGTCTCGTTCTCCAATAATATAATCTTGGCACAACGCATAATCCTGATTCACACCTATTATTGCTAAAGGAAGATATGCTTCGTCACCATGATCATATAAAGCTTTTGCTCCATCATCTACTATAACTTCATCATTCATTTTATCTTGTTTTGGATAAAAATACGACGTTAATGTGTCATATTTTGGCGCATTATAAATGAATATATACTTGTTCTGAACACCCATTGCACTCAATCTTTTAAAATTTGACAGCACATCTTTAAAACCTTTACGATTAACAGAACATTTCACTTCTATCACACAGACTACATTTTTAGCATTCACTATATCTATTTCACCAAAAGATTTTATAACATTATTTCTATAAAGGATAATATCACACTGGGGTGATATTGAATCTGAAAAAACACGTTCAACATTATCTTCTTTCTTATGAATCAAATAATAAAGTTTCTGCCTAATAGAGTCAAAATCTTCATCTAAGGTAACAAAACCTTGTGTAACTTTGACATCATTAGGCAAATTCTCACGTAAAAAACCACGAAGTAAATGTTCTCCCCAAAAACCAAGCGATGGTTTATGATGGGAGAGAAATTCTCTTCCATCATTTATCTGTGTCAAAAGACATTCTGCTTTTGAACGATAATATTCTATAGTATAATTGCCCATATATTATAAACTACTTATTTTGTTCCAACTTCATCAATTTTTCTTTAGCAAATTTATCCCCTAGTTTTGCTGCTTTTCTATAATATGCAATAGCCGTTTCTAAATTCTTCTCAACTCCAGCCCCTTCTTCATAGCAAATTGCTAAATTACAAAATGCTTTAATATTACCTTGTTCAGAAGATTTTAGAAATAAGTTCACCGCCAACTCCAAGGATTTTTCACACCCATTACCATACTTATAACAATTACCTAAATTATTTTGAGCATTAGCGTACCCTTGATTTGCAGACTTACGATACCAATATACTGCTTCTTTATAGTTTTGTCTTACGCCTGTCCCATTTGCATAACACAATCCTAAGTTAAACTGAGCACGAGCATACCCCTGCTCTGCAGCCTTTAAGAACAAATTAACAGCTTGACCATAATTTTGCTCAACACCATAACCTTTTAGATAACTAAGTCCTAATAGATTAAGCCCTTTGATATTGTTATTTCTAGCGGATTTTTGGACCAATGCAATTCCCTTTTCTAAATCCTGTGCAACTCCTTTACCTGTAATATAGCAATACCCCAAACAAGCCAAAGCATACATACTACCTTTAGATGTTGCCTCAGAATATAAAGCAAAGGCTTTTTGTTCATTAATCACCTTGCCTTTTCCTTCACGATACATATCTGCTAAATTGAGTAAATCATCTATATTTTTATACGGTTTGGTCAAGTTAAATAATCCAAAAGAATACATATCAAGACTTTTTCTAGCCACAACCAGCAAGAACATAGAAAGAAGCGTATTAACTTCTTCATCATTCACCAATTCTTGCAAAGCAGCCAATACCTTGCTTTTACTCAAGTCACGATAGTCCTCAGCAGAAAAGAGTAATCTATCTGCTGCACCATATTCATCAAGTAACGAAGATTTCAGAGAAATGGCCTTTAACGACAAGGCGATGCTTGCCAAAGCAAAGTCGTCAATGGTTTCATCAAAATCATCAACGGTTCTCAAAGGGTGAGAAAAGTCCTTTGTACCAATTGTTGGAGACTTCTGTCCCTTCATGGCAGGAACAAACATACCATCATAATCTACCAAAGTCAAACTTCCATCAGGACGAACCATGATGTTGTCTGGCTTGATGTCACCATGAGCAAATGGTTGAGAACGAAGCCACGCTGCCATTTTACAGAAGCGATAGCAAAGCATTGCCATTGCATAATTATCTTGATAGTTTTCCGCAATGTAATTCTCCATTGTTTCACCATCAATCCAATCCATCAGAAGAACAGGAAACTCATCCTCCTCACAACTGCTATCTACGAAGATTTCTTTGTCTAAGTACTTTACAGAAGTAATATAAGAGGAATCTACGAACTCTAACTCATCTGCAATCTGGCAATAAGCCTCAGCTCTACCTTCTTGTTCTTCAGTAAAGCACTTTAAGGCATAGCATTTCCCTGTCTGTTCATCTTTCATTTTGAACACGACGGCAAAGGCACCACTGCTACGATATGGTTCACCATGATCATCTTGCACTGGTACCAAATGAGCCAACTCATCAAGATTGTTACCAGCATCTTGTATGGCTCTAACATATTCTGATATCAAAGGATATTGCATTGACTTTTTCTGTTAATTGTTTTGCCCCAAAGGTACAAAAGACTTACGATACTACCAAACCATTAGCTATTTTTTCACCTAATTTAATATAGTACCATCCTGTACATCTTTGCCTATGTCAGCAAGAACCTGAGAGTAACATTGCTTGGTTCTGAAAAAGTCATTAAGAATCGCAGCAAGATAGGCTTTTGTATTTGGAATGTTGTGCATTAGCAGACATTGTAACTTAGACAGAACATAATAAGACTTTTCTTCCTCATACAGAATATACAAGACTGTATTATGCACTAAATGATTAGTACGATTAACAGCCTTTTTCATATTCTCTACATCTTGAAGATTCTCCGAATCCACCATATCCCAATGAAGATCCCAAATTGTAATAAAGGCTGAGTCGTTTGAAGCCTCTATCATAAACTTCTCATTTTGATACGTGAAGTAAATGTCATCGTGCTCTATACGAACTTCACAATTAAGCTGGCGAAGCAACTCAATACACAAGTCTCTAGTACCAATATTCTCATTGCTATCATTAGATGGCGAGATAGAATTAACGATCTCATCCATCTCTTTTTCTGCTCTTTTCTGGCGGATGTAATACATCAAACTTATGCCAATCAATACTGAAATAATTGGTAACATCATAGTTATAACCTTTTTAAATTAATACTTTATGAGATGGCAAAGTTAGTGTTTTTTTTGCAAACAGATGTACAAACTCGGGAAAAACTTACCTCCACAAGCCTTGTGGAGCCTAAACATTTGTAGCATCCACCACCATTTATTATTTTTGCAGCCAAAATAACAATAAAAATAATAGGAATATGGAAAGACTCTTTTTTTTCGTGATTGCCGTTGCGTTAGCATTCGGCGTTGGTTGCCTGGGAAGAAACAGAAAGATTGGTTTTGGATGGGCTTTTGGTATCTCACTCATCAATGTGGTGATTGGTCTCATTGTCGTATTATGCTCTAAGAAGAAAACGCCAAATGAGCTTGAAAAGAAGAACTAAGTTGAAGATTTGGGGATGGGTATGTATTCTGATTGGAGTAATTGGCTTTATCAGTATCATTATACGTGGCAACCCAAACCTCGGACCGAGCGTTTGGGTTGCCATAGGAGTTTATTTGTTATACAGGAAAAATACCTAAGAAAATTCACTTCCACTCCACAAGCTTTCTATCCAATGGTATCTTCTTGGGTTCGCCACGATTGCCATCAATGAAATAACTCCCGGCTAGACTTTCATCAAACTGGAGAGTGAAGGCTTGGCGGATACGGGCACATTTCTCATTGATAGAATTAGACAGTGGATTCGTCAGGGCTTCGATGCTCTGGCGAATCTTCTCTTCTGAAAGATGAGCCCCGTTGTTGTTCGATTTCTTGCGAATATCCACATAGATACCATATAGCTCTTCCCTATAATCCGACAGACATTTGAAAAGGATTCCCTCCTCATGACGCAAAAAGAGAATATACACCGCCTTTACCAATGGCTCCATCTTGATAGTCATATCATGATAGTCGGGCAGTATGATATCGTAATTCTCTGTGATAATCATTCTACTCAGATTCTTGGGTGGAAAGAGATACTGCTTCAGCACCCAATCGCTTACCCCACCAAGGCGCAAGTCCTGCACCTGCCGGTACACCTCCTTCATCTTCTGCCTGATATCATAGCTGAATGTTTCATCTGCCGGAATCGGTTTAGGATCAAATATACTGTATGGAAAATCATCGACAGAGCTGAACATCACTTTGCTATCCGGCAACTTATCATACGCAGCCTGCATCAATGGCATAAAATCCTCATCTTCCTCTATAGACAAAGAATAGGAATTGACATAATATATGCCATCCTCCTCATGGTCTAGCTGTAAGATGCTAGGATGTAATTTCTCCTTATTCTTTTCTTCTATCAATTGCGACAACAGCAAATCGGAAGGAACAGAGATGTTCAAATCCTCTTTATTCATCGCAGGATAGCTGTAGAGAGCTGTCTTCCTGATATGAGGACCCAGAAATGGGAAATAATTAAAATGAATTGACTTGCTGATAAACAAGTTGTTGATATCCAGGAGATGGTTGATGATGGAAAGGTTCAACTTTTCATCATACCCATTCTCTACAAAGAACACCTCGCCATGTAGGCGTGTTGGGAAGTCGCGAAACTTCAATACCTTTTTTCTTCCAATCTTTCCGGTCATTGCTTACCTATTATTATATGGTTGATTACAGTATTGTACATGTCAGAGCTATATTATGTATTTATCGAATAGTTAAACTCTGATCACTTCATTAACCGCTCTATCCATTCATTGAACAAAGGGCATTTCTCACGAATCTTCTCCAAACCAATGTCCATAGCAACACAAATGCCAACAACTACCTTATTATAATCAGGAATAGCAGCTATCAATCGTTTGGACGGAGCTGTTTCAGGACTATTGTTGATAAGCTCTGGCGATTGGAAAGCCTCTGCCGTAGCCTGCAACTCTGCATAATCAAACTCACTCTCCTCAAAACTATTCAAGAATGCACTCACATCACTGAACAGCAATCCTTCAAACTCATGAAGTTGTATGTATGGAATGAAGCGAAAGCGATATTGCTCAGAAATATCCTTCGCCATTCTATCTATCAAGAAATGAATACGCTCCGTCTTATCCACTATTTCCTTAGATTCTTCCCATCCTGGAAACCCGAACTGGTCTTTGATGCCATAGTAATCCACTAACATGCTGACATAGACATCACCTTCTTGAAGATGATTCAATATTTGCTTTTTGATGGTGGTCCAAGGAACTATACCACCATGCGAATGCTTGATGACAGGGGCTTCCACATAAATATCATGCTTAGCAAACTCAACCCCAAGCACTTCTGTACAAAACTCTTGTTCCGTAGGACCCTCACATACTATGATTAGTCGTTTCATCGTGGCTGACCTCCTTTCATAATATTTTGTTTCCACAAATCACCAAGTGTATAATCCTCAAGCCAATGTGCCAATTCTTCGCTATTCAGCCGATTGATGGTTGTACCATCTTCGTTCTGATTAACAGTCAAGACATCCTCTGGCTCAAAGTTACTGATTAGTTCAGCACTCTGAGTTGCAACGATAACTTGCGTGCCCTTTTGTGCCGCCATCTTAATCAAACCCGAAAGTTTTTCGATAGCCACAGGATGCAAACCAAGCTCTGGCTCATCAATGATGATAACTCGTGGTAACCATGGCTGCATAAAGAGCACGGTCAAGGCAATAAAGCGAATGGTTCCATCCGACAAGTCGGTCGGTCCGTAAATCATAGAACTATACTTATCCTGCCATTGCAAGCGCACCATATCGGCTTCGGTTGGTTGGAAATAGAAGTCCGAGAAATAGGGAGCCACACTCTGAATGACACGGATAATGCGACGATAAGCCACAGGCTTCTCTCGCTGAATACGATAGAGGATAGCCGCCAGATTTTCACCATGCTCATACATACGATAAGCATCGTTCACGATATGGCTATCAGCCGTAAATGGAGAACGGCGACCTGTATCGTGGAAGTGAAACTTGCGGATTTGGGAGATATAGTTAGATAAATCTTCCTCTTTATGGTCTTTTAAACTCGACTCGCTTTGATACTCCGTTATAACACTTTTCCTCACTAAATCTAAAGGACAAACATCATCATAACAACGAACAACTTCTCTTTCTACGATGAGTTTACCATCAGATTCCAATAACATCAAGTCATATTCACTCTTAGCTATTAGCAAGTTTACAGCTATAAGATCGGTAACTTTTCTGCCTTGATAGAGAAATTTATCTACTCCACCAACTTGAGCGACATACGCCCCTAATCTCTTCTCATAGATGTTTCCTAACATTTCGAAAAGAGATAAGAAGTTACTCTTACCAGCTCCATTGGCACCAATCAAGATATTGATAGGATGCAGTTGAACTGATAACTTTTTAAAAGACTTATATCCAAATATTCTTATTGAGTCCATATTATAGTTTCATTCAAATATAAAAGCAAAGGTACACTTTTTAAGTGTATTTACCAAATTATTTATTCAAAACTTTTGTTTTACTCGCAAAATCAAGCAAATTTTTCTATTACTAATTGAAAAAGTAACTACTCTTTTACTCCACTACATGAGTAATTGTCTTACTGTTGTACGACACCCAAGGCTACTTCGGCATTTCTCGCGCCTTCATGGTAATGGAGGTATCCAGCGAGGTGTTGTCGAAACGGCTGACAAAGATGAAGGCATCACCCTGCTGAATGTCCTGAAGCATCTTGTTTAAGGCGATACCGCTGAGCGAATAAATCAGCTTCCTTACTTCTACGTATCCAAGAAATTCCTTACCATGAAGCCTCAACACATGTAGCTGTAACACCCTCACTAAATGGCACAGGTATGCCACCATGCGGATAGAATGGGCTCAACTTTACCAAGTCATCTTCTGCATGACTCGTTACATCCGCAATTATCGCATCGGGATATTTCTTCAAGATATTCTCCCGCTTTTTTCGTTTAGAATCAATTACAATCATTCAAATACCTCCTTTCCAAAACGTTTTATTATTTCTAGTTTTATTTGATTCTTTAAAATAGTTTTACCAAAGGCAAACTTTCCTATATAAGAAACTGTTGATGGAATATTGATAAAACCGAGATTTTCACAACATACAAAAGCGGCATTTTCAATGCGACAGACTGAAGTTGGCAAAGAAACAGAAAACAAAGAATGCTTGCCTGCAAATGCACCACACGCAATTTCAACAATTCCAACAGGAACATCATAAGAATGTTCTCCTGTCCATCCAATAGCTTCTGTCATCTGTGAAGTATATCTATTAAATGCCACAAACTTATTATACTGCTTTTCCATTTTCCTATAAGCTATTAATCTCGTCATACTAGAATTATACAAAATCTCATCTTTGTATATAAAATAATCAGATTCATTAACCAATTTACCATTCCAATACATAAAAGCTCCATCAACTTTTTGCACAAACTTTGGCAATTTAATTTCTTTCAATTTTTCACATCTAACAAAAGCCATTACCCCTATCGTTTTTAAGGAATGAGGCAAAATCAATTTTTCTAAATTAGAGCACCCCTTAAATGCTTTAGTATTAATGAATCTGCATTCTTTTCTTATTCTGTATGTACCAGAAATATCTTTCGGAGCACGTATCAAAATTAGCCCATTTCTACCATACTTAACACCAAATTCATCAATAAAAACCTGTTTTAAATCATCAAAACGATTTTTCTCTTGCCAACAATTATCAGGTAGAGCAATATTAAACATACGAAAAGATACGAAAGATAGATTTTTCTTTACAAATGCAATATTAAACAAAGAATACAATAATCGCAAATCCGTATCACCCAGTAATTCACTCAAGGATACAACCACCTTGCTTTTACTCAAATCACGATAGTCCTCAGCAGAAAAAAGTAATCTATCTGCTGCACCATATTCATCAAGTAAAGATGGCTTTAGAGATACAGCCTTTAACGACAAGGCGATGCTTGCCAAAGCAAAGTCATCAATGGTTTCATCAAATTCATCAACAGTTCTCAAAGGATGAGAAAAATCCTTTGTACCAATTGTTGGAGATTTCTGTCCCTTCATGGCAGGAACAAACATACCATCATAATCTACTAAAGTCAAACTTCCATCAGGACGGACCATGATGTTGTCTGGCTTGATGTCACCATGAGCAAATGGTTGAGAACGAAGCCACGCTGCCATTTTACAGAAGCGATAGCAAAGCATTGCCATTGCATAATTATCTTGATAGTTTTCCGCAATGTAATTCTCCATTGTTTCACCATCAATCCAATCCATCAGAAGAACAGGAAACTCATCCTCCTCACAACTGCTATCTACGAAGATTTCTTTGTCTAAGTACTTTACAGAAGTAATATACGAAGATTTCACGTTCTCAAGCTCATCAGCAATCTTACGATAAGCCTCAGCTCTACCTTCTTGCTCTTCTGTAAAGCACTTCAATGCATAACACTTTCTAGTCTGTTCATCTTGCATCTTGAACACAACGGCAAAGGCACCACTGCTATGATATGGTTCACCATGATCATCTAGCACTGGTACCAAATGAGCCAATTTATCAAGATTGTTATTAGCATCTTGTATGGCTCTAACATATTCTGATATCAAAGGATATTGCATGGACTTTTCCTGTTAATTGTTTTGCCCTCAAAGATACAAAAGACTTACGATACAACCAAATCATCGCTTATTTTTTTACCTTATTTAAATTTAATATAGAAAGCTATTATGGTAACTACTCTTTCAGCAGAAAATTGTAAAATACTCTGTATCCCCAGTAAACACTGGGGATGGAGTTGTATTGCTATAGGGGTTGGATGCTTACAATCAACCCATTGTAGTCTAAATAACCATTTAATTCTGTCATCGTTCCTATTTTTATAACACACATCAATCTACATTCCAGGTTGCTTCAGGACATCCATCAAATGCATCATCTATAACATCATCACTATATCCGTTATAGTAACCATACTTTTCTCCAGAAGTTCCATAATCATCCCATTCATTGTAATATTCTGTATTGTTATCAAAACAGGAATCATTTGAAGTAACTTTTTTCTTTTCAAACATTACAGCTGCTTCTTTTGCTGTTTTTTGTTTTAACAACACTGCTTGACAACTGCGAAGCACCATATCTTTGCCCAAACTATTAGGAAATGATTTTGATGTTTCCAAATCAAACATCGCTAAATAAATTACAGTCAAAAATGCATCTATCCCTGCGAGTTCCGGGGCAGTCATGCATCTTTGAATGTCAGAAACATATCTTATTATATCAGGATTATAAACGGCATTCGTTGCATTATATATATTCATAATCCACGAGAGCATCTGATTATTCAAAGAAGGATAATCAGAAATAGACTCCAACACATTGAGATAATAATACTTTCCTGCTCTATGCTTTTCACCCTTTATGGTAACAAAACGTCTTCCGTACTCATAAGTTATCGAGTTCTGCCCAAACTTGAAAGCCAATTCATTCATAAGCGACATTCTATTAGTTAAATAAAACAATCAGAAAAACTTACGAAGTTCTCTGTAGTCAAACCCCAAGCATTCAGTAATGCCTTTGTATATGTCCACCCACCTTTGCTCATTTGGAGCTTCCAGCAAGATTATGACACCGCAAAAATAGTAAATATTACCGAAACAACAAAATTTTTATCGTAAAAATTTCAAAAAACATTGTGTTAGGGTACACAATGGAGAAAAAGAAGTTTACTTGCTTGATAAACTGCTCCAAATTCAGACATTGCATATTATTTTCGTAAGCTATCAAATTTAATCCGATAAACATCGCACGTATAAATCTTTTTTCTCGAAAAAAGTATCAAAGTCTCATTTTTCGGCATAAAACAAGGCTTATATCTTTAATACACAGAACTTTATCGCGAATGAGACTTCTCTGAAAATGAAGGGAGAAGTATCATCGAAGTATCATAAATTAGCGAGAAGTATCATGATTTCTTGCTTGCATCGAAAAAAAATGCTTTATGAAGTGATAATAATAGCATTTGCAAGGCAATAAACAGGATGTATTTGCGTTTAGTAAAACAGAATGTTTTATTCTTAATACTTAAGAAACATGGATGAAAAGGAATTACTGAAAAAGGCTTTTGAGTACGGAAACGTACCTAGCAACATCACCTACTGTTTCACCGAACCATGTCCGATGAAAAACAAATGTATTCACTATCTATCCGGTCTCTACAAAAACGAGAAGACTGATAGAGGGGATGCCATCTTCCCAAATGCCCTGAAAAACGGGAATTGCAAGTACTTCGCTCCGCTGCGTGTCGTGAAAATGGCATGGGGATTCGACAAACTCTTTGCCGAAATGAAAGTGAAAGACGCTCCTGCACTGCGCGCCGAAATGAGAGACTACCTCGGCAGCAAAGGACAATACTACCGTTACAAACTGGGACAACTGAAACTCCTGCCGGAACAACAGGCATATATCAAACAGCTCTTCGCCAGATACGGATATAAAGATGTTGAATTCGACCATTTCTCAGAAGAGATTGATTTCACTAAAAGCTAATCTTTTTCTCTGCCCTCTAGATGTTCCAGCCATGCCATTTAAACGGTCCCACAGAGAACACGTGACGGGCTACCGGTGAACACGTGACGGGCAACTGGAGAACAAGTGACGGGCAGTCATTGCCCGTACAACGGGAAACGAGTGCCCAATTTACCAACCGAACTTTGGGCAACACAAGAAAGAGTTTATAGTTTATAGTTAACAGTTAATAGTTAACAAACAAACATCCTAATCAATATATTCAATGAAGGTAACAATCGTTCATACAAACAACAAGAAGCAGCTCCTCGTCAGCACCAAGACGATGGAGAAGTTGCTGCAACGTATCGCAAAAGATGACAGCAGACTTACTGTTACCCATTTCCGCGAATACGTGACCTATATGGAAAGCGGCTACGAATATTACAAGGATATGCCAACATGGATGCACATCTACCCCGCTGCAGAATTCGCCAAAGACGAAAACAACAACCTGAAGATGAAGGCGTGCAACGGTATTCTGATGCTGAAATTCGGAAACATTACGGATGCGGACGGCGTGGAGGGCGTGAAGCGCTCGGTTGCCATGCTGCCTTCTACCTTTGCTGCGCTGGAAGGTGCTGATGGTAAGTCGGTTATCGTATTGGTGAAATTCAGCAATGAAGATAATTTGCTGCCTGTTGAGGAGGCGGATGCCGAACGACTGTATCGCATCGCTTACCAGCAGATTCTACCTGTATATCAGGCGATTGCCAAGGCTTCGGTGCTCACAGACGGACCGAAACCTTCTATAGAAGCGGGCGCAAACCTGTCTTTTGAGCCTTCGATGCACAACAGTTTTATGATGACGCTCGATGCGAAACCTTATTTCAACAGTAAGGCGGTAGCGATGAAAATTGACAGCAACATGCACCCTCAGAACCAGGCTTTCAACACAGAAGATAATCAGCAGATGAATCCTGGTTCCGATACTTCGGAAGAAGAAAAGAAAGTTGACAAGAACAGCGTTCGCGAGAATATCGTGAGCATGATGCAGCTGCTGAAAAGTAAATATAACTTCAGATACAACACGGTGATGAAATTCGTGGAATACATGCCGAAGGAGAAAGGTTGGTATGGTTTCCAGCCTGTGGATCCGAGAGTGCAGAAGCGCATGACGCTGGAGGTGCAGCTCGCTGACATCCGGGTGAGCATCAAGGATGTCAGGAATTTTCTGGAGTCTGATTATATCAAGAATTATAATCCGATTGATGAATATCTCTTCCAATGCTACGACAAATGGGACGGAAAGGACCATATCCGTGCCTTGGCTCGTACGGTTCCTACCAACAATCCTTACTGGGCAGACTGGTTCTACACCTGGTTCCTGGGCATGGTTGACCAGTGGCGCGGCTTTACCCATCGCCAGTATGGCAACTCAGTGGCTCCGCTTCTCATTTCCAAGCAGGGTTACAACAAGAGTACTTTCTGTCGCCGGCTGTTACCACCGGAGCTACAATGGGGATATAGCGATAATCTGATTCTGTCAGAAAAACGTCAGGTTTATCAGGCGATGGCGCAGTTTATGGTCATCAATCTCGATGAGTTCAACCAGATTTCGCCACAGGTGCAGCAGGGATTTCTGAAGAATCTCATCCAGTTGCCTACGCTGAAATACAAGCCTCCGTATGGCAGTCATGTCATGGAATTTCCTCGTCTCGCCTCGTTCATCGCCACGAGCAACATCACGGATATTCTCACCGACCCATCCGGCAACCGAAGATTCATAGGCGTGGAACTGACGGGGCCTATCGATGTGAGTGTGCGTCCGAACTATCAGCAGCTTTTCGCCCAGGCGCTGACTGCTTTGCACAATGGCGAGAAGAGTTATTTTGATGCGGAACAGGTGAAGTTAATCATGAAGAACAACTGCCAGTTTGAGGTGGCTGAGCCGATAGACCAGTATTTCATGCTCTATTTTGATTTGGTTGAGAATGAGAAAGAGGGTGAATATCTGACTGCTGCCGAGATTTTCGACTATCTGAAAAAGCAGATAGGTTCATCGCTCAAGGTGAACAGTTTGATGGGATTCGGCAGAAAACTGGCGAATATGAGTGATTTAAAACATAAGAGATTTGCAGATGGAATGAAGTATCTTGTAAAGAAAAAGTGAAATAATGATACTTCTATGAGACTTTAATGAGACTTCTCGGCACCAGAACCGAGAAGTCTCATTTCTTTTATCTTATTATCTATCAAGTCTTTAAATCGATATTTTCAATAGAAAATGAGACTTTGAGACTTTTTTTCTCAAAAAAAACTTTTTCACGTAAGAGAGAAAGCTTTTGCCCTTACAGGGCGACAGGCTTGCATCCATCATTACCCAGGGTGTTGCCCTGGGCTAAGAGCTTCTGCCCTTTCAGGGCGTGTGGAGCCTACATCTGAAAAAGCTTATCCTTTAGATAGCATAAAGGAAGGTACGGATGAACCAGTAGCAAACGATACCTGCGATGTAACCTACGAAAGCAATCCAGGAGATATGCTTCATATACCAGCCGAAGGTTATCTTCTCCAAGCCCATTACTACCACACCAGCGGCACTACCGATAATCAGCATAGAACCACCGACACCGGCACAGTAGGCCAGCAACTGCCAGAAGACACCATCCACAGCCATATCACCAGCGGCAGCCACAGGATACATTCCCATACATCCGGCTACCAGAGGCACATTATCAACAATACTTGAAAGCACACCAATGATACCAGTTACGAGGTAGTGGTTGCCATCAAATACGACGTTCAAGCCCTGACCCAAAGCAGTCAACACACCAATTTCAGCCAGGCAGGATACTGCCATCAGGATTCCGAGGAAGAAGAGGATGGTACTCATATCAACACGAGAAAGCAACTTGGTTACTCGCTTCTGAGTGCCCTCGGCATCAGCTCCACGATGCAAACCGCGATAGAAAACTTCGGTAGCAGTCCAGAGAACACCCAATACCAGGAGGATTCCTACGAATGGAGGCAAGTGGGTAATACTCTTGAAGATAGGAACGAAGATCAAACCGCCTACTCCCAACCAGAACACTGCCTTGCGCTGACCTTCGGTGAAATCGCTGACCGATGCATTCTGCTGGGCAGAAACCTCAGGCATCAAGAGTTCGCCCTTCAACATGGTCTGAAGGATGAGGGCTGGAATCACCATGGAAACCACAGACGGGATGAAGATTTCGGCGATAACGCCGGCTGCAGTAATCAATCCCTTGTTCCAGAGCATGATGGTGGTAACGTCGCCGATTGGTGAGAAAGCACCACCCGAATTGGCTGCGATGATGACTAGGGATGCATAAATCATGCGGTCCTTGTGGTCGGTGACGAGCTTTCGGAGAATCATGATCATCACGATACTGGTGGTCAGATTGTCGAGGATAGCCGAGAGGATGAAGGTAAGGACAGCGATACGCCAGAGGAGCGCACGCTTCGACTTGGTCTTCATCACCTTGCGAACCCAGTTGAATCCGCCGTTCTGGTCAACGATTTCCACGATGGTCATCGCACCCATCAGGAAGAAGAGTGTTGTGGCTGTATCGCCCAGATGTTCCTGGATGATTCCGGTCACCTTCTCCACCATTCCAGCAGCGCCGCCTGTATAATCAGGGTGCATCAACTGGAGATACTGCATTGGATCCACCATATAGAGGGTCCAACAACCTACCAACATCAACAGGGCAATTGCAGCCTTGTTCACCTTAGTCAAGCTTTCGGTAGCTATGAGTGCATAGCCGAGCACGAAAACGACAATAATAGAAATTGTAAGTGTAGTCATTACTTTTTATTTATTATTAGATATTCTTTTTTCCTTTATGTATGATTTGGTACTCACAATTACCAAACGGCTGCAAAGATACAAAAAGAAAAGCAATAACCACACGATTCCTTATTATAATTGTATGAAATCGTTTACTTACTTACGGTTTTAACCCGATAATAACCGATTTCGACCTGTATGATTGAGGCATTTCATAAAACATGTAACGTAAAACATGAAATAGATATAAAACATTATGGAAATGCAAAATCCGAAACAGATAGCTGTCAAAGCTTCTGTTTCGGATTATCTTTTCGTATTCTTTCTTATTCATCCTTAAAACATCGGCTCATACTTCTAGATGGTCAAGGTAACCGCTCTGGTAAAGCAAAGGCAAAGCATCCGTCATTTTCTCTGTAGATAGGCGAAGGAGCTCAGTAGTGCCTCCTATTTTAGTTAACAAAAACTAAAATAGGGGATTTTGCAAGTATTTACTTGTTTGAATTTGGGGATTTTGCTAACTTTGCAGCAAATAAAAATGGGGATTTTGCATATGAATACATTTAAAAGGAAGATTTACAGCCAGTTACGTTTATGGAAAGAAAACACTGGAGGCAGACGTGCTTTGATGATAAAAGGTGCTAGACGTGTAGGCAAATCAACAGTAGCAGAGGAATTTGCCAGGAACGAATATGAATCATATATTCTAATAGACTTCGGACAGGCATCCAAACGAGTTATCGACTTGTTTGATGACTTATCAGATTTGGATTTTATATTCCTGCAACTACAGATGATCTATAAGGTAAAGCTTATAGAGCGTAAGTCTGTTATTATTTTTGATGAAGTACAGCTTGCTCCTAAAGCACGCCAGGCAATCAAGTATTTGGTTGCAGACGGACGCTATGATTACATTGAAACAGGTTCGCTTATAGGCATTCGCAAGTTTACAGAAGGAATTTTGATACCGAGCGAAGAAACTACGATAGAAATGTTTCCTATGGACTATGAGGAATTTAGATGGGCTTTGGGAGACGATGTCAGTATTCCTTTGTTCAAACAGTGTTTTGAAACACAAAGAGCTCTTGGAGATGCGGTCGTCAGACAATCCTTGCGCGATTTCAGACTCTATATGTTGATAGGTGGTATGCCACAAGTTGTATCAGAATATATCAGGACGAATAATTTTGCTGATGTCGACGAGATGAAGCGTTCTATCATAAGTCTCTACGATGCAGACTTGCGTAAAATAGATTCCACAGGTCGTGCCTCGTTACTTTTCAACAATATACCTGCACAGCTTTCTCATGGCGGAAGTCGCTATCAGGTAAGTTCGGTAATAGAAAATCAAAGAGCAGAAAACATTCTTCCAGTATTGGAAGATATAAAAAACTCTATGATTGTGAATGTTGCATATCATGCAGATGATCCAAACGTAGGTATGTCTCTGACTAAGAATCTTGAGAAATTTAAGCTCTATCTACATGATACTGGTTTGTTTGTGACTTCCATGTTTATGGATAAGAAGGCTACAGAAAACGTGATTTATGAAAAGTTGCTTAGTGACAAGTTAAATGCAAACTTAGGATATGTTTTTGAAAATATTGTTGCTCAGATGTTAACTGCATCCGGAAACAAGTTATTCTATTATACATTTGCATCTGAGACATCTAATCATAATTACGAAATAGATTTTCTGCTGAGCAGAGGCAACAAAGTGTGTCCATTGGAAGTGAAATCTTCGGGGTATGCGACACATACATCCATAGATCTTTTTTGCAAAAAGTTCTCTTCTCGTATATCTGATAAATATCTTATTTACACAAAGGATTTTCGCAAGGACAAAGGTGTAACATGTCTTCCTATATTCATGGTACCATTCCTATGATGTGTTGTGCATTGTTGTAGCCCCCAAAAAACGAAGTTAGCTTCATCAGGCATTGAAAGTAGTTTCGTTGCCTGATGAAGCTAATATACTTACGGAGGGAATTTTTGATGGATAAGCACTGTCAAAATGCAAGTTTTAAAAATTATTAGGAAAAGAAGTGGCGATAGTTACATAAAAAGTAGTATCTTTGCATTACATAAAACATGTTACACAAAATGTGGAATAGATATAAAACGTTATGGAACAGCTGAATAACCCATTTGTTATCTACGGATATAAGGGAGCAGAATACTTCTGCGACCGCAAAAAAGAGACGGAAGTCATCATGAAGGCTTTGCAGAATGAGCGCAACATCGTGCTCATCTCTCCTCGACGCATCGGAAAGACGGGACTCATACACCATGTCTTTGAGAACATCTGCAAGCAGGAGCCTGAAACGCATTGTTTCTATCTCGACATCAATGCCACAAGAAATCTGAGCCAATTCATCCAATTATTGGCAAAGACGGTTATCGGGAAGGTTGATACTTTCTCGCAAACTGCCATGCGCAAGATTACCACTTTCTTTGCCGGCTACAAGCCTACAATGTCGTTTGATGAGATGACGGGAATCCCTACGTTCTCGATTACGGTTTCACCAAGCCAGCGCGAGGATTCTCTCAAACATATCTTCGAGTATCTGAAACAATCGGAGAAACGAATCTATATTGCCATCGACGAGTTCCAGCAGATAGCCGAATATCCCGAAGATGGCACAGAGGCCCTGCTGCGCTCCTATATCCAGTTTTTGCCGAATGTATATTTCATCTTTGCAGGCAGTAAGCAGCACATGATGACCGACATGTTCCTGTCGGCAAAGCGCCCATTCTATCAGAGTTCGCAAATTCTCAACCTTCCTCTCATCAACCAGGATGAGTATCATCGTTTTGCCAACAGATGGATGGGAACCCGGAATCTGACCATAGATCATGATACCTTTGCCTATCTATATAATAAGGTGGATGGTCAAACCTGGTATATCCAGGATATTCTGAACCGACTCTATCAGAACGGAAAGGAAATAACGACAGCGGAAATAAATGATGTAACCCTGGAACTGGTGAACGAGCAGGAAGTGGCATTCGTGAATTACTACGATTCCCTTACGGACAATCAGGCTGCCCTTCTATCTGCCATTGCCCAGGATAAGGCTGTCACCTCCATTCTTTCGCAGGATTTCATCAGCCGCCACAACTTGCCTGCTGCCAGCAGCGTGAGTCTTGCTCTCAAGACGCTGATCAATAGAGAATTCATCTACAAGTACAATGGCAGCTATATCATCTACGACCGCTTCTTCGGGATGTGGTTGAGGAAGAACTGCGCAGGAAATTAATCATTGCAAAAAAAATCCGAAACAGATAGCTGCCATTACTTCTGTTTCGGATTATCTTTTCGTATTCTTTTTCTTTCTTTTCCTTTCTTATTCTTCCTTAAAACATCGCCCAAGCATATACTAAACTTTATCAGGAATCTCTTCCCCCATCAACGCCAAATGATATGAAATCGCTTACTTACGGATTTCTTCCAAAACCCGTTCTATTTTGCGTATCCAGTGCTCATCGATTTCCACTTTTTCGGCATAAGACTTGAAGTTCATCACCACGTCTTCCACTTCTTCTATGATATTAGAAGCATTTCTGATATCCTGTCTTTGTGCAAAAAGCATCAAATCCTGCTTCGTTATATTCTTTCGCTTGCCAAGAACCGTAAGTTCATGGTTACGATAGAAATGTGAATCAGGATCACCTGCACAACATTATCTTTCATGTCTTACCCTTTCCTTCTTTTCATTCATTTTCTTCACTTGGCTAGGCAACATTGGCAGTGGCGGCAAGAGTTTCTCTGCTTCCTGCAGGAATCCAATGCTCCTCAAAAGAGAAAGAATAGTGCCAAAGCCTATGTTCTTAGCTTCGCCTTTTTCAAACTGGCTAATGGTGAAAATGCTCACACCAGCCTTTACAGCCACCTCTTTCTGAGTGAGATTGCTGAACAGACGATATTGCTTGAATCGTCCTCCTAATTCAGATATAATCTCAGAATTAGACTTTGCCTCTATACCATATTCCGTAATCATGCTGCAAATATAGTTATTTCTTTATTTATCACCAAATATAGGGTTAAATATCTTTAGTTATTACAATAGAAAAATCGGTATAAAAAATCCGCACAGCCCAGAGAGCCATGCGGATTCTGATATTTAATAAAGCTAGCAATAATCATGTTCACAGGTTACTTAGCCACCTTGAATACAGCGGCACTAATACCTGAAGCCTTGATGGCATCGGTCTTCTTGCCTGATTTATATACAACCTTGCCTGTAGAAAGAACAGAAACTGCCTTGCCACCTACAGAGCTGATGTTGAGAGAGGCTGCCTTGGCACCAGGATTCACGACAACAACATACTTCTCATCACCCAAAGTGCGCTCATATACCATCGGATATTCCTGACCCTTCTGGTTCAGGAGCTTCCAATCTCCCTCATTGTCAAGAGCCTTGGCTGAATGACGCAAAGCGGTCAGCTTACGGGTATATGACAACAGAGAATTCTGATCTCCCTGCTGAGCCTCAACGGTCAACTTTCCGTTTTCCGTATCTACAGGGAAGTAGAGTTTATCAGGCGCACTCGTTGAGAAGCCGGCATTCTTGCCCTTGGTCCACTGCATCGGAGTGCGGGTACCAGAGCGCTCATTGCTACCCTCCTTGTTAGGGAGATTCATCTGATACTTCATACCAATCTCATCACCATAATAGATAAATGGAACACCTGGCATGGTGAGGAAGAAGGTCATCGCCACCTTCAACTGGTCTGGCGTGTTGCGGGTACCGATGTTAGGACGCTGGTAATCGTGGTTGGCAGATGGAACAGCGATGTAGCCGAGATTCTTGGTGGCATTGAAAGCTTTGGTATAGTTCTCGCTAAATTCCTTAAGCGAACCCTTGCCCTGCTTGTCGAAATAGCAGTTCTGATAGCTCTGCTCCCACTTGCCCCATGGAGTCTTGCGGTCAAAGAACAGAGAGGCATAGCCCTTAAGACCGAAATGGATGTAGAAATCGATGTTGAAACCGGCAGGAATGGCTTGCTGCGGATTAGCCCACTCTGAAATCAGGACGGTCTCAGGATAGTACTTGTCCTTCCATGCACGCATCTCATTCCAGAGTTTGGAAACCTCCTTCTTGTCAGGGTCGTTCTTGATGAGCGATGACGCCATATCAACACGGAATCCATCCACACCCTTATCAAACCAGAAAGCCATGATGTTACGTATTTCCCTGCGAACAGCCTGTGGTCCAGGCGCATCTACGCTCTGCTCCCAAGGATGATTTGGGTCTGGATGAGCAAAGCCATAGTTCAAGGCTGGCTGGCACTCGAAGAAATTCTTCTCATAATACTTGGCACGAGGAGCATTCGCCTCCACATATCTGCCTCGGGTACTAGACTCCGGACTTGCCTCCTGATGACGGGCTTCTATTTCTTTCTTCTCGCTCTCAGGAATATCGTTCATCCAGATATAATAGTCGCTGTAACGCTGGTTTGGATCTTTCTCGGAAGACTCCTTAAACCAGGCACACTTGGTACTGGAATGTCCTGCCACCAGGTCGAGACAAACTTTCATGCCACGCTTATGGGCCTCATTGACCAATGTAACCAAATCGGTATTGGTACCGAATCGAGGATCCACCTTGTAGAAATCGATGACATCATAGCCACCATCAAACCATCCCGACTCAAAGATCGGATTGAGCCAGAGGGCGTTCACACCCAGCGACTTGATGTAATCCAACTTGGAAGTGATACCCGGCAGGTCACCAATACCATTGCCATCAGTATCCATATAGGAAGATGGATAAATCTGATAGAAAAGTGCATCACTCAACCAAGCCGGTCCCTTCTTCTGTTCTGCCTGAGCAGAAAGTGTGGTTGCCGCCAAGGCAGCAACCAACAACATTTTATTCATTCTTTTCATGAGCATCATTATTCATTCAAGAAAAATCTCTCTCATAACAACTTAAAATCCTGCATTTTATTGTGCAAGAAGGCTAATTGCAAATCCGCCACCTGCAACGGAGTTCAACTTCAAGACAGACTTGCTGGTTACAGTCTTCTTGGTGATGACATAAGCCTGCGGATTGGTCTTGTAGTTGGCATTCTTTGCATCCTGATAGATGGTAGCCACATACTTCTTGCCCTTCTCGAGGAAATCGAGCTTTACGGTAGACTGATGAGCCTTCATGCCCGTAACGCCACCGACAAACCAGTTATCAGAACCCTTTGCCTTGCGGGCAGCGGTGATATACTCCATTGGTTCAGCCTCCAGATAGATAGACTTGTCCCAATCTACAGCCACATCCTTGATAAACTGGAAGGCATCCATGTGCTTCTCGTAATTCTCAGGGAAATCGGCAGCCATCTGCAACGGACTGTACATCGTTACATAGAGTGCCAACTGACCGCAGATGGTAGAGTTGCAATGAGAACCATTGGCGCAGTCCATTTCAAAGATACCCGGTGTATAATCCATCGGACCACCCTGCAGACGGGTGAAAGGCAAGATGGCGGTATGTCCCGGTTTGGTACCTCCGAAAGCCTGATATTCAGTACCGCGAGCACTCTCGTTGCCAATCAGGTTAGGATAAGTGCGGCAGAGACCGGTAGGACGCACAGCCTCATGGGCATTTACCATGATGTGATAATCGGCAGCACGGGTTACGGCATGCAGATAGTGGTTGATTTCCAACTGACTGTAGTGATGCTCGCCACGAGGAATGATGTTGCCCACATAACCGCTCTTCACTGCATCGTAGCCATAATCCTTCATCAACTGATAAGCTCTGTCCATATACTTCTCGTAGTTCATTACAGAAGAGGAGGTCTCATGATGCATGATGAGCTTCACTCCCTTGGAATGCGCATACTCATTGAGCGCCTTGATGTCGAAATCAGGATATGGAGTCAGGAAATCGAATACCTTTTCCTTCATATAGCCACTCCAGTCTTCCCAACCGATGTTCCATCCTTCTACCAGGACAGCATCGAAACCATGGGCTGCAGCGAAGTCGATGTAACGGCGCACATTGGCATTGTTGGCAGAATGCTTGCCCGATGGCTTGGCATGTACATAGTCGGTTCCATCCAACTTCACGGTAGGATAATCATGGGTATAAGCCCACTCACCCTTACCGGAAATCATCTCCCACCATACACCCACGTACTTCACAGGATGAATCCAAGAGGTATCCTTGATCTTGCAAGGCTCATTGAGATTGAGAATCAGGTTGGAAGACAACACCTTGCGGGCATCATCTGTAATGACCATCGTACGCCAAGGGCTCTTGAACGGAGTCTGCATATATCCCTTCATACCCTGTGCATCAGGGGTAAGCCAAGAGGTAAAAGTCATGGTCTTGTCATCCAGGTTCAGATGCATGGCTGGATAATCTACCAGGGCAGCCTCATGCAGGTTGATGTAGATACCATCATCAGTCTTCAACTGGAGTGAGGTCTGTACACCGGTATCTGAAAAGACAGTCTGTGAGAGATTGCTGCTGACAGCAGCATGCAGGGCTGGACGGATGCCCGACAGACGGGTCTTGGTGTATTCATACTCTTGGGTATCGTAATCACCCGGAATCCACCAGGCGGTATGATCGCCCGTCATGGCAAATTCAGTACGCTCTTCCTTGATGGTAAAGTAGTTGAGATTGCCTTTCTGAGGGAACTCATAGCGCAATCCTACTCCATCGTCATAAACACGGAAGCGGACGTTCATATAACTGTCTGTAGAATTCTGTTTCAACTCTACCAGCATATCATTATAATGATTGCGGATAGACTTGTTCTCTCCCCAAACAGGAGTCCAGGTCTCATCGAAAGTGGAAGTCTTCTCATTGATGACACTAAAATCAGAAAGCAGATCCTTGCCATCCTTGCCGCCCTTGGCGAGCTGATAACCCAGACGGCTAGGCTTGATGATGGTCTTGCCCTGATAGGTCACACTATAGGTAGGCACAGTGCCATCCAAGGTGAAGTTCACCTTGATTTGTCCGTTAGGAGAAGTGATGTCTCCTGCATCTGCTGAAATGCCAAAAGCCATCAGAAGGCTTGCGAGCAAAAAGAGTTTTTTCATATTATTTTCTTTTTAGTTTATGACTTACTACTTAGTATATCCTGGATTCTGCTTGAGTTTCTTGTTCAAGTTGAGCACGGCATAAGGGATAGGATAAACCATGGTATAGCCCTGCGTATCATCATTGTAATCACCTGCAGACGCATTGTGGGTCACACCCTTGAAGCGGTCAGCAGTAGGCTCTGTAAAGGTACAGAATCTGATCTGGTCTTGGCGGCGTACTCCCTCCCAAGCCAGTTCCAGCATACGTTCATTCAGAATGTCATTGAGCGTAAGTTCTGTACGAGGTGTAGCAGCAACACGGCCACGAACCTCATTGACAATTGTGAGAGCCTCAGCCTTGTTACCCATACGATACTCAGCCTCAGCCTTCAGGAGCAAGGCATCGGCATAACGCCAGATTACCAGGTCGTTGTTGAAGCTATACTGCTGGGTAGTAGACTTGTCAAACTCATATTTCTTCATTCTGGCACCAGCACACTTCATGGCATGAGGGTCATCGGCAGCAGAGAAATCCACCTTTACAGCCAATGGCATATACTCCAGTGGCTTGTCAGTGGCACCGTCATCTACAGCTTTTCCTGTCTCCTCCATATAATCCTTGTCGGTATAGAAGTTGAGTTTCAGACGAGGGTCCGGATTAGCCGTTTCATAGCCATATACCTGCATCTGCTGCTTGGAAGAGCAGGCTCCATTCCAGCCCTGGTAACCGATGGCACCACCATGGTTATAATGCAGGGTGCGCACGATGTTGTAATCCTCTATCTTATAGTTAACACAATCATTCGGGCGGGTCCAGATATTCTCCACGGAATTCTGGTTGGCTACAATGAAGTTGTCGGCATAGCTAGGCTGCAGGCGGTAACCCAAGCTGGCAATCTGGTCGGCACAATAGACTGCTGTTTCCCACGCATTGCGAGTTTCACCATCCAAAGTAATTTTTATATTTTTGCCCATTTCAGAAACCGTCTTTCCCTGCTCCTCGTTGGCAGTAGCCTTGCCGCTCTTGTCTGTTCCTACAAAGGCACTGTAGCTGGTTGGAGTGGTATCATCGATGGTATAGACCGGTGCATTGATGGCACACTTAGCCATACACATATATGCCACAGCCTTGGTGATACGACCATAATATTCACCCTCGTTCTGACTCTTACCATCTGAAAGATGAGGAATGCATTCTGCCAACTCAGAAGTGACAAACCTGAAGACATCAGAACGGTTGGACTGATTCACCTCGTTAGCACTCACCTGAGAAGAAACAACCAATGGCACCTGTCCGAAGAGATCCATCACATAGTAATAATAGACAGCACGAAGGGCTCTCAATTCATATACATATTCAGCATACTCCGGATGTTCACCCAGGTACTTGTTGAGTCGGTCGATAGAAGAATTGGCAAGACCGATGACACGATACAGGTTGTTCCACACATCGTTATACTTGCTTACAGACGACTCAAAGTTGTGGAGGAAGATATTCTGCCAGGTTCCACCATCTACCCAGTCACCCTGACGACCAGGAATCATACTGGCATCAGAAGAGAACTCCTGGAAGGTGTGTACCGAGCCACCATCGCTTCCATACAATCCATTTCCGATGGAAGAATATACGTTAGCCACTGTGTTTACATATACCAGCTTAGAGGTACTGAAAGCCTCCTCCTCAGAAAACTTGCTTCGTGGAGTCTCATCCAGTGAGCAACTAGCCAGTAATATCGATGAAAGAAGCATCGAGCCTATAATATATTGTTTCATAACTGTAATCCTTTATATATTAATAATGTAATTCTTAATTAGAACTTGTTATCTATTCTATGTGAAAACATTTAGAAATTCACTGAGAGCGACAGAGTATAAGTACGGCTCAGAGGATAGATGTTCTTGTCGTCAACACCCAGATTGTCGCCACTGATGGTTGCTGAGTTGATCATTGGAGTCAAGCCCTTGTAACCAGTGAGGGTACAGATATTGTTGACTGACAATGCAAGGTGAATGTTGTTGATGAACTTCCACTTGAGCATATCCTTGGTGAAGGTGTAGCCCAGAGAAGCGTACTCGAAGTTCATATAGTCACCCTTTTCCAGCCAGTAGTCAGAAATCTGAACATCATGGATACCCTTGCCGTTATTGAGATGCTGTGCACCGCTCAGGATATTATAGGTTGGGAAATTACTCATATTGTTCAAGGTCATGGATGTGGCATTGTAAATCTTATGACCGAAAGCACCGTTAAACTGCATAGTCAGATCCCAGTTCTTGTACTTGAAGCTCATATCCCAGCCGAGGAAGTACTTAGGAATTGCCTGTCCGCAAACCTTGCGGTCGCCACTGTCACCCGTATCAATGGTACCATTATCATCAAGGTCTTCGATGATATACTGTCCATTCTCATCAATACCTGTGCAGTGAGGCAGATAGAATACACCTACAGGCTGTCCCTCAATGAGATAGGTTACGCCATTATTATGTGTCAGACCAGCCGCACCTACGGTGGCAACAGAGATATGCTCGCTCGTTGTCATAGGCTGTCCCTTGTAGGTACCGCTCAACTTCTTCAGCTTGTTCTTCTGACAAGAGAAATTCAGACCGGAATTGAAGGTAAAGTCCTTTGTCTTGATGATGTCACCTCGAACAGCTAGTTCAAATCCCATATTAGTCATGGTACCCATATTGGCCAACAGACGGTCGTAAGTGAAAGGAGGTACCGGCACGGTATAGGTATAAAGCATATCTGATGTTTCAGAAGTGTACCAGTCGAAGGTTACATTGAGACGCTGCTTGAACATCGACAGGTCAAAACCGACATCAAATGTCTTCTTTACCTCCCACTTCAGATCAGGGTTGCTGTTGGAGGTAACCGCAAAAGTAGTACTTGTTGCGCCGTTGACGGTAGTTACACCATTAGGCTCCATCAGGGCGAGAGAAGTATAAGGATCGATGGCATCCTGATTACCGGTTACACCATATCCTGCTCGAATCTTGAAATTGTCTATCTGCTTGATTTTCTTCATCCAAGGCTCATTGCTGATTACCCATGCCAAGGAAGCAGAAGGGAACCAGCCCCATTTCTGACCATTACCCAACTTAGAAGAACCATCGGTACGAACATTGACGGTAGCGATGTATTTGTCAGCCAGCATATAGTTGACACGAGCCATATAAGAGCTCAGGGTATATTCGGTGTAGTTAGACTGCAGATTACCCCAGCTCACATTGGCTGCAGCCTTCATGTTATTGAATTTGAAGTAGTTGGTATCAAATCCATGTGCCTCCTGTGAGTTCCAGTCGTAGGTGTACTTCTGTCCCTCCATCAGAGCCAAGGCATCAATGTGATGCTTGCCGAAATCCTTGGAGAAATTCACCATGACGTTGCCCATATAGTCCTTGCGGTTGGTATTGGCAATATAAGCCCATCCGTTACCGTTCAGCTTACCCATCTGGATATTGTTAGGAATATAGAACTTATTGTCACGGTTCCAATAATTGTATGAACCAAAGGCACTTACAGTGAGTCCGTCGATGATGTTGACCGTTGCCTTGCCATGAACATTGACAGAGGCATCCTTGTAGAAGTCATCAATATCGAGCAATCCCAGTGGATTCCAGACTTCATTGGCAAGCAGATCCTCATCCCATTCGCCCTTGTCGTTTCTTACATTAGGATAAGTAGGGTTATAGGCTGTAGCAGAATAGAACATCTTGTGCATATCATACTGGATATTGCTATTGCGCTGAGAACCGAATATGCCCAGTTCCAGCTTCAGATGTTTGTCGAAGAGATACTGGGTTCCATCCAGCTTTGCTGTAAAATTCTTCATATCAGAATTCTTCAAGGCACCCTGACGGAGAACGAATCCCAGAGAAGCACGAAGACTGGAAGTGTCTGTACCAGAAGAGAAAGAGATGTTATGATTCTGTGTGAGACCCACATTGCGCTCAATCTCCTCGAGGAAATTGGTATCGCCACCCATATCGGTATAGGTCAGACCCAAAGACTTGGCAGTTTCACGATATTCTGAAGCCGACATCAGATCCAGATTCTTATAGACTGTATTGACACCAAACTGGCCATTGTAGCTCAGGCTGGAATAGCCCAACTTGCCCTTGGCTGTGGTAACAACTATGACACCGGAAGCACCACGTGAACCATACTGGGCAGTCTCAGAAGCATCCTTCAGGATGGTGAGACTCTCAATATCGCCAGGAGCCAGAGAATTGAACATTGTCATATCAGCAAAGACGCCATCGATGATAACCAACGGGTCGTTACCACCTGAAAGAGAAGAGGTTCCACGAACTCGGATGCTTGGCGAACTGGTAGGGTCGCCGCCAGCCTGAGAAATGATAACACCCGCAACCTTACCCTTCAAGGCCTCGGCAGGACTGGTTACCACACCCTTGTTCATATCTTCTTTCTTGATGCGGTCGACAGCACCCGATACCGTGCGCTTGCTGCCCACAGCATAACCAACGACAACCACCTCATCGAGCACCTCGTCGTTTTCTTTCAGCGAAACATTGATAACATGATTTCCCTTTACAGGAATTTCCTGGGTACGGTAGCCCAGATAAGAGAATACCAGGACAGAACCATCCTTAACATTGTCAAGCTTGTAGTTACCATCCAAGTCGGACACTGCTCCATTCTTGGTATCTTTCACCAGAATGCTGGCACCAATGACAGGTTCACCTGTGGCATCTACCACCTGACCCTTAATGGTTGTCTGACCAAGAGCATTAAAAGTAATAAAGCATCCTGCTAACAGCAGACCTACTTTCTTTGAAAGGTTGTTTTTATCCATAATCTATAGGTTTATAACGATTAAAATTGTTTGATGCTGCAAAAATACGTCAAAATTCAATAGGTTGTTGCGATTAGTAGGTTTTTGGTAGATTACCATTATCTACTATCCGATTTATCAGGCTGAATATCAGTAAATTAAAGATTTCTAAAAAAAACACGTTAGTAGATGCGAGATTCTGAAAGTTTTTTATTACTTTTGCAGCAGAATCTTCAAAACATAAGAAACATGAGACATTTTATAACTATCATACTACTGATACTACTACCACTATGCGCAAAAGCAGACAACAGCCAGCTCTACAAACAGCTGGATGCTGCCCTGGAAAAACGTGCGCATTATGTAGAAGTAAAAGAGAAAAGTCTGAACGACATCAAGCAGGGTGCCAAATATGTAACCAGCAACGAGGACAAGCTCAAGCTTTACGAGCAACTCGCCAATGGATACAAAGCCTACGAGTATGATTCGGCGATGACTTACGTAAAAAAAGGCCTTGTTCTTGCCCAAAAGAGCAACAACATCTTATATCATAAAAGATTCCAACTTAGCCAAACCAGCCTGCTTATCACACGTGGATTCTATGCTGAAGCAAAAAACATCATGCAGAAGATAGAACCCAAGGAAGAAGATCCGCTTGACTATCAGTTTCAATACTATTATACACTTTACGGACTATACAACAACTGGTCAACCTATTGTGAAAACAATGAATTCAGCAAGATTTACGACCAGCAGAAAGTGGAATACCTGAAGAAAACATTAGAACTGTCGCCAAAGAAAGATGCATTCTATTACTACCTGCTGGGAGAGTTATACTATTACAACAATCATTCCAACAATAACAAAACCATCCAATACTACAAAAAAGCACTGAGTATGGAAAAGCCGGACAGCCGTCTCCATGCCATGACCGCCTTTGCCCTATCCGAAGTATACCAGAAAGCCAACAACCAGAAACTGACGGAACATTACTTGCTGGTTGCAGCCATCTCAGACATCACTTCTGCCACAAAAGAAAACGTAGCCCTGCAAAACATCGCACTCTTTATCTACAAACATAAGACCAGAAGTCTGAACAAAGCCCAGGAATACATCAACCTATCCCTGGAAGATGCTTATGCATACAACAACCGGTTGCGCCGCATTGAGATTTCATCCAAATTGCAGATGATTACCAATGCCTATACAGATGACATCAGAGCCACCAACAGCATGCTCTACATCGCACTGTCGGTCATTTTCCTGCTCTTGCTCGGAGTGGGACTTAGCAGTCTGTTCATCCGCAAGAAGAACAAACTTCTGAAACAGAAGAAAGACGAAATCACGGCTACATCGGCAAAAATGGAAGTTCTCAACAGCCAGTTGCACCTCATCAACGACGAACTGAAGGACACCAACCAGAAGCGCGAGAGACTGATAAAGGTGTATATTGACCTGTGCTATAAGAACATAGAGAGAAACAGCAAACTGCGCACCTTGGCAGTAAGAAAGATCAAGGCCAACCAGAGTAAGGAGCTGCTGAGCCTCCTTTCTTCCTCAACCAATACAGAGAAAGAGAACAAGGAGTTTCTGACGGAATTTGACAAGGCTTTCCTGTCTCTGTACCCAACTTTTATAACCGAGCTGAACAAGCAGCTTACAGAATCGGCACACATCCAGCTGAAAGAGAATGGAGAAATGCCCCCTATCCTCCGTGTGTGCGCCCTGTTAAGATTAGGCATCACCGAAAGTTCAAAGATAGCCGGCATCCTGTCTTATTCGCCACAAACCGTATACAACTACCGTTCCCTGCTCAAGAACAATGCCATCGACAAGGAGCACTTCGAAGAAAATGTACTCAGACTCTGCATGGTGATAGCCGACTGATGAGAGATTAAGAATACGGCACAAATATCCGAAACAGATAGCTGCCAATGCTTTCTTCCGAAAAAATGGAGCTGATTTGCCAAAGTAACATCTTTGTCGCAGCTTCGTCAATGCCTTTCAACCTCATCGCAATCGCTATGTAATAATACCGCCGTACCTTTGCAACCGTAATCAAACGATATAGGTTATGAATGCTAAAAGGGGAATTATTGTATTAGGATTGCTCTCAGCGGCTAGCATGCCAACGTGGGCGCAACAGATTAAGGGTGTGGTTATCGACCAGAAATCGAAAGAGACACTCATCGGTGCAGTCGTCACTGTGGATGGAACCAACGTGAAGGCTATCACCAACATCGACGGAAACTTCCAGATCGATGGATTGAATAAAGACAAGAAATATACACTATATATTAATTATATAGGATATAAGACTCAAAAAATTGACGGGGTTCAGGCGAAGGACGCAGACCAGGTAATCGCGCTGCAACCTGATGAACAGCAGCTGAAAGAGGTGACCGTTACCGCAGTGGAAAGGCGTAATACGGATGCGGCAATGATACAGGTGGCCAAAAACAGTCCCGTCATCGTGAGCAATGTTTCGGCACAGGAAATATCCAGAACTCAAGATACGAATGCGGGTGAGGTGATACGCCGAGTGCCAGGCGTGAGCCTCATCGACGATAAATTCGTGATGGTTCGTGGCTTGTCGCAGCGTTATAACAATGTATGGGTGAACGGAGGAGCAGTGCCTAGCTCTGAGGCTGATTCCAGGGCATTCTCCTTCGATATCATCCCAAGTTCGCAGATTGACAACCTTACCATCGTGAAGTCGCCAACGGCTGAATATCCCGCAGATTACTCAGGCGGTTTCATCATCGTCAACACCAAGGAGATTCCGGCAGAAAACAGTTTCAACATCGCCGTAGGCGGAAACTGGAATACATCTTCTGCCTTCAAGGACTTTTCTTACTCAAAAGGTTCCGGAACCGATTTCCTAGGGTTCGACAATGAACTGAGAAACCTGAATGGGGGCATCCATGCAGACTTGAATCCACAGCTCGATGCCAACGGAAAACCGGTGGGCGATTATGCTACTTCGCTCCTGGGCAACGGATTCAACAATGATTGGCTCATCAAGAACAAGAAGCCTTTGGGCGACTTGAAACTGGCAGCTAGCCTGAACCAGCGCTGGATGCTGGGCGGAAGAACACTCGGCATGCTCGCCGCCCTGAACTATACCAACGAATACCGCACCTACGAGAACATGGAGAACAACCTCTATGGCATCTATGATGCGGCTAACGACAAGCCGAACTATCTTCGTCACTCTGTTGACGACCAGTATAATAATAATGTGAGACTCGGAGCAATGCTCAACTTCACCTTCCTTTCCAAGGACGGCAATCACAAGTATCAGCTCAAAAATATCTTCAACCAGTTGGCTACCAGCCGATATACCTGGCGTGATGGCGTGAGCGCCCAGTCGAACCTGGAGCGAAGCGCAGAGTATTACTACCGCAGTCGAACTACATATAACGGTCAGCTTACCGGCAAGCACACCTTCACTAGCGATGCCCTTGACTGGAGCATCGGGTATGCGTATGCCAACCGTCATTTGCCTGACCGTCGTAGATACCTCATCGACGATGCTCTTGAATCGGGCGTTTATGCCCTGAGCACCGGCAACGACATATCCCGCGAGTGGACTCAACTCGACGAACACATTCTCTCTCTTGGGGTAAATGACAAGCACCACTTTAAGTTTGGCAACTTTGAGCCAAACTTACAGGTGGGTGCCTATGGGGAGTATCGCAGCCGAGAATACCAGACCCGCAACTTCATCTACAACTGGAATGTTTCAGCTAACAACATGCCATCCGACTTCCGCCACAGCGACATCCCAACCCTGCTCTCCAGCGAGGCAAACATGGGTTACGACAAGCTGTATCTTCTGGAGGAAAAGCAGATGCGCAATAACTACCGCGGACACAACACCTTAGGCGCCGGGTACCTGGCGATGTCTCTCCCCTTTGGCAAACTCGGCATCCACGCCGGTGTCCGCTTCGAGCATAATGATATGGAACTCATCTCCAATTCCCGTGACTACGAGAAGAGTGAATCGAGCCGTCATTACAAGACCGATGATGTTTTTCCATCTCTTAATACAACATATAAGATCAACGACCAGCACCAGGTGCGACTGTCGTATGGTCGCAGTATAAACCGCCCAGAATTCCGTGAAGTATCGTCGTCGGTGTATTACGACTTCGACCTTGCCAGCAATGTGCAGGGAAACACTGAGTTAAAGAACTGTTATGTCGATAACCTCGACCTGCGATATGAGTGGTATCCATCCCGTGGAGAGCTCATTTCTCTGGCAGTCTTCTACAAGCACTTCGATTCTCCTATCGAGTGGACCTATACGGTGGCTGGTGGCACTGACTTGATTTACTCTTACAAGAATGCAAAGAGTGCCAACAACTATGGTGTGGAGCTGGATATCAGAAAGAATCTCGGATTCATAGGATTGAAGGATTTCAGCTGGTCGTTTAACGGTGCCTTGATTAAGAGCAAGGTGCAGTTTGAGAAGGGTTCGAAAGAGGAAGACAGACCGATGCAGGGTCAGTCGCCATACCTTATCAACACCGGCATCTTCTATAAGAATGAGCCATTAAAGATGGATATCGCCCTGCTCTACAACCGCATAGGCAAGCGAATCATCGGTGTGGGCAGAAGCGAGGGGAGCACAGGCGATGACTCCAATTCCCGAGTGCCTCACAGCTACGAGATGCCCCGCAACACCATCGATTTCTCGCTGACTAAGAAATTCGGCGAGCATCTGGAACTGAAGCTCAACGTAAGAGATCTTCTTGCTGAAAAGATATATTACAAACAGTTTGCTGATGTAACGTATAGCGACGGAAGCAAGAAGGAAGTAGAAGAAATAGCAAGATGCTACAAGCCGGGTAGAAACATCGGTTTGCAGGCAATCTATAAATTTTAGAGACTATCCGTAGAATTTCAAGAAAGATAATAATAGATGTTTGTTTAATAAAACAGGAAACAATGATGAACAAGATGTATTTTTTAGGATGCATGGGCATCCTCGCAGCATCTGCCATGTTGAGCAGCTGCAGCAGTGACAATGACGATCCAACTCCTTCTCCAAATCCTGGATCAGAAGTAGTTTACAAGTGGACAACCAATGGCGGCTTGAAGGCTTGCGACCACATCCTCTTCGGAACAGATGACAAGGAAAACGCCAACGGAACACAGATTGGCAACGGCGACCAGGAATTCGTTTTCACAGGCAAGCAGACTTTGAAGAAAGGCACTTATCTCCTCAAGGGATGGGTATATCTTGCAGATGGTGCAGAGCTTACCATCGAACCGGGAACGATTATCAAGGGCGACAAGCAAACCAAGGCGGCACTCATCGCAGAGCGTGGCGGCAAGCTCATCGCCAAGGGTACAGCCACAGAGCCTATCGTCTTTACATCTGAAGAGGCTGCCGGCAGCAGAAAGCCTGGCGACTGGGGTGGCATCATTCTCTGCGGCAAGGCTAAGAACAACCAGACTGAGCAGCAGATAGAGGGTGGTCCTCGTACCAAGCATGGTGGCGCAGATGATGCTGACAACTCAGGAGCCTTGAGTTATGTACGCATCGAGTTTGCCGGTTATCCATTCCAGAAGGATAAGGAGATTAATGGTTTGACTCTCGGTTCTGTAGGTTCAGGCACAGAGATTGACCACGTTCAGGTATCTTATTCCAATGATGATTCCTTCGAGTGGTTTGGCGGTACAGTAAACTGCAAGTATCTCGTAGCCTACAAGGGCTGGGATGATGATTTCGATACAGATAACGGTTTCTCAGGAAAGGTGCAGTATGGTCTTTCTCTGCGCGACAGCAAGATAGCCGACACCTCTCAGAGCAACGGTTTCGAGAGCGACAACTGCGCCGATGGTGCTACCGTGGATCCTCGTACCAAGGCAACCTTCTCTAACATCACCTTTGTAGGTCCTAAGGTATTGGATGATAAGTTCCAGAACACCACAGATTATATCACTGCCGGAGCATACAATCCAAACAACGGTTCAGCCCTTGGCAAGTTCCAGTCAGCCATGCAGATTCGTCGTTCTTCTAACCTCAACTGCATCAACTCAGTAGCCTTAGGCTGGCCTATCGGTTTGATTGTTGATGGTGAGAAGGGTGAAACCGTGAAGGATGCCAAGGATGGCAAGTTCAAGCTTCAGAATGTATATTTCGCAGGTATGGATGCCGTTGGCACAGATGCCAACAAGCAGTATGAGGATTACCTCTACGATGCTGCCCAGAAGAAGGACATCGACAAGAATCAGAAGTCATACAGCAACACCTTCTTCTTTGCAGAGCAGAGCAACAAGTATTTTGATTCATGGACCTCATTGGTTGGTGCAGATGGCTATACACCTATCGCAGGAAGCCCATTGCTCGGTGCCGCAAGTTTCAATGGCTGGACAGGTTTCGACACCGTAACCTACATCGGAGCCTTCGATGGCAGCACCAACTGGATGAATGGTTGGACCAACTTTGATCCTCAGAACGCAAAGTACTAAAAAAGAATAGCTAATTTCTATTTTGACTATAAGGTTTTCTTTTATTGGGGCATGGCGCAGTGATTTGCGCCATGCTTTTTTGTTGTTAGATTATGGAGGAAAATGAGGTTATTGCATTTTTTGCAGCAACCACAAAACGCAACTGGTGCATATTTTGCGACAGTTCAAAAGCATAGAATCCGCTCTCGTTAACAAAGATCATCTGTTGGCGGCATTTGATGGAGTTCCATCCTTACGCAGGCGGTCAAAAAGTTTGACGTCGCGTTTCACGACGTCAAACTTTTCAACATGTCACTGAATGGCATCACGCTAATATACGGTTGCACATCAACTGTTATGCGGTCTTAGGAGCTATATCTTCTAAAAACAGATTGTAACTCTTCAGACAACTTCAATTAGCTCTTTTGAAGACTATACTAAGATGTTTCGAACTGTGCACTTTGTTAATCAATGAAAGCAAAACTATCTGTATTGACATTGATTATATTCAGTAACAAAACTATAAGTTAGCTAGTCTCTTTGTCAAGAGGCTAGCTATCTTTATCATTCCTCTTCAATTATCCAATCCTCAATATTGCCCTGGGTAGAATCAAAGTTGATACCTACTTTTACTATAGGTTTCCCGCAAAGCGCAAAGCGCTGGGCATAGTTCTTGAGGTTAATCTGCTGCAACGCCGTCTGGGCATCCCTGTTCAGCTTCAGCTCTATGATATAGAGACGGATGTCAGTCAGCAGCACGATATCTACCCTTCCATTGGGAGTGTGCACTTCTACATCTACCACATAGCCAGTCAAAAGCGAGAAGATGATAAACAGCATCTGCTGGTAATGACCTTCATGGTTGGTGACATTGCAATATGGCACAGTTCCCAGAAAGGTCTGGAGCAGCTGTAATGCTCCGTCCATATCATCCTGACGGATAAGCACAGACATCTGAGCGATGGTGACATCTCCATTCTGGGCAAACATTCCTTCCAGATAGTTAGGAAGAAGACTCTCGAACAATCCTACTTTGATTTCCTTGTTCGGCAAATCAAGAGTATAGAGCTTGCTGGTCTTGTCATAATCTTTGATGGTAAGATAGCCACTTTGGTATAGCAAAGGGGTTATGGCCGTCATGTTCTCTGTCGGGGCATCAAAGGCTGATGATTTGGCATACATCTTTCCAAGAGTTGCCGGCAAGACATGAAACTTCCGCATCATGTTAATCAGGTAGGTTGGAGTGCCGGAAGCGAACCAGTATGAACCGAAATCCTGATTGGCAAAGCAGTTGAGCAGACTGAACGGATTGAATATATCTGACGATTGAGCAGAGAAATGATAACCATCATAGTTCATTTTCAGTTCTTCGATGGCAGTTTCTCTTGTGGAGCCTAGCGATTTTGCCAATTCATCAATGTCGTCCGACATCTGGGTGAGCAGCTCCTCCTTGGTGATTCCACATATTCCCGAATATTCCCTGTTCATCGAAATATTGGTGATATTATTCAGTTCGCTGAAGATGCTGACTTGCGAAAACTTGGTGATACCGGTGAGGAAGACAAAGCGGAGATATGGGTCGCAATCCTTCAATGGACTATAGAAATTACGCATGATATTGCGAAGATTCTTGAGATTGTCATCCTCGTATGCTACATCAAGAAGAGGAGCATCGTATTCATCGATGAGCACGACCACCTTCTTTCCCGTTCGTCTGTACACATTCATAATCAGGTTTGCCAATCTCACATTCGGATCAACAGCATCATTTTCTATACCAAACTTCTTTTCATTCAAGCCGATGATATAGAGCAGGTATCTTTCCAGTTGCTCCTTCTCCATGTGTTTGCCCATAGCCATACTGAAATGGAGCACAGGATATTCTGTCCATTCCTGCTCCAGCTTTTCAATGGCTAGTCCCTTAAAGAGTTCTTTCTTTCCTTCGAAATAACTCTGTAAAGTAGATACAAGCAAAGACTTTCCGAAACGGCGTGGTCGTCCCAGAAATATATAGTTGCTGTCAGAATGTGTCATGCGGTAAACATATTCTGTCTTGTCGATATAGAGCCGGTCTTCCGTGCGAATCTTATCGAAGGTTTGTATTCCTATAGGATATCTTTTTTTTGCCATAATTCTACGCTTGATGATATTACAACTGCTTATCTTGCATAAAGCCACTGCAAAGATACGAAGTTTTTTTGGAAACTCTATTAAAAAAGAAGAAATATTGGGTTATCATTTTCAATAATAACTCTCGGGAAGATATTTATCTCATTTTTTCCAAAACAAAAAAGAACTTGAAGAAGATATTTCATATTTTGCCTACATGTTTCAAAAAGATACATATCTATCTTCAAACGTTGATGTCCTGAAACAGGATATAAATCGCATTGCACAATATGCCATGTATGCATATTGCATTTTCGCATTGTTTTCGCTGGCATTTTCTGTTTGCAGACAAGCGGGCTTATCCTTCAGAACAAGTCCCATCCTGATTCCAATAAGTCCCATCCTGGTTACCATCAAGCAACTGGTCTTGCAGCTCGCCCCTATAGCTTTATGGGGAATATTCCGCTGCACACTACCGGCAGGCGTAAAATTGCTACGACGCTGCAGCGAGTTGATGGTACTTTACTATGTGCTCTCATTCATCCTAGGCCAATGCTTCAATCTTCATCTCGTAACGATGATGCAGAACGGACAGATTACCCAAATGGCTTCCATACTCACCTGGACAGAAAGCACGATGGGCCTGATTTCCGTCATCGCCTCCCTGGTAGCCGGCTGTCATCTGTGCAGCAAGCACAGGGGCAACATGCGCAAACTGGGCATAGCCCTTGTCCTGGTTTTCATGGTATGGCTGATATGCTCAAATATACTCCCTGTTGCAGTGTTTTATCTGGCAGGTAACACCCAGCAGGCAGCCTTCACCTGCATGAATCTCATCAGTATGATAACCACAACATCGGCTTATATATACGCATACTACATGATGTATCGGGCAATAAAAACGATAGGATGTTTCGGGCAATAAAACCAAATAAATACAAATTCTCGGATATACAGATTACAGAAAGTGTTATCAGTTTTACAGAAAGAAAATTGCAATACGCTGCAAATTTTACCCAAAAACACAAGAAATTTGCAATACACTGCAAATTTCCCGAAAAAGTTTCGTATATTTGCAGCGCATTTCATTTTTAGCAATCAAGATAGAATGCAAAATGAATAGCAAAGTGAATAAATAGAACATAAAGAGAATATGATAGAGCGTAAAGAATACATGAATCTCCTGGAGAAATGGAGAGACAAGAAGGCCATCAAGGTAGTAACAGGCATACGACGCTGTGGCAAGTCATCGCTGCTGAGAATGTTTAGGGAGAAACTTCTCTCGGACGGAGTATCCGAAGAACAAGTACAGAACCTCAACTTCGAGGATCTCGACAACGAGCCGTTCCTCGACTATAAAATTTTGTACGCTCACGTAAAGCAGAACCTGTGCCCAGACAAGATGAACTATCTTTTCTTTGACGAGATACAGATGGTGGAAAATTTCCAGAAAGTGATAGACAGCCTGTTTCTGCTAGACAACGTAGACATTTACGTTACTGGCAGCAATGCCTACCTGCTCTCTGGCGAAATAGCCACCCTGCTCACCGGAAGATACATCGAAATCAAACTCTTCCCTTTCTCCTTCCGAGAATTCATGCAAACGCAGCCTGCCCATACTTCCCGAGAGCTCGCCTATCGCCAATACATCGAACTGGGTTCCTTCCCATACATTCCCCAAATCTGCCAAGACCGAGAGATGGTGTGTGAATACCTGTCAGGTCTCTACAACACCATCGTACTGAAAGATGTGGTGAGCCGCAAGAAGATAACCGATGTGATGATGTTGCAAAGTGTGGTAAGATTCCTTGCTGACAATATAGGCAACATATCATTAATCAAGCGCATCAGCGATACCATGACCTCGCTGGGTAGAAAGACTACATCTCATACGATAGAAAACTATGTCTCTGCCCTCATCGACAGCTATATCTTCTACCCAGTGCAGAGATATGATGCCAAGGGTAAGCAGCTATTGAAGACTGGACAGAAACTTTATCTTGCCGACGTAGGTCTGCGCCAAGTCATCAATGGCACCAAAGGTGGCGACTTGGGGCACGTACTGGAGAACATCGTGTATCTGGAACTAGCACGACGAGGCGGAGAAATCTATGTAGGCAAAGCCGGTGATGCAGAAATAGACTTCGTGGTAATCATTGGTGAACACAAGGCATACTATCAGGTATCGCTCAGCGTAAGGGATGAGACCACGATGCAGAGAGAATTGGCACCCCTGAAGTCCATCTCCGACAATTTTCCAAAATATCTGCTCACCCTGGACAACGACCCCGTCCAGTTTCATGATGGAATCAAGCAAGAATATGTGCTCGACTGGCTTATGAAATGCTATGATTCGCCTAAAAAATAAGACTCACACAGAAAAACAATGATGGAAAAGAATCAGATTTTTGAAAATATTATGAGCCGTACATCGGTGAGAAGTTATACTGACATGCCACCGCTCGCCATCGTGGTTTGCGGATGTCTTGACAAGACGCTCACAGAGCAGGAGTTCTGGATTCAAGACTGTTCGGCAGCCACGGAGAACATCCTGCTGATGGCTCACGGCCTGGGACTTGGCGGAGTATGGACAGCCCTCTATCCCCTGAAAGAACGATACGAGGGAATGCAGCAATTGCTGCATCTGCCCAAGACGATGATTCCGCTCAACGCCCTCATCATCGGATATCTGAAGAATCAGGCGGAAGCAAAGGATAAGTGGAAAGAGGAGAATATTTCCTATAATAAATGGATGGAGAAAAATTCATAATAAAGAAAAAGTATGAATATCAAGGAGAATTATCAACAATATGTAAGCCGATACGCTTCTGAGGTGGCTGCCCTGAAGCGTAAGAATACGGGATTCATAACTGGCGAGCTGCTGGCTTTTGGCGGCATCCTCGCCTTCCTGATCTGCTATTTCGCAATGGATGGAGATACGCAGAACTATCTGATGGGGGCGGCGCTGTGCCTGATTGCCTATCTGGGTATCAGACGACTTGACGACAAGAACAAGGAGAAGATAGAGCATCTTTCGGCTTTGCTCAAGGTTTATCAGGACGAAATCAAGGCTTTGGAGGGCGATTTCTCGCCTTTCGAAACGGGCGATTCCTATCAGAATCCGCAGCATCCTTATTCCTTCGACCTCGATGTCTTCGGCAAGAGTTCGCTGTTCAACCGCATCTGCCGAACCATCACTTCTGGCGGTTCGGAGGCACTCGCCAGGAATCTTACCCGGGAAACGCCTCTGACCATGGAGGATATCAAAAGAAGAAGGGATTTGCAGAAGGAACTGGCTGGAGAAGAATCCGCAAAAGAAGAACTGGCTGGAGAAAACGAAAACTGGCGAATGGAATTTCTGGCACTTGGCGAAAAGAACAGAAGTCAGACTGTGAATGGCAAGACGAAGAAGATTGATTCTGCTGCGGTGATGGATGCGATGCAGAAGGTTTCGAAGATGGAGGTGCCGGCATGGTTTGGGTCTCCGGTTTCGCTCGTTATCGGATGGCTGCTGATTATCGGAGTAATCGGTTCCGTGATTTTATCGATATGCGATATGGTTTCGGTGGATTTCGCCTTGTGGTGGGTGTTGGTTCAATACATGGTGGTGTTCTTCGTCTGCAAGCAGACACTTGATAAGATAGACAGCAATGGCGGCAAGCTTAGCCATCAGCTCATCGCCTATGCCCAGATACTTCAGCTTATCAACAGGCGCAATTTCCATAGCGAATCAGGCAAGGAGATGCAGAATTCTCTGGCAGATGCCCTGCCTTCCTTTGCCCAACTGGAAAAGATATTGAAGGGGTATGACAGAAGAGGCAACTTCCTGGGTCTTTTCTTCACCGATGCCTTCATGCTGAGCGATTTCTTCCTGGTTCGCAGTTTCCTGAAATGGAAGAATACCTATATGGTGAAGATGGAGGAATGGATGCATATCATCAGCGAGATGGATGCGATGGTTTCGATGGCGGATTTCAGATATAATCATCCGGAGGCGAAAGAGGCGGAATTTGTTTCGGGAAGTCCGGAAGCAGATACAGATAGCGATGTTTCTGAAAATGCAGGAATCGGAAGTCCGGAAATCGTGTTCGAGGGAAAGAATCTCTATCATCCTTTCCTGGGTTCCAAGGCGGTGAAGAACGATTTCACCATCAAGGACGACAACTATTATATCATCACCGGAGCCAACATGGCAGGAAAGAGTACCTTCCTGCGTTCGCTGGGCGTGAACTATATCCTGGCAATGGCGGGTATGCCGGTGTTTGCGGATCAGCTGAAGATTTCACGTTTCAGATTGTTCTCGAGCATGAGAACCACCGACGATTTGACGCACGGCATCTCTTACTTTAATGCTGAGCTGATAAGACTGGAGGAGCTGCTGAAGTTCTGCAGGGAAAGTGCTGAGGGAAAGTACTGCAAGGAAAGTGGAGAAGACAATAAGGAGCCACTCCGAACGCTGATTATTCTGGATGAGATTCTGAAGGGAACGAATTCATTGGATAAGCTGAATGGTTCGAGAAAGTTCCTCGAAGCCATCGCCAAGCAGCCGGTGAGCGGTATCATTGCTACCCACGATCTGGAACTTTCCAAGATGGAGAATGATGCATCAGGCAAATTCCACAACTATTGTTTCGAGATAGATTTAGGCACAGATGTTACCTATACTTATAAGATACAGAAGGGTGTGGCAAGAAACCAGAATGCTACCTTCTTACTGAATAAGATTCTGGAGAAATATTAGAATAAAAAGAGAAACTCCCGATAATTTGATCAGTTTCAAATTATCGGGAGTTTTCCTTTTAAAGAATACATTATAACTCCACGCTATCCAGGCGGAATTTGAGCAAGCCGGCTGGTACCTTTACCATTACCTCTTCACCTGCCTTCTTACCCAGAAGGGCCTTGGCGATAGGCGACTTGATGGAAATCTTGCCACTATGGAGATCTGCCTCGTGAGGATTCACTATGGTATAATTCATGCTGCACTTGTTGGCGAGATTGGTAATCTTAATCTTGCTCAACAAGCCAACGGTATCGCTCTTCAATCGAGACTTGTCGATGACACGGGCATTCTCCAAGACCTTCTGTTTGAAGCTGATGCGACTCAACAGCTTGCCCTGCTCACGCTTGGCTGCATGATACTCGAAATTCTCACTGAGGTCGCCCTTATCGCGGGCCTCAGCTATCGCATCGCGAACGGCTGGCAACTCTACGTTAACCATGTGTTGAAGTTCGGCCACGAGCTCATCGTAACCTTCCTGAGACATATATTCCATTTTCTCTGATAATCTTAATGAATGATGTTTTTAATTTTCGGGGTGCAAAGTTACTAGTAATTCATGAAAACACCAAACATTTTTGATAAAAAGTAAATAAAAAAAGAGAAGATGTGCTGCCATGACAGACGGTACATCTTCTCCTTGAATATATCATTATCCCCAAACTTCCTCGGAAATCTCTCTCACCAGATCTATCTTTGCCCACTGCTCAGCATCGGTCAGTTTATTACCAATCTCGCAAGAAGCGAAACCGCATTGAGGACTGAGGCTGAGCCGACCGAGGGGAATATATCTGGCTGCTTCTCGGATGCGGGCGATGACCGTAGCCTTATCTTCCAGCACCGGAGATTTGGAGGTTACCAGACCCAGCACCACCTTCTTGCCATCTGCCACATACTTCAACGGCTCGAAACCACCCGAACGCTCATCGTCATACTCCAGATAGAAGGTATCTACCTCCTCATGAGCGAAGAGATAAGGAGCTACGGCATCGTAGGCACCCTTGGTGGCATAGCAGGAATGATAATTGCCACGGCATACGTGGGTGTTGATGGTCAACCCCTCCGGTTTGCCCTCGATGGCAAGATTGTTCACCTTCAGATATTGCAGGGCTTCCTGCTCAAGGGTGAAACCTGTGCCCACCTTAGCCTTCCAGTAATCGCTATCCACAATCATTCCCCAGGTGCAGTCATCCAGCTGGACGGTACGGCAACCGGCTGCATAAATCTCCTGGAAGAAGGTGCGGTAAGCCTGAGCAATATCCTCAATCAGCTGGGTAGTGTTAGGATAGAACTTGCGGGTATTCTCGGCATTCTTGCCACGGAACAGTTCGGCAAGAAACTGAGCCGGAGCAGGAACCGTCTGCTTTGCCTCGAAGATATATTCGCCATTGGCATCCAACTCCTCAAACTGCTTCACAAACAGAAAATCCTTGATAAAAGGATGATTCTCGCCGGTTATCTTGCCGGTCAGTTGGATAGAACCCTTGGTTGTCTCCTCGCCATGAAACTGGTAGCCATGCTCCAGTTCGATATGCTCCACGCCATTGAATCCCCACATAAAGTCGAGATGCCAATAGCTGCGGCGGAACTCGCCATCGGTGATATAAGGCAGGCGATGCGCCTTCTGCTGACTGATGACCTCAGTAATCAGCCGGTCTTCTACGGCGCGAAGGTCGGTGGCAGAAATCTTGCCATCAGCAAACTTAGCTCTCGCTTCCTTCAACTCTGCAGGGCGCAAATAGCTGCCCACTGCCTCAAAATGTATATTTCTTACGTTGCTCATATTTTTATCTCCTTATTATTATTTGATGTGAATGACTCTTTATCCTGTCATTACCGATGAATGACGCTTTGCATCCGGAATTGCGGGTGCAAAGGTAAGAAGAAGAATTTTATTTGCCAAATATTCTCCGTAATTCAGAAAAATATACTATCTTTGCAGAGAATTAAGCAAATCAGCAGAATATTATTCTGTAAGAATCGGTAAAAACAGAAATAAAGAAACAATGACAACAGAAGAAAAACTTGATGAAACAGACATCAGAATACTGAAGTTACTGCAGCAGAACTCCCGACTCACCGTAAAGGAACTTGCTGCAAGAGTCAACCTCTCCCCTTCTCCCACCTTCGAGCGGCAGAAGCGGCTGGAACGCGAGGGATACATCCAGCGATATGGAGCCATCGTAGACCATCACAAGTTGGGGCACAACGTAATCGTGCTCTGCAATATACGGCTCAAGCAGCATACCCATGACCTGATTCAGCAATTCATGGATACCGTGCAAACCATCGACCAGATAACGGAGTGCTACAACACCACCGGCGATTATGATTTCCAGATTAAGGTATATGCCCGGGACATGAAAGCCTATCAGGACTTCATGCTCAACACCCTGGGAAACATCGACTGTATAGGAAGTCTGCACAGCATCATCGTGATAGGAGAAATCAAGGATTCGCATTATATACCCGTAGCAAAATAAGGAGAAACGTGATGAAAGCAAAAAATATATTGATGATATGCCTGTTTATTTCCGGACTTTTCTGCCTCCCATCCAAGGCACAGCAGCCTGGAGAAAACGTCAGTTCTCAAACCATCAGGAAACTGGGCGAAAAGCATTTCTTCTCCATCTCCACTATTCCTGATGATATCTTCCGCCTGATGCAGGGCAAGACATACAAGAAGAACTGTACCGTGGCAAGAAGCGAACTGAGATACATAAGATGCCTGCACGTAGACAAGGACGGCAGAAACATCGTAGGAGAGATGGTGGTGAACAGGGCGATAGCCACAGATGTGCTCGACATTCTGAAAAAGCTCTACGAGGCAAAATATCCGATAGAACGGATGAGACTCATTGACTACTGGGATGCCGACGACGAAAGGGCGATGAGAGCCAACAACTCCTCCAGCTTCAACTTCCGCTTCATCTCGCATACCCATACGGTATCGAAGCACGGAAGGGGACTGGCCGTAGACATCAACACCCTCTACAATCCTTACCACAAACGGCTGAAGAACGGCAAGGAAGTGGTGGAACCTGCCACCGCCCGCCCCTATCTGGACCGCAGCAAGAACCACGCTTACATGATTAAGAAAGGCGACCTCTGCTACCGGCTTTTCAAGGCAAAAGGATTCCGATGGGGAGGTGACTGGAAACACAGCAAAGATTACCAGCACTTCGAAAAATAGAAATGCAGGAAAGAACAGCCAGCAAGGAAAGGACATAAAAAAAAGACTATGCCTATGTTACATCATTTCTTTAGTAACTATGGCATAGTCTTTTATTATCCTAACGGTCTTTTTTATATGTAAAACAAATTTAATAATTCTGCTACAGCCTTATTATAATACATTGTAACTAGCTGTACCAGACAGAATTATATTCTCTACGTTCATCGTCCTCATTATAGAGGTTCTCATATTCAAGGTTCATAGCCTCGAATGATTCCTGTGTCTGTTTCATAATAACTCCTCCTCTATTTATTAAGTTCAACTTTTAATATGGCAAAATTACTAAAAAAACAGATTTCTGATGTCAATATTTCAGAAAACTTTTGTATTTTTGCACCATCTCTGCACATCAGGGGCAAAAAGTGCAAAAACAGCTCTGTTCAAGAGCCATGCAAGATAAAAAACAAGAAACAAGATGAAGATATTACATACTTTACGACTCGACAGAATGAAGTGGCGCCACTGGGTACTGCTGCTGTTGCTCATCCTCGTCACCCTTACCAAGATGATTCCTCTCTGGGGAGTTATCTACACCTACCGTGTTTATCCCGTTATCGGCAGCCTTCTTTCGCCCATCTCGGGCATCTTTCCTTTTGCCGTGGGCGATATTTTCATAGCTCTCAGCATCGCCTGGGTCGTCCTCTATCCTATCTACGAGATGGGATTACGGAAGAAACTCGCCCGTCGGTTTATCTTTCTTGCTGCCAAGAGCGGCGGCTATCCGAAGAAAAAGGCGGTTTTCGGAAGGGTAATTGAATATCTGCTGTGGGTATATGTATGGTTTTATGCAGTTTGGGGACTGAACTATTCGCAGCCTGTTATCTATTATAGAGTTGGCATGAAGCCTGCTGAGGTTTCGGAAGAGAAGTTCCGGAAATTTGCCTACCAGTATGCTGACAGCCTCAACCTTTTGAGTGAAGAACGGAGAGGGAAGAGTGAAAAATTCAATTGTATTGTGGATGATAAACTGAAGAATCGGGTGCGGGATGCGGTTCTGAAGGAATATAACAAGATAGGCTATCGGGAGGGCATCAATCCGCCTTTCAACCAGCATCCGCATGCCAAGACGATGGTGTTTACGCCCATCAGTTCGATGTCGGGTGTAACCGGCAGCATGGGACCATTCTTCTGTGAATTTACGCTGAACGGCGATATTCTTGCACACGATTATCCTGCTACCTATGCCCATGAGTTTGCTCATTTCCTGGGTATTGCCAACGAAGGAGAGGCAAATTTCTACAGTTATCTCGTCTGTACGGCATCACAGGATAAGGCGGTGAAATTCAGCGGATATTACCACATTCTGCCCCATGTATTATATAATGTATTCGACATCCTCGGCGAAAAGGAAGGTGAGAAATATCTGAAATATATCCGTCCTGAGATAATCAGGCTGCTGAAAAGCGACCGCCAATACTGGCAGGGCAAAAGATGCAAGGCACTGGATGCTGCCCAGGATTTCTTCTTCGAACTCTATCTGAGAGGCAACCATGTAGAAGGCGGCAGAAAGAGCTATGCCGGCGTCATCGGCCTGATTCTGGCTTGGAAGAACAAGCAGGAAAAATCTCTTATGAAAAGATGATAGAAATAACTACATGAGAAAGAAAAGACGATTGGCGCGCGCTCTTGCACCAATCGTCGTTCGCATATATTTGAATATAGAAAGTAATCTTTTTTCCTTGTATAAGAGGACTAATATATTATTACGCTAAACCTATTCTGTTTTTTACTTCTGCTGTGCAGGTCTTTGCATTCTTGGTCCTGGTCTTCCATTCTTACCCATTCCCTTGCGAAAACCTCTCTGGGCAAAGCGCTTCATCATCTGTCGCTCCAGTTCGTAAACACGCTGAATCTGCTGCTGGCTCAGGAACTGCGAATACTTCTTGTAGTATTTCTGACGGATGTTGAGAATCTTCTCGCTCATCTCAAAACGCTGCTTGATTTCCTGTTCGGTTTGAGCATCCGTTTTCATTTCGCCCTTCTTGTGATGAGGGCGAGGACCTAAAGCCCATACCTCTTTCTGATAATCAGTATAGGTCTCGATAAACTTAGCGTTGGTCTTTTCATCAAGCCCCAAATTTCGAGAGATGTACTGAGCCTGCTTTTCTGCCAACTGTTCACGACTGAGGCGCTGCTTCTGGTTAGGCGCCTGTGCACATACACTTGTAGTAACTGTCATCATGGCGATGACCATCATTAAAATACCCAAAATTCGTTTCATAACTCTATCATTTTAAAATATTATTGAATCGGTTTAATTGTTGAGGAACACATCCTCCTGATATACAGAGAGAAGATAAGCCTGATCGGCAGAAGACAGCTGAGCGAAAGCCTTATCAACCTCCTGTATCCCGTTATTCACCTGTGAAGGCTGGGAAGAAGAGGCTGAGAAATCGATGTTGAGTACCAGAAGTACTGCCACCGATGCAGCCACAGCTATTGCAGCCGTCCAAATCACCTTCCTCAGAGATAGTTTCTTCGGCTGTATCCTGACAGGCTGCGTTTCATTCTTCACCTGCTCCAGGATATTGGCTTCCATCTCCTTGAAGAATCCTTCTGGCGTAGAATAAGGCATCCGCTTACCCACCTTGCCGAAGTCAAACTTCCCGGTTTTGTTGAAATCAAAATTTGTATCCATTTTCTTTTTCATTTTGAATAACCATTAAAAAACTCACAGAACTCTCACTTAATCGTTCGAATTCATGTACTTGATAATTTTCTCCTTGGCAACATGATAGCTTGCCTTGATACTGGCTGGCGTGGAATCAGCGACCTTCGCTATTTCGTCGAACCCGAGTTCATCGTAATATCTCATATTGAATGCCAGCTGCTGCTTAGGCGGAAGCGAGAGAATCGCTTTCTGCAGTTTTACTGCCACCTTATCATCGAAGTCGATATAATTATCGGCTGGGATGAGACAGACGCCCGTTGAATCTGATTCCAGAGAAACTTCTTCCTGTTTCCGTTTGCTGATGAGCCGCAGAGCCTCGTTGGTAGCGATGCGGTAAATCCAACTTCTCAGCGAGCAGTCGCCCCGATATTGATTGAACGAGCGATAGATTCTCACAAAAGTTTCCTGCGAAGCATCCTGTGCATCATCATGCGAAACCACCAATCGGCGTATGTGCCAGTAAACCGGTTCCTGATACTTCATCATCAGCATTCTGAATCCGTTCTCCGGACATTCCTTCAGCGTATCCACTATGCCTTTGTCATTTACACTCATATTCGTTTATTTTCATGAACGTTACGATTATATGACCTTCCAAAATGGGAAAAGTAAAAAGCGGGATGCATTTTTTTCGATACCTGCTTAATTTTTCCTTCTCTTTTCTCTTTTAATATCATAGAGAAGAGAAAAAAGGAGCAATTTCTCCGCTTTCTCAAAGAAAAAGTATATATTTGCAAACGGATTTAGAATATCGAATCGATATGAAGAAAGAAAAGAATTTTTCAGAAACTGATTTTCACAAGAAGAAGGCATTGGAAAGCTTATCGGATGATGAGATTCTGCAGGGCTTCAAGGATGCCGATGCCAGAATCGTAAGGGAGTATTACTACGGATACTGCCGGGTGGCTTATTGTATCTACGATAAGCGATATGACCTGCAGCACAAGCCGGGCATGGACTTCTTCTCGCTGGCTCACGAATATTATCTCTATCTCTGCGAACACGACTTCAAGCCGCTGGAAGACCGGAAGCCGAGCATGTCGCTCAAAACCTGGATGGTGAATGGTTTCCGGTTCCTGCTGCTGGATAAACTGAAGGAAGTGGTAAAGGAGCATTGCTTCGAGAGTTTCGAAGCACGGCAGGAAAGCCGCAAGATGCAGTTTGACGTAACCGACAACCAGTTTGAGCACGATCTTTACCAGACGATAGAGGACATCGGCAATTTCTATTATGGCAGAGACAGCAAGAACAGCATCATTCTGAAGATGCTCTATATAGAGGGATTCCGGGGCAAGGACGTAGCCGCTCAGTTGGGCATATCCCATTCAGCCGTTACCCAGCGTTGCCAGAAGATGATGCACGATGTGGTGATTCCTTATTTCAAGAGATACTTCGATGCATCGGAATACGGAAGCTATCTGTCGTTCGCGGAGGAAGACACATGTATCGAAAGTGCTCCGAAGATGTCGATGCCGAGAATGATGTCCGAATGCATGTGCTGCGAGGAAGCGACTGATAAAGGCAATAACATATTTAATAATAAGAATAATATGGAAGATATGAAGAAGGGAAGAATCACTCCTAGCTGGATTGATTCATTAAAAGAGAACGAGATTTTTGTGTTTGGCAGCAATCTGGCTGGCATGCATGGTGGCGGTGCAGCCCGTATAGCCCGATTACATTTCGGTGCCGTCATGGGCAAGGGTGTTGGTTTGCAAGGTCAGAGTTACGCCATCCCTACGATGCAGGGCGGCGTAGAAACCATCCGTCCATACGTGGATGATTTCATCGCCTATGCCAAGCGACATCCCGAGAAGCATTTCCAGGTAACCCCAATAGGTTGCGGCATCGCTGGCTTCGAAGCCGAAGACATCGCCCCTTTGTTCGAGAGCGCAAAGGAGATGAAGAACATCAGCCTTCCGGAAAGTTTCTGGGAGGTGATAGAGTAGTCATACTATTAACAATAAAAAAGTTTTCAGACAAACTTCAAATTAATTAATAAGCATGAAAGAAACAAATAGCATAAATGATTTGAGAAATCTGTTACAGCAAAAATGGCTATTAGATGGCAACTGTATCGAAAAGAAGTTTCAACATTTAGCAAGTATTCTTCTTCACGATGTAGCTATTCTAAAAGGCAATAAGAAGTACATACTAACTGACATCGAATTTTACTTCTATTGTCCTACCCATCAAGACATCATAACCTACCCTCGCAATAGCAAAGCAGGAGAATGGTTCTTTCATTCAAGCGGTGTAGACCTTTCTTTTGAAAGCAATGTGTGCATAAGAGAAAAAGCTACAACAGGTAAACTGGTGCCATGTTTGACAAGTAATTCCGCTTTTGGTGGCATACTTATCCGTGGCATTAAGCATATAGACTATTTTTCAGACCATATAGAAGAGAAGTACAAACTAAACGGGCCTATGAAAGTTTGCGAAGAACTCTTCGACAAGTTTGATGCATTTGGCTATGCCGATGATTTTCCAAGAATAATTTTGGAAAAACACAATGCTACATCTCTCATAAAAAGCTGCCATCGAGTAAACTTAAAGTCGGACTCAAAAACAACCAAAGATAAAGTTGCCACAATTTTAGCCAACAATTATTGCAGCAACGATTCTGGCAGCACACAAGATGAATTGGTTTTAGAATTTGATAAGTACTTAACAGCAAACTATAGATTTATAATATGATTACAGATAAAGAAACATACGAAGTTTTTCTTTCCACATGGCTAAAGAAAAGCCATTCTACATTCTTCGACAAGTTCACAACTTGCTTGAACGAGAATAATATCAAGTGGAGATTTATCGGGAACACTGCCGACATTTGGTGTCGCGACTATATGCCGATCCAAATAGAAGTAGATGAATTCGTGCAATATCACTATTACCCAGATTATCTTACCCAAAGAGAGTCTTACAAAAAATACATTACCAAACCAGAAAAAGCGTGCAAGTCGATATATCTTTCTCCTTGCAAGAAGACAAACTTAGTTATAGATGGCGGCAATGTAGTAAAGGGAGACGATTTCGTCATCATGACAGAAAAAGTATACCATGAGAATCCAAACTACAATCCAACAGAGATACATACGAAACTCGAGAACCTATTCCAATGCAAGGTCATTATGCTACCTTGGGATAAGTGCGATAAATACGGACATGCGGATGGTATTGTCAGGCCCATTGATTCTACAAATGTTCTCTTGACAAATTACACGGATTACGACAAAGACTTTGCTGATGAGGTAAAAAGAAGACTGAGCAAACATATGCATGTAGAGATGTTGCATTATGATGTAAAAAAGCCCGACAAGCGTAATTGGGCTTATATCAATTTTTTGCAAGTTGGAGAAACAATCATCTTGCCTGCTATCAACATCGAAGAAGACGACCAAGCCCTCAAGCAGATACAAGGCTATTATCCATCCTGTGACATCCACCAATTAAATTGCGAAGAAATTATCAAGCAAGGAGGTGCTTTGAATTGCATAACTTGGAATGTGCACCCATCGGATGAAATAAAAGGATTTACTGAAGAGGATAGAAAAAGATTTGACGAACTGATAAACCGTTTTGAAAGCGAAGAAGAAGCCACAAAAGCTGGCCTATTTAGCGGCTTTACGGAAAGTGAAGTTGATTTTATGGGTGATATAAACCTTAGAATATTAGGTGAAAAATACCCAGACTTCTCATGGTATTACATGATTGATTAAATAACCAGAATTATGTTAGGAGCAATAATAGGAGATATTGCTGGCTCAAAATATGAGTTCAACAATACGTTTGATTATGATTTCGAGATGTTCGGCGAAGGATGCGACTTCACCGATGATACCATCTGTACGGTGGCGATAGCCGATGCGATATTGAACGGGCGAAGCTATCAGGAAAGCCTGCTGGATTGGTGCCGCCGCTATCCTTCTCCAAAAGGAGCGTATGGCGGAAGATTCGCGGGGTGGATTCGTTCTCTTGATCCGCAGCCATATAATAGTTTTGGCAATGGTTCGGCGATGCGAGTTTCGCCGGTATCTTGGCTATTTGATGACCTGTCGCAGGTGTTGGAAGAGGCAGAGAAGACGGCTCTTCCTACTCATAACCATCCCGAAGGAATCAAGGGAGCCAAAGCCGTGGCTCATGCCATCTGGCATTTCCGCAAGAGCAGATTCTCAGAAGAATCTAAGGAGTGTAAAGATAAGAATTCTAAAGAATCTGATGATAAGGCAATGAAAGCCTTCAAGGATATCGCCCGCAGCTATTACGAGGATTTCGATACCCGAGATTATCCGAAAGGCAAATTCGATGAAACCTGCATGGATGCCGTGCCATTATCTTTCAATCTCCTCTCGCAAGCCTCATCCTTCGAAGATGCTATCCGCCTAGCCATATCTCATGGCGGCGATAGCGATACCATCGGAGCCATCGTTGGCAGCATCGCCGAAGCCCGATTCGGCATTCCGCAAGAGATTAAGAACAGAGCTATGGAATATCTGCCGGATGAGATGCAAGATGTATTGAAACAATTTGCAGGGAAATGCGAAATAAAGCCCAAATAATTTGGTGTTATCGAAGAAAAGTCTTAACTTTGCCCCATACATATTAAAAAAGTAAGATTATGCAAGAATATCAATTGGATTTCGTAACCTATTGCGTTGGCAACTTAGCCGACCGATTGAACATGAGTGCCAGTAAGGTATATAAGATGTTACGGTCAACAGATATCTTAAATGGCTATATGATACCCTGCTATGATGTGCTCCATACTTTCGGAAAGGAATACATCATGGACGATTTGATTAACTTGTTAAAGAAACGAGGAGCATTGAAATGAAAGTTTATCACGCATCAAAATTCATCATAGAATCACCAGACATTTATCATTCTCGTGATTTATTGGATTTCGGCAAAGGATTCTATCTGACATCACTTGTCGAACAGGCGAAGAAATATGCCCAACGATTTCTCTTTCAGGGCGACAAAGCATATCTTAACCAATACATCTTAGATGAAAACTTAGACGGAGAATATAAGATAAAAGAGTTTATTGGCTACAACGAAGAGTGGTTAGATTTTGTTGCTTTATGCCGAATTGGGAAACAAACAAATAAGTTTGATATGGTTACAGGTGGTATAGCAGATGATAAGGTATTCAATACCATAGATCTTTACTTCTCCGGTAACATCAGCAAAGAAGAAGCACTTAAACGCTTAAAGTTTATTCATCCCAATCACCAGATATGTATTTTAAATCAAGATATTTTGAACAAGCATCTGCACTTTCTTCAGTCAGATGAAATAATATAAGGAGGGACTTTCATGGAAGCAAACAAGACAATACTTCAAATGAAATATGCTCGCATAGTACCTATCTTTGCAGAGCAAACAGGCATTACGTTGGAAGATGCTCTAGATTTCTTTTATACTTCTTCTATTTATCAAATGATGAATGAAGGCATTGCTGATATGCATTGCAGAAGCGATGGATATTTGGCGAATTTAGTAAAAGAAGAGTGGAAAAATAAAATTGCATAGATTCCTAATTCACACTACAGCTTATTCTTCCGGATGATATGAGAGAAATATCGGCTAGAATATAGTGTTACCACTAGGCTCAGCAAAGCTGCTGACTGCAGTCAGCAGACCTGCCGACTAGGCTCGGCAGACCTGCTGAGCCTAGTGGCAACTTCTGAGAAGGTACCTTCTGCAACCCAAGGAGTAATGTCTTTCAACTCACGAAGACGCTTGCATCAACCTATAGAGTTGACTCCTTTACCCCATCGAGCCGACTCCGTCATCCAGTAGAACCGACTCATTCTGCTAAATCAACCCTATCTACAACCTTCTCCAGGCAGTTAATCATTATGATACTGCTTATCAGAAATCGTGGTCACAATAGCACTCAGCTTCTGCATTTTCTCCCCATTTATTTCCTGCACATAAAAGTTTTTTGTGAAAAAAAAGTATCAAAGTATCATTATTTAGAGAAAATAACATTCTAAACACCTGATACATTGCGACATACAAAAATGAGACTTTCGAAATATTTTACAGAAAAGTATCATCGAAGTATCATAAAATTGCAAGAAGTATCATAAATTTCGGCTTTGAGGTAAATTAAAAGGCTAAAAAGAAATATCTACTATTCCAGTTTTATAAAATTAACAGCGTCTACTTTTTCAGAATGTAAAGAATGTCAACACAAACTAGGAATAAGAGGAAAGATTGACAAGTTGGATTAGGAATAAAAGCACATAAAGTGGTCTGTAAGAGACCATTAAGCGGTCTGTAAGAGACCATCAAGTGGGCACTTAGGGACCAAGTGTCGGGCATTGAGAGAACAAGTAACGGGCACTCATTGCCCATATAGTAGGCATCGAGTGCCCAAAGTGTCGGACGATTTTTGGGCACTTCTCGCAAGTCGGCGGCTTCGATATTATGCATGATGCTTTATGACGATTTTGTGATGGTTTTATGATGGTTTGGTGATAATACTATGGCAATTTCATGATACTTCTATCACATTCATGATACTTCGATGATACTTTTTGTAAAGTAATTCGAAAAGTATCATTCTTGTATATTACTATATATCAGTTATTTATACCATTACTTAACCCAAAAGATGATACTTTGAGACTTTTTTCATAAAAAAAACTTTTCTCGTATGCGTATAAACTCGACGCTAAATCTAAAAAGAATCTGATACAATACCTTATAGATACCCCAAAAATTACGTCCCGACGTAGACTTTACTACATGGCGACGTAATCTTTCCTACGTCCCGACGCAGAGATTCCTACATCGCCATGTAATTTCAAGGACAACGGGAAATGAAAGATGTATTAAAACAATTTGCTGGAAAATGCGAAATAAAGCCCAAATAATTTGGTGTTATCAAAGAAAAACCGTAATTTTGTAGCAATTAAAACAAGTAAATATGACAAACCATGATTTTTGGATGTCCATCAGTGACATAATCAATGAAGGATTTACATCTGAAGGTCTAGCAAAATTAGATGATTATGCAGAACAATTCAGTACTGGAAAGATCTTATATAAATGATTTTCACCGTCAGAGCAGCTTGGCTGCGTTAAAGGGGGAACAATACATGTTATTGCATCCTTACTCGCGGGAGCAGAAGTTGGCACAGATCAACTCTCTGCGCCAGAACACAGTTTCAAAAGAGAACAGCAACTTGGAAAGATCCAAGAAGAAAGTTGAATTTACAAAGAGAGTGTAAACTCAACTTTATCAATTTACTTTTATGTAACTTGGCACAGTTAGTTTACACTCTCATGAAAAACACCTGTTATTACTCTATTCCCATTTTTGAACATAATCTGTTGGAACATATAATGCAACACCATTATCAAAGCGAACCTGAGTTTTTAAGAAGCCAAGTTCCAAGACTTTACCCTGTTCACCCTCATTAACTGGAGCCGCCAATCCCAAAGAAACTAACTGTGCCATACCGACATCATCTTTAGCATTACAACACTTAATCACCTCATCATATGCGTCTTCAGAAACTGCTCCAAAACAACTATGAGTCATTTTACACATTTCTCCCACTTGTGGAGTATTACTACTTGACGAATCATCGGAACCTCCTGCTGCAAGAACAAATACTAAAAAAGTCAATAATGACAAAAGATACTTTAATTTTTTCATAATTTAAACGTATTAAGATAATAAAATATTAATATAGAACATATATAACAAATTAAATCATATATATCAAAGACACCAGGAACCAAATTAAAGATTTGGAGGATTTCAGAACCAATTGCAATCAAAGGAAGGGCACTATAAGAAATTATAGCAACTTTGCTCATTTCTGTGCCATATATAGTCTTTATTACAAGGAAATATGCAAAAAGCCACAACCCATCCGGCAAAGAGTATTTCACAAAATTGGGAATTCTATACGCACCAATATTTGAACGAAGATAATCAACATAATTATCGAGTCCCAAGATGTTAAACCAGTTAAACATATAGAGTGATTTCACACGATAAGACACATAAATAACTCCACCTACTATAAAAAACAATATAGCAAGTGCCATTCTCCATGAAGAAGAAATTTTATCAAGTATTGTCTTATCAGACTGTTGCTTCATACACATAAGAATTTATTAGCACATTCGATAGTTGATACTGCGAAGCCATCGTTCTCTACATCACCTACGGATACAAAACACGTGGACGAAACTTGTCCACATTGCAGCCGTAGGAAAAGCTGAGAAAAACGACAAGTAACGCCCACGCTATAGCGGACGCTTACTACTGTCGGTTTTTCTGCTCTTTATTGAAGTTTCCTACGTTCCAATGTGCATGACCGAATAGCAAACGCTAATTTAACCATCAAAAAAATAGAAGTCAAACTCTTGCGAGAAATCATTCTGATTGCAAAAGTACAAAAACTTTCTGAATAATCAGCATTTACCATTCACTTTTTTCGTCAACTTCTTCTTTTTTATCATTATTTCTCCCCAAAATAACTGCCTGCTTCCATCTTGCAATCCATCGCACGGCACTTGTTGTAGCGCTCTCGGGCTCTGTTTTCTCTAGCAAACATCGCCTTGGTGCCAGCCTCATCTTCAGAGAACTGGAGGTGGTTGTCGATGCCCATACCATGAGCAATGTTCTCCACATCAAGATCATCGGTACCGATGAAGGTAAAGGTCCAGTTCTGCTTCTTCAGTTTCTCGATGAGGTTCTTGATCATCTTCAGATCATACTCCTCGCTGCAATTCTCCTCACCATCCGTAATGATGGTTACCAATACGCTGTCATCCTCGGTGGTCAGGGCGTTGATCTTGGCGATGCCCATACCGATGGCATCATAAAGAGGGGTGCCGCCACATGGGTTGTAATCCCTTGATTTCAAAGGCTTAATATGATGAGCAGGCACATTATCATAGAACAGATTCTTGTGGGTGCTGTCGAAGGTGATGAGCGTAACCCGCTGCTCCATGTCTTTATGCGTCTTCTGCATTTTCTGAATCGTGGTCAGGGTCTCGTTGATACCCACCAGTGCCTGGCGCTCGATAATACTCATGCTGCCACTCTCATCTACTACCAAAAGATTGAATACTCGTTTCATAACTTGTTTCTCCTATTTATTTTAAATTGTTCAACATAATTTTATAAGCAAGAAGAACTATTCCCTGCTTCTATTTATCCCTTAAAAGAAAGAATAGAGGGAAAAATTAAGAAAAGGATTATCTTTTTTCCAAAAATATTTTTGTCAGTAGAAATAAAACCCGTACTTTTGCACCAAATTATTATACATATATTATATAAGGAGATGAAAGAAGTATTGATAGTAAGCATCGGCAGCTTCTTCGGAGGCGGCATGAGATATTGGATTTCAAAGTTGGTACAATCCTGCACGGTGATTGCCTTTCCGTTCGGAACGATGGCGGTGAATGTGGCGGGATGCCTCATCATCGGGTTCCTCTCGGGATTGAACTGGCGGGAAGGGGGATGGATGTCGCCATCTGCCAAACTGCTGCTCACCACGGGGTTCTGCGGAGGATTCACTACCTTCTCTACCTTTATGAACGAGGGAGCAGGACTGATGAAGGAGGAGAATTATGTCTATATGATGCTCTATCTCTTCGGAAGTCTGGCGCTGGGACTTATCGCCGTTCTCGCCGGACATTATCTGGCAAAAATTATCGCATAAAATACTTCAGAAAATAGAAAGAAGAAGCCCCCGGATTGACGAGAAAGAAGACCGGAGAATGGAAAGAAGAAGAGCCCGGATTATCACATAAAATACTGAAGATAGTATTCCATCAAATGAAGAAATGATGAAAATACTATCTTTTTTATTATTTTATATTTCCAAAATGCCTTAATTACGAAATTTATTCGTAAATTTGCAGAAATAATCTGCATTCGACAAGTTGAAAGCAAGCTTTCATCATGCTCGTTTGCTTAATTTTTGCACCAATGAATACATTAGATACAAACAACATAAAATGGAGCGAGAATGTAATTATCGCTGATGCCGACTATATCGACCGAGTGGCTTTCGACCTGATAGTCAACTTCGAACGTATGATCAACCGTCGCATCCAGCCAGCCGATATGGCACAATGGGCAGTCTGCATTGCCCTTGACGGAGGTCTGAGAGAGGGCGAGCACGAGACACAGGTTGTGCTTATCCACGACAAGCAGTCGATGGCGATGAAGAACTTCCGCCCTGCCAACTATGAGAAGGATCTGAACGCTCAGGCTTTCAAGGATGATAAGCTCGGAGAATTCATCATCTCTTCTTATCCTACAGAGGAGAAGATGGTAGGCAAGGATGACTTTCTCGTAGATGTGGCACGCACCGTATGCAACGCCAAGGAGGTGAAGCGAGTGATGGTAATCCCAAATTCTGAGGATGGAGATGCTTACGACCGACTCCGCGAGATACTCCGCAAGGTAGATGACGATGACAAGCGCATCACCCTCTTTGCCATGCAGCCCATGCCAGGCGGCAACTTCAGACAGGAGATTCTCGGTTATTCGCTCATGAATGCCCTGGGAATTTCGGCAAATGAGATAAAGTAAACATTAAACACTTAACATTAAAGATAAAAAATGAGTAGAGTACTTATGATTGGCGCAGGTGGCGTGGCTACCGTGGCTGCCTTCAAGATCGTCCAGAACCAGGACGTTTTCACCGAGTTTATGATTGCTAGCCGTCGCAAGGAAAAATGCGATAAGCTGGTTAAGGATATCCATGCCAAGGGCTACAAGATGGATATTCAGACAGCTGAGGTGGATGCCGACGACGTTGAGCAGTTGAAGGCTCTCTTCAATAGCTACAAGCCTGAGCTTGTCATCAACCTCGCTTTGCCTTACCAGGATCTCACTATCATGGATGCCTGTCTGGCTTGCGGTTGCAACTACATGGATACCGCTAACTATGAGCCTAAGGACGAGGCTCACTTCGAGTACTCATGGCAGTGGGCATACAAGGATAAGTTCGAACAGGCGGGTCTCTGCGCTATCCTCGGCTGCGGTTTCGACCCAGGTGTATCAGGCATCTTCACCGCTTATGCAGCCAAGCATCACTTCGATGAGATTGAGGTGCTCGACATCGTGGATTGCAACGCCGGTAACCATCACAAGGCTTTCGCAACCAACTTCAACCCAGAAATCAATATCCGCGAGATTACCCAAAAGGGACTCTGGTATAAGGATGGCGAATGGATTGAAACCGATCCTCTCTCTATCCACAAGCCTCTCACCTACCCTAACATCGGCCCTCGCGAGAGCTATCTGATGCACCACGAGGAGTTGGAGAGTCTGGTGAAGAACTACCCTACCATCAAGGAGGCACGCTTCTGGATGACCTTCGGTCAGCAGTATCTCACCTACCTCGACTGCATTCAGAACCTCGGCATGAGCCGCATCGACGAAATCGAATACGAGGCTCCTTTGGCAGACGGTTCAGGCAAGACAGCCAAGGTGAAGATTGTCCCTCTGCAGTTCCTCAAGGCCGTATTGCCTAACCCACAGGATCTCGGCGAGAACTATGACGGCGAAACATCTATCGGTTGCCGCATCCGTGGCAAGAAAGATGGCAAGGAGCGCACCTACTACGTTTATAACAACTGCAAGCACCAGGAGGCTTACAACGAAACCGGTATGCAGGGCGTAAGCTACACTACCGGTGTGCCAGCCATGATTGGTGCCATGATGTTCCTCAAGGGTATCTGGAAGAAACCAGGCGTATGGAACGTAGAGGAGTTCGACCCAGATCCATTCATGGAGCAGTTGAACAAGCAGGGATTGCCATGGCACGAGGTGTTTGATGGCGATTTGGAAATTGACTAAACTTTAAACTAAATAAGATATGGCAAAAGAAATGCAAGAGGGAAAATTGAATCCCAATGAAGGCAAGCTGAAAGCTCTTCAGGCAGCCATGGCTAAGATAGAAAAGGACTTCGGTAAGGGCTCTATCATGAAACTCGGAGATGAGCACGTTGAGAATATCGAAGTTATCCCTACAGGCAGTATCGCTCTCGACAATGCACTAGGCGTAGGCGGTTATCCTAAGGGACGTATCATCGAAATTTACGGTCCGGAATCTTCCGGTAAAACAACATTGGCTATCCACGCCATCGCAGAGGCGCAGAAGGCTGGCGGTATCGCTGCTTTCATTGATGCAGAGCACGCTTTCGACCGTTTCTATGCGGCTAAATTGGGCGTTGATGTTGATAACTTGTGGATTTCACAACCAGATAATGGTGAGCAGGCGTTGCAGATTGCAGACCAGCTGATCAGTTCTGCTGCTGTAGACATCGTAGTTGTTGACTCTGTTGCCGCCTTGACTCCTAAGAAGGAAATCGAAGGCGATATGGGTGACAATGTGGTAGGTCTTCAGGCTCGATTGATGAGTCAGGCTCTCCGCAAGCTCACTTCTACCATCAGCAAGACCAACACTACCTGCATCTTCATCAACCAGTTGCGCGAGAAGATTGGTGTAATGTTCGGTAACCCAGAGACAACCACCGGTGGTAATGCTCTGAAGTTCTATGCATCAGTGCGCTTGGATATCCGCAAGGCTACAGCCATCAAGGACGGCGATGAGGTAATAGGTAATCTGGTTCGCGTAAAGGTAGTAAAGAACAAGGTGGCTCCTCCTTTCCGCAAGGCAGAGTTCGACATCATGTTTGGCGAAGGCATCAGCCGTGCCGGCGAGGTATTCGGTCTGGCTGTAGCCAACGATATCATCGAAAAGAGCGGCAGCTGGTATAGCTATGGCGGTTCTAAACTCGGACAGGGTGCCGATGCCTGCAAGGCATTGCTCAAGGATAACCCTGAACTTCTCGATGAACTGGAAGCTAAGGTTCGCGAAGCACTTGCTGCTAAGGAACAGAAATAAAGCCAGATAAGGTTTCACACCTTATTATATATAGGAGCTTTATCTGAAAAGAAAGATTTCTCAATCATATTACAGGAATCAAGATAGGGAGAATGCGACATTTTATCGCCTCCCATATCTTGATTCCTTTTATTTTGTCAGCATTATCTGACACCTTGTCAGCCACTTTAAATTTTACAATCCCTTGGCACATGCTTTGTTATGACGGAAAGCGTGAACGCTGAATAGAGAGGTTCCCGACAGATGCATATCTTCGGCAGACTTCCATTAGCCAGCAGTTCATGAGATAAATAACATATTAATAACGATAAAAATAAAAAAAGATATAATTATGGGAAAAGTAATTGGAATTGACTTGGGTACCACAAACAGTTGTGTTGCCGTTTTCGAAGGTAGCGAACCAGTTGTAATCGCTAACAGTGAAGGTAAGCGTACTACTCCATCAGTAGTAGGTTTCGTTAAGGATGGTGACCGCAAGGTAGGTGATCCTGCTAAGCGTCAGGCTATCACAAACCCTAAGAACACAGTATATTCTATCAAGCGTTTCATGGGTGAGACATACGCTCAGAGCCAGAAAGAGGCTGAGGCAATGCCTTACACAGTAGTAAACGAGGGTGGTTATCCACGTGTTGAAATCGAGGGCCGCAAATATACTCCACAGGAGATTTCTGCAATGGTTCTCCAGAAGATGAAGAAGACTGCAGAGGATTATCTCGGACAGGAGGTTACAGATGCTGTTATCACAGTTCCTGCTTACTTCTCTGACTCACAGCGTCAGGCTACTAAGGAGGCTGGTCAGATTGCAGGTTTGAACGTTCAGCGTATCGTAAATGAGCCTACAGCCGCAGCTTTGGCATATGGTGTTGACAAGGCAAACAAGGATATGAAGATTGCCGTATTCGACTTGGGTGGTGGTACATTCGATATCTCTATCCTGGAGTTCGGTGGCGGCGTATTCGAGGTACTTTCTACCAATGGTGATACTCACCTGGGTGGTGATGACTTCGACCAGGTAATCATCAACTGGTTGGCTGATGGCTTCAAGGCTGAAGAAGGCGTAGATCTCCGCAAGGACCCTATGGCTATGCAGCGTTTGAAGGAAGCAGCTGAGAAGGCTAAGATTGAGTTGTCAAGCTCTACATCTACCGAAATCAACTTGCCATACATCACAGCCGTTGACGGTATGCCAAAGCACTTGGTTAAGACTTTGACCCGTGCACAGTTCGAGCAGTTGGCTCACAACCTGATTCAGGCTTGCTTGGTACCTTGCCAGAATGCCGTTCGTGACGCTAAGCTCTCTACATCAGATATCGACGAGGTTATCCTGGTTGGTGGTTCAAGCCGTATCCCAGCCGTTCAGACACTCGTTAAGAACTACTTCGGCAAGGAGCCTTCTAAGGGTGTTAACCCAGATGAGGTTGTTGCAGTAGGTGCAGCTATCCAGGGTGCCATCCTGAACAAGGAAGAGGGTGTTGGTGACATCGTATTGCTCGACGTTACTCCATTGACTCTCGGTATCGAGACTATGGGTGGTGTGATGACTAAGCTCATCGATGCCAATACAACTATCCCTTGCAAGAAGAGCGAGGTATTCTCTACAGCAGCTGATAACCAAACAGAGGTTACCATCCATGTATTGCAGGGTGAGCGCCCAATGGCAGCTCAGAACAAGAGTATCGGCCAGTTCAACCTGACAGGTATCGCTCCAGCTCGCCGTGGTGTTCCTCAGATTGAGGTTACCTTCGATATCGATGCCAACGGTATCTTGAACGTATCAGCTAAGGATAAGGCTACCGGTAAGGAGCAGAGCATCCGCATCGAGGCTTCATCTGGCTTGAGCGAGGACGAGATCAACCGCATGAAGGCTGAGGCAGAGCAGAACGCTGCTGCTGATAAGGCTGAGCGCGAGAAGATTGACAAGATGAACCAGGCTGACAGCATGATCTTCACCACCGAGAACTTCCTGAAGGATAACGGTGATAAGATTCCAGCTGACAAGAAGCCAGGTATCGAGCAGGCATTGCAGCAGTTGAAGGATGCTCACAAGGCAGGTGATGTTGCAGCTATCGATTCAGCTATGAACAACTTGAACACCGTCATGCAGGCTGCTTCTCAGCAGATGTATCAGGGCGGCCAGCAGGCAGGTCCTCAGGGTGCTCAGGGCGGTCAGCAGGCACAGGGCGGCAACGATGGCGCTCAGGACGTACAAGACGCTGACTTCGAAGAAGTTAAGTAATACATACTAATATTATCATAAAGGCGTACAATGCTCAGAAATGAGTTTTGTACGCCTTTTTTGTTTCATTATGTTTTTTATATCCCAATAGTTTGCTAATTCGCTGAAAATTATGTATATTTGCAAATTAAGGGAGATAGAACATCGCCCGAAAGAGATAGACAGTTTAGGGTAAATATAAAAGAAAGGAGAACGAGATATGGCAAAGAAGAGACCACAGGTAGCGCTGGTTTATGATTTCGACGGCACACTGTCGCCTGGCAATATGCAGGAGTTTGGATTCATACAGGCTACAGGCAAGACAAAAGACGAGTTCTGGGAGAAAAACAGAAAGTTAGCAGAGGGTAAGGATGCCAATGGCATTTTGACCTATATGTATCTGATGCTCGACGAAGCCAAGAAGAACAATATCTCACTCACCCGGGAATCTTTTCAGAAATTCGGCAAGGATGTAGAACTGTTCCGCGGCGTAAAACAATGGTTTTCGCTCGTGAATGAATATGGCAACAGCATCGGACTGGACGTAAAGCACTACATCAACTCCTCGGGACTGAAGGAGATGATAGAGGGCACACCTATCGCTCACGAATTTGAGAACATCTACGCCTGCTCCTTTCTCTATAATAAGGAGGGAATCGCCTATTGGCCAGCCGTAGCCGTAGACTATACTACCAAGACGCAATTCCTCTTCAAAATCAACAAGGGTATCAAACAGGTGAGCGACAACAGAAGAGTGAACCAGTATATCCCCGACGAAAAGCGCCCTATCCCTTTTCCCCGAATGATATATTTCGGAGATGGAGAAACCGATGTGCCTTGCATGAAGATGGTAAAGGAACATGGCGGCCACTCGATTGCTGTATATGATAACGAGGATAAACAGAAAACAGCCTGCCAGCTTGTAAAGGAGGGACGGGTAAACTTCATGTGCTCTGCCAACTACAGCAAAGGAAGCGTGATGAATATCATCGTAAAGAGAATATTGGATAAAATCAAAGCCGACTTTGAATTCGACCGTCTGATAGAACTGAACCAGAAGAAGGCATGGAAGTGATTTAAGGGTAAAAAAGTAAAAAGGTAAAAGGGTAAAAAGGGCAAGAAAGTAAAGGGAGAAAGGGATTCTTTTGTGAATTCTTTGAAACTTTTCTTGGTTTTATCGAGGATTATGCTTAATTTTGCACGCAAAAATAATAATATCAAATCATATTAATGGGAAGAAACAAATACTCAGCAGGAGAAATCAAGGAAATCGGCAAGTTGCTGCGACTCAAGAACGCAGGCAACCGTTTACAACAGAAAATGATACGTCACGACCTTCGTGTTGATTATGAATTCAATATCTCTGACTTCAATGAGCCTGGCAAGGCTTTCGGAGAAGAGGAGTTGCAGGCAGCCATCAAGCGTGGCGCCATTCAGATTCTCGACGATGCCACCATCGAAGCAATGAAGGCAAAACGTGCACGAGATAAGGCTCGCGACGAGGCAGAGAGACAGAAAGAAGCCGTAGCCAGCGGTGAACAGACCGACTGGCAGGAGGCTATGAAGGAGTGGAATGAGTATTATAAATAATTTTGAATGTTGAATGTTAAATGTTGAATTACACGTTGGGCTATGATAGCCAAAAGCAAGATATAACTTAACATTCAACACTTAACATTTAATTAAACGATTATGGCTAAAGTATTGATAAAGACATCAGAGGGCGACATCAAGGTTCGCCTCTACGACGAGACACCTCAGCATCGTGACAACTTCTTGAAGTTGGCAAAGGAGGGATATTTCGATGGCACTCTCTTCCATCGTGTCATCAAGGATTTTATGATTCAAGGCGGCGATCCAGACAGCAAAGGCGCTCCTAAAGGCAAGATGCTGGGCACAGGTGGTCCTGACTATACCATCCCTGCCGAGTTCGTTTATCCACAACTTTTCCACAAGCGTGGTGCCTTGAGCGCAGCCCGTTTGGGAGATGAGGTAAACCCGGAGCGAGAGAGCAGCGGTAGCCAGTTCTATATTGTATGGGGAAAAACCTACAAGCAGAATGAACTGAAGCAGATGGAAAAGCAGATGGGCATGCAGATGGAACAGAACATCTTCAACCAGCTTGCCAAGGAGCATCATGAAGAAATCATGAACTTCCGCCGCAACCGCGACCGTGAAGGCCTGATGAAACTCCAGGATGAACTGGTGGATGAAACCAAGAAGCGCTGCAAGGAGCAGGGCTATCCTAAGTTTACCGAAGAGCAGCAGAAGGCTTACACAGAAATAGGAGGAACACCTTTCCTCGATAATCAATACACCGTTTTCGGTGAAGTGGAGGAAGGACTTGACATCGTAGAAAAGATTCAGAACTGCGAAACATTGCGTGGCGATCGCCCAAAAGAGGATGTTTCTATGCAGATTTCAGTCATCGAGGAATAAGAAATTTCCATAACGCTCCGCCGGACGGTAAATCCGGCGGAACGCCTAATGAAAAGCAAAATGGTAAAGAGCATCATAATGCTCTTAGCATTGGCAAGTTCTAACTACAGCTATGCTTCGTCATTTTTTATTCCGCCTTCGTCATTCTATCCGTAATATACATACCTGCCAGAATGCAGCAGGCACCTGCCAGGAAGTAAGGAGTTATCTTTTCGTCTAATACCAGAGAGGCGAAAATCATAGTGGTGATAGGGTTGAAATAAACCCAGTTGGTAGCTTTCACGGCTCCCAGCTTAGAGATACACCAGTTCCAGGTAAGGAAACATATCATGGATGCCAAACAGCCCAGGAACAAGAGATTACCCACCACCTGAGGCTTCATAAACACATCCCATGCCGGCCAACCAGGGATGATAAGATAATAAGGCAAGATGGTAAGCACACCATAAAAGAATACCTTGCGGGTAATAAAAGCTGCGCCATAATCGCCCGATACCGATTTCATCAGGAGCGAATAGACAGCCCAGCTCATACATGCCGTAAAAGCCAAGGCATCACCTACAGGCGACAGATGCAGCACGAATCTGCCATTCAGCACCACGATAATCATACCTACAAAAGCAAGCAGAGAGCCCAACAGCTGTATCATGTTGATACGCGAAGAATGGCGATAAACCAGACGTACCAGCAAGGTAGCAAAGAGCGGACAGGAGCAAACGATGAGCGAAGTATTGGTTGTTGTGGTATAATTCATCGCCTCGTTCTCGCTCAGAAAATAGAGTGAACCGCCCGTAATGCCCAGCATCGCCATTTTAAACTCATCTTTCCAGCTATCAGCAAACATCCGCTTATGATTCACCATCAGCAACATCATGTATGCGATACTGAAACGGAGCGTAAAGATCTGTGCTGGCGAAAGTCCGTTCAGCATCAGTACCTTGGTAGATACAAAGGTGGTTCCCCAGATGGCTACGGTTATAAAAGCCACAAGATGATATAATAAATTACTATTATTCTGTTTCATTCTATTTCTCTGATTTTTGAAATTCAACTGCAAAATTATAACTTTTATTCGAAATGAGCAAATTGTAAGCAAGAAAAGCAGAAAAAGACAATAAAAAGAGCGAAATTGGAACAAAAGAAAAAGTCTTAGGAGTAAGTGCAGATACGACTTATCCTAAGACCTTATTATTTATATAGTTAAAAAAATCAAGCCTTATTTTTTCTGGAATACTCTCACGTAATCCACTTCCATCTGAACAGGGAGGGCGCTTTCGTCAACACCCTTCATGCCGCCCCAATCACCGCCCCAAGCCAGGTTGAGGATAACATAGAATGGTTTATTGAAAGGCCATGAACCCACATCATTTTTACCGTCATTGTTGAAATTGAGCAGTTCCTTACCATCCACATAGGTCTTGATATAATCAGGAGTCCACTCCAGGCGATAAACGTGGAAACCGTCTTCAGCACCCGTAGTCAGACGCTCCTTGGTAATTTGGGTTCCCATCACGTGATTAAACTTCTCAGTATGGAGCGACGAAGAAGTATAGTTAGGATTAACGCCAACCTCTTCCATAATATCAATCTCGCCACATTTAGGCCAAGGATTTGCTCCGAAATCATTGTTGCAAGGCATCATCCAGAAAGCAGGCCATGTGCCCTTACCTTTAGGCAATTTGATGCGAGCTTCGAAGATACCGTAAAGCCAGCCCTGGGTTTCGTGGGCATATACGCGACCCGAATAAATTTTTCCGTTGCTGCCCTTGAAGCAGTTGATATAAAGCCGGTTATCTGCAATTTCTGTTACGCGCTTACCATCAGCAGAGCCGTTCGCATAATTCTGAAGTTCATTATTTACCCAGCCCGACTTCTGCACCTCATGACGCCAATCGGTACTATTCAACTCAGAGCCTTCATTAAACTCATCATTCCAGACCAGTTTGTACCCCTCAGGAATCACCATTTCGCCCCCTTCAATAGGAGTGACCTGTTTTCCTGCCTGATGCACATTTATGCTCACCTGCTTGCTGCCAATCTTCACGTTGATGCCACCATTACGAGCCTCCTTGCCTGTGTTTTCGTCCACGGTTACGGAAATGATGCCCGTAGCCTTGTCGGTGTTCGAGGCATTCACTTTCACCCAGCTGTTACTGTTTTCGTCGGCAGTTGCTGTCCATCCCCCTGTCGAAGACGCCACTGCTACCGTGTACGTGCCGCCATTGGCAGGTGCCTCTATGCTCGTTTGAGAGCAAGAGAGCGTCATGTCATCTGTACGACCTCCATCATCCGATGAACTATTGCTGCATGAGAGCAGGCAAAGAGACATCAAGAGGGCAAACAATTTAAATTTTCCCATATCAATAATTTAATTTTAATAATATTCTATTTTAGATTCAACACTTCCATGTCTCCCCATTGCGGTATTGTTTTGGTCACCATACCTGGTTGTGATTGAAGAAACTAAATAATATGAACCTTCTTCCAATAAGAATGTTTCTGACCGTGAAACATTCATAGTGCCTTCAGATGTCCACATTTCTTTATCTCTCATATCTATCTTTTTAATGACCTTATATCCATATTCTTCATCCCCTTCAACAATTGCAGTATATGTACCATCAGCTGCTCTCAATTCTGCCCATGTATTCAATGCATGATTAACCTTACTAGTTAAAGTAATAGGGGTAGTAGTTCCCAACATAAAACTAATCATTTTAATTCCTTCACCAGAATACCCATTAACTGTTACCAAATCATGCTTTGGTCGCCATTTTGCATAAAACGTTTTGTTACCAGTAATAGGCCTATCATAGCTATATGGAGTATATTGATTTAAGACATGATGCCATCCTTGAAAAACATAGCCTTCCTTTTGAGGAATTGACTCACGTGAGAGATAATATTTTCTTTGTTGACGAACGACTAACTCTGAGAAATCATCCCCATCAACAAAACGAATTTTAAAAGAATATGGCCACAAAGTAGCTAATGTTATTTTATCATAATACCTTATTCCATTCCAAGATTTTCCACATGTACTTGAATTCATATATGAATTTTCATCTGATTCTGGAGTGCCAGGAACGAGATTCATACCATACATAGTATCTTCCCCATTTTTCTTGCAATCAGAATGGCGCAATCCCAAGTTGTGTCCAAGCTCATGCATCAACAAAAAGACCTTTTGACTATGCGACAAATAACTATCTATGTCCTTATAAAAACCAGAATTGATATAAACAAAATTTCCCGGTTTGTCTGAAGAAGAAGGGAACACTCCTTGTGCACAAGCTTTAGCATACGGTATATATTTCTTGGTCAGTAATATATCTGGCGAAGAATCAACATACACAAAGTCAAGCCCTGCATATTCATGATAAATATCAGTTACTTCTTTTAGAGCTTCTGTCCAGCCAGAAGTCTGCGAGATTGCTTTATCATCAATTGCTATACGGATTACAGAACTGTCAGGAACATAAAAATTAGAAGTAAATTGACGCGTCAAAAGATGATGATTCAGAGCATCTTTATCTACAAGTACATCGTTTTCTACTTGATAATATTTCCCAACATCAACAATGTCAAGAGTATCAAAACCCATTGACAAAAGTTTCGCTTTTGCAACATCTAGAATAGTTTTATCAGCATTGTTAGATGAAGTCAAAATACCATCTTGCTCTTCTTGGAAGTTACAAGAAGAATAAAACAGCATAAAAGCTAAAGAAAACAATATCAAAGACGATATTTGTTTTACGTCATTTCGTCTATTTTTTTTCATTGCTTACAAAGATTAAGATTTTGATTATTATAGAAAGTTCAAGATGATATAAATGTGAGTCTACTACTAATAATAGACTCACAAATATAAACATTCAATATTACTTCTTTACCTTCTCAAGGTAAATCTTACCAACAGAAATTTCAGTATCGGCAGCATTACCTCCGAAGTCGAATACCAAACTCAAAGCGTGGGCATCGTTCTTTGGTAAGACTACACCTTCCTTCTTGAAGACATAATCTTCGCCTGCTGTTAGTTTCACACGATCAGCGAAGAAGAAGTTATCGTCGTGCTTTTTGATAGTTTCTCCAGCCTCATCCTTTTCATCAGTCTCTGTCAACTTAACGGTTACACCAGGATGATCCTCACTAGAGTTGAGCACACAATAGAAATTGTAAGTATCACTCAAAGATGCTGTCAAATCTGTCTCGAAAGCCATCTGAGATTGCCACTGATCAGATGTTGCAGCAGGCAACTCTACAGTATAGAGTCCATCCTTATAAGTAAACTTAGGATTATCAATCTGTGCCCAACCCGGAGCATAGAAAAATGATGCAGGCTCTATGCCCATGAATGGCTTCCATAAATTGTTTTCAGAATTATAATCCCAATCAACTATAGCCCCTGGAGCATCAGGATTGTCTGGCTTGTCTTCTGTGCTTGTAAGGATGAAATGCCAAGCTATAGCCCCAGGAACATCGAAAACCAATTCCAGTTTGGTGGCAGTGATGCTCTCGATGCGATACTTACCATTATTATACTGCGAGTCGTCAGAAATATAAGGGAAGCAAGATTGTGCTCCCAAAACGATGTAGTTGGCCTGTACCTCTTCATTTGCACCTTCTGGTGTGTAGAAATCAGACTCTAAAGAGAATGATGTTTCATTTTTCTGCACATCAGTATCGAAGTCTTCAGCAGCACCTGTTCCCCAAATGGTTGTACCCTTGTTTACATACATTTTGCCATCTTCGCCTGGATTATAGCTATAACGACCTCCTGTCTCGCCACCCATAGTAAAGATGATTCGGTCGTCATAGACTCCGAAATCTTTCTTGTCGTTAGCTGCAGCCGACCACCATGCAGTACCGGCAGAACCTGAAGGACCACAACCTAGGTGTCCAGCAGCCTTACGGTCGATACGCCATACCTTAGGTTTTTCAGCTGTACCACAGAGTTTAGAAGTTACAGCACTCCAATCTACCTGTGACTTGGTGAAAGTAACAGTCTTGCTCACCTCATCAGAACTGAAACCATTTCGATTGCCAAGACGCAAAGAGATGGTATAAGTACCTGCGCTGACAAACTGCTTGCTAAAAGTAGGCAATGTGGAATAAATTGACTGCTTCTCGCCCTTGGCATTATTCCAATAGATATACCAGAGAGGATATTTACCCTTCAAGTCACTAACAGAAGCTGTAACAGTATTCGTTTCCTCGTCCACCTGCCAATCTACATTCACTCCTTCCATGGTAGGAATTTGACTCTTGTCTGCTCCCGAAAACTCCTCGGCAGAACAAGCACCTAGCATGAGCACAGCCATGAGGGCGAATGCCATATTTAGAAATATCTTTTTCATATTGTCGAAATCTTAAAGTTAATATTTTATTAGGGGGTAGAGGAAACAATTGTTCCTCTACCTTAATAAGTTTTAATAATTGTTCTGAACCAAAGCAGGGTCGGAATCAAGCTCTGCCTGAGCGATAGGAATATACTTCTTTGATTCTGTCCAAGAATTTGTACGATAACCATACTTATCTGGAGTCAAGACGCTGGCAGCCTTACCACTGCGAACCAAGTCGAAGTAACGCTTACCCTCGCCAACAAACTCCAAGTGACGTTCCTCGATAACATCGTCAACAGTCACACTGGTCTTTTGTGCAACGCCAGCACGATTACGGATTTTATTCACATAATCCTTTGCCAAATTAGCATCGCCACCTGTCTCAAGCAACAACTCGGCTGCATTCAAGTAAGCTTCGGCTACACGATAGAAACGATAGTTGTTGTTATAGTTCAGATTGGCATCGAAACCTGCATCGGCATTGTTTTCAGTAAAAGGACGGTACTTAGCCAACCAAAGACCAGTATCTTGATAGCGCTTATGATAATGCGTATCATCAGCATCACCATCAGTACCCATTCCACGACAATCCCAGCAAGTAGCTGCACGACGAGTGTCATTGTCAGAGTACAAGTCGTATGTTTCCTGTCTTACAGGCAAGAAGCCCCAACCATCGCTGGCTTGCTTCACCCAGCCATCACCACCTGGCCATGCATTAGGTGAAATCAAAGTAGGAAGAACTGTGCCACCGATAGCCAATGGAGAACTCCAACCACGCTCGTTGTTACCATCCTCGTAGTTGATTTCCCAAATTGACTCCTTGCACCATTCACCACTTTCCTTCCAAATGTCGGTGAAATTATCCATCAATCCATATTCGCTCTTGTCGTTGATAATCTCTTGCATATATTGCAATGCCTTTGGATAGCGGGTCTTATCGTTTTGGTACATTACCATCTCGGCATACATCATGTAACACATCGCCTGCGACATGCGACCGCAGTTCTTGTCATCCCAACGCATAGGCAAAACCTTAGAGTCAATGACTGCCTCAAGCTCGGTAATGAGATTATCATACACCTCGTCTGCCTTCAACTGAGGAGCTGTATATGGAATGCTCAAATTCTCAAGATAGAAAGGGATATTTCCGAAGTAATGCCACAAGTTGTTGTAGAAATATACTCGGAGGGCACGTCCCTGCATCTCATAGGAAGCCTTATTTTCTGCGGTGAGATTACCCGCAGCCCAAGGAATATACTTCAAGAGGTCGTTGCAACGCTTGATGCCAGAGTAATCAACTGTCCAAAGTGAACTCAATGTGTTGCTAGCATTCGCCTCAAAGTTAAACAGCATATGCCAATGTTGGTTATCATTTTTGTCACTACCTCCTACCCAGAAGTCATCGCCCATGATTTCGGCATCGATATTAAGAGCATTATACTGTCCCAATCCCCAATCTGGCCAGTGGATAGGGTCATAAGCAGCATTCAAAGCCTCATTGATGTGCTCATCTGTGGTATAATATTCCTCCAGAGGCTCACCCGATGGGTTCTCTACCTCAAGGAAGTTGTCGCTACAAGATGTGGTTGCCAAGGTCATACTGGCTGTCATCACACCGAGTGCTATATATTTCATTGTCTTCATAATTGTCAATGTTTTAAGATGTTCTACATTTAGAATGAAAGGTTGAAACCGATGGTGTAGGTGCGTGCTTGTGGATAGATACCACGGTCAACACCGAGAGAGGTACCACCAGAAGAAATTTCTGGGTCGAAGCCCCAATACTTTGTCCACGTTATCAAGTTCTCCGCCATCACATAGAAACGTAAACAGCTGATGGAGAGCTTCTGTGTCAAGTTCTTTGGCAAAGTATAACCCAATGAGATATTCTTCACACGGAGATAAGAGCCATCACAAATATAGAGATCTGATACCTGCCAGTTGGTTGCATCACCAGCCTTCAAGATAGGATACTTGTTGGATGTACCTTCACCTGTCCAACGGCTCAGCATCCAAGATGGGAAGTTACCTGAGTAGACATCTGTACGATAAGTGGCATCAAACACCTTATTGCCTGTCACGCCCTGCAGGAAGAGGTTGAAGTCGAATCCCTTCCACTCAGCACCAAGGTTGAAACCGAAGGTCCACTTTGGTGTGCCGTTACCGATATTGGTACGGTCGTCTGCACTAATCTTACCATCACCATTCACATCAACGAAGCGGACATCACCTGGTTGTGCATCTGGCATAATCATATTACCATCCTTGTTGACATAAGCCTTCACCTCATCCATGTTCTGGAATACACCAGCGGTCTTATAACCATAGAAATATGGGAAAGGCTGACCATTGCTACCACGGGTGCCACCACCTGAAAGACCTTGGAAGGTATCGAGGTCAATATAACCAGTGTCATTACCAAGGTTGGTCAACTCATTGTGCAAGTAGCTTACATTAGCCTTGGCATTGAAGCGAGCATCAGAAATGTGCCACTTGTAGCCGAGTTCAAACTCAAGACCTGAGTTCTTCATATCACCCACATTGCCGATAGGCTTTGTCTCACCTACATAACTTGGGATAGGCATGGTAATCAACATACCGTTGGTCTTCTTCACATAGTAATCGGCACTGAATGTCAATGCACTGCCGAAGAAGCCGAAGTCGAAACCGATATCAGTCTGTTCACTCTCCTCCCACTTCAAGTCTGGGTTGGCTGTAGCATTCGCCTTAGAGCCATTAAACTTGGTGGCATTCTTACCGAAGAGTACATTGTTGCCCATAGAGGTCAGCACTGTGTAACGAAAATCACCTATATTATCGTTACCATTCTTACCCCAGCTGGCACGGAATTTCAAGTTGCTCAACCAGTCGCGAGTGCTCTCCATGAATTTTTCATTCATGATGTTCCATCCAACAGATGCAGATGGGAAAGTACCATACTTATTATTAGTTCCGAAACGGCTTGATCCATCACGACGTACAGTTGCCTGGAACATATACTTCTCGTCATAGTTGTAACTGATTCGACCGAAGAGAGAAGAAATGGTATGAACCACATTATTACCACCATATACAGAGTGTTGAATGGTAGGAGTTCCTACAGAGATTATCTTTCCTTCTTTATCAGTAACGATAGTTTGCACATAGTTACCTGTTGCATAGTCGATAGAAGGCTTGTTTACATTCACCAAGTTCCAACGGCTACCACCTAGGTAATCGCTCTTGTTCTTCATGGCACTCTGACCTAACACCACAGCAAAACTATGCTTACCTATGGTCTTGTCGTAAGTCAAAGTATTCTCTACCTGCCAGTTGATACCCTTGCTAGAGCTCTTGGAAGCTGAGGTGTGGGTTTGCTTGTTATTACCAGACAAGTAGTACTTAGAAGCCACATAGCTGTCTGTACCCCAGAAGCTGAGGTCGGCGCTGTAAGTAAAATGATATTTCAAGTTGTCCCACAACTGGAGGTCGATGGAAAACTTAGGCACAAACTTATGTGACCAGTTCTTGGCTGCAGGAATACTCATCATAGCCAATGGGTTGTTCATTTCCTGATAGGTACCAGCCATACCTGGAATTGTATAGTAATTACCATTGGCATCACGAGGAATTTCATAAAAATCACGTGTACCTATTACTTTTCCTTCACTATCATAAACGTTTGGATCTTCCAGTTTGTCATAATAAGACTTTGCTACATTCCCATCTGTAACAGTTGGAGCCAATGTTGGAGCCATATAGAGGGCACTGCCAAGCACAGAGCCAAACTCAGAATTGGTTGAGATACCGGTGCTCTTGACACGTGTATATGCCATATTGACGGTTACATCGAGCTTGTTGAGGAAGTTGCGCTCCTTCGATGCATCCATCACATTATATATATTGTTAGAGCGGAGTGAGAGGCGCTCATAGTTGCTCTGTCCGTAGTTACCGCCTACGATACCCTCCTGCTTGTAATAGCCCATAGAGAGATAGTAGTTGATTTTTTCAGAGGCACCACTGATGCTCACCTCATGATTCTGCACTGGCGCATTGTCATTGAAAACAAGGTTTTGCCAATCAGTACCGAAACCACTAATTGCTTTGCCATTGGAATCTGTCAATGCATAAGGGTCTGCAAAAACTGGAGCCTGACCGCCGTTTACGGCACGCTCATTCTGAAGGATCGCATAATCGGTAGCGCTGGTTACATCGCGCTTCTTCCACGCACTCTGCCAGCCGTAAGAGAAGTTATAGTTAATCTGTGCCTTGCCCATCTTACCCTTCTTAGTAGTAACGAGGATAACACCATTGGCTGCACGTGCACCATAAATGGCACCAGAAGCGGCATCCTTCAGCACCTCGATACTCTCGATGTCGCTAGGGTTGAGATAATCCAAGCCACCCTCGATAGGCATGCCGTCTACGATATAGAGAGGGTCAGAGTTGTTGATGGTACCTGTACCACGTACACGAACCTTGGAACCCTCACCAGGCTGTCCTGAAGAAGAGGTTACGTTGACACCGGCAGCCAGACCCTTCAATGCGTTATCAACACGCACTGGGCTCTTGCCAGCCAAATCTTCGGTGCTCACTTTAGCGATAGCTGCAGTTACCACGCTCTTCTTCTGAACGCCGTAACCTACAACAACCACTTCATCCAAAGCCTTGTCGTCTTGTTTCAGAGTAATCTTCATGTTGGCTGAAGGACGAATCTCTGCATCCTTGTAGCCAATGTAGGTAATAACCAAGGTCTGGTTAGCATCTGCATCGATGACAAAGTTACCATCAAGGTCGGTAATTGCACCGGCACCCTTGACGCCTTTAACCTGTACGGTGGCTCCGATAACGGGTTCACCCAGGTCATCCAACACGACACCCTTAAAGGTGTTTTTCTGTGCGAGCGCTGACGTCGACATCAATAATGCAGTCGCCAGCAATAGACTTTTTGTTTTCATACTCGATTATTAGTTTAGAAAAATATCTGTTTGTTAGTTCACTCTATTATAATAATGTTTAAGACTGTGCGGCTGTGCATTTTCTAAAATGCGTTAAGCCGTGTTTTCGATTGCAAATATAATATGTTTTTTTGATAATTCCTAACCCCTTCAACAGATAAGTGGAAAAGACACTTGCTTCAAACAACTTATATCGTTAGTTTTCAGATACTTATCTGTTTTTAATAACTATACGAAAGTGGATGGGGTAAAATGGAGAAAATGAGGCTAGAACACCCATGAAACGTTATATCAGTATATTTCAGTGTTCACACTCTGCCACTTTTCATTCGCACAGCTACGCATTTATTTTTCTAATTATCAGCGGTTTACAAAAAGTTCCGTTTTTACACCCATCCACTTTTCACTTATCACCCACCATTTTTTCATTATTTATTTAGTAATTTTGCAGATGAATGAGCATATACGTCTAAACGCACAAAAAAAAGTGAGAGGCGGTGTGCAAAACAAACAACTGCAAGAAATAAACAAACCATAATAAATATTACTTATGAAACAGTTCATTTTATCATGTGTCCTGTCGGTTGCAGCCATCGCTCCGTGTCAGGCACAGCAGACTACCAGACAATTGCCTGTCTATCTCGACCAGACCAAGCCAGTAGAGCAGCGCATCGATGATGCCATCTCCCGCATGACGCTGGCAGAGAAGATACGCATCATCCATGCTCAGAGCAAGTTTTCATCAGCCGGTGTACCACGCTTGGGATTTCCTGACTTCTGGACGGATGACGGACCTCACGGAGTGCGTCCTGACGTATTGTGGGATGAGTGGGAACAGGCTGGTCAGACCAACGACTCCTGTGTAGCCTTCCCTGCCCTCACCTGTCTTGCCGCATCATGGAATCCGCAGATGAGCCGCATCTATGGCGAAGCATTGGGCGAAGAAGCCCTGTATCGCGGCAAGGACATGATTCTGGGTCCTGGCGTCAACATCTACCGCACACCTCTCAACGGCCGCAACTTCGAGTATATGGGCGAAGATCCGTTCCTGGCAAGCATCATGGTAGTGCCGTATATCCAGGGATTGCAGTCTAAGGGCGTATCAGCCTGCGTAAAGCACTATTGCCTGAACAACGATGAGGAATACCGCCATCAGGTCAACGTAATTGTCAGCGACCGTGCTCTCCACGAAATCTATCTCCCTGCCTTCAAGGCGGCTGTTGAGAAGGGTAAGACATGGGGTATCATGGGAGCCTACAACCTATATAAGAATGAGCACAACTGCCACAACCAGTGGACCCTGAACAAGATTCTGAAGGGCGACTGGAAGTATGATGGTGTCGTGGTAAGCGACTGGGGCGGTGCCCACGACCTGGAGCAGTCTGTAAAGAACGGGCTGGATATGGAGTTCGGCACCTGGACAGACGGTCTTACGATGGGCGCTACCAATGCCTACGACAACTATTATCTCTCCATGCCTTACATGAAGGCCATACAGGAAGGCAAGTTCACCCAGAAGGAGCTGGACGATAAGGTGCGCCGCGTATTGCGCCTCTTCTATCGCACCACGATGAATCCGAACCGCCCTCATGGTTTCCTCTGTTCCGAGAGCCATTATGCAGCAGCCAGACAGATCGCTGAGGAAGGCATCGTATTGCTCCAGAACAGGAACAATGTGCTCCCTATCAACACCCAGAAGGCTAAGCGCGTACTGGTAGTGGGCGAGAATGCCATCAAGATGATGACCGTGGGCGGAGGATCTTCTTCGCTCAAGGTACAGCGCGAGATTTCGCCTCTCGATGGCCTGAAGACACGCTTGGGCAAGGACGGCATCGAGGTAGATTATGCCCGCGGATATGTGGGCGATGTAACGGGCAACTACAATGGCGTTACAACCGGCCAGAACCTGGAAGACAAGCGCAGCGAGGCTGAACTGATAGCCGAAGCCGTAGAGAAAGCCAAGACAGCCGACTATGTCATCATGTTTGGCGGTCTGAACAAGAGCGATTTCCAGGACTGCGAGGGCCACGACCGCAAGCATTATGAGTTGCCATACCATCAGGATAAGCTGATCGAGGCTTTGGCTAAGGCAAACAGAAACTTCGTTTATGTCAACATCTCGGGCAATGCGGTAGCTATGCCTTGGAAGGCTAAGGTTGCCGGCATCGTACAGGGCAGGTTCATCGGTTCGGAGAGCGGCGAAGCCCTTGCAAGCATCCTTACAGGCGATGCCAACCCTAGCGGAAAGTTGCCGTTTACATGGGTCAACTCGCTGAAGGAAACAGGTGCTCATGCACTCAATACCTATCCGGGAACCTGGCGTCAGGAAGGTGGAGCCAGCACGAAGGGCAACATCATTGATGAGGAATATAAGGAAGGCATCTATGTAGGTTACCGCTGGACCGATAAGGAGCGCATCAAGCCTACCTTTGCATTCGGTCACGGCTTGAGTTACACCCAGTTTGCCATCTCTAATCTGCGCAGCGACAAGGTGCAGATGAAGCAGGACGGCACAATCACCTTTACCGTAAACGTAAAGAATACCGGTAAGCGTGCCGGAGCCGAGACGGTTCAGCTCTATATCCACGACGTCAAGGCATCGGTAGACCGCCCTCAGAAGGAGCTGAAGGGATTCCAGAAGGTTTATCTCCAGCCAGGTGAGAGCAAGGATATCAGCATCACCATCAACAAAGAGGCCCTCAGTTTCTACGATGAGGCATCTTCATCCTGGAAGGCTGAAGCCGGAAAGTTTGAGGCTCTTGTTGGTAATGCAGCCGATAACCTGAAGCTCAAGAAAGCCTTCGAGCTCTTTTAAAAAGAATGATTCGATTCTGAGAAATTGAACGGAGGGAAGAAATAAATATAACGCATAAAAGTTTGTTACGGTGAAACGCCGTAACAAGCTTTTATTGTTTTCCCCTGCTTTCATCCTATCGACAAACTCGTAGAAACGGGGACTTTCAAAAACATCAATATCTTGATTATCAGATGACTACCCATGTGTCGTGTTTCACGACACATGGGTAGCTGAAGTTTTTACTCATTTCCTAAAAACAACCAACACGCTGATTATCGGTTAGTTAACCCACATGACACCTTAAAACAAGGGGCATGGGTACCCCGAAGCGTTTACTCTTCCGAAAAATAATCAACACCCCAATTATCGGACGTTTTACCCATACGCCCTAAAACAGGGCGCATGGGTATCTGCAGCATTTACTCCTGAATTTTCGCAAGTTTGCGCCATACGCCCTGAAAGGAACTTTGGATTTTCAGGCGTCGAGGTTCTATACTCTCAAAAAAAACTTGACATATCATTTCTAGCAACAAGATTTCAGATGATCTTCGGGGAAAAGGAGCAAAGCGTTAAAGCGTGACAGTTGTGACAGTTGTGACAGTTTTCAGCGGAGGGGTACATGCATTTCCCCTACTTTCAATCTGTAAGTATTATATATATATACTTATATATTTATATT